>Ga0194054_10001272_pt1 | contig 12191 bp, 8 predicted proteins | sample SepL2210m_MetaG_FD_163628 | JGI IMG/M metagenome (GOLD analysis project Ga0194054, IMG submission 163628) | Anoxic zone freshwater microbial communities from boreal shield lake in IISD Experimental Lakes Area, Ontario, Canada - Sep2016-L227-10m | ecosystem: Environmental > Aquatic > Freshwater >... | reverse complement strand
GGAGGGTGCCTATGCTTTGCACGCCTGGGCGGACGACCTTCCCGCCAGCGGCTGGTGCCTATGCCCGTCCTGCCGGTCGTTCAGCCCGGCCGATCAGTCGATGCTGGCCATGAATCTGCTCGCGGAAACCGCCCGGGAATCCAAGAGCGATGTGCGTGTTGCCAATATTGCCTACCACGACACCATGTTCCCCGGAATCAACATCAGCCCCGCTCCGGAAACGTTCCTCGTATTTGCCCCTCGCGAACGCTGCTACGGCCACGCCCTCGATGATCCGAAATGTGCGCGCAACCGCCATTACATGGAAGCCCTGAAGGCCTGGCGGGAAAAATACGACGGGATTTCGGACGACCATACATTCGAATATTATTTTGATCAGATCCTTTTCCGCGGGATGTATCCATTTCTGCCGGATGTCATTCTGGACGACATGACCGTCTATCAGGAAAACGGGATCGAGAGCCATATGTCCCTTCAGGTCGCGGGACCCGAGCTGGTGCCGGAGTTCAACATGCTGGTTTTCGCCGCCGCTCACTGGAACAAGGATCTGACCTCCAGTCAGTTCTGCCACTCGGTTTCTGAGAAGCTGGCGGCGGGCGGTGTCCCCGCATGGGAAGAATATCTCTTGGCAAGAGGGGAAATCTTCACTGCCGCGATGAAAATGTGCGAGCACGATGTGAGTGTTTATCTCGATTATCGCTGGCTGCCGGAAACGACCTCGACGTTTGCACGGGAGATGGTCGGAACCTATGCCGACTCGTCCAAGAAGCTTGAGGCCGCAGCAGAGCGTCTGGCAGCGGGTGTCAGCGCAGGCGCTCCGGAGCGTTTGGTGCTCCTCACGCGCCTCGAGGTCAAACGTGCGCTGTTTGAGGCGGCGGAACTGCTGGTCATGCATTACCAGCAGGATGCCGTCAACCATTTTGCCGATTACCTCAATGGCAGTAGCCGTGAAGATGCCGACAAAGGATGCGAGATGATGGGGGCCGCTATCGAAACCCTCAAAGATGCGAAAGCAAAAGCCTTGGATTTTGGGATGACCGAAAAAATCTGGTATCTCGAGTGTGTCAACAAGTGGCTGACGGGTGAATTTGAACGGAAACTGAATAATTATAAAAAGTAATCTATGAAAAATATCTTAATAAGTGGCTTGGCGGTGGTGATGTGCGTCGGCCCGGCGCGGGCCGTGGAGATTCTGGCGAACTATAATGTCATCCCGACCGAGACCGCCCCTGTCATTGATGGCAAGCTCGACGACCCCTGCTGGAAGGCGGCCGAGACGTGCGATACCTATTACAAATATCTGGCGCAGACTCCGGTGAAGGGTGATCCCGCGACCGCCTTCAAAATGGTTTACGATTCCAAGGGGATCTACCTGGGGATCATCAACTATGAAAAGTTCATGGATAAGATCAAGGCGAAGGCGATCGCCCGTGATGACGGCAACGTCTGGCATGATGACTGCGCCGAAATCTATTTTGATCCCTACGCATCTTCGATCGGCTTCACCAAGTTCGCGGTGAATTCCCTGGGCACGCAATGGGACATGAGGCGGATCGATACGGCCATTGAGCTTGCGAACTGGAGCGGCAACAACTGGTCGGCGGCCACCTCAAAAACAGAGGACGCCTGGACGATCGAAATGTTTTTCCCCTGGTCGGATCTGGGTCGCGAAGCCCGGGAGGGGGATGTCTGGCGTTTCACCCACGTCCGGTATGCTTACACCTCAGGGGACTTCAAGGGGGTCTCCTCCTCGCTCGGCGGGAGCTACTATGCTTCAAACCGTTTTGGTTTCCTGCGGTTTGCCGGAAAATCCAAGCCCGACCAGCAGGCGATCCTTTCGATCCTCGCCAAAAATGCCTCCCCGCCATGGATGGTCCTGCTGGATGGCATGATCGTCCGATACGATATCGGCGGCAAGGTCACGTCGCTCAGCCCGGCCGATTTTGTGAAAACAGCCAAAGCAAGATTCGAGACGGCCGATGCCCGGCTCAAGGAGTTCGGGATTGAGGCCAATCTGGAAGCGCTTTCGGATAAAAATGCCGGTCCAACAAAAGAGGATCTGGAAGGGTATCTCAAGGGATCTCTTGCCGCCTCCGCCTCCACGGCCGACTCCCCGATGGCAGCGCTGGAGCTGGGGACTCTGCTTCAGACCCTCTCGCAGAAAGCCGACTCCATTTACTGGCAGATTAAGACCCGGGAATATATCGCCGACGTCGCGAAAAAGCAGACCCCTGCCAAATAATATCAAAAAAGGAAAAATAGAAATGAAATCAATCAAGCGAGCGATTCTGAGTGCCATGTTGCTGGTGGCGGCGGCTGGCGTGTCCAATGCCAAACATGATGGCGAATACATTCATAACCTGAATGCGGAATTCATGACCCCGTTTGTGGAATGGGCAAAGCCATTGGCGAAGCCGCCAAAGGTTTTAGTGATCTGCCAGCCCGGCTACGAATCGACAACCCTCGTCGAGCTGATGCGGCGCATGGACCTCAAGTGCGATGCTTTCATGGCAATGACCTACAATGCCGTGGGAGCCGATGACCTCTGGAGCGGGGCTGTGGCCGGGACCAGCAAGGCGGAAAAGGAGAATGAGCTGCTCGGCCTTTTGAAAAACAATTACGATGTCTATGTGCTGGCCGGCGATTTTTTTGTTTCCGGCCTGCCCCGTGAAGCGCTGAATCACATCGCTCATCGGGTCGCGGATGGCGGCGCGTCGCTGATTGTGACTGGCGGCCTGGACTTTTTGCAGCCTTTTGCGAAAGAATTCCGCAGCCTGCCGTCCCCGGAGGGGCAGGCCGAGATCCTGTCGATGATCGACCGGAACGCGCTCAGCAGCGGAGCCTTTACCGAAAATCCAAAACAACCTGCCGATCGCAGCATTGTAAAAACCTTCCGCTTCGGGAAAGGGAATGTGGTCGTCATGCAGTATGACAAGGGCGCCCGCGGCCTGTTTCCGAAACAGGCGTTCAATCGGGAATGGCTCGCACGCACCGAGTGTGATGCGGCCCTGTTCCAAAGGGCACTGCTGTGGGCGGCGGGCCATCGCCCGTCGATAACGGCAAGCTGCGTTCAAAATATGAAGGGCGGCAACGCCGGGTATATCCAGGACAAGCTTGCGCAAGGTGCCCTTGTTTACAGGCTTGATGGAGAAGCAGGCGTCAAAGGGAGCGTGGCGTTCAGGCTCAGAGATCAGGACAGCAAGACCGTCTGGACTGGCGCGTCCCCCTTCCGTCTGGAAATAGAGGGAGCTCTTGTCCAGGCGCGTCCGCCGCTGCTGGCCCCCGGCAACTACTTCATGGACGTGATCATCAAGCGCGACAAATTCGTCGATAATATCGGGGAGTTCCTGGTGAAGGTCGAGTCTCCGCTCGGGGAGACCGAACTGACGACCGACAAGGAATCCTATAAAGAAAAAGAACCGATCAACTACGAGTTGACCACGACCGTTCCCTCAACGGAGAAGCTTCAAGTGAGGACGCGCATCACGGATACGACGCACGGGAAGGTCTGGCAGGAGGCCACGAGGCCGGCACCGGGCGGACAGAAGTTTACCGGAAGCATCCCGCCTGCCCATATTCCCGCCTTGTCCGGCTATCTGGATTGTGAGCTTGTGTCCGGAGAAAAGGTTCTGGCCAAAGCATCCAAGCTGCTCTTTTTTCCGAAACCCGGCCTGCCCGTGTATTATAGTTACGTGTGGGATGGGATCAATGAGGACGTGCCAGTCACCGGCGCTTTGCTTGGCGATAAAGCCGGCTTCGATGCGGTCCTTCAATCCAGCCCCTCAGCCCTCCCGCAAAAAATTAACATCGGGTTGGTTCAATACTGCGCCCATATCGCATTTGGCTTCGATGAGAAGACCGGGAGCAGCAAATGGAACCTGGAATGGAATCTGTTCAAGCCAGGTGAAAAGGCCGAGGAAATCTACGGCAACGATCAGACTTTCCACAATCCGAAAGCCAGGGAGCGCGTGGAAGCGCCCTTCCGCGAATGGGTCAAAAAGTATCACCAGTATGGGGTGCAGGTGTATAATCTCGGTGACGAGAATGGCTTTTCCTATGAGGCCGGTTTTTCTCCGTCGGACCTTCCGGCATTCAAGGAGTTTGAAAAGACCCGCTACGGCACGATTGACAAGCTCAATGCCGCATGGGGAACCGCCTATGCATCGTTCGAGGATGTCGAACACCTGCGCATGAAGGACGCCCTGGAGAAGAAAAACTATACCGCCTGGATGGACCATCGGGCCTTTGTCGAGAACACCTACGCGGATATTCACCGCTTCTATTCCAAGATCATCAAGGAATACGACCCGAAAGCCATCGTCGGGGCGGAAGGCTCGAATTCCGGGGACCTGGAAAACACGATTCGCGACCTCGAATTCTGGGGCCCCTATTCGGATCCGCTCGGCAACGAGCTCGTCCGCTCCCTCGGCCCCAACAAGCTGCGCAGCCTCTGGTGGGGCGGCTATGTCGGCAGCCATGGCGGACGCCCTACGTATCCGTTCATGCTTTGGACCCCGCTCCTCACAGGCGCGGTCAATGGGAACTCCTGGTTTGCAGGCAATACCGGCGCCGAAGGCCTGACAGCATCCGGCCTCGGTCTCGCAAAATACTTCAAGACGCTCCTGCCATATCTGGACGTCCTGAAGGACGGAGTGGCGCAGCTCCTGATCAGCGCCCCTCTCAAAAATGACGGGGTCGCCATCCTGTGGAGCCACGAGAGCGACAGCGCCTCGCTCATCGGCACCCAGTTTCAAAACCCGAAGGATTCCATCGGGACCTTCATGCAATACTGCTACGCCAAGGGCATCCAGTTCGATTTCGTCACCCCGACGATGATCGAGAAGGGCGCTCTGAAAAACTACAAGATGCTGTTTCTTTTCGGCGCCTCATCCGTGGGCGACAAGACTGCCGAAACCATCAAGTCGTTTGCGGAAAAGGGTGGTGTCGTGGTCGCGGATATCAACCCCGGAGTCATGGATGAGTTCTGCCATCTGCGGCAGGAGTCTGTCCTTGCCGGTCTGTTCGGCGTCCAGGGGATCAAGGCCCTTGCCATTCCCGGACCGAAGCCCCTGGATATCAGCAAGGATTTGGGCGGGAGGAAAATCAGCTACAAAGCGGCGCGGGTGCTCAGCTCGCCAGAGACCGATGTGATGGCGTTCAACCCCGTCGGCAAAGGCGCCGCGCTCCTGCTCAATTTCGGGCTTGGCGCGGCAGAGCAGTCCGCCAGCGCAGAGACCCCCTTTGGCAACTTCCTGGCGGACATCCTCGCGCTGGGAAATGTGAAGCCGATGGCCTCGCTCGAAGGGGTGAACCCCGAGCGAACCGTCTTCCGCGTGCGCAGCACGAAGGACTTCGACGTCGTCGGGTTTGTCGACAGCGATGCGGCCGATCTCTCTAAAAAGGCCACTTTAAAGTTGGCCGAAAAGCGTCATGTCTATGAGATTGGGAAAGGGTATCTCGGCGAGTTTGAGCAGTGGGAAACCGTCATGGACACTCCTTTCAAAGTCTTCAGCCTCTACAAGACCAAACAGGAGGCCCCCGCGCTTTTCCTCTCCTCCGAGAGCGCGGTGCCGGGCAAAGCCCTGACGATCGACCTCGCCAAACTTCCGGCGAATGGCGTCATGCGCCTCGAAATCCTGCGCCCGGACGGCGCTCCTTTATGGCCCCGCCCCGAAGTCATCGTGAACGACGGGAAGAAGAAAGCCTATGAGATCTGGTTCGCCTACAACGAGGCCCCCGGCGATTACAAGGTTGTGGTGACAGATGTCAGCACCTCCCTCAAATCGGAAAAAACAGTCCGTCTCGGAAAAGCGGAATGAATAAGAACCGGCCGGGTCAATCGGCCGGCAAAATCTGAAAACAAATCAAGTCATTAATAAATATATGAAAGCAGCAATTCTAGGTGTTGGCGGGATGGGAAGAGGTCCGATGTCGGAATGCAGGGAATCCGGACTTTTTACCGATGTGATTGGATACGACATTGATCCTTCCAGTTTCGAGTGGATGAAAAAGAACAACCACTCGTTCTCGGAGGATCTGGATTCGATCCTCAACGATCCCGAGGTCGGGCTCGTCTTTGTGACCGCATCGAATGATGCCCATAAACCCCTTGTGATGGCTGCGCTCAGGGCTGGCAAGGCGGTCATGTGCGAAAAGCCGATTGCCACCACGCTGGCAGATGCCAGAGAGATGGTGGAAGAGGCGGAGAAGCGGGGGCTCTTCTTTCAGATCGGGTTCGAGCTGCGCTACTCGAAGCTCTACATGATGGTGAAGGACTGGATTGATCAGGGGGTCCTCGGGGAGGTCATGAATACCCAGTGCACGTATATCTGCAGCGAGTTCCACCACAAGGGAAGCTGGCGGAACAAGCTCGCCACCGGCGGGGGCATGTTTGGCGAGAAGCTCTCGCATTATGTCGATCTCCCGCGCTGGTGGATCGGCTCGCGCGTGACGGAGGTCTATAGCGCCTGCGCCCCGAACGTGATCCCTTATTACGAAGTCCGGGACAATTATCACACGTCCTACAAATTTGAAAATGGTGCGGTCAGCCAACTGACCTTTCACATGGCGGTCGGAGAGACCTTTGATGGGGATCCTCTTCGGGATCACATCGAACAGCAGAAAGAGGACGGTCACGCCTTGCGCTACCTCATCGTCGGGACCAAGGGGGCGGCTTCAGTCGACGTTTTCCACCGGCGGATCAAGCGCTGGGAATTCGGAGATTCTCCGGAATGCATGACCAGCAAATGGGTTGAGGACATCACTTGGGATCCCAAGGAAGATCAGGTGTATTACCATAATACGCGGGGGCAGAACCTCGACTTCATCAATCGGGTTCTGGCAGGCCAGCCGCCGATGACCACGGCACGGGATGCCTATGAGACGATGAAGGTCGTGGAGGCGGCCGAGCTCTCCGCCGATCTGGGGAAACCGATTCGCCTCGATACCATTGGGTAACCCTCAATTCTATGACCGCCCCTGTCCAAAATACTCCGCAACCTGTTAGCCTGACTCTCATTCCGCCATCGCCGGTAACGGATCAAATTCTGTTGGATATACGGGTGGGTGTCCGTAATGGGGAGATCCCCTCCCGGGTTTACGAGGTTGCGGTGTTCCTGGATCATGAAGAACCGGGGAACTGTTTGCATCACGAGCGAATAGAGGTGGCGGGCCAACAGTCGGCAGGGCTCAAGCTCCGGTGGCCGACCGCAGGTCACGAGGGGATCCATACCGTAATCGCCGTCGTTGCCTGCGGTGATGAGATCCATCGCACATGCCGTCCCTTGAGGATTCTGCCCTCCACGACCCGTTCCACCGGGATGATTGGGGGGGCCTGGGCCGGGATCTATCACTGGAGCGAAAGTGAAGGCCGCCATTGGAATCCCGATCTGAAAATGATGTCCGAAGAGCATTGGCGTGAGCTTGTGCGGGGGATGCATGAGGTTGGAATAGATATCATCAATATCCAGGAAATCTTCCGTAATGAGGAATACGCAGGGAAGCACATGATCGAGGAGGAGGGCTACAAGGGAAAGGCCTTCTATCCGTCGGCGCTATATCCCGGGCGCATGCCGATCTCGGTGGCGGATCCTCTGGAAGCCATTTTCGACGAGGCCGACAAGCTGGCCATGTATGTTCTTCCGGGAATAGGAATGTATGCGTGGTTCGATTATACCCCGGCCTCGCTGGAGTGGCACCTCAAAGTTGCCGATGAAATATGGGCGCGATATGGACATCATTCGTCCTTCTATGGGTGGAAAATCAGCGAAGAGGGCCCCGGGGGGCTTGGGTGGGGAGGTGGCGACCTTGAACAAGAACGACAATACCTTGTCGATTTTTTCCGTCAATTTGGCGCCCATGTCCGGCGTCTCGCGCCCGATAAGCCGGTGATGGTAGCTCGCAATACCTATGGGATGCGGGGCGCGGAAGATACCTACCGCGAATTACTCAAGCATCTCGATATCCTGTGTCCGTTCTGCTTCCATCGTATGCCAGCGGATGACATGACCGGGGAAGCTGCGGCTGCCATGCTGCAGTCATTGTGCGATGAATCAGGTGCCCACCTTTGGATGGATATGGAGGTGTTTCTCTTCGAGAAGGGAGACGATACGGGCGATTCCCTAGTTCCCCGTCCCTTTGACGAAGTCAAGAGCGACCTCCTTCGGTTTCCCAATTTCGAAAAGATACTCTGCTACCAGTATCCCGGGCTGATGACGCATCCCGATGCCTCCGTCAAACTAGGCGGCCCGGCGGCGGTGGGTCTGTATCAGGACTATTCCACTTATCTGAAGGGGTAGGAGCAATCATGATCGATCCGTCTTTGAAGGGGGTGGCCGACCGATATGAGCGGGAATTGCTCGAGTCCTGCATCCCATTCTGGGAGAAAAACTGCCCCGATCGTGAATGTGGCGGGTATTTCAACTTCCTCGCGCGTGACGGACGGGTTTTTGATCAGGAAAAGTCGATGTGGATGCAGTGGCGGATCGTCTACATGTTCGCCACTCTCTACAATTCGCCGTACCGTCAGGAGCGGTGGTTGGAGTTGGCGGTTCAAGGATTCGATTTTCTCACGCGCTGCGGAAAGGATGGGGACGGCCATTATTACTTCACCCTCAACCGTCAGGGTGAGGCGATGTCCGTCGCTCACAGCCTGTATTCCGATTGTTTTGCGGCCATGGGCTCAGCTGCACTGTATCAGGTCACAGGTGAGATGGGGTTCCGCAACGAGGCCGAACTGGCAATGGCGAATTACCGTGCGCGAATCGACAATCCGAAAGGGCGTTGGGATAAAAGCCTGCCTGGCAAACCGCGCCGTCGCACGCTGGGGCACTATATGATGCTCGCCAACCTGGGATATGTTCTGAACGAATGCCTCGGCACAACCCAATACGAGGCCGAAATCCGGCAGGCGGCCCACACGGTATTTGGCACATTCTGGCAGCCCGACAGGCGGCAGTTATTTGAAAATGTGAATCTCGACGGCTCAGTCGATCTCGCGTCGTGCGATGGCCGCCATCTTAATTCAGGTCACGCCTTGGAGGCGATGTGGTTTCTGCTTCAGTTTGGGAATCGTGTCGGCGACACCTGCATCTGCGCGACTGCCTCTGATATCATTGCCGCAACCCTGGAATCCGGCTGGGATTCCAAACACGGCGGGATCTATTATTTCCAGGACGCCGAAGGATTGCCGCATCCGGAACTTCAGTGGGACATGAAGCTCTGGTGGGTGCACAATGAGGCGATTCTCGCCACATTGTTTGCCTTCCGCACCACCGGCAATTCCTTTTTTCTTGACTGGTTTAAACGTCTGGATGAGTGGACATGGCAGCGCTTTCCAGATCGTGAACATAGGGAATGGTTTGCTTATCTCAACCGCCGAGGGGAGCCCACAACCACGCTGAAAGCAAGTCGTTGGAAATGCTTCTTCCACCTTCCCCGCTGCCTGCTTCTGGCGACCAGCCTTTTGCGTGATCCAACTGGGAAATAGGATTTCGGGATGAAACAATTATGAAAAAGAAAGTGCGTCTGGCCATTGCTGGAGCCGGTTCACGTGGTGCGGACAGTTATGCCCCGCATGCGAGTCTAAGCCCGTATGATGTGGAGTTCGTGGCGGTGGCGGAACCGCGTGCGGCCTGGCGGGAGAAGGCGATCCGCCAATTCAACATCCCCCGGGAAAATGCCTTCGAGACTTGGGAGGAACTCGCCGCACAGCCGAAACTGGCCGACGGGATACTGGTGACCACACAGGACCAGATGCATGCCGCACCCGCCCAAGCGTTCATGCGCAAGGGCTATCACGTCATGCTGGAAAAGCCCATGGCCACGAACGAGGAGGACTGTCGCGCCATTGTCTCTACCCGGCAGGAAACGGGGCGGATCCTCGCCGTCTGCCATGTGATGCGCTATTCCAAATATGCCCAGACGATGAAGCAGATGCTGGAAAGCGGGCTGATCGGCGACATCACCAACATCCAGCATGTCGAACCGATCGGCTACTGGCATTTCGCGCACTCCTATGTCCGCGGGAACTGGCGACGAGAGGATCAGTCGGCTCCGGCACTTCTGGCTAAGTGCTGCCACGATCTGGACATCCTGCGGCACTGGATTGGGCGGCGCTGCCTTCGCGTCTCCTCGTTTGGAAGCCTCATGCACTTCAAGAAGGAATGCCAGCCCAAGGGGGCTGCCGACCGATGCCTCGACTGCCCGCAGCCGATTGAATCCGGATGCCCCTATTCTGCCGTGAAATGCTATCTCCGGGACCGCCGGGGCGGGTCTGGCTGGCCGAACAACGTCCTGACGATGGATACCACTCCCGAGGGGATCACCAAAGCCCTCCGCGAGGGGCCCTACGGTCGCTGTGTCTACGCCTGCGATAACGATGTCGTCGACCGTCAGGTCGTCAGCATGGAGTTCGACGGCGGGGCCACGGCCGTATTGACCATGGTTGCGGCCACCGTCGCCCAGGCCCGCGAAACGTGGGTCATGGGCACGAAAGGACAGCTCCGGAGCGACGACATGGCCACGATCCGGCATTTCAACTTTTTGAATGACCGGGAAGAAACCCACGACATCAAGGATATTGGAAAGGCCGATGTGGCGACAGGCCACGCGGGAGATAATGCGATCATCCTGAGCTTCATCAAGGCGATCGCAGAAAACGATCCGTCGGCCCTCCTCACCGACCCGGAAGTCTCCCTCGAAAGCCACCTCATGGCGTTCGCCGCCGAGCGCTCCCGAAAGAATGGCAGGGCGGAAGAGATTCGCCTGATCTGAGCACCTTGAAAGGAACTTATCGATATGTCTGACATGCTTGTCAAATTATACGACCTTCCGGAAGTAGCGCCTCTCATCAAGAGTCTCAGCGCCCAAGGGATCGTCATCCGTGCCGCCTTGGCTTCTGAAAAGCATCTCGCTGTTGAGTGGGTGGGCGGGCTGTTCAGCAAGGCATGGGCGAGCGAGTGTGACGTCGCTTTCAGCAACCATCCACCATCGTGTTTTATCGCCACCGAAGACGGACGCATTATCGGCTTTGCCTGCTATGACTCAACACGCAAAAACTTCTTTGGCCCGACCGGCGTCTCCGAAGCGAAGCGTGGCTTCGGAATTGGAAAAGCCTTGTTCTTGTCCTGCCTTCACGCCATGGCTGCGGGTGGATATGCCTATGCGATCATCGGTTGGGTCGGGCCGGGCGATTTCTACGCCAAGACGGCAGGGGCGACAATCATCGAAGGATCCTCGCCCGGGATATTTCGTGATGTCTTGAAAACGGAATGAAACAGTCAACGCTTCCATCGTGGAGTTTAAAGGAAGCTTGGCTGGCGGGCGATGCTTACCTGGCTTGATCCGCAGAACAACTTTATGCCGATTACTGGTTATGAACAGGCTCACGATGTCGGGCGGTGGTGGTATGCGATGCTCCGGCTTGAGCACGCCACCGGGTTTTCGATTCCGGCCCACATGGAAGGTGTGATGCTCGCCAATTTGAAGCGGCTGACCGAAAAGCCCGCGCGGTTGCTCGTCGTTGACACCAAGGGCGGTGGGGAAGCGGCCATTAATCCGCAGAATCTTCGTGAAACCATGCTGGACGATCGCGCACCTGTCGAGCTGTGCTATGTCTTGCCAGCACGTACCACCGAAGAGAAATACGGCATCACGACATGGCGCTTAACGTGGCGGGGGGATGTTGTTGTCAACAGCCTTCGCGCCGGCTCCGGTGAACCTCAGCAGGCTCATTGACCCGGAGTTCTCTCCACAGACTCAACTCTACTAAACCAATGAAACAGAACTACGAAATCAAAAACCTTAAAATCCACGCAGCGTTCGAAGAGCTGAAAGCAAAATACCCTGAGCGATTGAGCCAACGACTCAACCTCTCCTGGAGCAACTGGGGGTTCGGCCTGGAATCGTTGGCCGATTCCGCTGCGCGGCTGCAGCAGTCCGGGATCCGCTTTATCGAACTGCATGGCAACCATTACGGCCCGGATCTGGGATATGATGTGGACGCGACCCTGAGGACCCTCGGCGACCATGGCATCGCCGTCTCCGGCGTCTGCGGCATGTTTTCGGCTGACAATGATCTGTCGAGCAACCGGGCAATTCAGCGGCAGGCGGCCCTGGATTACCTTCGAAGGGAGATTGCATTCGCCGCAGAAGTCAAAGGCAGCTACCTGCTGGTTGTGCCCGGAGCCGTG
>Ga0194054_10001266_pt1 | contig 12225 bp, 8 predicted proteins | sample SepL2210m_MetaG_FD_163628 | JGI IMG/M metagenome (GOLD analysis project Ga0194054, IMG submission 163628) | Anoxic zone freshwater microbial communities from boreal shield lake in IISD Experimental Lakes Area, Ontario, Canada - Sep2016-L227-10m | ecosystem: Environmental > Aquatic > Freshwater >... | reverse complement strand
CTGGATGAATTCGTATCCGCCGCCGATCTGGAGGCTGCGGCCTTTGGCGCTCACGACCCCGACCGTGAAGGTGTAGGGGAGATCCATGGGGGTTCCGATCGCAAAGGCGAACTCGCCGACCCGCACCACATCGCTGTCGCCCAGATCCATCGCGGGCAGGTTGGCCCCCTCGATCTTGAGCACCGCCAGATCGCTGCGTTCATCGGACCCGACGACCCGCGCGGTGAATTTCCGCCCGTCCTTCAAACGGACGGATATTTTCTCCGCGCCATGGACGACATGGAAGTTTGTGAGGAGATGCCCGTCCGGGCGGAAGAGGAATCCGGAGCCCACATTCGGCTGCTCCCGGACGGGGCTGCCATCGGGGAATTGAAGGAAAAATTCCAGACCCTGCGGGAGACCTGTCATCGGGACGGAGGACGAGCGGACAGCCTCGATGACGACGACGCCGGGGGACGCTTTTTCAAAAACGTCGGCAAAGGAGTTGTTGAGCTGGCGCAACGCCCCCGGCACAGCCGGCGGGGTTTGCGCGTTCGACACGCCCAGGGCGACAAAAAATCCGATGGCAAGAAAAAGAGATTTCATGGGCTATAAAATAACCCGTCAAATGCGGTTTTCAAGGGGCGGAAAAAATCTTTCGATCCGGCCGGCCCATGGGATTTCCTGCTACTCTTCCGGCGCGAGCCCGGCGTCGGCGAGCGCCTTGTCGTAGAGCGGGCAGATGAGGGGGAACTGCCTGTGGGCCGACTCGATGGCCGAGCGTCCGTCTTCCGTGCGGCCTTGGAGGAATGCGGTGGCGGCAGACACATATATTCCCGAGGGGTTCTTGGCGGAGGTGCCCGTCGGGAACCTTTCTCCCATGAACTCCGCCTCCGCGGTTTTCCCCTGTTTGAGCAGGCAGAGAAAAATTTGGAAGCCGGTGAGTGCCCGGAAACGGGCGACGGGCAGGAGTTCGCGGAAGCCGGATTCCGCGGCGGCGTAGTTGCCGGACCGGAAATCTTTTTCGGCCTGGTCCTGCAGGCGGGCAAGGTCCCTCGGCACGACTGCCGGAGGCTGTTGCAGGGTTTTGCGGGGGCGGGTTCCGAGTTGCATCGAAACGATGATGGGGACGGGTGTCTTGGGAACGACGACCTCATGGCGCGCCGGCACCAGAAAAAAGGCCGTGACCGAAAGCGACAAGACACCCAAAATTCCGAAATACGTGACGAGAACAGTCGCCAGGGACGCCCTGCGCTGCCAACGGAGGACCGGGCGGAAAGTCCGCCACCGGGCGATGCGCCTGCGGCGGGCCCGCGGAGAGGAGAGCTTCGGGAGCGCCCTTGCCGGACGCGAAACCGCATCCTTGGCGTCACCATCTCCCTGCGTGCTCTCCGAAGGCAGCCCCCGGTGCCTGCCCAGGATCAGGTGTATTTTGCGGCGCTTCGCCCAGTCGCGCAGCCAGCTCTGCAAGCCCGGGACAATCTCCTGCAGGATCCCGCCGCCCGTTCGCTGAAAATTCTCCAAGGCGCCTTCCTTTATTTCCGGGGCCGCTTCCGGAGCCTCTGCCACCGCGGCGAACGGGGCGGGTTTGTGTTTTTCTAAAAAACTTCTCGGCCGTTTGGGCGCCGTTTCAACCGGCTGGGACGCGGGCTCTGGCGGCTTTTCCTCGGAGTCCAAGGGCTCCCCGGTTTCCCGCCTTTTCTCGGCAAGCCGGCTCGCGAGGGTTTTTCCTAAGCGTTTGTCCATACTGGAAATTCTTTATGCCGTGCGCCAGCAGTTATGAATCCGTTGTCATTCAAACGGAAGTCTTATCTGAAAGACAAGCAACACCTTTGATCGAAGGAAGGAGCGGCCGGTCGGAATCCCGCGCGTGTTGGAATCCCGAGAGGGCCACGCAGGAAACATCCTGGGAAAAAAGGATGGCATGAAACTGGCGTCCCATGTTCTCGGGATGCAGGAGCGCGGTCAGGGGGCGGAGTTTTTTCGGATTGGGGGCGCCGTCGAGTTCGAGAAGCATGCGCGTCGCGGCCCCGACCAGGAAGTGGTGCTGGTCGGCGAACTTTTCCAAGCGCCACCCCGCCCGTTCCGCCTCGCGGGCGAGCAAAGAAAAATTGACGTGGGCGGTGATGTCTTTCCGTCCGGGTTCCGCGAGCGGATTCGTTTCCATGCGGTGGCCGGAGTAGCATCGGAGAGTTCCCTCGCGGCGATGCCCGGCCAGCAGCGCGTCAGCGGTCATGCCATAATCCACGGCAAGGAGAAATCCGCGGCGGATTTTCGCGGCGAGCGTGTCGAGAAGCTTCCGGTAGCCCGTGCAGATTTCTGTCGTGAACCCGGCGGGACGGTCGGGAAGAAACGCCGCAACCCCGGCGGCCCCGGGGCACATCGGACCTTCCTGCCAGAAAAAACCGCCCTCATGACATCCGACGAAAAGCTCGGCCCAGCCGGATCCGGTTGAGCGCACGACATGAACCGGGAACGAGTCGAAGAGCTCGTTCGAGAAATGCACCCCGCAGAGTTCGGGAAGCGCCTCCGCCCCGCAAACCCACCCGACGTTGCGCCCGGAAAGCGTTCCGGCCTGGATCTTCCGCAGAGCCGTGGACGGCTCGACGATGATCAGTCGTGCTCCGTGAAGCGGTGTTTCGGCGAGAGCGGCAAGAACATCGCCAGCCAGCCGGCCGTCGTTGGCTCCCTGCTCGACGAGCGTGAAATCCGGGGGCTGCCCGAGCGCCCGCCACATTTCCAGGAACTGTCCGGCGAGGATTTCCCCATAGACCGGTCCGAGGCTCACATTGGTGAAATAATCGCCGCTTTTCCCGATGCGACGCGCGCCGGTGGCGTAGTAACCGCCTTCCGGATCATAAAGCGCGCTCTCCATGAACCGGTCGAACCCCATCGGCCCGTTGGCGGCAATTTCAGCCGCCAGGCGTTGCTCAAGGCCGGGTGACTTCACGGACAAACACGTTGATCTGGCCGTCGGTATCCTCCTTGACCTCGGTAACCTGAAACGGCCTGCGCGCATCGCGGGAGAAGGTCGCGTCTTTGGCCGGCGGACGCATCGTGGGCGGAAATTCGACAATCACGCGGACGTCGCCGGAGCGTCCGCCGAACCCGATGGCATCCGAGATCGCTCCCTGCGAGCGCAGCACCGCACGGGCCGGGCCGGATGCCGTGACCACAAAATTTCCCTGGAGATAAACCCGCCCGCTGCCAAGGCCCGCCCCGGCTTTCGACGAGACATCTTTGACATTGAGAAGCCTTCCGCGCGGCATTTGCCCGGGCTCGTAAACCGGCCACGAGGAGGAATCCGGGACGGTCGCAGGCGAGGGAGCGGGCGAGGGCGAGGGAGCCGACGGCGCAGGCCCGATCTCCGGCGAAGGCGTTGGCTCCCCAAGCAACTGCGTTGGCACGGCGGGCACGTTCACGGGAATGGCCGGCAAGACGGGAGGATTTTTCGGCGGGGCGGCGGCTGGCGGCGGCGTATTCACAGGGATAGGACGCTCAACGCGCATCAGGCGGTTCTGGAGCGGCGCGGAATCCGTGAGGCCGGCGCGGTGGCGATACGCCGCATATTTCGTGTCGGCCTCCTTCTGCCGCGCTTCCGAAATAACGGGGAGCCCGGCCGCGACGTTCAACAGCTCCGGGGGATCGAGGGAAAACGTCCCGGACGCCGTGGCCGATCCATAGCTGGGATAAATGATCGAGACGGCGGTGACCTTGATGCGTCCGTCGCCGAGTTTGTCAACATGGATGATCGCGCTCAGTTCGTTTTCGCGCTTCAAATCAATGTCCAGGCCGGTGAGCAGTGTGCGTTGGAGGGCGGGAAAAACCTTGGGCTGGGCGGGAAAAACCTGCTCGAGGAGAACCTTGGGGTTGTCTTTCGCCTGGGCAAGGGCGACGACACCGGTTCCGAAAAAGTCGTCCTTTGTCAGCTCATACGAATCCAGGATATTGAACGCGCCGGTGACATAAAGAACGGCATCCTGGCTGAGCTTGTAGTAGTTGTGCAGGTAGTTCCGGATCAGATCCTCATTCGCGTGCATCAGCTCGCGCGGGGTCATTTTCTGATACCGTTCCAGGATCTGCGCCGACTTCAAAAATTCGCCGCGCGGGGCGGCCGTGAGCTCGAACCGCTTCGGAGGCTCCAGCTTTTTCAGCTTGGTGAGCACCTGGTAGCTCAGCGGGGTTTCCGGATGCTCGAAAATATAAAGGGTGCCGATCCAGCACGCGATGGTGAATCCGAAGAGAATGAGGATGAGGATCGTCCAGAGGAAAAGGTTCGCGCGTTGCGATGCCGGCCCGTCCCCGACCATGTCAAAATCGGGATCGGAGAATCGGGAGGCCAGTTTCTTGCGGCGTTGATCGGAATCTGTGATCACGTTCTTTTCTTATGAACGAATCCATGCGAAGTCAAATGGCATGGGAAAGATTCGTTTGCTGCCGGACGAGGTTGCCAGCCAGGTGGCGGCCGGGGAAGTGGTCGAGCGCCCGGCCTCGGTCGTGAAGGAGCTGGTCGAAAACGGCGTGGATGCCGGGGCGCGCCGGATCGTGGTCGAGTTCGCGCGGGGAGGAACCCAACTGATCCGCGTGGCGGACGACGGGTGCGGGATGGACCGCGAGGACGCGCTGCTCTCGCTGGAACGGCATGCCACCAGCAAGATCCGCTCGGCCGGGGATCTCGCCCGCGTGACGACGATGGGATTCCGCGGGGAAGCGGTCCCGAGCATTGCCAGTGTTTCCCGGTTCCGCATGGTTACCCGCCCGGCGGCCGCCGAAGCCGGAACAGAAATCGTCGTCGCCGGAGGAAAAATCGAATCCGTCACGGACAGCGGCGAGGCGCCGGGAACAACCGTCGAGGTTCGCTCGCTGTTCTTCAATCTCCCCGCCCGCAGGAAATTTTTGCGCGGCGAGGAGACCGAGGCGGCTCACATCATCCACCAGATGGAGTCGCTGGCGATCGCGCATCCGGATATCGCGATGACGCTCGTGCGCGACGGTCGCCGGCTCTGGCAGGCCGCCGCCACCACGGATCCCGGCGTCCGCCTCCGCGATCTCTTCGGCGCGGATTTCCTCAAGCGTCTGGTTCCGATCGGGCCCCGCGAGGAAAACGGCATCACCATTTCGGGGCATCTGGCGCGTCCGGGCGAGGGACGTCCGGACCGCGACCAGCAGTTCATTGTTTTGAACGGCCGCGTCGTTCAGTGTCCGGCCGTTTACCAACCGCTGAAGGAGGCGTATTCGGAGGCGATTCCGCGCGGGCGCCATCCGCTCGCGGTCTTGCGGGTTTCGATGGATCCGATGGCGTTCGACTGCAACGTGCATCCGGCCAAGCGCGAGATCCGCCTCCACCGGCCCGACCTGCTTCGCCAGGCCGTGTTTCTGGCCGCACGCGCCATGCTCGACAATCTCGGGCGTCCGACGATCGCGCCCCCGGAGTCTCCCGGTTCCGTGACGCCGCCGGGTTTCACGCCCTGTGAGCGGACTCCGGTTGCTCCCGCGGCACCGGAGGCCTTCCACGCTCCGCCACAGACCGAGTGGCCAATGGACCGGGAAGAGGAAAAATTCGAGTTGATCGGCGGTCTTGCCGACCGGTGGATCCTGATGCGCAGCGCGGAGGGGCTCGTGTTGCTCGATGCCAGGGGAGCCTCGGAGAGGATTCTTTTCGAGTCGCTGAAGCGGGAGATCGAGACCGGATCCGCCCCGGCCCAGCGACTCCTGCTCCCGGAGGTCATCGAACTTCCCGCGAAGGATTCCGCGTGGATCTCGGAGAATCTCGAAGCCCTGCGGACCGCGGGCTTTCTGCTCGAACCGTTCGGAGGCAGCACATTCAAGGTCGAGGGCCTGCCCGCGTGCCTTGCGGCGAACGACGCCCGCGCGTCACTGCTCGATCTCTGCGAGTCCCTGCGGTCCACCGGATCGTTGGGCGGCCGCCCGCTCGTGCTCGATGCCTTGATCCGCTCGGTTTCAAGCCTCGCGGCCGTCAAAAGTTTTTCGTTCGATCCCGTCCGGGCGCGGCAGCTCGTCCGCGAACTCCTCCGCTGCGAGCTCCCCTACGCCAGCCCGCGCGGCCATCCGACGATGATCCAATGGTCGTTCTCCGAGCTCGGACGGAAGTTCGACGGCTAGCCCCAATGCTGATTACCCAAATGATGTCCCCCTGCTCAATCCGTGGAAACTACGCGGGTAAGTCAACCATCCGACCCAAAGCCGAGAACGCAATCCCCTCAACCGACTTGGAGAATCCCCTTCCGAGAAGCCAAAACCTCACGGATCCCAATTGCTCCCATCCTGACGAAGGAAATATCCCGATCAACGCGCGGGAATTTTCCGGAAAATGCAAGAAGATACTACTGACCCGAATGGCACATTTCCCCGCTAACTTAAGCCCCAACGGGGCTGCATCCCGACAGCCCAGGGCAAGCCTGCGAATCAGTCGCCGCCCTGGGTATTCGCGTCAATAACATAGCCTGCCCTGAAAGGGCAGCATCCCAAAAACGACTTAAGTTAGTTCCATTCCACACTGACACCCAGTTCAACTTGGCTTGGTATCTGTGAAGCTTGAGCGACCAGCCGAGGAATACAATAAAAAATGACTGACCCCATTTTCAAAAGTCTGGAGCCCTCAAATCTTTTTCAAAATTATCCCTTGCCAAGAGACAGACTAGCCCGTTATAGACTCGACGATGCGAAATTCATTGATTGATTGTCACTGTCCTCGGCCCCGAATGTTCCTGCTGGTGGCGACTTGGGTTGCCAGCATTCTCTGCGGCGATCTTCATGGAGAGGTCCTCAAGGAATCCATAGCCGCGGGCGGGGATAAGCTCACTTTGGTCTCAGTGAATCCGGCCCCAGGCACGACCCTCAAGGCTGGCGAGTACGTGAAAATGACCATTCGCTACGAGTTGTCATCGGTAAAGGCAGTTAAAATCTGGGCGAGCCCCATCAAGGGCGAGAGGCTACGGATACACACCTCTCCGTCCAAGACCTTGGCAGGGCCCCAAGGAGAAACCACCCGCAGATTGACCTCCGCTGAGCCTGCTGAGGTAACCGCCATCTTTGTCCAAATGGTGGAGACATCCGACGGAGTGAACGGAAAAGAATTAACGAGTTTCGAACTGCCTCTGAGCTATAAATGGGAGGGGTATGCGCCGAAACCCAAATCCGACGCTGCGAAACCTTCCACCGGGCTCAGCATGAGATGCGCCGAGCCGAACGATATTGGAAAGCCATTCCCGGATCTCAAATTCAAAAGCGTCGCTGGAGTGGCGGTCGATGTGGCCGCGCTCAAAGGAAAAGTGGTGCTGCTTGATTTCTGGGCCACCTGGTGTGGTCCATGCATGGCAAAGATGCCCGCGCTGCTTGATACCTATTCCAAGTTTCATTCTCAAGGGCTCGAGGTCATCGGCATCAGCCTCGACAAGGATCTCAATTCGATGAAAAAGCACTTGGCTGACCAGAAGATCGAGTGGCCCCAGTATTTCGATGGCAAAGGTTCGAAGAACGAGGTCGCCGAGCGCTTCCACATCAAGTCAATCCCCTGCTGCATCCTTGTGGATAAAAAAGGGATCGTCCGCGATCCGGGCCCCGATCTGGTCAAAACTATCCAGGAACTCTGCGCCGAAGCCCCCTGAAATCATGCCAGACGGTCTTTGCGTGATTGCCTCCCAAACACGGGCACGTCTTTCCGTTGCGGTCCTGACAGTTCTTCTCAGGGATCTGCGTGAATCGGAGCAATCCGGAGTTAAAGTTTTGCGCAAGCGCCTCTTTATTTCAAAATCACCGGCATGAATCCGATCCGAAAACTTCTTGCGCGTAGCTGCCTTCTGGCGATCTGCATGGAACTGGTTGCCGTTCACGCGCAAGGGCAATCCAAAGGGGTGCCCATCGAAGCGGAAAGCCCCTCCCCCCCGCAGAGTGTCGTGGACCAGGCAGCCCACCTTCGCGACCAAGGCCAGCTTCTCCAGTCCTCCTCGGTCGCCATCCAACTGGTGACTCCAATCCCCGGAACCTTCCAGCCCAAGGCCGTGCTGACCGCGCCGCTTCAACCCCGCGAGATCGCAGAACGGGCCCGGGCAAGCGCCGTGCATATCGGCTGGTATTACCTTTGCCCGGACTGCAACCACTGGCATACCAAGCTTACCGGCGGCTACGCCGTGGCCCGGAATGCGGTCGCCACCGGCTATCACTGCGTCGATCCCTCAAAAACCCCGATGAGCAAGGGGTATTTGATCGCTGTGGATTCGGAGGGAACAGTCCGCCCAGTGACCGCAGTGCTGGCAGGAAGTCAGGGCATGGATGCGGTGATCTTACGCGTGGGAGGCCGCGATCTGCAACCGCTTGCGCTCAACGACGCTGTGGCTCAGGGCGATGCGGCCTTTTGTCTCAGCGATCCGCTGGGCAACAATGGCTATTTCAGCCAGGGCATCGTCAGCCGCTTCTTTTGGATGCGCGGGCGCAAAGGCAACCCCGGTTCCCTTGATGAGCTTGCTTGCCTGCGCATGAACGTAAGCACCGAGTGGGCTCCGGGCAGCAGCGGGGCTGCCGTGCTCGACCTTTGCGGCAACGCGATCGGCCACGTTGCCAACATCTCGCCCCTTAAGGAAAAGGGCCATCCCAGCGCGGAAAAACCCGCGGAAAGCAAAGAAGAATCGGTAAAAAATGAGCCGCAAGCCTCCAAGACCGCGACGGCAGATCGCTTTCAGGGGGCCGTCTTGATCACCATGCACATTGCCATCCCCGCCCGCAGCGTGATGGCGCTCGTGCAGGGCATAAATCCCACCGGTTTCAAAACCCGGCAATAAAAGCGCAGAGCAACTGCTATCAAGCAGGGGGCAGGCCGTGCCCATTGACATTCATGGTTGGGCGGGTTCCATTTCCTCAATGGGTTCAATCGAAGTAAACCAATCCCCGGCAAGCAGAGATCCGCTTTCATAAACCGCTGGCTCGTCCTTGACTCTTCTTGCGGAGCCTCCGGACAAGTCCGATTCACTGGCAAGATGCCCGGCGAGGCGGGAGAGAAGGAATCGGAAGGCGGTTGGGTTCGACAGGTGGGAGGAGTCGCCGGATTTTGGGGAGTTCGGAGCCACGAGGACGGAGGCACAGGAGTACAGTTGTTGTTCCACCATCCGCTCGCAGAGGATTCTCATCCGGTGCTGGTAGGAGGACGTGTGAAAGATTTTGTCGGTGGGGAAATGGGGAGACTTCGCACTCACGGGTTCGCGCGAGCCAGCGCCATCCTCAACGAGAATGAAGTAGCCGAGGAACGGAGAGGCACCGGGACCGAATAGCCCTTCGCTCTGGGCTTTTCGGAAATCGTATCCGCTGCCGATCGCTTTCTCGCACCGGTTGTTGGCATTGTTCCCGAACGGGGGACCACAGAGCGATTTCAGCTCAAATGCTGCGAGGAGCCGGGCGTTGTGGACGATGAGCAGATCCCATTGTTTCGTGGGCCGGAAAAATCCCGGCAGGACGACCATGGTTTTTCCGCGATGCACCTCGCATCCTTCGGGACCGTGGCGATGGACGACATCAACGATCATGTCGCGGAAGGCGTCCAGGTTCCTTCCGCCGGTCACGGCTCCGCGGTTGCCCTGGTCCGCTTTCCCTGCCGTCTGCTGTTTCTTTGCCGCATCACGTCTTCCCCGCCAGAAGAACCGGACGGCTTGGCGGAGGCGTTCGTCGAAATTGATCAGTTTGGCGGTCATGTTATGCGGTCAAAATCTTCGGATCCAATCGGTCCCATTCGTTGTCGCTCAGGTTGTAAAGCTTCTGGATGATCCCGTCGCTCCGGGAGGACGAACGGGAGGCCGTCAGTATTTCTTTTTTCAAGACTTTGTCCATCTCCGTAAACCGGGGAATCCTGATGCGGCGGAGATACTGGGCTTGGAACCGGAGGAAGTTGCCGCGCATGCGCGGGCTGTAGGCGGCGATGAAGGCATGGGCGACGCGGCTGCTCAAGATCATCTGGAGAATCCGTAGATCCCAGGAGTCGGAAGTCACGAAATAGAGGTTGTGGTGCGGATAGTATTGGCCTGATTCCAAGACGACATGGGCAGTCCCTTTGATGTCGGGGATAAGGAGTTTGGGGGTGTTAGTCAGTGGGGCGTGGATGCGATCAATGGTGCGGAACCATCCCTTGGGATTCCGGCCCGCCACGTTGCGCTTTTGGATGAGCTCGCGATGCTTTTCGATGTAGGCGCGAAACTTGGGATAGTCGTCGGGAGCAACCAGCCCGCCTTCCGCCTCGAACGGGTTCAGCACAAAAAGCCCGCCCCACTCGACCCGGCCATTGCGGATATCTTTCGTCGTGACCAGCGGAAGTTTGCGTTCGGGTTCCACATCGAGCGCTGCGTCGGAGCCGATGAAAACGGCATCCGCTCCGGTGGCGACCCCGATCCCAACCTTGCATCCGGCGGCTTCCAGAACGGGAAAGTTGGCCTCGAGTTTCCGGATGATGTCCATGCCTCCGTTTTCATTGAACGACCATGGCTGGCTGCTCCGGCAGATCCCGGAGAGAACCGTCACCTGTGGGTGCGCTTTGTGGGAGGCAAGCGCCTTGGCCAATAGGACGAGAGCGGCTTTTGAGATCTCCGGACGGAAGGCCGCGCGTGTCGTGTCACCTTTTCCCTTTCGGATGACGGTGACCGCCGGATACGCATCGACCTCGTCGAAGAACGCGGGGCAGCCGGTGAAATCGACATAGGATTCCAGATGAAAATCGCCCGCGACGATGCTGCGCAGCGGCCCGCCGTAGCGGTTCTTCATCCACCGGTCGGCACAAATAAATCCCAGCCGTCCGTCGGGGCGCAAAAGTTCAAGGGATTTTTCAATGAAGGCGACATAGAGGTCCGCGCGATCAAAGAGTGAGCGCCAGCGGGCTCGGTAGGCCTTGAGCAGATCCTTCGGAAGGTTCTCCAGACGGATGTAGGGCGGGTTGCCCACGATATGAGAAAAGGTGTTCTCCAACGGCAGGAACAGGAAGTCGTCATGGTGCAGCCATTTTTCCAAGACCGTCTTCACGGCGTCCCGGCTCCATCCATTTTCGAGGAAAAGGGTCGTGATGCGGTCCCGGCAGGCCTGCAAGGCCGCCCGGTTAACCTCGACCGCCCGGATGCAATTCTGAATAGCCAAGTCGTCCGGACTGACACGCGAAATCAAGCGTCCGACAGCAGGCAAAAGGAAATCCCCCTCGCCCACGGACGGCTCCAACAGGCAGAGCGACTCCAGAGGTTCCGATGGCAACCAACCCACGGCATCCAGAACAAACTCGGCCACCTCCGGGCGGGTGTGAACGGCACCACGTGCGTCGGCTCCCGCATCAGAGAAAACACTCAACGCATCAAGCGAGAGCCTCGACTTCGGGAAAAGTTCAGCCTGTAAGACATCGTGCATCTCGGTGGGAAGAATAGCCCGAGGGGAGAGGCTTATGAAGGCAAATCACCCAAAAATCCGGAGGTTCTCCTTGGGATTTTCCCGCTGGCGGTTCGCGCGATTTTGGGCACGAAGGAAATTTCCACGGGGATTTTATAGCGGGAGAGTTGGGTCCGGCAAAACGTGAGGATCTCGCGTGTTGTCGGAGGGGATTCCCCGGAGGCGGCCACGATTTCCGCGGCAGGGACCATGCCGAACGCCGGATGCGGGCGGCTGAAGACGCGGGCTTCGGCGATGAGCGGGTGCCTGCAAAGAACCGCCTCGACTTCCTCGGGGAAGAACTTCATTCCCCCGACGCTGATGACCGAGCGGTTGCGGCCCAGGAGGCAGAGGCGGCCGTCCGCATCGGCTTGGGCGATGTCGCCGGTTGAAAACCATCCGTCGCTCATGACTTCGGCGCGATCCTGCCACGGCTCGATGTAGGCATCGAACATTCCGGGGCCTTTGAGGAAGAGTTCCCCTTGATCGCCCGGCGGCACGACATATCCCCGCGGATCGCGCAACTCGAACGCGAAAGCCGGTTGCACGCGGCCGACCGATGCCGGGCAGGCCTGGGGATTCGGGACATTCAGGCACGGGAGGCCGACCTCGATGATGCCGAGCGCCTGCGCGGGATGCACGCCGAACGCCTTGAAAAAAGCCGCTCCTGTTTCCCGGGCGAGCGCCGCGGTTGTCGAGACCGCGAGGCGCAGGGACGGCCAGCGGGACCGCCCGGCGTCGCCCGCGAGAAGCTCGTAGTGGAATGGCGCGGCATAGATGACCGTTGCCCGGTGGCGGACGGCGGATTCCAGAATGTCGCCCGCCAAAAGCGAAGCCGGC
>Ga0194054_10001264_pt1 | contig 12234 bp, 18 predicted proteins | sample SepL2210m_MetaG_FD_163628 | JGI IMG/M metagenome (GOLD analysis project Ga0194054, IMG submission 163628) | Anoxic zone freshwater microbial communities from boreal shield lake in IISD Experimental Lakes Area, Ontario, Canada - Sep2016-L227-10m | ecosystem: Environmental > Aquatic > Freshwater... | reverse complement strand
GAAGGAGCCACACGCGATGGGCTCTTCGAGAAAATCCCCGCCGCCGACATCGCAATCACCAGCTATGCGCTGCTTCGCCGCGACATCGCCCGCTACAAGGGGAGCCGGTTTGCATCCGTCGTTCTCGACGAAGCCCAGCACATCAAAAACCCCGACAGCCAGAACGCCAAAGCCGCCTGCGCGCTTGATGCGGACGCGCGGTTCATCCTCACCGGCACCCCGCTCGAAAATTCTTTGCGCGACGTCTGGTCGCTTTTCGATTTTCTTCTGCCCGGCTATCTCGGCAGCCGGAAAGATTTTCAGGAGCGCTATGAAAAGCCGCTCCTCGAGGGCGGGCGCGGACCGCTCTGGGACCGGCTCAACCGCCGAGTTCGCCCCCGCCTGCTCCGGCGGAAGAAGGCCGATGTCCTGCCGGACCTGCCGGAAAAAATCGAGCAGATCGTCGAGGTCGAGCTCACTCCCGCGCAGAAGGATGCCTACACGCGGCTTCAGATCGCCGCGCGGGCCGAAGTGGACGCCCTCCGGGAATCCGGAGGCAAGGCCCGGATGAAGGTTCTGACCGCGCTCCTCCGCCTGCGCCAGGCCTGTTGCGACCTGCGGCTTCTTGGCGCGAATACCACGGGCGGCTCCGCCAAGCTCGACGCCCTTCTCGAAATTGTCGGCGAAGCGGTGGACGGCGGCCATCGCGTGCTCGTCTTCAGCCAGTTCACCTCGATGCTCGACCTGATCGCCCCCGCCCTCGACGAGGCGGGTTTCGCATGGTGCCGGCTCGACGGCTCAACAAAAGACCGCGCGGGCGCGGTGGAGAAATTTCAATCCGACCCCTCGATCCCGGTCTTCCTCATCAGCCTGAAAGCCGGCGGCACCGGTCTGAACCTCACGGCCGCCGACACCGTCATCCACTTCGACCCGTGGTGGAACCCTGCCGTCGAGGCGCAGGCGACCGACCGCGCCCACCGGATCGGACAAACCAACGTCGTCACCTCGATCAAGCTCATCGCCCGCGACACCGTCGAACACCGCGTCATCGCCATGCAGGAAAAAAAGCGCGCCCTCATCTCCGGCCTCCTCGACTCGGAATCCGCTCTCCCCGACGACGCGGATCTCAGCGAACTCATCGGGTGACGGAACAATTTTCCCAACAAAGATATTTCTTTTCATGAGGTGGTCTCCGGGCTGGCGCGGGAGGGGGATCGGGGTATAGTTCCGCGCACATGGACATCACGAAGATTCGCGGGCAGTTTCCATTCCTGCGGGAATCGGTCAACGGGCATCCGTTGATCTATCTCGACAATGCGGCGAGCTCGCAGAAGCCGGATCGCGTGATCCGCCGGATGAGCCGGTTTTTGGAGAGCGAGTATGCGAACGTCCACCGCGGGATCCATCTGCTGAGCGAGCGGGCGACGACGGCATACGAGGACGCGCGCGCGGCGTTTGCAGGGCTCCTGAATGCGGAGCGGCCGGAGGAGGTGATCTTCACGCGCGGGACCACCGAGTCGGTGAATCTTCTGGCCAACACATGGGGGCGGGTGAACATCGGCACCGGAGACACGATTCTCCTGACCGAGATGGAACACCACAGCAACCTTCTGCCCTGGCTGCACCTCGCGCAGGAGACCGGAGCCCGCGTGGATTTCGTCCCCGTGCTGGAAAATGGCGCGGCCCTGGATTTCGAGGCGGCGCGATGCCTCCTCGCGAAGCGCCCGAAACTTTTTGCGTTTGTGCATGTGCCCAACACCCTGGGCCTGGAAAATCCCGTCAGGGCACTTTGCGGCCTCGCACGGGAATCCGGCGTGACGACGTTTGTGGATGGCGCGCAGAGCGTCGGTCACCAGCCGGTGGATGTGCGGGATCTCGACTGCGATTTCCTGGCCTGCTCGGCCCACAAAATGTGCGGACCGAGCGGGATCGGCGGCTTGTGGGGGCGCCAGGAACTCCTCTCCGCCATGCCGCCCTGGCAGTATGGCGGCGAGATGGTGGACCGCGCTTATTTCAACAAGCCGGCCACATTCCGCGATCCTCCCGCAAGGTTCGAGGCCGGGACCCCGCCGATTCTGGAAGCCGCCGGATGGGCCGAGGCGATCCGGTTTCTCACCGAGACCGGACTGGAAGACATCCGGGAACATTCCGTGGAACTGGCAAACCTCGCGGCGAGGCAGCTTCGCGGGATCGATGGGCTGAAGATCTTCGGTCCGGACGTCCGGCAGTCCGGGATTGTGGCGTTCTCGATCAGCGGGGTGCATGCGCACGACGTGGCATTTTTCGCCAACGAGCGCGGGCTGGCCCTGCGCGCCGGCCACCACTGCGCGCAGCCGCTCATGCGGAAACTCGGGAGCCCGGCGTCGAGCCGCGCGAGCTTCTCACTCTATAATACCCGGCAGGACGTCGAAGCCTTGGTTGGCATCGTGCGGGAAGCCGTGGCATTTTTCCGATGATGGACAACGAACTCTACCAGGAAGTCCTCCTCCAGCATTCCAGGCGCCCGAGAAATTTCGGGCCGTTGGAAAATCCGACGCACGCCGCAGACGGACACAACGCGCTCTGCGGCGACGAAATCTCCGTCGCGCTGCGCATCGAAAACGGCGCGGTCGCCGAAGCGAAATTCTCCGGAAGCGCGTGCGCGATCTGCACCGCGTCCGCGTCCATGATGACCGGAGAAGTCAAGGGGCTCACATGTTCTGCCGTTGAGACATTGGCGGGAAACTTCCGCCAGCTTGCCAAGGACGGAGCCGGCCCGGATGTGCCGGTGAGGCTGCAGGTTCTTGGAGGGGTCCACCAATTTCCCCAGCGCGTGAAGTGTGCGGTCCTCCCGTGGGAGACGCTTGTCAGCGCGCTCAGAAGCCCGGTGGGCACCGGGGAAATTTGTCCGGGTTGAAGCCCCGGTTTTGCGGCGGGACAGGCACTATTTCAAACGGCCCGGAATCTTTCGGTTTGATGTTTTCCCGGGAATCGCAGAGATTATTTTTCACAGCAAACGCACTCGTAGCTCAATTGGATAGAGCGTTGGCCTCCGAAGCCAAAGGTTGTGGGTTCGACCCCCGCCGGGTGCAGGCTTGATTTCACCATAGAAGCCGCTTAAATACAGGCTCTCCGGGCGGTTCTCTCTGAATCTCCCTTTTGCACGCTGGCGCACATTTCTGCATAAAAAGCTTGCCTATCGGGTTATTTCGGGTTACTTGTGGCACATCATGAGAACCGCAAACACCACGATCAGCGAACTCAAAATCAATGGAGTAACCCGATATCGGGTTACATACCCGACCGCCAACGGCAGGAAAAGGGAGCTCTACGTTGACCGAAAAAAAGCAGAGGCCAGGCTGAAGGAAATCCAAGCCGAGCAAAAGCAATTCGGCCTGTCCGCCTCCGCCATGACCTCGACAACGCGGGCGGATGCCGTCGCCGCCGAAATGATTCTGGCGGGCTCCGGCCTGACCCTCGTGGAAGTGGCGCGGGCGATGCTGGCACAAAAGACGGCAACTGACTCCGGCAAACCTCTCGACGAAGCGGCACAGGCTTTTCTGACCTCCCGCGAAAAAACCAGCACGATCCACCAGAAGGTAATCACCGGGCGCATGAATTATATGTTGCGGTTTCTGGAAGGGAAAAAGACCACCTCTGTCACGATTGCCGATATCCAGCAACTTCTCGACGGGCTCGACCGGGCAACCCGGACGAAGGACAATTACAAGCGCACTCTCGTTTCCTTCTTTGCGTTCTGCATGGCGCGGGAATGGTGCGCGAGCAACCCGGCATCGGCTACAGCAGCGATCACGTTTGCCGGGACGGACGTGGATATCCTCTCCCCGACCGAAGCCGCCGCGATCCTCGCCGCGTGCGATCCTGCCCTCCTCCCCGGCGTCGTGCTCGGGATGTTCTGCGGCCTGCGGTCTGCCGAGCTGTCCCGCCTGCAATGGTCTGCCGTTGACCTCGCACAGGGACACGTCACGATTGGCGCAGGAATCGCCAAGACGGGAGCGAGGCGTGTTTGTCCTATACCGGAGAACGCGAAGGCATGGCTGGCCCCCTACGCGCAGAAAAAGGGCAACGTGATCGAAGAGAACGAACACAATCGCAACTTGTGGAAACTGGCGCGGGTGCGGGCGGGATTCGGCCCGTTCTGGAGTCAATACAAGGCCGTGAATGACGCGCAGACAAACCCCGCCACAAAGAAACCCCGGAAGGATTTGAAGCCGTGGCCGTCCAATGCACTGAGACATTCCGCCATCTCCTACAAGCTCGCCACCAATCCCGACCTCCCCCGGCTGGCATACGAATCGGGGAACAGTCCCGACGCGATCCAGAAGCATTACAACGGGCTCGCCTCCCCGCAGTCCGCGAAGCAGTTCTTTTCGATCTCCCCCGACACCGGCGAAGGCGTCCTGCGGTTCAAAGCAGCATGAACTTCCTCATCTACATCGCCCGCGAAATCGTAGCCGGATTTCTTTACACCGTCGCCGACGCCATCGAGCTTTGGTGCTCTTTTTGGTGGGCGGTTCACCGCTTCTTGTTACGGCTGAAGTGAACATCATGGAAAAGAGCATCATGGAATTGGTGAAGAATCCGGCAGGCCGGGAGTGGCTCGCCGTTGCCATCGAGACAACCGACCGGGAAGCGTTCCTTTCCGACAATTCCGTCCTGCTCGCCAAGCTCGCCAAGAACGTCAAGGCGTGCGGAATCTCCGCCCCTGAGTCCATGAAGGCCGCAGTCTCTCAACTCGTGGCCGTGCGTGCGCTGGGATGCCGCGCCAGCGCGATCACAGAGGACTTCCGACCGTGGACAAGGGCGGAAAAAATGAAGGCCATTGCAGCGCAGAATGACGGCATCCGCCCCAAGGAAGTTCTGGAATGGGTCGGCAGGAACCCCGCCACAGAAAAGGCAGACAGGAAGAAAATCTACACCGCGCAGACATCCGACAGCATTGGCAGACGCTGGGCGAATGAGGCGGACGCGCTGCCGGTCTATCTTCGCGCTTCAATCGAATTCTGGACAACCTCGCCCGACCCGCGTGTCCCGCCGCTTTGTCTCTTGAGCGAGGGAGCCATTGCGGAAATCTTTTCAAGCGCGACACTGGACGGCATCGGCACAGATACCATACGGCAGGAACTCCATCGCGCCGGACTATACCGGCCAAAGGGAAAAGCGTTCTCCTACAACGGCAGGAAAATTTCCGCCCGCCGTCGCCTCTAAATAATACCCCTTTCCGTGTCACGATAGGTTTTCCGCATCCGGCGCAATCTCGCGCCGCAATGCAAAATATCGCTTCACACAGCCAGCCAGCGACCGACGCGAGCAGCACCGCACGGACGCTGGGAAACATCACTCCTCTCCTTTACGGACGCCGCGAGGCAGCGCGTAGAATCCCCGTCTCCGTTCGCACTCTCGACGGATTCAAGTCCCGACGCAAAATCGGATTCGTGAAGATCGGCGGGAAGGTTCTCTTCCGGGAATCCGACATCGCCGCCTTCATCGCCCGCCACGTCATCGCCCCCCGCGCTGGGTCTGGAGCCATCTAAAAAAACGGTCGGCCCCCTGCGAAGGAAAAGCCGACCGATAGCCATTACAACTATATGACTACTCAAGCATATTTACAGAATCAGTCAAGCGATATTTCGGAGATCTCACTCGACGAATCCCGCGACCTTATCCGGCTGGAGGAGATCGTAAGCAAAGGAATTGAAACCTGGATCGAAGTTGGCAACGCCCTACTCGAAATCCGCGACCGGAAGTTATACCGCATCGAACACGGCACCTTTGAGGACTACTGCCGATCGAAGTGGAACATTGACCGCACCTATGCTCACCGGCTTATGTCCGGCGCGGAGGTGGTCAACGCCAACAAAGATTTGTTGCCAATTGGCAACATTTCAGAGGGTGCGATCCGTGAGGCCGTAAAAGTCAAAGACCCAGTGAAGCAGCGGGAGGTTATTAAAAAGGCCGTGGTAATATCCGGCGGTAAAACTCCGACTGCCAAGACGGTCAAGGTCGTAGTGGAGCAGCAGGCGGAACCGCAGATCAAGCAGGCCGCGGCCAAGGTTGTCGAGGGCGAGGGCTCCGACCCTCTGCATGATGCGGAAGTTGAGATCACGAGAATTGTCGTAGAAGCGGCACAATCTGTCTTTCGTGAGCATGGCAAGAAAATGCCTGTCAATGCTCCGCAGGCAATCAGGAAGTCCGTTAGCGACCTCCTCGGCGTCTGGATCTTGGCGGCGCTGATTAGTGTTGATGGGGGGGCATCGAAATGACCACGCTCCTACTCGCCCGGCTCTTCGCAGACGCCCTATGCGCTGGCGTGGTCGTCCTGCTCATCATCAAGTGGAGGTTCAGACCATGATTCCAAAAGACAAACCGGCATCATGGCGCGTCGAGGCCGCACGGCTTTGGCGCGAATATCAGCGCACGAAACAGGCGCGGCATCTGAAGGCGTTCCAGCGGCACACTGGCGGCATCGGCGGAAGGGGCAAAAAGCCATGAGCGACCACCTTTTCATCCATAGCGATATTGACGACGCCGGGCTGACTCCCGCTGAATTTCGGGTTCTGGCACACCTTTCGAGGCGAGCCGGAAAAAATGGAATCTGTCACCCAGGAATCCGATCAATCTCGAAAACCTGCCATCTGAGCAGAGGCACGGTCGGCACGGTTCTTGAAAGTCTGGAAAAGCGAAAGTTTGTCGCAACCTCCAAACGGCACGGATTTTTGACGGAATACGCGATCACAACTGAATCGGGAATTGCCGCCACTGTCCTAATCCAAGGCACACCTACTGTCCTAATCCAAGGCACGGACTGTCCTAATCCAGAGCACGGACTGGCCCAATCCAAGGCACGAAAGGTAATCCATGAAGGTAATCCATTGAAGGATGATAGCTCGCCCGTTTCTCCGAAACGTCCGAGCCGTCCTGCATCATCCAGAATCCAGATCGTTGACGATCACCACATCAGCGAACTCGGGAAAATCTACACCCCGGCATCCGTGGCAAAGGCCGTCGCCTCATGCCGCGCATGGCTCCTCACCCCCAAAGGCACCGGCAAGGCATTTTCAAAACGCCGACTTCAAACCTTTCTGCGGGACGCCGAACCCATCGGCGCACCAGCGGCCCCGCCCCACCAATCCGCCCGCCTCGACATCATCCGCCACTCAACCCCCGCCCGCATCGTCAACCCATGAACACAATCCAAAAACTCCCGCAGAATCTCACCTCCGAAATGGCATCGGTTTCCATCCTGTCCCAGATCCCCGGATCACTTCCGCTCTACGCTTGGGACGAAAAGCTATTTCTCGACCCCGCCTGCAAACGCGTGTTCCGCCATATCCTCGAAGCGCGATCACAGGGAGGCGAGGCGAACAAGATTGACCTACGCGCCAGAATGGAGGCGGCAGGCGAGCTTGAAGCCGTTGGCGGTCAACACGCCCTCGACGGCCTTCTCGAAACCTTCCCGCTCCCTCCGTTCGCAGGCCCGACGCACGCCGAGTTTTTCCACCAGGATCTTGTCGAAGCGTGTGCTCGCCGGGAGATCATCCTTGCCGCCGCTGAACTCGACGCGGATCTCCGCTCCGGGCAGATCTCCGCAGAGGATTATCTGTCCCGCCTCACTGATGCCGGTGCAATGCCAGAGGCCAGAAAGGTTGAGACATCAAAGTCCCAACTCACCGCTTTGCTCGACGAGATCGAAAACCACACCCCGCCTGAGTGTTTCGGCTTCGGGATTCCCTCGCTTGATCGTGAACTCGACGGCGGATTCCAGAGAGGCGAGCTAATCACCGTGGCAGGCCCCACAGGAGGCGGGAAGTCCCTCATGCTGGCACAGACCGCCCTTGCCGCTGCACGGGCAGGAAAGGCCGTTGCCTTCTTCTCTCTCGAAATGCCCACCAAGGCCGTATGGCGTCGGCTCGTTGCCAATCTCGCAAACGTCGCGCTCCCCAAGCCGCACGAAAGGCCGAACGCGCAGCAGGAAAAAGCACTCTCCCCGGCCATCAATGCCGCCGCAAAACTTCCGCTCACGATTCACGACAGCCTGCACTCCCTCGTTGAAATCGAGGCGGAATCCCGCAGGCTTATCAAACTCGGGAAGGCGGACTTGATCGTCGTGGACTACGCGCAGAAAGTCCGGCACTCGGGAGGCGAACGCCGGGAGCAGGAAGTTGCGGAGGTGACATCCAGATTGAAGTCCCTCGCCCTAAAATCTCACGTTGCGGTTGTCACCGCTTCTCAACTGAACAAGGACGGCGATGTCCGCGAGTCTGCCGCCATCGAGTTTGATTCTGACATCCTTCTCAAAATCACAAGTGAGGGCATCTACTGCCAGAAATTCCGGCGCGGCCCGTGCAACTGGACAGTGGGGGCGACCATGCGTGGCGAGCTTGGAAGATTCGATGAACAGAAAGGCGAATGGAGGAAGGCGGCATGATGTCATTGCCAACGCGAACCGCCGCCACCACGCCAATCGTGGCGCAAGCACGGCGGCATCGGGAGGACAGGGACACCCGCCCCCGGCCTAAGCAATCTTTTTGAAAGGGCATCAGTCCGCTGTTGTGGCGTCGCGAGTGATTCGGGAGAGAAGATTAAATTTCGCACATTTCGAATCAAGTTGACACCGCACCCTCTACCATGACCCAGAAAACACACGGCGGACACCGCCCCGGAGCAGGCCGGAAGTCCTGCCGGTCTGACAAGCTGGCCGCGCTCTATGTTGCCGACGAACTGGCGGTGACAACCACCTATGCGCGGACGCTCCTCCGCACCGGAGAATGTGACTTGACCCCGGCGCAATGGCGCACAATCGCCTTGTGCATCGAGGCCGGGCTGTCCGACGCCGAAACACTCTCACACCTGAGCGGAGCAGCATGAGCACGGCCCCGAAAGCCGCGCTTGCTCGCCTGCGGAGAAAAGCCGAGTCCGCCCCGCCAGCAACAACCCCCCTCGCCGCCGCACGTTTGGAAAAGTTGCGTCTGGAGATCACCCGACTGGAATTCGAGTGTGAGCTTGCAGACTTGGAGTCCCGTCGGCGCAAGGGCGAATTGCTCTATCTGGCCGAGGCGCAAGAGCTCATCACCGGCGCGACACAGGCGATTGCCGACCGGCTCCGGGAGCAGCACAAGCGGATTGCCGTCCGGCTGGTCAACGCTTCGGTGAAGTCCATCGAAACCGCCTTGCTCGACGATAACGACAGGACGCTGGCCTTGTGCGCTGCCGCCGTCGCCAAGGTGAAGGGCAACCGGAAAATATGACGATCGTCGTCACCATCGAGATCGAGATTGAGGAACCGGCCCCGTCGCCCCGGCCATTGACGCCGGGAGCAGAGAAGCTGCGGGAGCACATCCGGGCGATCTACTCCGAGCCGTGCCCGCGGCACCTCCCCGCGCGCGCGGAGTGAAAGGAATCTCACCAATTGGTGGAATTCCCACCTCCGGCACCTCCCCGCGCGCGCGGAGTGAAAGGTCACATTGTGGAATTTTTTCCACAAGGTCGTGTCGCCTCCCCGCGCGCGCGGGGTGAAAGCTGGGTGGCAGGGAGCGCGGTCGGGGTGGTTCGTCGCCTCCCCGCGCGCGCGGGGTGAAAAGCGAAACGCGTTTCGTTTTGCCGTTCGCGTGTTCACGGCTCCGCGCAATTTGACATGCGCTCAATGGCAGCTTATGAGAATCACTCCGCAGCATTACGAATCCACCCGAGGCTTGGCAGAAATTTGCTCAACCTCGCCCGCCACAATCGCCCGGCTTGCCGCTGAACTCCGCGTCGGATCGCCGGGTATGCACCGCAACAGCCCCCGAGCCTTCACTCTCGCCGAAGGCGCGAAAATCCAAGCTGCGTATTTTGCCGAGCAGAAAGGAGCACACCGCAACGCGATGATGGCGGCGGATGCCGAGATTCTGAAAAACGCTGAACGCATGGCCTGGCTGGCTGGCTTGGCAAAAGGGATGCAGCACCCGGCTTGGCAGGAACTCTCCCAGCTTGGCGCGGTGGTTGCCCAAATTCGCAAAGGCACCGGCCCCAAGACGGACATCACCTCACTCGACGGCAAGACCCGTTTCCTCGCCTCTCTCAACCCCCACCGCTCCGCACTCGACGCCGCGCTCCGTGCGGTCTCCGCGAAACTCTGAACATGGAACAGCAGCCCGCCGACCCCGTAGCGATTGAGTGTCTGAAGCCGCTCATCTGGCGAGCCGACAACCGCATCAAAAAACTGGCAGCGCAAGCCGCCGCCGAACTTTCACGCAAACAAAACACCCAAAAACCATGATTGAAAAAACCACCATCCAGCCCGCGATCGTTGACCTGAGCGCGATCATTAAGAGCGTCAAAACCGCCATCGAGAAACAGCACAAGGTTGCTCTCGCAAAACTTCGCGCCGACCACAAGGCATGGCTCGAGCGCGCACGCGCCATTTCCGGGCAGGCCATCGAAACGGCGGAGGCCGAGTTGATCGAGGCATGGGAAAAAGGCGAGATCGCCCCATCGGAGATCCTGACCCGGCCCGCCGCCGAGTCCATGCAGAGGCGGTTGCATTTTGCGGCACAGAGGATCGGCACCTACGCCGACCACCTCGACCGCCGCGCGGCTCCGATCACCGCAGACGTGCTCGAGCAGGTCGCCGACGGCATCGAGCGGGACATCTATCCGCAGGCGATTGACCTAGACCGCCGCGCGAAAAGGTTTGGTGATGTCGGAGGCGTGGGCGCTCGCGTGCTGGAAAGCTGCATCAGACACCGCAACGAGGCCGCTCAATTTCGCGAGCCCGGCAAGGACGTGCTGGCATTGAGCCGCCTTGCCGACTTTCTGGATTTTGACGAATGAGCCGGGACATCACAGAGGATCTTGAGTGTGACGAGGCGCGAGCCGAGCGGATGGACGCGTTATTCGATGATGTCCTGAGACTCCACCGCCCCGACGATCACGCCAGCAGGATCGTCGCGCTGGCGGACGCGGAGGCCATCGTCAATCACGAGATCGTTGACTGAACGGCCATGAAGACCACTCCCCGCAAGCGCGCAAATGCGGCCAGATATTACCAAAGGCACCGCGACAAAATCCGCGCCAAAGCAAAGGCAAAGTTGGAACTCTTCCGCGCCGCGCATCCGATAATCCGAAAAACAGCGGAGGAAAAAGCGGCAGTTCAAAAAGCCGGACATGCGCGGTGGATTGCCGCACACATCGAGCGCAGGCGGGAAATCTCCCGATTGTCCGCCCGCAGGCGGAAGGCTGAAAAAAAGGCCGTCTAAACGCCCCGCTACGGGCTCGCCGCTACTCCCCCGGCACTCTGCCATTGCCTGATTTCGCCATCGTCGCCAACGCCGCCGCCGTGCCTGACAACTGCTCGCCCAGGCCGTGGTCGTGTGCCTTGTTTCGGCGCAACATCTGCCGACCGACGAATTCAGCGGACACCGTGCAACGTGAAGATTTCCCTGCCGCTCGCCTCTCGAATTGTCGCGCTGCGATATTCAGCAGCAGGCTCGCCATTTCGAGATCCTCGGGATCGGTCTCCAGCACCCCGTCGAGATATCCGGCGAGCCGCCGAGCGTGATACTGTCGCCCCTCCGCGAGCCGCCAGACGCGCATCGGCTCGCGCCACCGGCAGTTTTGAAGCATCAGGGCAAGCGACCCGTCGTCAACGAACTTCCACGAGCCCGACCGCCTGTCCACCGGCTCGCCAAAGCGACCCCGGCGCGACCAGCGCCAAGCCGTGCAGCGGGCGATCCCGAGCCGGTCTGCAATTTCCGAAACCTTCACCAACGCCATGCACCGGCGCGGGAGTCAAAGTTTGATTCCCTGCCTATCGTGGCGGATGATTCTTTTTGATTTCCGGCTTTGAATTCTCCCCGGCTGGCGTTTGAATAGCCGGATGCGCTTCCTGTATCGGGTAAGTATCGGGTAATGCCTTTTGCAAACTATTGATATTCAACAAAAACGGTTGGCCTCCGAAGCCAAAGGTTGTGGGTTCGACCCCCGCCGGGTGCAGGCTGCAAGCCTCTGCTTTTATTGTGATGGGCCGGAGGGCTCGACTTTTTTGTCATCTTTCTTGAGCCAGTCGCCCGTGGCCTGGGCAGGCCATTTCCCACTGATCGAACGAACGCCGCCGGCCTTGCTCCAGAGCATCCATGCCGGGGAGCCGTCGGGTTTGTCGAGGGCGGCAAAGCTGAGTTCGGCAGACGACCGCCACGCCGGAATGGTGGTACAATGCCAATCCGGGTGCGCCGGGGAAACCACTTCCGTGACACCGCTGGCCAGGTCCACCTGGCC
>Ga0194054_10001263_pt1 | contig 12234 bp, 7 predicted proteins | sample SepL2210m_MetaG_FD_163628 | JGI IMG/M metagenome (GOLD analysis project Ga0194054, IMG submission 163628) | Anoxic zone freshwater microbial communities from boreal shield lake in IISD Experimental Lakes Area, Ontario, Canada - Sep2016-L227-10m | ecosystem: Environmental > Aquatic > Freshwater >... | reverse complement strand
CGATCAAGGCCGCCGCAGACCTCGGTCCCGGAACGCGCGTCGTCTCGATGCCGTGCTTCGAGCGCTTCGAGCGGCAGAGCGCGGAATACAAAGAATCTGTCCTGCCCGCAGGCTGCCGCAAGCGCGTCTCGATCGAGGCCGGTGTCTCCGATCCCTGGTTCCGCTACGTCGGCCTAGACGGCCGCACCGTCGCCGTAAACCGGTTCGGTCTGAGCGCCCCCGGCAACGTCGCCATGGAGGAACTCGGCATCACCGCCACGCACCTCGTGGAAGTCGCGAAGAGTTTGTAGGGTGAGCGAACAGCACCGGGGAGCACCTGCGCGTGCTCTCCGGAATTGCGACCGCGCTTTGGCGCGGACTGCCCCATTCGCTTTGTTGGCATGGCTGATGCTCGGGGTTAGATCCCGATGATTACTGCAAATTCACGGGTCAGGCTGACAGCGGAGGATTTTGATTTTATTGTCCGGACACTTTCGATCAAGGAATCCGACCGGATATCATTGGGGAGCCTGCTCACGGATGAGGAGGCGCGGGATGAGATCCTGGATCACGAAGCGCTGGTACACGCGATTTTGGAATCGAGCGACCGGCTGAACATATCGCCGCAGCTCATGTTTTATGTGCTCTGCCGCCGGGTCCTTCGCCAGACGGGTGCTCGGAGCCGCGAGGTTTCGGATTTTGTGGCTTCGATGCTCGAGGGGTTTTCTAGAACCGCGCGCGTCTACGGCTCGGAGGCCGGAGTAAACACCGCCTATCTTTCCGACATGATGATCGCGCTTGGAAAAGCCAATGACAGCGAAGCATTTCTTTTGCGCTCGCACATGGCGAACTATGCGCTCTTCGTTAGCGGCATCTTTGTTGAGAACCTCGAGAAACGCAAAGAACGCGGGGCTCCGGATGTCACCTATTACGAGAAGCTCGGCGGGATGAACTACCGCGTTGCTGCAGAATACCGCGATGCCAGAAAGTTTCACCTCAACGGGATCTACGAGGAATTGTCCCGCAGCTTCCACGAGGTGCGCATGGCCCTCAACGACCTTGCTACGCGGTTCCTCCACTTGGACAGCCCCGCACTTCCCATCATTGCGGCATGAAAACGCTTTTCTGCGAAATCCAGAGCCTCTTCGAGCGCACCTATGCCAGCGTGGGAATCAACCTCGAGGAGTGCCTGATCGACAGCCGGAGGAGCCGTCAATTGGAGGCGCTCGCCGGTGCCCAGGCCCGTGAACTTAGCTCGCTGGCCCGCACGTTTCTCGGCACAGCCGGAGGCCGCCTGCATGTCGCGATCTACTATTCCCAGTGGCTCGTGGAGCAACTAGAAAATAACGATCCCCGCGCGGGACTCTGTGAGGAGAACATCAGGGCTCTGATTCCTTTCGTTGAGGAAATCAAACATGCAATCCATGCGGCACTCAACTTCCAGCGCGGCGAGAGACCGAGCGGGGAGGAATCCTACGCGCGGAATTTGGAGCTCCAATCCCAAGTCGATACCTGCCTCGAGCTGCTGCTGTTCGTTGCATTTTTCCGGCGTCCGGGCGGGATCACGGAGGCCGACCGGAAATGGCTTCGCTTCCACATGTTCGAGTCCGAGTCGGGCAACCGGCATCAAAGCGCGAACCTGGGCGACCGGTATCGCGAGACCACCCAACTCGCTGCCTCCTACACCTGCTTTCTGGAGGGCATCCATGCGGAAAGGAGAGCGCATGAAATTCAAACCTTCCATGCATTGGGATACGATGAGAAAAGAATCAGGATCCTGAGCCTTTGCGATCGGAAGACGAGGCCATCGTAGTTGCTCAGATTACACCGACCACTAAAGACATGCCGAACGTTTGAGGCAGCGGACAACGCAATTCTCTTTCGAGACACGGATCCCGAGATATGGGCGTGGGATTTGATTACGCCCATACAGGCTCTCTGTGTTCCGTTATAGAAAATCACTTTCTGAACACAATTCGGGTCGTTCGGATCGAGAAGTCTTGATTCCTGTCATATGCCAAATGCATTCACAATAGTTCCCATTGCGCTGGATCCTTCTATTATGGCTGAATCTCTGGCTTATGAAAAATCGCCTTACCGGAGTTGTTGGATATTTGCATGGCATACCGATTCAATGCCTGCTGGTCGGATTAGCCGCATTGTTTTGTTCTGGTTGTGCAGCCACCAGCAGCGGTCTCCTTCCTAATTCTTATCGGCAGGCTTGCGCGAAGGTTTGTCCCCAAGTTTCGATTTCAGCGAAAAGCGACCAGCTTTGTGCTCAATATGAGGGGCTGATCGGGGTTGGTGTGAACGTTGGACGCCAAGTGAGCCAATCGAAGACGATCAAGGAGGCGAATATTACTCCAAGGCTGGTCTGTCAGGAGGTTGCAAGTCAGATCGGCACACAAATTCCTCCGCCCTTCCAGCATGCCGCAGCTGCGAACGCCCAACTGGTATTGAAACTAAATATCACCGGCTATGGCTGGCTGGTGCCCACCGGAGGCATCGCGGGAATTCGAACTGCTCCGTATCGGTTTTACATTGCGGGAATAGTCACCATCAGCGATGCGGCAACCGGCAAGCAACTGGTCGAGCGACCAGTTCACAGTAGCACTTCCATCGGCAACAAACCAACTCCTCAGGATTGCGTCTATGGATTAAAATCCATTGCTGGTGACTTTGCCCGTGTGAGCGCAGGGTGTCTTTACGAGCGCGAGTAACGACGTTGGCTACTCTGCCTTCACGGCGCAAGTGCCGGGGGCGGTGCGGGCGTAGATGCGGCTGTCATACATCGGGTAGATTTGGGCGGCCGGCCATTCGAACGTGCCGGCGGAGGTGACGCGGGCGAGGACGGTGTAGGAGTGGAGCCCGGCGGCGACGTCGTCGAAGTAGAGGTCGGTGCGGCTGTCGTGCATTTCTGAATGCGAGAGGGCTGCTGTATCGACGCCCGTTTCCTCGTTGATCGGATACGCTTTCCCGAAGAGGTCGAGGTTCGGGTTCAGGACCTCGACTCCGGCGGGCAGGGCGTCTTCGAGGGCGACGAAGCTTTGCGGTTTCAACGACTGGAACCTGTAGGTGATGAGGATTTCGTCACCGAGTTTGAACGGGGCTTCGGAAGTTCCCTTGCGAGAGGGATCGGTGACGTTCTTCACGAGGCGGTCGATCCGCATCCCTTTCTGGACCGGTTGGGTCTCGTTGCCCGAGAGTTGGCGTCTGGCATTGAGGACGAATGTTCCTTTGGCACCGGCACCGAGGCCGGTGATCTGGAGATCGGAGGCTTTCGTGAGCAGGCGGTTCGCCCATTCGGCTGCGGATTTATTTGGCGCGACGGCATCGGGAGTCGGCTTGACCGATTTCGCGATGGCGGTTGGCGCCTGGGATTTCAGGAGGGCCTTGAAAGTGAGGAGCAGCCAGAGATTCTCCTGAGTCGAGAGCGAGGACGAGGATTCCATGAGCTTCTCGATGCGGGAGCGGATCGTTGCTGCGTCAGCTTTGGGATCCTGCAAAAACCGCGCGAGCAGGTAAATTGCTTCCCTGCGAGGCTGCGAGGAGAACGTTTGCGAATCGAACACGTTCTCTCCGGATTCCCCCAGGGGTTCTTTGACCAGCTCCTTTGCTTTGTCCGGAGAAATCTCGAGCTCGGTATAGGCGAGGGACAGAAACGCTTTGCCCTCGTAGGTGAGCTTGTCGCGTTCGAGATACAATTCATCCGCCGCTGCGCGGAGGTCGGGTTTTTCCTCGATTTCCGTGAGCACGAACATCGCGAAGGCGCGGAGCGTAGGGGAGACTTTGATCGTGCGGTCGATCATCCCGTGCAGGGCTGTCGGGAGTTCGTCGGTGAGGCGCGCAGGAACATCCATGCCCGCAGACTCCGCCATGGCGGTGGCCCAGGCGGTCTGAATGGTGACGAACGGGCTGCCGCTTGTTCCCATCGGCCAGTAGGGGAGCTGGCCGTCGGGCAGAAGCGAGGATTCTATGATCTTCAGCGACTCGAGGATCGTGTGGCGGTAATGGTCGTCACGTTCTTTGTTCGACGGGATCCATTTAAGGAGTTCGGCGAGCGAGGTGAAGGCAAGAATGCGGGACGATTGCTGTTCGAGGCAGCCATGCGGATAGTCGAGCACCGACGGCAGGCCCATGAGCTTGGTCAGCCACGGCGAGGTCGAGAGTGTCGTGTTGAATGTACCGCGCGAGGTGAGCCAGACCGGAGACATGAAATCGGGTGCGGGGAATTTGTCCCCCGCCCAACTGCCCGCCTTCGATTCGTTCACGAGGATCGTGCGCGGAAGCACGGGCAGGGTCACCTCCACCGAGTCCGCCGCCTTTTCCGGACCGGTCGAGGCGACGTCGAAGCGGATCGTGACGCTGGAGATATCCTGTCCGACTTTTGCGGAAAAACGGACGACCGCAGGGGCGTCTTTCTCGGTAATGCACTCGACCCGGTTCTGGCCGTCGAGCGCGAGATTGGTCGTGCAGCGGACGATAAGTTTTTCCTTCGCGGCGAACTTCTGCCGGGCGACGGCGCGGAGCTCGACCACGTCGCCCTCGCGCAGGAAGCGCGGCAGCGCTGGCTCGATGATGAGTTTCTTGGAAACCTCGAACGTGTCCGACGCAGAGCCGAACTGGCTCTTCGGCGTCTGAGCAAAGGCGATGACACGGAAGCGTGTGAGGTTGTCCGGGGCGGTTGTTTCGAAGGTCACCACGCCCTTGGCATCGGTCTTCAGGTTCGGGCTCCAGAAGAGGATCGGTTTGAAATCCTTCCGGGTGAACTCGACGTTGCCGAACTCGTCGCCACCGCCATCTCCGACCGTGTAGCCTTTTTGCGTGAGGAGTTCGGGGTTGAAGCCATCCACCAGGCCGCGCAGGGCGGGGGAGGTGATGACATTGAAAGAATTACCGGGAAAGAACGGCCCGGCGATGTCCGGCAGCGCCCATCCGCCGAGCGTGAGGATCGAGTCGTCCACGGCATAGACGGTAACCTCAGCGCCTTCGACCGGTTGCCCCCCGTTGGTGACGAGCACGGAGCCGGCGACTTTTTCGCGCGGCTCGTAGGCCGGCTTATCGACCTGCGGATGAACGCTCAATTCCTTCGATGGGTCGGAGATCCTGAAGGCGCTGAACCCGAACATCTCGCCTGGTATCTTGTCGTTGCCGCCTGGACGGAGAAGATAGACGGTGGCATAGGCGTTCGGCAGGAATTCCTCGTTCGTCGGGATGTCGATGTGGGTGGCATTGCCCGGGAGTTCGATCGTGCGCGAGTCGAGGACACGATCGGTTTCGACCGTGACCCAGGCGATCCCTCCCGAAGGTGCAAGGATATCGAATCCGGCGTTCTGCCCGAGAATGACAGGGTCCTTCGGGCCGGCGACCGAAAGCGATTCCTCGTTGCGGACGGGAAATTCCGACTCTCCCGGACCGGTCACGATTTGCTCGTCGCTGACTTGGATACCGCCTGCGACAGGACCGGCCACAAGCACGTAGCGGCCGGGTTCCTTCGCGGGAAAATCCACAGTGCCCGCAGAGGGAACGTCCTTTGCGGCGACACGGATGAAGTCGTTGAAATTCCGGTAGCGATAAACGAACGGGGCGATTTGCTCCTTCGCCGTCTTGGCTTTGACAAGGTAGAGGACAGCTGGAACTTTAGCAGGAACAGCCGCGCCGTCGATGCGCGGCAGCGCGCGGAGCTCAAAACGCACGAAACCTTCCGGACGCTCCCCGCTCGCCTTGATGCCGAGCGCAACATCGTTCATCTTGACGTTCTGGGTCACACCGCCGGTGATCGTCTGTCCGTCCGGGCCGGTGATATCCACCTGCCAGATGACCGTCGAATCCGCGCGGTTGCCGGGGTCGGGGAATGGCTGCCTTGTGGTGAGGGTTGCCTGACCATTGCCGCTCAGCGATGTCTCGCCCTCGACGACGGCTTCATAAACCGGCGACTTCACCTGCTGGGAATACAGGTCCACCTGGGTGAATCCATTGCTGTCGGCGTTCGAGTAGAAATCTCCTGAGTGATCGCTCAACCATGTGGCCTTCCATTTGACGCGGCTGCCGGCGTTGGGAGCCCCGTGGAAATAGCGCGAAGAGACGTTGACGACCGACTCCGCAGGCTTGGCGGAGTCTTCCTTTTCGCAGCTGACAGAGAACGGAGGGTTACGGAATTCTTCGATGCGGAAGGTTGCCGGAGTCCCCGCTTCCGCGAGGCCGAGTTTCGCGCGGACACGATACTCGCCGAGGTCGCCGCCTTCGGGTGTCACCCATGCGGCATTCCATCCGCCGGATGGAGTGACTTTCGCCGTCCCGGAAGCGATGACGGCATCCTGCCATTCTTTCGTGATTTCCCATAAGACGGTCTGGCCTTCCGGCACGGTGAGTACGCCGTCTTTCTTGGTGCGGATAAATCCTTTGATCTTCAATTCCTGTCCCGGGCGGTAAAGTGGGCGGTCGGTAAGGATGCGGCCGAGGACTGTCGGCTGCGGCGAAACATAGGAGGAACCGGAAGCAAACTGTCCGTCGGGGTTCGCGGGCCAGAGCGTCACCTTACCGTTGCTGGTGGTTTGAAAAAACGAGGCGGCGGTCGAGGCGGTGCGCGGGAATGTGACAATGCCCGAGGCATCGCTGACCGCAGATGCGACCTCCAGCAACTCGCCCGTGAGGAGTTGGACACGGACGCCGGGAACCGGCTGGCCGTTGCCCATTCCGGCGACGCGCACCGTGAGGGAATCCGGGCTGAGTTTTTGTGTGAGGGCGAGATCGCCGAACCAGATGAGCGTACGGTTCGCGACCTGCGAGCCGTCGGCGGCGCCCGCAACGGCTTCAAAAATATACGGGCCAGCGAGTTCGGCTTTCCACTCGATCTTGCGGAGTTCCTCTTTGTCGTTTGTCACCGCCGGAAATTCCCCTTTGCCGACGACTTCAAGCGACTGGTCGTCGACAAGGAGTGGACTTCCTTCGTCCGCCCCGGCCCGGAGCTGCTTGAGAACGGCGGGAAGCTTTTCGCTGGAAATCCTCGCCAGCCTCCAGTGCAGGAGGCCGGTGTTCGATTGGACGAGTGCAAATCTCAGCCCGAGCGCGCCGCGCTGGCGGAATTCCCCCGGCGGAAAAAGGATTGTCGGCGGCTTGTGCGGGAACGTCGCGCCCCAGACCGACTCCGCCGCGAGCGGGAACCCCCGGTCGCCCGTGACTGTTTTGGAAACTGTCACTTTGTAGTGGATGGCGGGATCGAAATCCCCGTCCACGTCGATCTGCTCGCCGTCTTTTCGGAGAGCAAAATTGCGCACCGGCGGCTCGACTTTCACGGCATCCGCGGGGAGGGGATCGTCGGAGAGATACGTGGCGAATTTGATTTCGATATGCGGCTTGTCCGTGGCCCAGTTCCTTGCGGCAACGTAGTCCACCTTCAGCGGGCGGGTCGTGCCGAGAGGGAAGACTTTCGGATACGGGAGCGTGCGTCCGGCGTAGGCATCGTGGATATTTTCGACGACCAGATCGTAGGTAGCCCCCACGGGAAGAGGGTTGCGAGGTGTGGCGCGGATCGTTGTCGGTGTCGGGATAGCCTGGTTTTCCTCCTCGATCTGAACCGTGATCTCCGCCGGGAATTTTTTCCGCGTGGCGCGGTCCTGAAACCACAGCCCGTCGGCGACATCGTGAAGGCTGACCGGGTAATTGAACTCCAGCGGTACGACAGGGCGCGAGTTGAGCTGGTCGCGTTCGTCATACCAACTCGATACCTTGAGCGGATCGCTACTGAGTTCGACGCCCCAGGCACTGACCGGCAGGGCGGTCCCATCCAATTCTTTCAAATCCTCGCGGAGCCGCAGGCGGTAGGTTTGGCCAGGGATCCGGGGGCCGGTGACCTGCCAGTCGCCTTCCGCCGGAGTTCTCCAAAAAAATGCCGCATCCAATGGCGGCCAGGCCACGATCGGCGAGAAGGCACCCTCGGCGTCGATTTTGTCAGGCGTGACGATATCGGTTGGGAACGTGACGCTGAAGATTGCGCCCGGCTCGATTTTTCCATCCGACGGGGAAATGGTGACGCCACCGGCCTCGGGGGCATTAGTGAAAAGCCGTGTGTCCTCGGGAATTTCAAAAACCGGCGGTGGCGGCAGCGGAGTGGGGGACACGGTAGGGACCGGCCCCTCCGGCTTCGAGGGAGGCGTTTGCATTGCATGCACGGTGCCGAGAGCAATAAGTCCGGTTATGAGGAACCACTTTTTCATCGGGCACCTTTCTCCGCCTGTTTCAAGGCTTCCGCAGCTTCATTCGGCTGCCCGAGCCGTGTGTGGCAGGAGGCTTTCAATTTCCAGACTTTGGCAAGCGGCTTCGCCTCGATGGAGCGGTTCGCAAAATCCAGTGCAATCGGAAATTTGGATTGCTCGAACGCCATCTGCGCGAGCCAGGCATAGACATCGGAAAGCATGTCCCGCGAGGCTTTGAGCGCTTTCAATTTTTCCGCATAGGCGGTTGCGGCGGGAAAGTTTCCTTGGCCCAGGCTGATCGCTGCAGCGTAATAAATAGCGGAGAGGTTCGACGGATCCGCTTTCAAAACTGTCCCGATGTCGTCCATTGCGAGGGCGAACTGGGCCGAGGGATACAGCCACGAGGCGCGAGCGATGAGCGACTGCGGGTCGCCGGGATTTTTTGCGAGTGCCGCATCCGCCTGCAGGATTGCCTTCCTCGCCTTTTCCTCCTCCAAAGGTGCCGAGGTGTCGATATGTCGTTCCTTCATGGCTTTTGCGGAAGTCAGCTTGCCATTGGCGACCAGACCGCGGGTCTCGAGAATCTTTCCATAGGAGGAGTCCGGCCAGTCCCTCAACCCCTCGACAGCCTCGGCAAGCCCCCGGTTGGGAACGCCCCCGTAGAACCAGAAATAGCTCTTGTTGAGATGGCCCTGCGGACTCGCGGCAGCCTTGTTGAGTGCAGCGATGGCCGCGATCGCGTTCTCGAGCCGCTCAAATGCCGCGCGCGAACTTTGCACTCGGGATTCGTCCGGGCCGTCCGCCGCCGCCTTGCGGAAATCTGCCAGTGCCCCGGAGGGATCATCCGCGGCCAGCTTTGCTTCGGCGCGGTCGAGCAGGAGATCGACATTGCTCTCTTCGTTGATCAGCGCGTCGAGCACGGCGATCTGTTCTTTGCGTTCTCCGGCCTTGGCCAGATACTCCGCGAGCAACAGCCGTGTCTCCCGGTCCTTCGGTGCCGCCGCTGCACGGGCCCGCAAAATGTTCAAGGCCTCCTGGATCTTGTCATCCCGCCGGACCGCGACTTCGGCATTTGTGCGCGAGACAAGCCCCGGCTCAGGAGAGGCAGTCTGCTTGAGCGTCTGCAGGGCCATGTCGAAATCCGGAACCTCGAGCCACAACCCGACGAGTTCCTCCACGGCCTCGGGATCGTTCGGATGAACGTCATTCCATCGGCGTAGCAGTTCGATCTCGGCATGCGTGTCCTGCGCCTCTCGTGCCAGATCGAGCTTCTGCTCCAACTCCGTGGCAGCGCCCGCAAACCCGATGGTCGCGACGATCAGAAAAATCATCCGCAGGATTCGCATTTCCGGATTCTTGATCCCGGTCATCTCAATACACAAGCCGATTTATGCGTAAAATATTGTGATGCGAGGCCCGGCCGCAGTGCTTGTGCCGCTCCAACGAAACAGAGAGAATCAGCTATGAGCAAAAGCTGCTGCGTTCCCGTAGCTCTGTTGCTATCGCTGTTTCTTTTCAGCCCGTGCTTCAAGGCTGCAGACATGAGCGGAGCCTATGCCTGGAGCCGGATGAAAATCGGCGGCGGCGGATGGGTGGTCGGGATGAGCATGAGCCCTGCAGAAAAAGGTCTTATCTACGCCCGGACAGACGTCTCCGGAGCCTACCGCTGGAATCCGGATACATCCGTGTGGAAGCAGCTCGTCACCTCGTCCAGCCTTCCTTCTAACGATGTCGGTTACGGGAAATACACCGGTGTCGATAGCTTGGTGGGAGCACCCGGCGATCCCGATATTGCCTATATGGCCTTGCCTGGCCAGCCCTACGGCTTGGCGGCCGGCCAGATCTTCAAGAGTGCGAACCGGGGGACACATGGACCGCCACCCGATTCAATGAATCCGGCGTCAAGCTGGAGCCAAACGGCGAGGGGCGTCAGGATGGGGAGCGGCTTGCAGTGGATCCCGCGAACAGCAGCGTCGTCTATTTCGCTTCCATTCAGGACGGTTTGTGGGCTACGGAAGATGCGGGTGAGACATGGGCCAAAATAGGGGCTGTTCCTTCAGGGAAACCGCCCCACGGCGTCACCACCGTCGTCTTCGACCCGCGGGGCGGCACCCTTGCGGCATCGAACAAAGGAGGAGCAAAGACCAAATCGATTTTTGTCACTGTCGAGGAGGGAGGTATCTTCAAAACGGACGATGCCGGGTCCACTTAGATGAAAATCTCCGATTCCGGTGCGGGTGACGCTGCGAAACCGCGCGATGCTGCCGTTGCCGTCGATGGCACCTACTGTGTCGTTTACGACTGCGAGAAGGGAACGCCCGGTTCCGTTTGGAGGTATTCCCACGATGGCATCTGGACCGATATCACTCCGGTCGGAAACGAGGGAGGAAAAGACAAGCGATACTGGGCCATCGCCGTCGACCCTTTCGAGCCGAGCCACGTTGTGATCATGATCCATGGTGGGAAAACCTTCGTTTCGAACGACAGGGGAGCCAGCTGGTCCTACCATTTTTTCCGCCTGGAGAGCGCGAACATCAAATGGCTCGGCACCCAGACCAACTATGTTCTGAGCACCGGCCAGCTCGCCTTCGATCCCTTCGACAAGGGCAGGATTTGGTATGCCCAGGGCTTCGGCGTCTGGTGGACCCGGGACCTCGATTCAGTCCGGATCCCATGGCAGGCAGCCAGCGAAGGTATTGAGGAGGTCTGCGGGAACGATGTCGTCGCCCCGCCGGGAGGGAAGCCGGTGGCGTCCATGTGGGATGTCGGCGTCTTCCGCTTCGACGACGTCAACGCATATACCGCCCAGCGATCCCATCCCGGCTTCATGTCGGCCTGGGCGATCGACTGGTGCCCCAAAGATCCGAAGTTCCTCGCCGCAGTCTTCCGCAGCCATCTCGATTTCGTTCCGAAGGCCAATTCGAGCGGATTTTCCACAGACGGAGGAACGGCATGGACACGCTTCCAAGCTCTCGAAGACGGCACAACGCCGAAGGAACTCGAATACGGAGTCATCGCTGTCGCCGCCAACAACCCCGACCATATCGTCCGGGCTCCCGCCGGAAATATGCTTCCCTATTACACGGCGGATCGAGGGGTGACATGGAAACAGTCCAGCTTCGGCGGCCCGACTGAGACAGGATTCAATTCCTTTCCGATGTCCCAGAAACAGCTCTGTGCCGACCGGGTTGATCCCGACGCGTTCTATTTCTACACCCCTCAGGATGGACTCTTCCGCTCGACCGATGGAGGCGCGACTTTCGCCAAGGTCGGCAATCCATCGCCCAACAAATGGGGAGCCATCCTCAAATCGACTCCTGGCGCGGCAAGGATCTCTGGTTCGCGGCGGGCCAGGGCGGCGGGCTGTGGCATTCGACCGACGGCGGTGCTGCCTGGACGCAGGTGCCCGGCATTGAACTCGCCGCTAATGTCGGCATCGGCAAGGCGCAGTCAACGGGAGGCTATCCCACCCTCTACGCGGCCGGAACCGTGGCTGAGCAGACCGGCATTTATCGTTCCGTCGACCAGGGCATAACATGGGATAAGATTGGCGGCTACCCGCTTGGCATCTTCGACTTCATCGATGCCATGGACGGCGACAAGGAAGTCTTCGGGCAAGTCTATATCTGCTTTTCAGGTTCCGGTTTCGCCTACGGAAAACTGTCTTACGCTTGCCCCAAATAGCCAATGAGGGGCACATCGCCGAGGTGCCCGACTTTTTCTAGCTATCCTGCAGTATGTTTCGACTGAATAGTCTGGATCGGAACGAAAAGGTTTTGATGCCTTCCTGCTCCCAAAATCCGGTCGCCCAAGACAATTTCGCAGCCCGGCGGAATCGTCAGGTGAAGCCGGAGCGACGGGCCTGCCCGGCAAATTTCAATGTCATAGGTGTTTTCTCCACTGGGAACGCGGCAATGAACCCTGTCGAGATCGCCTAGTGTAGTGTCTCGTAAATAGCTTTACGATCTTCTGTAGTCTGGCATGATTGATTTCATGTCCAAAATCCGTTTCCCTGTTGTTGTGACTTCTCAGGAACAAGCGCAGCTCGAACAATGGGAAT
>Ga0194054_10001262_pt1 | contig 12241 bp, 11 predicted proteins | sample SepL2210m_MetaG_FD_163628 | JGI IMG/M metagenome (GOLD analysis project Ga0194054, IMG submission 163628) | Anoxic zone freshwater microbial communities from boreal shield lake in IISD Experimental Lakes Area, Ontario, Canada - Sep2016-L227-10m | ecosystem: Environmental > Aquatic > Freshwater... | reverse complement strand
CTTTAAGGTTTCGCTCACGCCTCCGAGCCAAGAGGCTCCAGGTTCGTCGGCAAAGAAACCCGCTGACACCGCTTGGGCGGCGGGGCATTCGCGCCGGATGTGATTCCAGACGTCGGCATGTTTTACGTGCATCGGGAAGGCAACGGCCTGTTCCTGACCCTGCCAGAGCAAGATAATGTATTTGGCGAGTTCCATAATCTAGCGCCGATGTCACCCTCGCGGCTGCGCTTGTTCCAATTATAGAACCTGGCGGAGACTCCAACCCGGTTTCCAGTGGTCACCAGATGACGGCCCTTGCGGCCTGAGCAACGAGGAGCGGCACTGTTCGCCAACGGCGGACAGTGATTGTCCAGTGAGGAACGAACGGTGCGAGCACAGCGAGCAGGACAGCCCCGCTTCTCGCTTAGGATCAGACCATAGCGGAAAGCACCACTGGAAACCGGAAATGTCCGACTTTTCGAACTCGGACAGCATGGCTGGGAAACGTCAGTGTCCAGCGGACAGCACCGCCGCAACGCCCATGTGTCCAGTGGATAGGCCCCCCATCAATCACGATTCGGCGGGCTTGCCGGGGCTACCGCGGTGCCGTCCACGAGCATCGCGTGAAAGTACTAACCATATTCTTCGAGCCAAAGCACTATGATCCGGGGCGACGTGGCATCGTTCTGTAACCGATTCGGTAGTCAGTGTCTGCCGGGCGAAAACCGCTTCCGGCGATATCGCCGGAAGGGGTCGGCCATCTGGAGTCTGGGAAAGGCGACTGCGTTCTCGGTCCACGATTGGCGAGGGTGACACCCGCGCCGTAGTGTATGGCAACATTACAGCGATCAATCGGCAGGCGGGCCATCCGGCACGCGGTGGTCAGCAGCAAGGAACACAAAGAGGATGTGGCGGAAAACAACCGCCGCAGGTCCCTGTACTGGGTCGGTGTAGAGCAGAAGAATGAGGACAACCACCGGATTATCCCTGAGCTCGGGGAGGGGCTTTACTTTGTACGCGACCATCCGCTCTTCGGCGCACACGCCCGGTTGCAGGCAGAGTTAGATGCCGAGCTTGCCGAGATAGCGGAGGCATACGTCTTGAAACGAAATGAAGCCGGGGCGGATCTTGCGCACCTCGATCAAGAGGAGAAACGAGAGATCGCAAAGGCGAAGCAGGAGCGGCGCGAAAAGTTCGCCGCCCTCAAATCAGCCGAGGATAACGGGGATCTGCTTCAGGTTGACGGGGAAGAACTGATCCGGCGCCTAGACTGTTGGGAGGCTGACATGACGCATTACTTTCGTGAGGTGCCAGATAAGAAGTGCAAGGCTGGGCGTCGATGGAAGCGTACCCCCACCAAAGGCATTCAGGGGCACGTGGTGACGTGCGGCCCGGTGTGGAGCAAGTTAATTTTTGAGGCGGCGAAGAACGGCGAGTCCGAGAAAGTTCGCGAGTTCGCGTCGAAAGCCGCGATTGAGTTGGCGAAGGAGTACCAAACTCGCACTCATCGCCGGGTAATAAGTCTGCAAGCACATTTCGACACCGGGTCGTTGCACTTCCACCTGTTCTCGACCAGGATCGGCGCTGATCATAAACTGATTCCCAAGACGACCAAGAAATTCGGACTGATCGGCCCATGGGCCTGCGGAGTACTGAGGCAGGGGGAGGATGGGTACATCCCGCGGCAGTCGACCAATTATCTGCAGGCCAAGCGATTGCATGACCGGACGGAGGGCCCACCCCTGGATTGGGTCATGTGTAAGGTGGTGGACGGGCTGTGCCTGGCGTTTTTCGGCCTGTCCCCCAAGCTCACCACCTGGCGCCGGCTATACATGCAGGGCCTTCCCCAGAGGGCGTTCGAGCGGTTATTCGCGTTGCGGGATGCCGTGGACGGGGAAATCCAGGAGTGGCAAAACAACGGCGACTATGCCCTGCCGGCAGTGGGATTTCAGCGTGGGCCGGGAGGCATGCGGGGACAGGAGGTTACGTTCTGACCTGTGGGACGAGTGTCCCAGCGATGGGACCGTGTCGCCTGCGAGTCTCAACGAAGAAGGGCCGAGAATGGTGCTAATCATCCTCGGCCCTCTGAACTGGCGCGCAGGCGTAGCACGGTTAGCGCTGGATGCTGGGGGACTTCATGCCCATGTTCGGACGCGGGCCGGCCGCAGGAAACGAAGGAACCATGGCGGGGGAATTGGCGAACTCAACCAACTCGACGCGAATGAACGGCGCGCTCTGCACGAACTCCAGAACGGCTCTGCCGTTTTCTGGGGTGAGTGCGCTGCGCCCAGAGGGTGCCGAGTTGCCTTCGATATCTCGCGCCACATCTTCCAGCGTCTCAGGCAGGAGCTTGAATCGTGACACGGACATCGGTTCCGGGTCCGAAACGTATAGAAGCCACTGATTGCGGATGCATCGAAGGCCGCGTATGGCTTCAGCTTGAACGGTGAGTGAGCAGATATCCGGCTTGTTCTGGTCTTTGGATATATTGAATATGAGCGTCATAGTTATTTTAGAAATGATCCATCTCTGCCAGCAATGTTAGCCCCGACTTAAGGACCGCCACGCCGACTTCGGCGCGCGTCCCATTGTCTGCATTCACCAGGCATGTGATTCCTCCCCATTTGGCTGTTAACCGCACAGCGGCTGGATAGCATAGCTCAATGGGGTTGGGATCGCACTCCACGCCGACGCGAAAGAAGCTTCCGTCGGCGTAGTGGAGCTCGTCGATGATTGCCGGACCCCGGCTGTGAACAGCACAGACGGTGTCGGAACCTAGTTGCGGCAGATTAATCATTTCAAGAGAGAGCGGCTGTCACCCTCGCTCAGAACCGGATGAGCGCCTGCAAGTGCCAAGGTTGGGCTTGAATTCTCGAAATGCCTCCTTTGCGGGCATCACTCCTTATCAAAACAACCGAAGTGAGAAATAATCCAGGGTGCCAACAGGAACTTCCCGCCATGGTAGCGGATCGGCGGGCGTGTGATTGTATCGGTGGTCGTCAAATTGAATTGCGCAAAGTGGGGTGCGCGCTAGGGGCATTTCATAATTTGCATTCGATCGTAGTATCTAAGTGGCGACAACCTGTCGTACGCCGCCTTCGCGACCCACTCCGCAGCATTGGTTATGCTGGTTCCCCAATCCCCGTGGAGTGGCTGAGCGAACACGACCGCCCGGGCAGCGGGACAGTGGATGACACCGAACAGGGATACCCAGCCAAGCGGCGCAAAGAGCATCTCGTAGATTGCCAGGTCGATGTTTTCTGCCAGAAGCCGCCAATGGGGCGGACGGCGGGCTGTGCTCGAAAGTCTGAGCAGGAAACTGATGGGGTCGTTGTCATTCATAATTGGGGCTCTTCATTGATACGTACGCCCCCGCGTTACAACGGCATGGCGCTTGACTCGGCCACTCCCCTTGTCGCCATTTCCAGGAAGACTCTGGACCAGAGCTGTGAACTGAAGCACCTCGACTCTCCAAGCGTATCCGTCCGCCAACTACATCGCCCTATTGGCACTACTTCCCAAAAGACCAATAATCCGGACGCCTGGCAAGGCGTACGAAGGGACCAACCAAACGATCGTGTTGAATCGGCGGAGCTTTGTTTACTCCGTTGCTGGCCGCCCATCAGATGCTCGGTCTAGACTTTCAAGGAGTCCATAGCCACTGCCCATTTCCACTCCAGAGCCTGCCTGGAAGCGCTGGGAGTTAACCCGTATAGTCAACGCTCATGCAGCCTCGCGATAGTATAGAGCCTGTCCCCGAGCGTCGCAGGGCGCGTTGGCAGGGCTACGCGCGGCCGCTGCTGCGGCCTCGGCATAAAGTGCCGATTTGGCAGTTCCTTGCAAAATCGTGTCCTTATGATGGGGGCGGCTGATTACTTGCTCACTCAAGCTTTGGTGGTGGGCGGCGATGCCTAGCGACACACCATGTGAAGCTCACGTCGGTCCAACCATTGAACTTCTTTGCCCGATGGGCGGCCAGCCGGGAGGAGAATGGGAACTTTGGCAGGCATTGGCGCCGAAAGACCCGCCTTACCGCTGGACGAAGCCGTCTGAGGTCCAGTCGATGCCGGTGAATGGAGACAGCAGAGCCGCAGGCCCTGGCTTCCCTTTTGTTGGGCATCTTTCGACGGCGGGTCGAAATTCGGCGGTAGGCCGGCAGGAGGATTCAGTTCCAGTGCCACTCCGGCAGCTCCAGTTTAGGCCGGGGCAACGGAGGCCGAAGCGGGAGGGGCGGCGGGATGATGGGTGGCACCGGCCCGGTGTATTGCCAGGCAAATTGACGGTAGCCCCGACGGAAAATGAACAGGCCGATGAGGAATCCCAGGCTGAAAAAAGTCAACCAGGTCGAGGTGGAGATGCGGAATTGGTTTCTCATAATAAGTTTCGTGTTTTGAGGGTGACAGCGGCCCAGTTGCATGAATACTTGGTTATCTCGCAAGGACGCCGCTAAGAAAATTTCGGTTTCGGTTGATACGGTGGAGCGCCGCGCTGTCCCGTGGCAGGATCAGCGCGTGGGCCAGCGCCCCTTTGTCCACCGGACCGTTCGCATCGCGGTCATGCCCTGGAAAGAACCACGGCGAGTCTGGGTAGTACTGCGTCTTCCACTTCGCATGCGCCTCGATCAGGGCCTGCAGGCCCTTGTGATTGGTAACATACGGATTGACGGCATGCTGCCCCTTGCAACGCCAAACGTGAATGGATTTACCATCGGCCGTCGTGGTCCCGAACTTATCGCTCCCCCACATCAGCATTTCGGAGGTGCGCAGGCCCGTGTTGGCCTCAAATAGCATCTGAAAGCCCAACACCAGCGAATGGGGGTTCTCGAACAAAAGGCCGGCGATGCTGTGCAACTCATCGGCATCGTCAGGCATGAATTCCCGGCAGTGGCGGACTTTCGTCGAGGGCTGGTAGCGGGGACGGTCCGCGAGCGGGTTGACCGAAACGACCTCGCGGCGCTTGCAATACCGGAAGGCGTTGTTGAGGGTATTCAGTTCGCGGTCGATTGCCCGGTCCCCGTTCCCCTGCTGGACCCGCTTCTTGCGCCAGTCGCGGTATTTGTCGCAGGTGGCATCGGTGACGATTGCAACCGCAACGGTCTCCCAGAACTTGAGCAGGGTGTTGCAATGGCGTTCCTCGTCGGCGAGCGTGATCGGAGGGCGAGGCTGGAGGTCTCGATCAAGGTAACCGTCGGCCTGGTAGCGATGAATGACCTCCCCGACAGTCACCACCTTCGGTTCTGCGTAGGGGTCCTCGCCGGCGCCGACCGCCGTGCGGCGTTTGAAGAGTTCTTCAACCGCGTGTTTGCGGTTGCACGTTTTCAGGGAGCGGAACGTCGGGCGACCTTTCACCGTGGGCCGCTCGTAGTAAACGCCACTTTGCGAGTTCTGCCAGACGCGGGCTTCGATCCACTTCCAAGTTTTCTCTTTTTCCTGTGCGGTTGAATCTGCTGCAGTGCTCATTTTCTTCATAGCACTGCGCGGCTGTCACCCTCACCGATTTACGCAGCTGTATAAAAAACTGTATAAACCGGTTTGCCATCCGAGAGCTGAACTTCACAAACACCCCAATTTAATGGCGCGCCCGCTGGGACTCGAACCCAGGACCCTCTGCTTAGAAGGCAGATGCTCTATCCAACTGAGCTACGGGCGCAACAAGCTTATTATAAGGCACTTGCACACACATTTGAATCTGTGTATCGACAATCTGATACTGCAATATGATACTTGTGCCATGAAACAGACCATAAAGGGAGATGACTCCCTTTGGCAAGAAACTCAATACGCAAATCTAGTCCGTTACGAACCATCAAGAGCGTATTTCGCACGAATACGCATCGCTGGCAAGCCGATTCGGTGCATAGCTCATTCGGTTTTCGGACTCCTTTTCCGGTAGTGCGCATCTCAGCCCAACGTTTCAACATGTTGGGAACCAGCGCCCACAGCACGATAAGTCCTGAAAGGACGACTCACCGATCTCGCGGGGGGGCAGCCGTCCCTGTCGGGACTTATGCACCTCTAAAACCTCTCTCGCGGCCACCCGCCGGGTGAACATCCCTTGCACCGCAATCCCTTCCTTAACCGTGTTATCCGAAATCCGTGGTTCCAACTGCTGTTGTCAGATTTAATTCCCATGAAATTGCAGGCTTCGACGAATTCTGTCTTGCGCCCCTCTCCGCGCTCCGAAAAAGATGCGCATTTTCCGGTAACGGCGGCTCGTCAGAGCGCTGCGGCTCGATTCGCGGGACAGTTAGTCCCAGAGCCCATTATCGTGTTCCAGTTTATCCAATAGCCGGGCGTCGGCGGCAGGAAAGGCGTAATCCTTCAACTCGGTCGCAGTCACCCAATTGAAAGCAGAACACCCGAGTGGCTGCGGCTCATGCTCCGTCCATCGGCAGCGATGGAATCTGAGGTGAACGGTCTTTTCCGGATATGCATGGGTCAGACTCTCAACCAACTCGCCCACAGCCACTTCAATGCCCAGTTCCTCGCGCAATTCCCGTGCCAGGCAGGCTTCAAAAGTCTCGTTCGGCTCACGTTTGCCGCCGGGGAACTCCCATAATCCCCCGAGGTGCGCTTTGGGGTAGCGCTGGGTAATGAGCAGTTTGCCATCTCGGAAGATCAGGGCGGCAGCAACGTCGATGATCTTCACGGTAATCGGTAACCGGTGATTCGTAACCAGCAAATGGCAACTGGCGATGGGTGTCGAGTGGCCGTCACTCGGAGTTTCCCCCATTCATCCGTTAATCACCGCCCGATGCTCTTGTAGATGAACCCGAGACGCTCCATCTCGGCCGGATCAAAGAGATTGCGGCCGTCGAACAAGATCGGATGGGTCAGCGTCCGGCGGGCGCGTTCGAGGTCAAGCTTCTTGAATTGCTCCCATTCGGTCGCAACGACCAACGCATCGCAGCCTTCGGCGACGGCGTTCATATCCTCGACGAACGTAACGTCCTTGAGCACGGCTTTGGCCTTCTCGAGGGCCTTGGGGTCGTGGACCCGCAGCAGGGCGCCTTCCTTTTGCAGCCGCTGGCACAGATCGATGGCGGGCGACATCCGGATGTCATCCGTGTTCTGTTTGAAGGCCAGGCCGAGCACACCGATGGTTTTGTCTTTGAGCACCCAGAGCGTATCGCTGATCTTCTTCACGAACCGGTCCATCTGCCGGACGTTAATCTCCTGGACCTCCTTCAACAGGCCGAAATGGCAGCCGACCTGTTCAGCAATGGCGATGAAAGCGCTGAGGTCCTTGGGAAAACAGCTTCCGCCGAAGCCCAGTGACGCATCCAGAAAACGCCGGCCGATGCGCTCGTCCATGCCCATGCCGTTGGCGACTTCCTGCACGTTCGCGCCCGTAGCCTCGCACAAAACGGAGATGGCGTTGATGTACGAAATCTTGAGCGCGAGGAAGGAATTGGACGCGTGCTTGATGAGCTCCGCTGAGTTGATGTCCGTCACGATGATCGGGGCCTTGAACGGAGCATAAATCTCCTTCATCGCCGGCACCGGCCGTTGCGACCGGACACCGATGACCACACGATCCGGGTGCAACAAATCTTCGACCGCGAACCCTTCGCGCAAAAACTCAGGATTGCTGACCACATCGAAATCGACGCGGGCCTTGCAGTAACGCTTGATGGTCTCGGCCACATTCTCGCCAGTCCGGACGGGCACCGTGCTTTTATCGACGACGATCTTGTAGCTGGTCATGGCGGCGGCGATGTCGCGCGCGACCTTTTCGATGAAACTCAAATCCACCGCGCCGTCCGGCATGGGCGGCGTTGGGACGGCGATGAATATCACGTCCGATTTCTCGACGCCCTCCGCCGTGCTCGTGGTGAAGCTGAGGCGGCCCTCGGCGGTGTGTCGTTTTACCAACTCCTCCAATCCCGGCTCATAAATGGGGATGCCCCCGGCCTGCAACATCTTGACCTTGGCGGCATCGTTATCGACGCACACTACTTGATGTCCCACCTCCGCAAAGCAGGCGCCGGTGACCAACCCGACGTAGCCCGTCCCAATAATTGTCAGTTTCATTTCTTTTCGATCTTATTAGGTGGCAGCGCGTTGGTCGAAGTTGGGGTTGCCGGAATGAGCTTGGGATACTTTACGTTCAATTCCTCCAGCCGCATACCGGCTTCGGACCCGATCGAGCCATAAGGATTCTCGCGCGCGACCTCCTCGAACTGATTGCGCGCCTTTTCCGGCTCGTTTTTCGCCTCGTACAAGCGGCCCAGCGCGAACCGCGCCTGCGACACGGTATTCTCGCCCGGGTGATGATCGACGAGGTTTTTGTAGCCGGCGATCGCTTCGTCGGTCTTGCCTTGCGCATCCAGGCAGGCGGCGATGCCCAGCAGCGCCTGGCCCATGAACGGACTCGGGCCAAATTCCCTGGTGAACCGTTCAAACTGCGTTTTCGCCTCGGGATATTTTCCCTCCTGAAACAAGCTCCCTGCCGCCAGCAGCAACGCGCGCGAAGCGGCGCGGGACTTTGGATACTCGGCGGCGACCTTTAAATAAGCATCCGGAGACTCTTCACCTCTCGGGTTATTCATGTGCGGCACCTCGACGTTGGACAAGGCTTCACTGGCAGCCACGTCCTGCTCACCCTGCCGATAGAGATAAAACGAAACGATCAGCCCCACCACCACGACGGCGCAGGCGCCCATGAGCGCTTGCTTTTTATTCGCCTCGAACCACGCCCAAGCCTTGTGCGAGAGTGGCAATTGTCCAGTATTAGATTCCATACAGGGGCTAGAATGTCCCGGTCAGCCGCAAAAAAGGCAAGCTCGAATTTTCCTGGCGTCGAATTTTCCTGGGAAAGCAAAAGCCGGCGGCTACAAATGTTGGTTTGCTGAATCCGCCATCCCCGCACAAGCAGGGCAGATTCAAGAACCTACAAAAACGTAGCCGTCGGCGGCTACGATTTCTTGAAACCACCCTGCCGCACAAGGCTGGCGGGGCAGATCATGTTGACCTCGGGCCTGCCGACTGCATAATAGGCGCGACGATGGACAAAGACGAGCCCGACCAGCAGCCAATTCTTCAACGGCCGCCCGAGGCCAAGGGGGAGGTTCCCGTCAGTTTTGCCGCTGGTCGCGCATCCCGCTCCGGTTTTGTGCCCTCTTTGTCGTTTCCTAACCAAACCCTGCAAATGAAATCCCTTGCCCTGTTGCTCAGCGCCCTAACCCTGACTTTCACCGCAGCGTCCTTCGCGGCCTTTGCCATCGAGCCCAGCGCCGCCTCGGCCGCCTTCACGTCCAAGGATCCGGTGGTGATCAAGGCCTTGCACATGATCAAGGTCGGCAAATTCCAAAAGGCGGAAGCACTGCTCAGCACCGCTGACGGCGAGGCCGATGCCGAAGGGCTCCGCTCCCGCCGGGAAGCTCTCGACATCATCCGCCGCATCCGGGTCGAGTATTCGCTGGATGCGGAGGGGTTGCTCGACAAAGTCAGGAAATCGATTCCCGACGCCACCGCCAAAGAGGTCGAGCGCTGGGCCAAGGATAGCCGCGCTCGCTATCGCATAATTGACGGCCAGAAACTCTTCTTCCGCCGTGAACCATCCAACATTTTTCTCTTCTGTGATGAAGCCCGAAGTCGGCGTGTCCAGGTCGGCAACACCCCGCCGAAACCAACCTGGAAACTCACCGACCACCTCAAGGCCATTGTTGAGGAGGCGGAGAAGACGGGCAAAACGGAGGTCCAGCCCGTTCGACACCGAATCACCTACACGCTGACGATCCGTAGCAACAGCCCGCATCTCAAAGCCGGCTCCCTGGTGCGTGTCTGGCTGCCTTATCCGCAGGAATACCGGCAGCAGCGTGACCTGAAGATGATTAGCATATCACCCGAACCCAAACTGATCGCCCCGAATGCCGTGGATGGCAACCCCGTCGGCGGAGGCCCGCAGCGCACGGTGTATTTCGAACAACAGATCACTGATCCATCGCAGCCGCTGGAATTCAAGGAGGTTTTCGATTACACATCGTTCGCCTACTATCCAAGGCTGGACGAAACAATGGTGCAGCCGCTGCCGCCGAATTGGAACGGCGCTTATCTGGCCGAGCGTCCACCCCACATCGTTTTCACAACGGCCATTCGCAAGCAGGTGGCCAGGATCGTGGGGAATGAAACCAACGCGCTGGCCAAAGCCCGCAAAATCTTTCGCTGGGTCAGCGCCAACGTGAAATGGAATGCGGAGGACGAATACTGCATTATCCCTTCATTGGTCGCGAAGGGCTTCACTGCCGGTCGCGGCGACTGCGGGGTCCAAGCCACGGTGTTCATCACCATGTGCCGCATCGCCGGCATCCCGGCGCGCTGGCAGAGTGGCTGGGAGACTAAACCCGGGGCCGACTGGGGCATGCACGATTGGTCTGAAATCTACCTTGCGCCCTGGGGCTGGCTGCCAGCCGACCCTTCCTATGGTGTGGAACAGTCCGATGATGCTAGGATCGCCGACTTCTATTGCGGCCACCAGGATAGCTACCGGATGATCGTCAACCTCGACTGGGGCCGCGAACTGATTCCCCCCAAACAGTCCTTCCGTTCCGAGCCCGCCGACTTTCAGCGCGGGGAGGTTGAGGTGGACGGCCGGAACCTTTACTTCGACGAGTGGGAATACACGATCAAAGCCGAACGCGAGCCGGGACCGAACTCGGATTAAACAGCGGAAAGCTGGCACAACCACCAAAGAATGGGTCAGATCGTAGGTTACACAATCCATGCATAACTATCTTTCTTTGCGATTTGTGCGGTTAAATCAACTGCCGAATTTAGGTTCACCCGGACGCTGAAGCGTGGATCACTACTAAACCCGGCCCCATTAGCGTGGTTTCGCGTGTTTGGCGGGGTCGAACTGCTTTTCCCAGGTTTAGCTGGCTCATGCTCCCCGGTCTCGGGTTACGCGCTTCGTGTTGGTTGTCAGCGCGCAGCGAGTCGGCGAGCCAACTGTTCCAAATCATAGTTGGTTTTGTAACCGATCCAATTGAACGCGCGAGAACCCGTGGCGTCAAATGGACAATGGATCGTGTGAGAATAGTGATTTGCTCGCTGCTGCCGACACTGTGGGTGCTGGCGGCAGGGCACTGTCTTGCGGATTCGGTGAGCGGGTGTGCCGATAGGTGCTGCCGGATATTCGTTTCGGCAACAGAGGGCAGCGACCATGCGCCATTGACGGATGTTCTTTCGTTCGAACAATCGGCACGGTTGTTGAACCGGCGCCTGGGGATGCAGACAGGGTGGGGTGGCCTTTTGATGCCTGCCGATGTTTCGAGTTTCATGTTCGCTGAGATGGAGCATGCTTCCGCTCCGCTGACAGTATCCGCAGACGCACTTGGCCTCGCCAAGTGCTGGCAGTTCTATTGGCGCACGGCCTCAGAGCCGCGCGCTCCTTCCTCGGTTTCTTAATTCCCCTTCCGTTCTGTCTTAGCCGGCCGGCTTTGTAGCGTGAGACCGGCGGGGACCAACTCGATGGAGATGTTCCACCAGAGCTAAGAAAGTGATTCCAAGACCACGACGCTCGTGGCACTAGCGATAACCGATAACCGATAACTTAACGAATAAACGGATTCCGAAATAATATGAAAATTCTACTACGATACTGTGGTCTCAATGCGCGAGTTGCCTGGCGGGAGTTGGTTGAGACACAACTGAGGAGACTCGAGAGCCTGGCGGCGATTGCCTCGGCTCAGGTCACGCTGGAATGGCGACATGAGGTCAAGCCGGGCTTTCGGGTGCTTACGCTGCTCGAGGTGCCGGGGCCAGACGTTCATGCCGAGGCGCGGGACCATACCTTGCAGGCGGCCTTGCTGAAAGTCGTCAAGGACCTGGAGCGGCAGATACGGTCTCGAAGAAGCCGGCGAGCGGAGAGGTGGAAGACCAACCTGCAGCTCGGGTTGATAGCAGGCCAGGGCTCGATGAGGCTGGCGGGCTGCAAAGCCTGAGCCAAGGATTCAATCTCAGCACGAGAGGTGTTATGATGACACGACACAGTTTGAGTTCATTAAAGATACCGGGCATAAACCGCGTGAGAAGCCCAAGCCGCGCCTGCGGGACCGGCCCGGCGCCGCCGGTGACGAAACCGGCAATCCTATTGGTCAGTAACGACATCGCCCTGGGGGAAAACCTCCGGCGTGATGCAGACCGGACGGGGGTTTCGGTGGTGCAAGCGGATGGGTTGGTGGAGGCGGTTCGAGGCCTACGCTCGGCTCAGCTTGCGGCGGTATTGCTTGACCTGGATCTACCCTCACATGGCGCGTGGG
>Ga0194054_10001261_pt1 | contig 12244 bp, 10 predicted proteins | sample SepL2210m_MetaG_FD_163628 | JGI IMG/M metagenome (GOLD analysis project Ga0194054, IMG submission 163628) | Anoxic zone freshwater microbial communities from boreal shield lake in IISD Experimental Lakes Area, Ontario, Canada - Sep2016-L227-10m | ecosystem: Environmental > Aquatic > Freshwater... | reverse complement strand
CGCCGGCACCACCGCACTTCCGCCGGTCACCGCGAGCGACCCGCCCTCGCAGAAATCGTTCTGGACATCGACGATAAGGAGCGCTCGCATCCCTTCACCGTATCGGCCGACCGGGCGGCCGGGCCAGCCACGGCAGTACAGTGAAGCGGCCGAGTCACGAGGGAACTGATGACACTGTTCGACTTCTTCGAATCCGTTGAATTGCCGGTCCCGGCGATCACAACGGAGCAGGCCGCGGACATCGCCGCGAAGCACTTCGGGATCCAGGCGCACGTCACTGCCCTAGGCAGCCAGCAGGATGCCAACTTTCTGCTGCACGACCCCGCCGGCGTACCCGTCGGGGTCCTTAAGATCGCCAATCCGGTCTTCAGTCGGATCGAATTGGAAGCCCAGGATGCCGCGGCCGCCTTCATCACTGCCGGTGAAGGTATTAGAACCGCCACGAATATCGAACTCACCGGTTTGCCTGCGATCGCGCAGATCGACGGCGACGAAACGTTGTTTCCACGAATCATCACCTACCTGGGCGGTGGGACACTCAGTGGCGATCGGTACCTGCGCCCGGCCCAGGTCGTCGCGCTCGGGGCATTGGCGGGTCGAAGTTGCCGAGCGCTCGCAGCCTTCGATCACCCCGGCGTCGACCGGGTGATGCAGTGGGATCTGCGCCACGGCAACCGCACGGTCGAGGTTCTCGCAGCGCACGTTACCGACACACGACAGCGCGAGGTTGTCGAAGCCGCCGCCGCACAGGCGTGGCAACGGGTGGCCGAACTCGCTGATGACCTTCCGATACAGGTCATTCATGGCGACGTCACCGGTGACAACGTGGTGTGCGACGCCGACGGTATTCCCGACGGCCTCATCGACTTCGGGGATCTGGTGCGGTCCTGGCCAGTCGGTGAACTTGCCGTGGCGATCGCGTCCGTTCTCTGTCACGACGGCGCCGAACCCATCTCCACGCTCCCCGCCATCGAAGCCTTCCACGCGATTCGCCCACTGGGCCCCGCGGAGATCGAGGCGCTGTGGCCCCTGGTCGTGCTACGTGCAGCAGTGCTGGTGGTCAGTGGTCTTCAACAATCCTCGATAGACGCCGAGAACGCCTACGCCGTCGCCGGTCAGAACCAGGAGTCGCGGATCTTCGAACGCGCTACCCACATACCCATCGACGTGATGACGGCGCAGATCCGCACCGCTCTCGGCATCACGCACCCGAGCGAGCCGGTCACCGCTGACGCTGCCCTGATCGCCGGTCTGGATCCACTCGACATCGTTCGTCTCGACCTGTCGGTGGAATCCGACGCGATGGACGCCGGGGCGTGGCTGGAGGCCGATTGCGAAGACCGGCTCGCTCGGGACGCGGTCGCAGGCGGAGCCATGGCAGTGGTCACCACATTCGGTCAGGCCCTGCTCACTCGATCGAGAACGCGCAGCGAAACCTCTCCCGCCACGGTGGCTACCGGCCTGCAGCTGTGGCCGGCGACACCCCTGACACTCACTGCCCCCTGGGCCGGAACGGTGGAGTTGGCTGATAGCGACGGCGGCACAATGCTGTCGGTTATCGGAACCGCGGGGACAGTGCAGATCCAAGGGGGACTTCGAGCCGACAGCGTCGCCCCTTCCGGGCAGAGTGTCACCGCGGGCACCGCTCTCGGTGTAATCGAGGGCCCGATATGGATTTGCTGCCTCCGCCATCCCGGCGATGTCGCAGTACCTGAATTCGTGCGGCCCGAATACGCGGCCGGCTGGCTGAACCGGGTCAGCGACCCTGCGCTGCTGCTGGGCCTGTCCGGCGCCAAGGCTGGCGAGGACAGCCAAACACTGCGCCAACGGCGCTCACGTGCTTTCGCGGAAGTGCAGGAGCACTACTACGAACACCCGCCCCGCATCGAGCGCGGCTGGCGTGAACACCTGATCGGCACTGACGGCCGTAGCTATGTGGACATGGTCAACAATGTCGCAGTCCTCGGCCACGGCCACCCGGCGGTGGCTGATGCCGTTGCCCGCCAGTGGCGACGGCTGAACACCAATTCACGGTTCAACTACGCCGCCGTAGCCGAACTCTCGCAGCGACTTGCCGACACCCTGCCCGATTCGTTGGACACGGTGTTCCTGGTCAACTCCGGTTCGGAATCCGACGACCTGGCACTCCGGCTTGCGATGGCAGCAACGGGCCGCCAGGACATCGTCGCCGTTGCGGAGGCTTACCACGGCTGGACGTATTTGACCGATGCGATCTCGACATCAGTCGCGGACAACCCCAATGCCCTGTCCACCCGGCCGTCCTGGGTGCACACCGTGCCATCCCCCAACGCCTTCCGGGGCGAGCACCGCGGCGCCGACGCATCGAAGTACGCCCCGGAGGCGGTGGCGATCATCGAAAGACTTGCGGCCCAGGGACATCCACCGGCAGCGTTCATCGCCGAACCGTTCTACGGTAACGCTGGCGGCCTGGAGCTTCCCGATGGCTACCTGCGGGCCGTGTACGCCGCGGTACGCGCCGCTGGCGGACTGGCGATCGCCGACGAGGTCCAGGTGGGCTACGGCCGGACCGGTCGCTGGTTCTGGGCTTTCGAGCAACAGGACGTGATACCGGACATCGTCTGTGTCGCCAAGGCGATGGGCAACGGCCAGCCATTGGGTGCGGTCATCACCACCCGGGCGATCGCCGACGCCTACCGCACCCAGGGCTATTTCTTCTCCTCGGCCGGCGGCAGTCCGGTGTCGTGTGTGGTCGGACTCACCGTCTTGGATGTCATCGAAAGCGAACGGCTGCAGGAGAATGCACTCACGGTTGGTGACCATCTGAAGGCCCGGATCCTCGACCTGGCCACCCGTCATCCGCTGATCGGCACCGTGCACGGCAGCGGGCTCTATATGGGTGTGGAATTGGTCCGGGACCGCACCACGCTGGAACCTGCTGCCGAAGAGACCGCCGCCATTTGTGAGCGGATGCTCGAACTCGGGGTGATCGTGCAACCCACCGGCGATCGCGCGAACGTGTTGAAGATGAAACCACCGATGTGCCTCACCCGGGAATCGGCGGATTTCTTCGTCGCGATGCTCGACCGGGTGCTCAGTACCGGATTCTGAGCGTAGCTCAGGGCTGGCTGGTAGCCGTTCACGACCGTTGGGCAAGCCAATCGCGTTGCCGACGCACAAAAGCCGCGTCGACGATGGCTCCGTGGCCGGGTACATAGCGGGCGTCCTCACCACCCACTGCGAGGACCCGGTTCAAGGTCTGCGGCCAGGCCGACGCATCGGAGCCTTCGTCGATCGCCGGATCCGCCGACTCCTCGATGAGATCACCGCAGAAAACCACCGGGCCTGATCCTGGCGTCGGAACCACGACGATCAGATCGTGGTCGGTGTGGCCGCGGCCAGGATTCTCGACTCGGACGATGCGATCACCGAGATCGATCTCGGCGTTCTCGATGACGTGGTCGGGCGCACACGCCGCCGCGATCGCACGGTCCAGATCGTCAGGGTTGGCCCCGTAGCTCAGGGCCTGAGCGCGAACCGCCTCGATATCAGTGCTCAATGCGGCCGCGACCGGCGCCGCCGCGTAGGTCTGGGCGCCCGGGAATCCCCCGGAACCGAGGATGTGGTCGAAATGGTGGTGGGTCATCACCAGGTAGGTCACCTCGGTCCCGGTCAACCCGCGAACGTCCTCGGCGATCCCGCGGGCCTCGGCCAGGGTCGTCCCGCAGTCGATGAGCAGCACTCCCCGGTCACCCTGGACCAATCCCACCGTGACATCAAGGAACGGCAACCGACACCGGTACACCCCGGCGGCAGGCTGCTCCCAGTCGTAATTCACCCCAATAACGCTAGCTGCCAGGGGTTCGTGCGTCGCGACCCGTTTTGCGCGGTCGCGCGGTGACTTATAAGGTGGACACATGTCCAATTCGCCCGGCGTGGCGTTCTCGGCCCCCGGCAGAGTGTGAGCATGCGCATCGCGCTGCTGTCCTATCGCAGTAAGACGCACTGCGGTGGCCAGGGCGTTTACATCCGCCACCTGAGTCGCGGCCTGGTCGAACTCGGTCACGAGGTCGAGGTGTTCTCCGGTCAGCCCTATCCCGAGGTGCTCGATCCCCGGGTCCGGCTCACCGAGGTTCCCAGCCTTGATCTCTACCGGGAGCCCGACCCCTTCCGTGTTCCGCATATCCGCGAGATCCGCGACCGGATCGATCTGCTCGAACTGGCCACCATGTGGACCGGCGGGTTCCCCGAACCGCGCACCTTCAGTCTGCGCGCGGCACGATTGCTGGCGGACCGCAGCGCCGAGTTTGATGTGGTTCACGATAACCAGTGTCTGGGAACAGGCTTACTGAAGATCGCACAGCACCTCCCCGTGGTGGCCACCGTCCACCACCCCATCACCCGGGACCGGGTGCTCGACCTCGACGCGGCGACCTGGTGGCGTAAGCCCTCGGTGCACCGCTGGTACGGCTTCACCGCCATGCAGAAGAAAGTCGCCCGCCGGATTCCCGATCTGGTGACGGTGTCCTCGTCATCGGCCGACGATATCGCCGACGATTTCGGCGTGCACCCCGACCAGCTGCACGTTGTGCCCCTGGGTGTGGATACCGAACTGTTCAGGCCCGCCGAGGCTGCGCGAGTTCCGGGCCGCATCATCGCGATCTCCTCGGCCGACCGGCCGCTCAAGGGCATCGGACACCTGCTGCAGGCGGTTGCACGACTGCGCGCCGGCCATGACGTGGAGTTGCAACTGGTCGCCAAGCTGGAACCCAATGGGGCTACTGAGAAGTTGATCGCCGAACTGGGGATCTCCGATATCGTGCACGTCGCCGGCGGGCTTTCCGATTCCGATCTTGCGGCACTATTCGCCTCCGCCGAAATCGCCTGCATTCCTTCGCTCTACGAGGGCTTCTCACTGCCTGCCGTCGAGGCAATGGCCAGCGGAACACCGATCGTCGCCAGTCGGGCCGGTGCCCTTCCGGAGGTGCTGGGCTCCGGAGGGGAATGCGCAGACCTGGTCGCCCCCGGCAATGTCGATGAACTCACCGGCGCACTGAGTCGTCTGCTGGACTCCCCCGGTCGCCGGCAGTGGCTGGGAACCGCAGGACGCAGGCGTGCGCTGGACGTCTTCAGCTGGGAGTCGGTGGCCGCACAGACGGTTCGCGTTTACGCGCAGGCCATCGAGCGCAGCGGGCTACCGCGCCGCGAAGTGACAGCGGTCGAGGAACCATGCTGACGGTGGATTACGACCGACTCGGCATCGGAGGCGGAACCAAGGTCATCGACGTCGGCTGCGGTGCCGGCCGGCACAGCTACGAGGCCTACCGCCGCGGCGCCGACGTAATCGCCTTCGATCAGAATGCCGAGGAACTCGCCGAGGTCGACACCATGCTGCAGGCGATGGGTGCCGAAGGTGAGGCGCCGGCGTCGGCCAAGGCGCAGGTGGTCGTCGGCGACGCACTCGCGCTGCCCTACCCGGATGGCACCTTCGACGTCGTGATCGCCTCCGAGATTCTCGAACACGTGCCCGAGGACGATGCCGCGATCGCTGAACTCGTACGCGTCCTGCGACCCGGGGGCCGTCTCGCCGTCACGGTCCCGCGGTGGCTTCCGGAGAAAATCTGCTGGCTGCTGTCGGACTCGTATCACGCCAATGAGGGCGGCCACATCCGGATCTACCAGGCAGACGAACTGCAGGCGAAGGTCGAAGCCTGCGGTGCGCTCTTCACCGGATCCGCTCATGCTCACGCCTTGCACTCACCGTATTGGTGGCTGAAGTGCGCTGTCGGCGTTGACAATAACGATCATCCGGCCGTGAAGGCCTATCACAAGCTCCTGGTGTGGGACATGATGAACAGGCCCACACTGACCCGGGTAGCCGAAACCGTGCTTAACCCGGTGGCGGGCAAAAGTGTCGCGCTGTATTTCGAGAAGCCCCCCGAGAAATCCCATGCGCGGGTCTGATCTCGCGGGAGTCCCCGGCATCCCCGGGGTCCTCACCCCTGCCCAGTGTCGGCAGACGGCGGAGTCGATTGCGACTATCCAGCTGGCCTCCGGTGAGATCCCCTGGTCGCTGGCCGGTCACACCGATCCATGGGATCACGTCGAATGCGCGATGGCGCTGACGGTGGCCGGATTGTTGGACGAGGCGCGCGCAGCCTACGAGTGGAGTCGTATCCAGCAGCGCAGCGACGGATCCTGGGCCATCCAGTACCGCCGCGGCATGATCGAGGACGCCAACAGCGATAGCAACTTCTGCGCCTACATCGCTACCGGCGTATGGCATCACGTGCTGGTCACCGGCGACCGCGAATTCGCCGAACGGATGTGGCCCACTGTGCGCGACGCCATCGACTTCGTTCTCAATATGCAGGCCGGCACCGGTGAGATCTATTGGGCGCAAGGTCCGAACGGTGTGTTCGAAGAGGCACTGCTTACTGGATGCGCCAGTGTTTACCACAGCATCCGGTGTGCGTTGGCGCTCGCCGATCATCTCGATGAGTCTCAACCCGAGTGGGAGGTCGCGGTCGGCCGACTCGGCCATGCCATCACCGATCACCCCGATGCCTTCACCGAGAAACCGCGATATTCGATGGACTGGTACTACCCGATTCTGTCCGGGGCAGTTCGCGGCGCGGCCGCCCACGACAGGATCGCCGATCGCTGGAGCGCTTTCGTCGTCGACGGTCTGGGTATCCGCTGCGTCGATGACCGCCCCTGGGTGACAGGAGCCGAAACCTGCGAGCTGGTCATGGCATTGGACGCCATGGGTGATCGAGACCGGGCCCGGCAGCAGTTCGCGGCGATGCAGCACCTGCGCGAAGTCGACGGCTCGTACTGGACCGGGCTGGTGTTCTCCGACGGTAAGCGCTGGCCGGTGGAGCGAACCACCTGGACCGGCGCGGCCATGATCCTCGCCGCCGACTCGCTGTCGGGAACCACTGCGGGCAGCGCAATCTTCCGCGATGACGCGCTACCCCGGGGCTTGGAAGGCGACTACGACTGCGAGTGCGTTCGCAGCTGATCGCCGGGCACACCCCGGGTCCGTTCCAGGACCCGTAGCGACCCAGTGGCACTGACGTCGGTGAAAACACCGGAATCAATTGCACGGCAATAGATGTGATACGGCGGTCGGCCACCGTCACGGGGATCGGGAAACACATCGTGAATGATCAGTGCGCCTCCCACCGACACCCACTTGGCCCACCCGTCAAAATCTGCCTGCGCCACTTCTTCGCTATGACCGCCATCGATGAAGAGCAGTTCCAGCGGTGTCTGCCAACCACGCGCCACCACGGTCGACTTCCCGACCACCGCTACAATCGTGTCATCCAGTCCGGCGGCGTCCAGAGTGCGACGGAACATCGGAAGCGTGTCGAAGCGTCCGCTGACCGGGTCGATCATGGTGGTGTCGTGGAACTCCCACCCGGGTTGATGCTCCTCGGACCCGTGATGGTGATCAACGGTGTAGAGCACGCTGCCGGTCTGGGCTGCGGCCGCACCCAGCAGGATCGTGGATCGGCCGCAGTAGGTGCCGATCTCGACCGCAACCCCACCGGCTAGGAATCGCACGGCCGCGTCAAAAAGCGCTTGACCCTCATCGGCCGGCATGAATCCGATGACCGACTCGGCGAGAGTGAACAGTCGCGACGTTTCGGCGGCAGCGTCGTTCTCAGTTCCAGCCATGCCATGAACCTAACCTGCCGGCTCAGAAGCAGTCGGACGCACCATCGACAACGAACAGCGCCCCGCTGGTGTAGGAGCTGTGTTCGGTACACAGGAAGGCGATAGTCGGGGCGATCTCCTCGACACGACCGAATCTGCCGAGCGGAATGAGCGCCACCTCAGAATCGATCAGCGCGGGAATCCCCTTCATCGGAGCCGTCATCGGGGTGTCGATCGTCCCGGGAGCAACCACGTTCACCCGGATGCCCTCCCTAGCCCATTTCACCGCGAGCGTTCTGGTCAGCGCAATGATCCCGGCCTTGGCGGCGCTGTATCCGGGAACCATCGTCACTGCCCGAAGTGCCGACATCGACGACAGATTGACCACCGCGGCTCCACCTGCGGCGGTGGACGCCTTGAGCGCTCGCCGCAGTGCAACCGTCAGCCGGTAGGTCCCGTTGAGGTTGAGCGCCACGGAGGCATCGAATCCATCCGGAGCCGACTCGTCGAGTCCGCCGGGAAAGTTGGCGCCGGCGTTGTTGACCAGGACATCGAGGACGTCGAAGCGTGCTTTCACGGCGTCGATGGATTGCGGGTCGGTCAGCACAAGTTGCGCATAGGCCATTCCGGAGAGATCGGTCTCGTACTCCCCCGCACTGGCCCGGGTTCCGGTGACGGTGACATCGGCACCGGCATCGCGGAACAACACAGCGGTCGCATGGCCGATACCGCTGGTGCCGCCGGTGATGAGCACGCGGGCACCGGTGAAATCAAAGGTGACACGGGCACTCATGAGTAGCTCACGATCTGCTTCTTCAGCCATGCTGCCTCCCAGAAGTTACTGCTATCGATCAGTAGTCGTTCATGCGCCGCCTTGAGAACGTGCCGGGCACCTGGGTGGTCGTTATCGACATCGGTCACCTTCTCCGCCAGGTGAATGGCCTGCACCGGCCGGCCTGCGTCGAGATGGACCTGCGCTCGGGCTACGAGTGCGTCAGCTCCGGCCAGTTCCACCAAATCGGCGCTGATATCGGTCGGATCCACCGGATACAGCTCGGTGGTGGACCGGTGATGGAACCAGCCCGAGTAGTTCTCCCAAATCGCCCGAACACCCCAGGGAACCTTGCCGTAGCCCTGGCCCACCTCGAGGTGCGCCGGCAGGGTGATCTCGCGCATCAGAGTGCGGACGTCCTTTCCGGCATTCATTCCCTCCACTGTCGCGTCGTGGACGTACTGGACCGCGTCGCGCAGCCGGGTGAGCTCAAATTGGATTTGCTCTCTACCGGTGATCGGCCAGAAGTGGCCGCTGAGAAGGACCTCGGGCTCCAGCGCACGAATGCGCTCGATCGAGTCGATCACGGTGAGCGCATCGCGGTAGCGGTCGCCGCGCATGGTCACCAGGTTCGGTATATGTCCGAACAGTGCGCCGAAGACATTGCCGCACAGACAGATCTTCTCGTCGGGCAGCCAGACGACCATCGAATCGTTGGTCTCGCCGCCGGGCGTGGCGATGAGTTCGAAGGTGCGTTCGCCGACGGTGAGAGTACGGGTGTCCTCGACGACGATGTCCGCGTGCGGGGTGCTCTGGCCGGGTAGTTTCTTGCCGAACCGTTCCTGGATCTTGGCGATGCCGGTGGCGAGAGTGGTGGAGAAGGCGAATGCGCTGCGCGAGACTCGGTACCGCGCCAGGCGTTCATTATCATCGCGCCATTGCTCCCAGTTGGCCTGCGCCACAATCTTTGTTTCGGGATCGCGCACACTGTCCAATCCCCCGACGTGGTCGTAGTGACCCTGCGTCAGGATGATGTAGCGCACCGGAGACGAGTTGACAGAATCCAGGCTGGCGCGGTGGACCGGGCCCTCGAACCCCATGCCGGTGTTGATGATTACTCGGCCCTCGGAGGTCGGGATCATGAAGACATTCGTCAGTCCGGGCGAGCACCAGATGCCGGGACTGACTTCGTCAATAACGTCCGGCACCGCGGGCACCATCGCCTCGGCGCCAGGACGGGTCAGGTATACGGGCTCGAATTCCGTCATGGGTGTTCTCCTGTCAGTGATCGCTAGACCGGACGGCGACTTCGGGCCGAACATCGAAACGATCGAAGTAGAAGTCGAATCGGGACCGCACGTCCTCGGGTGTCACCCCGAAATGGCGTTGCAGGTCATACCGAATAGCGCCGTGCTTACCTCGTGGATTGCTGTCGATATACCGTTCGAAGCTCTTGCGCACCCCGGGAGTCAACTCGACGCCAGCTCGGTCGTACAGCGATTCCAGGACAGTCATCTCGTTGCCGTTGAGTTGGTGGAAGCTGATGTCGATACTGCGCTCGGCGGGCACTAGATCGCGATCACGCACGCCCGCGCTGAGCAGGCGGTGAATCCGATCGGTCCAATAGTTGATGAGCCATTCGGGGTCGATGCTGGTGCGACGCAGGCGATCCGCATAGGCCATCATCGTGACCGTCGACTGGATGACGGCGACCGGATCGCGGTGGGTGAACGCGACCGTCGCGTCGGGGAACGTTGCCATCAGGGGCCCGAGCTGCTCAGAATGCTGCGGGGACTTCAACACCCAGGTCTGCGGACCCCGGAAGAAGGTCAGCGCCTGCAGCACCTTCTTCATATAGGCGTAGTGCTTCGTCTGGTCGAGTGCCAGGTAGGTGTCGCGCCAACTCGGCACGCGGGCAAGCCATTCCACGATGTAGCTGGCAAAGTCGAGATCGAGAAGCTCGACCTCTTCCTCGATCGCCTCAGGGAACTGATCGTGCATAGCCGCGACTAGCGGCATGTTGGCCAGCATCGCGTCGTGTTCGGCGCGTGCGCGCCCGTAACGCGGATCAACCCCGAACACATCGGGTCCGCGGCCGCGGGCCGGAATCGGCTCCTGACTCTCCCAGTACGGCAGGGCCCGTCGGCGCCGGTCGGCCGCCAGCAGATTCACCAGATGCGTGGTACCCGATCGCGGCATGCCCACCACGATGATCGGCTTCTCGATCTCGATCGACTCGATCTCCGGGTAGCGCTTGATCAGGTCCGCCAGCGAGATCCGGTTCCGCAGCAGCCGAACAATGCGCGACCGCTGTGTGCCGCGACCCAGCTGAGTCAGACCCGTATCGGCTTCGACCGCCCCCACATAGGCACCGAGACGCGCCGCGAAGTCTGTCGTGTCGCCGAGATCGTCGGACCCCGCACCAGCAACGGCCTCGTCGATCATCCGGTCGATATCGAAGGTGACCGGTCGGGATTCGGTGTATTCAAGTACCTGTCGCTGCATATCGGTCAGTCGGGGTGAGGTCAGGTCGTCGAGATCAATGGTCGGCATTGAGGAACTCATTGTTACGTCTCCGTCCTCATCGTTATGTTGGGTGCGCGACACCGCACACAGCATGGACAACCTATCGCCCATCGCGGCCTCTCCGCCGCGATCCGAGGAGAGATCAATGACCACTATCGGACAGGTCCGCATCACCGGCGCGGGACAGGTCAGCCTCGACCGAGTCGAGTTGCCTCCGTGTGGACCGCGGGATGCGATCGTCGAGGTGCACGCCTGCGGTATCTGCGGCAGCGACCTGAGCTACATCCGGCTCGGCGGCCTCGCCGGGCCGAGCGGTGAGCCGATGCCTCTCGGCCACGAACTTGCCGGTGTCGTGACAACTGTTGGCACTGAGGTGACCGACGTCGTCCTGGGTCAGCGGGTGGTCGTACACCCCGGCGGGGACGATATCGGCCGTATCGGGAACGGAACGGCTGAAGGTGGCCTGGCCGACGCCGTGCTGGTTCGTGAGGCGGCCAGGGGCGGACGGCTGTTTCCCATCCCCGATGACATGGAGCTCGATGTCGCCGCGCTCGCCGAACCAGTCGCGGTGGGAATGCATGCTGCCGAGCAGGCCGATGTCGGTCCCGAAGACAAGGTCGCGGTCTTTGGGTGCGGACCGATCGGTCTGGCGGCGATCGCAAGCCTGGCAGATCGCGGTCTGACCGATATCGTCGCCGTCGACCTGTCTGCCACCCGGCGCCGGCTCGCGGAGACCCTCGGTGCCACAGCGACCATCGACCCGGTAGACGCCAGCGTGTGGGCTGAACTGAGCCGGCTGCACGGTACAGCCAAGGTCCAGTTCGGGACGGCCCCGGCCACCTCCGCGTACATCGAGGCCACCGGTTCGTCGAAGATGCTCGCCAAGATCGTCGACCGTGCCGGACGAGGTTCGACCATCTGCGTCGTCGCGCTGCACTACGAGCCGGTTCCGATCAACTTCCTTAGCGTGTTGATGCAGGAACTGACTATTCGCGGATCGATCGAATACCCCGCGCGTTTCGCCGATGCCATCGAACTGCTAAGCCGCCGCGACCTGTCCCCCTTGATCACCCATCGTTTCGGATTGGCCGACATTGCCGATGCGCTGGAGCTTCTCAGTCGCAGCAAGGAATGCGGCAAGGTCATGATCGAGATGCGCTGACCGCCGTCACAGGCCATCGTCCGGACGGTAGATTGTCAGCAACAACGTCCGAAGGAGCGAGTCGATGACCGATCAGGATCCCAACCTCTACGGGCAGCCTTCCGGCTTCCCGCCGCCCCCGCCCAGTGGATATCCCCCGC
>Ga0194054_10001257_pt1 | contig 12297 bp, 7 predicted proteins | sample SepL2210m_MetaG_FD_163628 | JGI IMG/M metagenome (GOLD analysis project Ga0194054, IMG submission 163628) | Anoxic zone freshwater microbial communities from boreal shield lake in IISD Experimental Lakes Area, Ontario, Canada - Sep2016-L227-10m | ecosystem: Environmental > Aquatic > Freshwater >... | reverse complement strand
TAGGCCAGCGAAGTGCTGACTACGGACAGAAAAAGATGGCGCGGCCCCGGCATGCATTCCCCCCAGAACAACCTGCGTGTCCTTTCACCCCATGAAGGGAGGGACCGCGCCAAAGTGGGTCAATAATGTTGTTGGGCGTGGTTCTCTCAGGGCAGCAACGCGAGCAGTCCTTCCTGCGGGCGGGCGATGACGTGGGCCGCGATGACTTTTCCGAGCGGGGCGGCGGATTGAGCGCGGCCTCCACCGGCGGTCACGGCGGCGACATCGCCAAAGCGTCGAAGTGCCATTACTTGATTAATCCCTGCTCTAATTACGTGGGGAGTGCGCGAAGAGCAGCCTTTTTCGAAGACACCTTTTTCGAAGACAGCTAAAGCGCATTTCTGCTAGAGCGTTGAGGTTGCCTGAGCGACATCCACCATGCGGCCCTCGCGGCGGGATTTTTCGGCAGCAAAAACAATGGAGTGAGTCTTCAAGGATTCCTGAGCGTTGGCAAGCAGGTGACGATCGTCGCGGCTATGCAGCGCTATCAACCACTCACGGATCACATGGGCGTCTCCGCCCCCGTGCCCTCCAGTTTCCTCCCCGAGGTCGATACGGTTGACGTTGTTGTCGGCAAAGGTCTTGATCGCAATCGCGCGCTCATCGAACCGCAGGTCCCCCAAGGTTCCATGGGCGCGGAGCATCCGTCCGTGATCTTTCGAGAAAGCCGTCATCGTGAACGTGGCAGTCACGTCCCCCTCAAATAGCATGCTGACGGTCTGGTGGTCGACGACATCATTATCGCATTTCCAGACGCATCGGCCATATGGCCCGGTGCGGATGGCCCCCATGTGGGCCTCGTAGGAATGGTCCGCGCTTGGCACGCAGGCAGGCCAGACTTCACGATTGCCTAGCACGTAGGCCTTGATGGCGGAGTAGGCGCAGGCAGGCTCCAGGGGGCAGCCGTCTGTGCACCTCTCCGCGCTTCCAGCGGGCGCCTTGTCTCGGCGGAAATAATTCAGCCCGCCGAAGGAGCTGACCTTCAGGCAGGGGCGGCCTACGAGGTAGGCGATGTAATCAATGTCGTGGCAGCTCTTGGCCATCAGCATGAACGTGGCGTCAGCCTCTTTCCCCCAGTTTCCTCGCACGAAGCTATGGGCTTGGTGCCAGTAGGTGACCTGCTCGACTTGATCCAGGGTGACCAGCTCTCCGATGGCTCCACCGGCAATCAGCTCCTGCACCTTGCGGAACCCCTTTTGGTATCTCAGGGAATGGCATACGCCCACCATCCGGCCCGTGCGACGCTGGGCGGCCTCGATGGCACGACAATCCTCAATGGTGGTCGCCATCGGCTTCTCAAGAAGGACGTCATACCCCAGCTCCATGCAGGCCACCGCGGGACCGACATGATCCTGATCCATCGTGGCGATGACCACTGCGTCAGCCATGGCAGGGAGCGCGACAAACTCCCTCCAATCCGAAAATGCCTGATGGCGGGGGATGTCATGCGCGAGTGCTATCGCCTCGCGGTAGGCCTCCCGAGGCTCGGCCACTGCGGTCACTTTCCCAAGGTAAGCATACCGCTTGATGAGCTCGGCGAAACCCGCTCCGCGCCCGCCGGCACCAAGGATCGCTATCGTTTTTGGAGATGTGGGGCATAGCCCTTTATCGTTGTGTTCCATGTTATTGTTGTGTTTTAGGTTTGTTGGAATGCTAGCCCCTATTGATGGCTGCCAAAAGGCAGCTGCGTGGCGGGAGCTCCGCCCGAATCACGCCATCAACCACCGGCAGCGCTTGGACATTCCAGAAATTCACGGCCGTTTTTGCAATGATGTGGTGTGTGTTGAAATCAAAAGTATGCTCGGCAGGCTTATCCGACCAGTTGGCGATCAATAGACGATGATAATGTCCTACCCGCTGCAACCAGTAAACTGGCCGTTCTGAGCAGAATAAGTCCAGAGGGATGGCTGCCTCCCCGGATTCGGCGCTGACAACGCGACGGGCTAGGTCCAGTCCGGACGCGTTGAGTCGCGGCAAATTGTCCGAGAGGTTGACCGCGCCTCCGGCCATCAGTACCACGCTCAGGAGCAGCTCCGCCTGTTCACGCCACACCCCACTGACCAGCTTATAGTCCGCAGCTGCATCCGCATGAACCATCTCTGGAGTTATGTTCACCATTGCACAGCGTAGCCTGGTCAGATCAGGGTCATTGGAGGTGTCCAGGCTGCGACAGAGCGCAAAATCCGGGTCGTTCAGCCAAAGCCGTTTATTGCTCCAGAATCGGGCGGCAACCGAAATAGCGTTATGAACGATTCCGTCCCAGGTGGCATGAATATCCCCGCCGACCCGGACGGCGTCGACCAGGCTGTTTCCTGCCTCAAAGTGATAATTGCACCCAAGAATCATCGCTTTTCCTCCGCCGGCAGTTCGGTTTTGCCCATTTAACCCCTCATGGATGGGCTCGACGATTTTCCTGACGATTTGACTGCGAGGCACGGTCGCATCAGCAAACTTTCTCGCAGTAAGTGATTGGCCCAGGAAATCCAACTTAAAATACTCGTAGCCCATTCCCGCATAGCGGCTGAATAAATCGGAGAGAAATCTTCTGGATTTTGGAACGGTAGGATCGAGAATGAATCCGTGCCGTTTCATGCAGGAAAAACTTAGGCAGGGCCTGCCGGACTCCCCCATGGCCAGCATGTCGGCGTCGAGCTGCGCGATCCGTGCCTGGGGCTCCACGATCGCCGGAGCAAACCATAGCCCCGGGACAAATCCCATTTTTTTTAACTCCCGTGCCAGCCAAGCCATCCCGTTCGGGAAAAGCGGGTTGGCCTCCCATTCGCCGTAGCAATACTGCCAGCCGTCGTCCACGATGATGCGTTTAACATGCTTGGAGAGGACCGGATCGCGCGCGATGAACTCGGCATTCTTCAAGACTTCTTCTTCGGTAATCGTCCATCGGTAATAATCCCAGGAGTTCCATCCGGCCGCAACAATGCCGCCAAAATCCTTCTGCACCTCGATGTTGGCACTGCCATAATCGTGCATCAGCTGGATGCCATCTTCGGAAGCGAACAGGGAAATGGGGTCGAGGACAATTCGCTTTATGCCGAAATGTTTGATGGCGTATCCGGCCTCGAGGCCGTGCAGTTCACTTCCTTGGGTTCTGCCGGTGACTTTGCCCGGCTGCTGTTGCATCAGCGGAAATGCGATCTGGAGGGTATGGGCACCAGAGGTAATCATCGTCTGGTAATGGCTTGAAATTTCCTTGTCGGCAGGCAAGAGCAGGGATTCACAATGACCCATCGCAATGCCCTGGGTCAAAACGTGGCTCGCCGAAAATAGGGGGATGTGCAACGGAACTACGGTTAAATCCGGAACGAGCTCATGCAATTCTCCGGTCAGCCCGATCTCGATGCCTGCAACGCCTGCATGGTTCCGTGCGGCTGAAAACTGAAGCTGCCATTTGCCCAATAGATTTTCCCCCGCCAGCGCCACCGAGTCGTCTGACTCCTCGCTCAGCCTCCAATCTACACCTCGCAGCACCCCATCGCCTGGAGAGCGTTGCCCGGAGCGGCAGTCCCTTAATTCGAAGCCCGACATCGTAACGGAATAGTCGCCATTGAGCGCAATGCTCAAATGAATTCCACCCATCGCTTTTTCAATAGATTTATTTAACATTTTTACTTCCGTTCCAGGATGACGCGGTTTTGTTGCCCGGCACGGGCCGGAATCCAGGGTTCGAATCGAGGGATGCTCACGGTGTTTTTCAGTCCGCCAGGGGCTGGGAAAGCATCTTCCCGATGTTCATGGGCTGCCCGCTGGCGATGGATTTCCAGACCGCCTCGCCCATCGCGATGGCGTAGGCGCCGGCCTGGCTGCCGGCCACCAGCTCCAACTCTTCCGATTCCTTGGACACGCCGCCGAACAGGTCGTTTTGGATGGCAAAATCCGCGCCCCCGTGTCCGCCAGCCACCGCTGGGATCTCGATGACGCTTTTTCCACCAAACAGCGGATAGAATGTGATGAGTCCGGCATCGGCTGCAGGATTTGTCTTGCCGGTCGGGTCGGGGTCGGAGCGATGCACGATTTCCACCCGGCCCTTTGTGCCGTTGATCCCGAGAACGTATCCCTCCCATGGCGTGCAGAAATTGCAGGAATAGGCCATCGTCGTGCCGCTGCGATAGCGCACAGCTGCGCTGTAGGTGTCCTCGATTTGAATCTCGTCATCGTAAATGTAGCGGGACTTGTCGGCTGGATATTGCACATCATACGAAAGTTCAAATTCGTCCCATCCGGTTGAGATGTGGTTGCTCGCTGGGTCTGCCTTCCCGGCGTAGTGCTTTTGAAAGATGGGGCATTGCCGTTTTTCCTCGTCCGGCATCAACCTGCCTCCTTGTGCATCCTGGGGGCGAAGAACTCCCTTGGGGCCGTAGTAATTAAGAGCTCCAAAGGCGAAGACGTCTGCGGGCACATCGCCAAGCCACCAGTTCACAAGATCGAAGTGGTGGCAGCACTTGTGGATGCTGAGGCCGCCGGACATCTCCCGCAGCCGGTTCCAGCGATAGAAGTAACTCGACCCGTGCCAGGTATCGAGGTTGTAGGTGAATTCGACATTGATGATGCGCCCGAGCTCGCCGCCTTGGATCATCTGTTTCAGGCGTTTGTGGGTGGGAGTGTAGCGGTAGTTATGGGCCACGCGCACGCGGCGTCCGCTCTTGCGCTCTGCCTCCTGCACCCGGCGCACCTGTTCGCAATTGATGACCATCGGCTTCTCAACAATCACATCGCAGCCCGCCTCAAGTCCCGCGACGATATGGTCGCAGTGGGTGACGTCCGGTCCCGCGACGATCAAAGTGTCGGCTCCTGTCTCCTTGATCATGCGCTCGACCTCGTTTGCGGGGTAGAAGGGAATCGAGACGCCGACTTTGCCGAGAAAGGTTTCCACACGAGTGCGGTCAGTATCCAAAATGCCGACAAGGTCGGCATTCTCCGTGAAGTTCGGCCCGCCCTCCCGGTTTTTTCCTATGAGGGGCAGAACGAATTGATAGATTCCGCGGGTGCTTAGCCCACAGAGTGCGTAACGTGTCTTTTTGTTTGTCATAAATATTTTAGGGGTCGGTGGTTGTTCAGTGGATGGCTGTCGGCACCTCGACCGGCAAGGCAGCCAGCCGCCGGCGGCCCGGATGCCTGGCGACGACCATGGCAGACACCGCGCCGAGCGCCGAAAAGAGTGCGATCCAGAGCCAGAAATAATTGTAGGAGTGAACCTTGTCGAAGAACCCGCCGCACAGTGGGGCGAGCACGATGCCGCCTAGCGAGGCAAACAGAGCGCCTGCTGAGCCGAACTGCCCGTAGCGTTCGCGAGGATAGACATCCACCATCCACCGCATAATCGACAGCCCTGCCATCGAGATTGCAACCATGGCCGCCAAGCGGAACCCGGCTGCGCTCCCAGGCGAGAAGCTGGCCGCGCCAAATGCCGCGAGGCAGACGATCGCGCTGAGCGATTGACTTAAGATGAGGGATTTGTGCCCCCCCAACCGATCGAGGAGGATCCCCATCGGATAGGATAAAAGGATGACCAGGATGTTGCCCGCCGCATTCAGTTTTCCATAGGAAGCCAGGGAGAACCCCATCTCGTCGCGAAAGAAGAAAAGGATAAACGGGTTGGCGGCATTCGACCAAGTGAGGCAGGAATACGTGATGAAGACCCACCAGAAATAGCGTGTGCCAAAACATTCCTGCGCATAGTTTCTGACGCTGCTCCACCAGTGGCTATGCACCTCGGCCTGTGGTGGCGGATACTCCCCCTCCTTGACCCGCCAGCACATGAGGACAATCACGACGCCATAGAGGAGGGCGATTCCGACGAAGATCTCGTGCATCAGCCGGTCAGCCCGGCCAATTAGGAAAAGGTTGAAGACCAGTGCCGCCGCCGTGCCGCAGACCCGGAAAAGTCCGTAAAACCGCCCGAGAAACTCCTCGGGAACAACGTCGGGAATAAGGTAATAATACACGGACGACACAAACATGTTGAAGACTTGGAATCCAGCGACCAGGAGAGCGAACAGGACGATCAGGATTGGCACTGGGCTTCGGTCCATAACGGCCGCAGCAGCAGCCCATTCCCGCAGCCATCCGATCAAATCCGGAGCGAAGGGAATCGCGCAGAGAAAGAGCACCACGAACGGGGTGGTCCAGAGGATGAACGGCCGCCGGCGCCCGAACCGCGAGCGATAGCGGTCGGATTTAAAGCTGATGATCGGGTTGAGCACCGCATTGGCTGTCATGCCAATGCTTGCCCCGATGAACCCAATCTGGCTGTTGGTCGCGCCGTTTTCTTTGAGGAGCAACGGGAGCAGGGCGGGAATCACCGTTTCCATGAGGGTGTAAATGAAATCCCCCCAAAGCAGCCATCCGAACAACGTCACCAGACTCGCCCGCGTATAGACGAGGGTGCCGATGCGGTATTGTTTGTTCGCTCCAGCCATGGAGCTCATGAAAAGGTTTCCCCCTGGCGATCGGGAAGACTAGCTCTATTGGGTTCGCCTGAAAAAGAGAACTCCAGATCTGGCAAGTCCATGTGGCGCAGCAGGCCGCAGAGGTTGATCTCTTTGAACCGCGCCGCATCGTAAACCGTGGCCTTCAGAATCTTGGAAAAATCCCAGGGCGGGTTGACGACTTCGACCGCCTGAATGCGCCGGGCCATCCCAGGCGGGCGATCCGCCCTCGCGGCGAGCTGCCCGTAGATTCCCGCCTTGCCGGAAGCCAGCAGCCTGGCCCCCTCGGGATCAATGTTTGTAAAGAACGGCATCGCATCCAGCGCGCGGGTCACGTCATAGGCACGCAGCGCTGCCAGGCTATCGCCGAGAAACAGCAGGTCGTCGGCAAGTTTCCCGGCGGTGCCATAGAAGTCGTTGGAATCGTAGGCTCGTACCAGCCGGTTGGGCGTCAGGCAGCCCAAGCCCGTGAGGTCCGCCACCAGCAACGCGCGTCCCTTGGCGCATTCATCCATGAGCCAGGGCGCGTGGGCGCGCACCTCGGTCGTGCCGCCATCCCAGAGCGCGAGCGTCACCGGCAGCCTGCGTGAGGCGGCAGAAGGAAGCCGAAACATCAGCCCGCAATTTAATATCCCCTCTTGAGACCACCAGACCCCGGTCTCGCAGAGCAGCTCGCTCGCCAAATTCCAATGCCCAGGTCCGAAAGGAAACCTGACATTGAGTTCGACTGGCTTGCGATTCGCGAAAACCTGTTCCCGCAGCCACTCCGCAGCTTTTCCCGAGTCTCTCCCTGCTTCCTCAATCCGCTGCAGCTCCAGGACATTCTCGGTGTGCAAACCGCGCATTTGCGGATTGTCCGCGCGGACGTGGCCGGTCGGCGTACACCACAAGAGCCGCGGCTCGATGGCTTCTCCGTGCAGGTCTTCCTCCGAAGGCTCTGGCATTCCGAATGCGCGAGCCAGAAATATCGCCCCCTGCCGTGCGAGGCCTGGCGTGTAGTGGTGGTCGCTTGCATCCTCCAAAAGAGCGAGAGCGTCCGGGCATGAGAGCGTCTCATAGTGCCTGCGCCCACGCGCCACGGTGCTCCGAGTCCCCTCGATAGGAAAGAAATCGCTGGTGACCGCCAGCACAGCCACCGGCCGCGGAGCCATGGCGATGAGAAAGTCCTCGTGGTCCAGCCCTGCCGCTGTGAACCCCGGCCAGATCTGCTCGGAGTCCTGCGCCTGCCCGCTCCTGAGATACGACCGGCGATCCATCAAAAACGTGGCGGGCAGAGCGGCCGCGATCCTCGGGTCCGCCATCATCATCATTGCCGTCTGGGTCCCTCCACCGCTATTGCCCGTCACCGCAATGCGCGCCGGATCGACTTCCGGGCGGCTGGCCAGGCAGTCAAAGGCCCGCATGGCGTCATGCAGAAAATAGCGGGCGATCGATTGGCCGAGCAGCGTGGTCCGGACCCCAAAGTAATCGTGTTCGGCTGTGCCCCAGCGCATCTGCTCCTCCGGCACAGCCGGGTCGTAAAGCCCGAGCCTCTCGCCCTGCCCGGGGGGGTCGATCGCGAGCACCACGAATCCGGCGCGGGCATAAATCTGGCAGACAATCTGAAACTCCGGCTCATGCTTGGCCCTGCGGTGATGGCCGCAAAGGAACAGCACCGCGGGACATTGGCCAGAAAGGCCGGGCGGGAGATAGAGGCTGGCCGTAACCACTGCGCCGGGCCGCGACTCAAAAGTGACCTTCTCGATCCGGACATCGCCGGCGGCCACCTTGCCGACAACCTTCGCGTTGAGCGGGCCTCCGTCGGCGGGGAGCCCCCCGATGCCGCGCAGGAAGTTCTCCCGGATGTAGGCTTGGCGCCCGCGCAAGGCACCCGGGTTACCCACGAGCGCATCCCTAGCCGTGTCCCCGTCGGCAAATGCCGCCTCGGACCTAGCATAGACATGGTCGCGCAGTTGCGAACCCGTATCCCACAGGCTACCAGTGCTATCGTTTAGATTTTCGAGTTCCATAATACAAACAGTTATCTCTAATGATTTTACAGCAGGGTCGGCAGTGAATGGCGCTAAGTTAAGCGACCGTAGAAGCGGCGTCCCGCCGCTTTCCTCAAGGAAAAGCAAGCGGCAAGATGCCGCTTCTACATCCCAAATCGGCCTTAACTTAGTGCAATTCGGGTCGGCAGTATCATTTTACAATTGGGATATTACTCGATTAAAAATACACTTTTTGAACTTAAACTCCGAGTGTTTCCCTATCAATCCTGTGGCAACTGAACGTTCTTGCCCCAAGCTCCACCGCCATACGGTGCGACAATTGCGGCGGGGCTCCACTTCTGTACCGCTGCCGGAGTCAACCAATCGTCCGTCACTTTAGCCGTTGCCTGCCAGGTGGCATCACTGACGATCGAAATGGTTTCACCATCGGTGGTCTTGATTTCCAGATCCGCCAGCACCCCACACGGAAGCCCCCCCGCGTCAGCAGCAGCAATGGAAAGCAGGTTGCTTCCTTGATGCACCAAGCTAGTGCAATCAAACATTTCTATGATCGACCAATTTGCCACCTTCCCCAACTGATTGCCGTTGAAATACGCTGTGGCCAGGTTATCTGCCGCAATCAGCAGTCGCGCTGATTCGATCGGCTTATCAATGGTAAATTCCCTGCCGAGCCAGACCTTGGATGAAACGACCTGGGTATTCTCCTTTTCCCAGATCCAGTTGGCCTTTCCCTCATACATCACGGCATGAAGCTTGAGATCAATGTATTTGTGGAAAGGGTTCTCCTTTTTATCCAATTCCGGATTTGGCGGAGGCAACTCATTAACCGACGGCGGAAGATTCGCTTCACCATAAACGTGGACTTCGAACGGTTTAAAACGATCAGAAAACTTCCCAATGCCGACTGCAACCGTGCGATCCTCCTTGAACACTTGTAATTCTGACCCTGAAAATCTTCCGGAGATTTCCGAGGTAACCGGCTGATCAGAGTTGTTGAGTGCGATCAGATACTTTTTCCCACCAAAATTGATCGCCCTGCAGATAATCGATTTATTTGTGCTTGTAACATCATTCACGATTTCACCCCGCGTCAACAAACCGGACATCTCATGCAATTCTCGCGTAATGCTGAACAGCACGTCATAAAAGGAAGGGGTATAAACGAACACAGTCCCCCAGAAGCTGACCGAATTGGCGTTGTTTACCAGGGCGTCATAGGCCATGAAGCGGGATTCAATGTAAGTGGGATAACCGGTTCCCTTGAGCCGATCCTTGGTGTTGTTATTATCCACATACGTCCAGGAGAAACCCTGTAGCGCCATCCAGATCGGCTTACGGCCCCCCGCCGCCTCAGACATTCTCTGCGCGTATTTCCCCACTGATGCCAGGCCTTTGTCAACGAGGGCAGAATGATGTGAGGGATACGGCACCGGGTAAATATCGTTTCCGTAGATATCCGCAGCTTGGCTGTATACCTTATGTTCGTCGACCGAGCCGCGTGGTGCCGCGTTGATATAGATCGGATGATAAGGATCGAGTGCTTTTAAAGCTTGATACGAAGCGATCAGATTCTTTGCTGGAACCCCTGTCCATGAGGGTTCGTCCGCTAGAAAATAACAGAGCAGCGCCGGATGATTTCTTACTGCCGGGGTCAGGATATTCGAGAGGTGATGAATCCAGAGCTTCAACTGGTCACCATCGGAATATTCGGAATATATCACTTCTAAAGAAAGTTTCACGCCCTGTTTCCCAATCTCATCCAAAATCCGTAGGATATTGGCTTCGTCTGCCGCAAACCGTTGGATGACATTGACGCCCTGGCGTGCGGCGTAATACAAGGTCTCTCCCTTTGTCTTTTCATCTTTGCCGTAGCTGACCATATTCCAGAACATGATGGGGAAAAACACTTTCCCATTAATGTAAAAATTACGGTCTTTCCCTTGAACGACCTCCATCGCGGCCGGATTTAATTTCTCAATATCCAAATGGGGAGTAGCCACGATTCCGGTCTTATTGATCAGCTCTGCCGTCAGCCGATATTTCCCCACCGGCAAATCTGCTGCGGGAATCTTGAAATAGACCGAGGCGCCCTTTGTCTTCAATTCAGCAGAGTAAATTATTGTTTCGCCGTTTTTTAAAATAAGGTTGACCTGGTTTACCGAGAGGTCTGTTACTATGGATCCGGCAATCTCAGGCACGGGCATGCTGGAGAATATCATATTTCGATAGCATGGGCTATCCAAGGTAATGATATATTTTTCTGCCGGATTCTCCTTTGTTTCAGACAATGCAATGTTATCATAAATCACACAGCCTTTACTCGACACGAAGCACTCAATATCAACCTTCCCGCTTGCGGCTTTCGCTGGAACCACAAACGAAAACTGTTTGTTCTGAAAATTGTTGTTCCAGGTATCGTCCCATGAGGAATCAGCAGTTTCCGCAATTCCATCAAATTTCACTCTAAGTTGAAACGGATGAAAACCGGTGCTATTCCCGGCATCACCTTCGCCGCGCACCGAGTAGCGGAGTGTGTATTTTCTCCCAGCTTCAAGAGGGACTCCTTTCAGAATTGCCCCGGCATTTGGTGAATTTGGCTTAACGAACAGCATTTCATTCCCATCTGAAACCTGGCTGAATCGGCTGCCTCTATATAATTGCCAGACTCCGCCAAGCTGTTTCTTGCCATTTTTCTCGTCAACCGCATTCAGCGTTATTTTGCGAAATTCGACGTCCGCCCCTGATTTAACGTCAAAAACCAGATGGGATGAGCGGACTTTGTCAGGAAAGGTAAAGGTAAACCCGTTTGTTTCCCACTGGTCTGAGGTCTTATGCCATTCGGTGGCAAACGATTTCCAAACGTCCTTGCCGTCAATCACCTGAATCGCCTCATAGTAAACCCGATATTCGCCCCCCTTACCGCCTCTCACCTCGTATAACACTTCATAGCTTGTTTCAGCCTGCAATGCCAAATCACGTTGAACCAAAGTCAATCCAGAGCCGTCGCCGCCCTTCATCAGCACACCGCCGCCTTTATATGAAAAAGCCCCTTTTTCGCCGCGAGCTTCCCAGCCAAAGAGAGGATTGTTTGCGTCTCTAATCGCGAAATCGCCATTGATTAGCAGCTTCGAATCGCCCAGCGAGTTGGATTTTGCGGGCGATTCAAGTTCGGGCACACTGCATTCAAGGTGCAAATCTTTAAACTCGGCCTCTCCCTCGCCCTGAACCTGAATTACGAAATGAACAGGACTGGCTCCCTCTCCATATTCGAAGATAACTGTTAGACTCTGCCATTCCGTTGAAGTCGATGCAAAGGTGGTTTGAGAACTGAGCCAGTCGACTTTTCCATTATTGTCTTTGGTCCATTCGCAATATACACGATACTGACTGTCCTTGTTGCTCCTGGCTTTATAACTCAAGGTATACCTGGCCCCGCCTGCAAGCGCCAAGCCCTGCTGAATCAGATAGACGCCACTCGGTTCATCTCCTCCACCGATCTTCACGACATCTCCCTTCACTTCCCAGCCTTCAAGATTCGGCCCCCGAAATTCCCAATAAGCGGGCAAGCCTCGGCTTATTTCGGAAAAATCAGTGTTCTTTAATAAATTCTCGGCTATTAATCCGCCGGTCATGGATAACCCTATCAATCCGCAAATAATTGTTTTTTTCATAATATTAAACTAACACTTGTTAAGTGACGTAAACTGACACCCTCCGCCAACATTGGTTTTTAATCCACAAGGTTGGCCGCTGGCGTCTATTGCCCACGCATAAATAGGTTCGACGTCGTTCCCTTTATAGCACTTTTCTGTAATATATTGTGG
>Ga0194054_10001256_pt1 | contig 12298 bp, 7 predicted proteins | sample SepL2210m_MetaG_FD_163628 | JGI IMG/M metagenome (GOLD analysis project Ga0194054, IMG submission 163628) | Anoxic zone freshwater microbial communities from boreal shield lake in IISD Experimental Lakes Area, Ontario, Canada - Sep2016-L227-10m | ecosystem: Environmental > Aquatic > Freshwater >... | reverse complement strand
CATGAATGGCATTTTGCATCCCACAGCCCTTCCGTGGTGGGGCCGTCAACACGAACCCATGCCGCTCCGCTGGAGCTTGGCGGACGCGGTGGCATCTGTGGCTATAAACATGCCGCTCCAAAAGGAGCTTTTTGCCTCGTCGCGCTTGCCTTGGCGCCGGGTTGCCGGCTTAAAGATGTCGCCTTGAGAGGGCCCCGGGTCGCCCTGGCCCAGATCGACTCCCAGGATCACCAACTCCTGTTTTTTCGCGAAGTGATGCTGGGATGATGGGCAACGGCGGCGCAGCCTGCCGCGCATCGTCAATAACGCGCGTTTCCTCATTTTGCCCTGGGTTTACTCCCGCTCCCTGGTCTCGCAGATTTTGTCCGGGGTGATCCAGCCGCTGTTGGCCGATTGGAGCCAGCGCCATGGTTACCAGCCGGTCCTGCTGGAAACCTTCGTAGAAACCCCGCGCAAAGTCGGCGGCTACTTTGGACTTTGCTCCGGGCGCGACTCGTTTCATATTGCTCCGCATGACGAACGAAACCGTACTCCAACTGGATTTGCCGGGCATCCGGAAGCTCAAGAGCGGCAAGGTTCGCGAGGTTTTCGACCTCGGCGACCACTTGCTGTTTGTGGCGACGGACCGCATCTCGGCGTTTGACGTCATCATGCCCAACGGCATCCCGCGCAAGGGTGAAGTGCTGACCCAGGTTTCCTACTTCTGGTTCGCGCAAACGGAGGCGTTTCAGCCGCATCACCTGATTTCGCGCGCGAGCGATCCGTTGCCCACCAACCTGCAGCCATACTCCGCCCAACTTGCGCGGCGCAGCATGATCGTGAAGAAGGCCAAACCCCTCGCAATCGAATGCGTTGTGCGCGGCTACCTCGCCGGTTCAGGCTGGAAGGAATATCGCGAGCGGCAAACGGTCTGCGGCATCAAGCTCCCGCCGGGTCTGAAGGAATCTTCCGAACTGCCCGAGCCCATCTTCACTCCCGCCACCAAGGCTGAATCCGGCCATGACGAGAACATTTCCTTCGCCGAGGCGGCGCGCCTGGTGGGCGACGACATGGCGGAACAAGCGCGGGCAGCGAGCCTGAAGGTCTATAAGTTTGCCCGCGATTATGCTCGCCAGCGCGGGATCATCATCGCCGACACGAAATTCGAGTTCGGTCTGTTCGACGGCAAACTCATTTTGATCGACGAGGTGCTGACGCCCGATTCCTCGCGGTTCTGGCCGGCGGACCAGTATCAGCCGGGCCAGTATCAGTCGAGCTTTGACAAGCAATTCGTGCGTGATTACCTCGAAACGTTGGACTGGAACAAGACGCCGCCCGGGCCGGTGCTCCCGGCGGTGGTGGTAGCCATGACGCAGGCCAATTATCTGGAGGCTTACGAGCGGCTTACAGGAAAGAAACTCTGAAACTTCTGCGCTTGGAGCCTTGCACCGCCTGGTTAAGCTGGTCTGGCATCCATCTGCCGCCTGTTGGGCCGGTAACTTTTGTTTCACAAATTCAAAGATCAACTCGAGCAAGATCGCTTTTGGATCGTAGCCGTTGCGCACCTAAGCCGTAAACCCGGTTATTGGGCAAGGCGGTTGCCATAGGATGCAATCTCTCGTTGAGGACTTCCTCCAGCACCTCCGCCACGAACGCGGCCAGGCGGAGCACACCCAGCGGACTTACGCCGCTTTGCTGAACAAGTTTGTGGTCTGGGCGGGGGAACAGGGGGTGAGTGACTGGAAGTCCGTTGGACTGCGGCACCTCATGTCCTTCCTGGAGCACGAGCGCAAGCGGGCGCTCGCCAATCAGCCCAAGGAATCGACGCGCCGGCTCAGCAGTGAGAGTCTCTATCTTGAGATTGCCGCCCTGCGCGCGTTCTATCGGTTTGCGGAAGGGGAAAAGCTGCTGCCGGCGAATGTCGCGGAAAACCTCTCGCTGCCGCGACGCTGGCAGCGGGTGCCCAAAGCGCTCAGCAGCCAGGAAATTGACAAGCTGCTGACGCCCGAAACGCCTGAGACGCCGCAGAACCTATGCGACCAGGCGGTGCTGGAGCTGGCCTACGCTTCGGGCCTGCGCCTCGCCGAGCTGCGCGGAGTCCGACTGGAACAGCTCCACCTCGACGCCGGTTTCATCAATGTCATCGGCAAGGGGAACAAGGAGCGTGTGGTGCCGCTGGGGAGCCAGGCCGTGACGGCCTTGAAGCGCTTTATTGACATCGGCCGCCCCCAACTCGTCAGGCCACGCTCGCCCGCGACCGTGTTTCTTACCAAACGCGGCACGCCCTTTGCGCCGGTGACACTCTGGCTGCGGATCAAGCAACGGGTCGGCCGGGCCGGCCTCGAGCGCAATGTCACCCCGCACATGCTGCGCCACAGCTTCGCAACCCATCTGCTGGAACACGGCGCTGACTTGCGGATCATTCAGGAATTGCTTGGGCATGTCAGCATCGCCACAACCGAAGTTTATACGCACGTGGCCCGCAGCCGCCTGCGCGAGGTGCATCGCAAATACCATCCCCGCCCTTAGCCGATGGGGTTGTTGTTTGCCACGAACACGGTGCCCGTCCCCATCCGCCTTCACGTTTCACGCCTCAATACAAAAGAAACGGACGGCGGATTTCCGCCCACGCCCGCTCCTCGGCCACCAATCGTTCCTCGAAGTCACCCGGCCTGGCGGAAACCTCGTCCACCCATTCCCGCAAAAACGCGCCTCCGCTTAACAGGTCAATCGCCAGTCGGCCGGTCTCGTACTCGTAGTCCAGCCGATGCCACAGCGCGTAATCCGGATACTCCAGCCGGATCGCCTTCAGCAGCAGCGCGCCAAGCCGATAGGGATGGAAGCTCTCTGGCCGGTATTCCACATAATCGGTGTGAACCTGCACACCGGAGCACAGCTTGTCCTTATGCTTCTGGAAGGTTGGCGCAAAGTGGCACAGACGAAGCCGGCAACCGGCCAGCCACTGCGGGGCGAGACTTTGTGCCCGCCGCAGAACCCGGTCGAAGTTCAGGTCCGGCGCGCCGACGAGCTCCAGCGAGTTCGTTGTCCCCCGGCCTTCCGAGAGCGTCGTGCCCTCGAACAACACCGTGCCGGGAAAACACCGCGTCATATTCAGACTCGAGGCATTCGGGCTCGGGTTCACCCAAGGCAATTCAAACACCGGCCAGCCGTAGCCGGGCGGTTCCTCCGGCCGATAGCCTTCCATCGCGACGACCCGCAGGTCCACGCTCAACCGCCGGTGCGCCACATACCACCGCGCGAACTCTCCCAGCGTCAACCCGTGCCGCATGATCAACGGTCCGACGCCGATGAAACTCTCCCAGCCTGGCTCGAGGATCGTGCCCTCGATTGGCCGGCCGGCCGGGTTTGGCCGGTCCAGCACCCAGACGCTTTTTCCGGTCTCCGCTCCCGCTTCGAGCATGTAGGCCAGCGTGGTGAGGAACGTGTAGATACGCGTGCCGATGTCCTGGAGGTCCACCAGCACCACGTCAAACGTGGCCAGCATCTCCGGTGTCGGGCGGCGCACCTTGCCATAGAGGCTGAACACCGGGATCCCGAGGGCCGGGTCCACGTAATCCTCCGATTCGATCATGTTGTCCTGTTTGTCACCGCGCATGCCATGTTGAGGGCCCAAGGCAGCCGTGAGCCGGAGGTCGCGACACCCGGACAGGGCATCCAGCGTATGCTGGCACTGATGGGTCACGGACGCCGGATGGCCGAGCAGCGCGATGCGGCGTCCCTTCAATGCTCCCCGCAAAGTGGCATCTTCCAGAAGGTGATCGATTCCAAGCTTCATGATTAGGGCGGATTTTGGCACAGCACCAAACCCTGGGCGAGGGCAAAACCAAGATCCTCTATGGAGTTCATGGAATGCCATCTCACTTGCCCCATCACTCCCCGTAGCCAGGACCGGCGTAACAACCCGGCACCCTTGTTTCGGCCTGCTCGGCGAGACTGCGCATTTGACGCGGGCGTGGCGGCTACTGCGCCTTCGGCATCTCAAGGAGGGGGTACACGTTCGTTGTGGCTTGCTCCATGACCCGGTAATCGCGCGTGAGTTCATCCCATGACTTACCCTCCGCTCCCGGGATGTCGTTGCGTGAGGTCGTCGTGAGGATGTAGCCGTCCATGGAGAACTTGGCCTTTTGGAAGTCCTTCCGGCCGGAGATGGCTTCGAGCTCCTTGAGGCATTCGATCTTCGGGCTGTTCTTGAGAAATAACCCGCCGTGGTGCATCCCGTGGGATTCGAGAAAGCGCAGGTGGACGTGGCCAGAGGGCTTGTGGCGCAGCCAGAGGAGAAAGTCGGGGTAGAAGCCACTTTGCTTGAAGAAGCCCACGCCGGTCTTCGCCTGGTTCCGGAGCAGGAACACCTCAACACCTATGAACGGGTCCTTGTTCCGTCCGGTTTCCCAGAAGCCCGAGAGGCGTTCGAGCAACTCGCTCTCGTTCTTACTCAGGCCCGGTGGGCTGACGGCAAGGTCCGCCACGGCATAAGCTTTGTCTTTCGGGTCGCGGAGAAGGGGGCTGTAGAGGTGTCGCTCGATGTGAAGGCGGGGCAGCGGTTTTCTCCAGTCCGTCTTCTGCAACTCTGTCATCCCCTTCTTGACCAGTCCCTCCAGCTCTTTGAGCAGCTCGTCGGATGTCGTCCGAACGCGGAAGGTGACAGGCTGGTCCTTCACGACAAGCTTGGCTGGTGCGATTTCCTTGCTCTCGCGTTCCCGCTCTCGCCGCGCGGCAAAGCGGTCGAGGTAGGCCTTGCAGGCGCGTGTAGCGGCGTCATGCACGGTGGCCGGGTCATTTCGGTCGCGGGCGGAGACTCGCACTTCGCACCGGCCGAGAATGTCCGGAAGAATTGCGCGAGGGATGTAGAAATGATCGAGCCGCCGCGCCCGCTTGTGCGCGAGCAGAGCATCATAAAGCGCGGAAGCATCCACGAGACCCAACGCCGCAGGCATGGTGAAATCAACCTTCTCGCTGACGCCGATGGTGCCCGCGCCGATATGTGTTCCTGCCAGGGTCTGCACACGCGGCGTCAAATCAATCGAAACGCCGAGGTCTTCCGCTGCGACTACGAAGGTCTCCATCCGCACGTCAAAGTTCTTGCGCGGCAGGGGGATGGGCAGCGTCTTCTCCTTTGGGAAAAGGTTCTCGCTCGTCACGGTGAGTTCACGGAAAACGCGCTCGCGCTGGAGCATCTCGCGGAAACGCTGCACGTAGTTCGCGTTCCAGCCGAAAATATAAAGTGTCTCGAGGGGCGTGAGCTCGGGTGGGTGCGGGCCTTCGTCGGGGAGACGGGCGCTACGTTTGAGCGAGCGGTTCTTGCCGCGCAGCCGCACGCCGCGCCCGAAAAGCTGGATCACTTGCGAGCCCTCGCCGCTGCCCATGTTCAGCAGCGCCATTGCCGACACGCGCCAGCTTGACCAGCCTTCGATGAACTTCTTTGCGCCGATGAGCAGATGCACAGGCGAGTCGGCCGCCTCGATGGTGTCGAACAGCGAGCGGGTCAGCTTGTCCGCCTTCACCTCCAGGTTGAGGTGCTCCTTCACGTGCTTTTCGAAGCTGGACACGTCGCCGATGTTGATGACCGCAAAGTAAGGCTTCTCTTTTCCGGTGGGCGCGGACACGCGCAGGCCAATTTCGCCCGTGTCTCCGACGAGATGCCACAGCTCCAATCCGCCCGCGCCGTGGAAGACCTGTTCGGTGATGTCGGCGTAAAGCTGCTTCGCCTTCGCCAGGCGGAGGTATTCCAGGCGCTGGGTGAACAAATCCGCCTTCGTGTCCTCGTCCTGAAAGCCGCTGTTGCCCGCGAGCACGTCCCCGATGACGCCCGTGGCCCATTTCGGATCTTCAAGGAAGCGCTGGAGGAACGTGACCACCTTCGCCACGTCGGCGCGCTCGGACTTTGCGCCAGTGCTGTTGTCGGCTTTGCCGCCCTGGCGGCGGCTCACGCTGCTGCCGAGCATCACCCAGAGCGGGCGCGCGATTTCGTAAGGCCGAAACTCCCGACCGTGGCTGCGGAACAGCCGGAATTGCTGATAGAACACGAGCAGCCCGCCCACGAGTAACTCCTGCGCGCGCTCCTCCGTCCCGGCGGAGAGATTCAACACCTCGAAATCCTTTCCGTGGCCGTCGCCGTGGAAATAGCGGTAGCTGTAGTCAAAGAGGATGGACTTGCCGTAGTCGCTCATGAGCGCTTCCCGCTTCCCGCCGCTGGCCGCGCCTACGGCCTGGGCGAATGTCGCGCTGTATTCCACCAGGAAACCGCCCTCGCTCAATGCTTTCTGGCGGTTTTTCCAAGTCTGCGCGTCACTGCCGACGCCTTTGTGGCCCTCATCCACGAAGACGAGGTTGTGCCCGCCCAACTCCGTGAGCGCGATGCTCACGCCGTCGCCGCTCGCCTCGTCGGCCAGCTTGTGGATCTCCACCACCATCACCTTCGGCCCAAACAGGCCGCGGCCACCGCCCGTGCTGCGTTCCTCGACGAGGCGCCCGCACTCCACGCCGCTCTCGCGCAGCTCGCGCAGGTGCTGCTCGCTCAGACCTTCGTTGGGCGTGACCAGCAGGATATTGTCCCACTCGCGGCGGCCGTCGGCCCGGTTCGCCAGCATTTCGGGATGCGCCCCGTGGGCGAGGTAGTGGCGAAGTTGCCGGATGTGGGCGTGCAACAGCAGCGTCTTGCCCGAGCCGGTAGCCATGAAGAACGCGATACGCCGCAGGTCGTCCTCGGTGAACTCCGTCATCGTGCCGGGCAACGCGCCGCGCGCTTTCTCCTTCAGAAAAAACTCGTTCAGCTTCCGGCGGAGCGCGGCGGGCTGGTCGGTGAGTGCGTCGAGGTAAAGCTCGGTGAAGAGCAGGGCCAGCCATTGGAAATACTTGAAGCGGAAAACGCCGCGCCCGCGCGCCAGTTCGAGCTCCTCTGCCAGGATGCGCCGATCGTAATCGGCCAGCTTCGCGCGCATCGCCGGGTCCTTCAGACCGGCGGTTGCCAGCGCGTGAAAGAAGAAACTGTTCCCGTCGCCGAAGTCGCCCTCTTGTGCGCGGTCGAGACGCGAGCGAAGATCGTCAAACTCCACGGCGCCGAGTTGGGCGAGGAAGTAGCGGTTCAGCACCAGCGACCGCTCGAAGTCGAGCGTCTGCTTGCTGACGGCGGCGCGGGGTGATGGCGTGCCGCGAGCCATCAGTCGGCCTTGGGCGGTTCTTCGCGCAGGACGGCGGGGGATTCCTCCGGTGCGCGGCGCGGCACATGATACACGAGCCGGTCGGCGTATTGCTTTTCCAGCTCACGCATCGCGGCAAACAGCCGGTCCACGTCGTAGCCGTGTTCCGCCCCGATTTCCTCGCGGATGCGCCAGATTTCCTCGATGGGATTCTCGTCTTTCATGTCTCCGTTTGGTTTCATCGGTTCAGTCCGCTTCCATCAGTTGCTTGAAGATCGCGTCCAGACTCTCGAAGCCGGGCGTGGCACTGTCGCCGTTGATCAGCATCCGGTCGAACGGCGCGTCTTTGGTCAGTGTAGCGACCTGCTTGTCGAGGAAGGCGCGCTCGGCTTTCGGGTCGAGGCCCGTTGCGTCGCGCCAGACCACGAGGACGCGCTTGCTGGCGCGGTCGCGGCCCATGACGGCGAGGTACTCGCGCTTCTCGTGCTCCCAGCGGCGCACCCGCTGCACGTCCAGGCCGAGGAGCCAGTTGAAGGTTTCCACCAAATCCACCATACGCGCCTCCGCGCCGTCATCGGTAAGGATTTCGAGGGCGTAGTTGAAGGGATGGTCGAGGCATGAGGTTTGCAGCATGGAGGGGCTGGCCTCCAGCGGCAGCCGGGCGAGGTAATGCAACCGGTAACTCTCCGCGCCGAGTGCGCCCTGGAACGCAGCCGCCTTCGCCTCGCTCGCGGCCATTGTGGCGTCCGTGGCGAGATTATGGAGCGCGTCCTCGTAGCTTTCCAGACGCAGGACTTTTACGAGGCGCGGCGTGCGGGCGGCCTCGTCTTTGCTAGGGAGACGCGTCGGTTTTAGGCCGTTCCATTCTGGGGTGAAGATCACTCTCTGCATCCGTGGCATGAGGACTGAGTCGAAGTGGCCCGCCATTTCCACCACGAGAAACTTGCGCGTGCCACCGTCTGCGCGATTCATGGCAACGATGGCGTGGGCGCTGGAACCCGAGCCGGCGAAGAAATCGGCGGCGATGCCGTGCTTTCCAACGACCCAGCCAAACGATCGAATAAGAAGGTCGAGGCTCTTCTCGTGAGCGAAATCAGTCCAGCTCCCGCTTGCAGTAATGTCGAGCCAGTTGTCGCTGACCAAACGGGCATTTTGAGGAGGGACGTAATACTGGACAACCTTGTCCTCGCTTGACCGCACAAAATCCAGGTCAGTGCCCGCCTGGAGATTCTCCACATACCACTCATCGAGCGATTTCTTGTCCTTCCAAACGCAAAGGTATTCTTCGTAGTTCCGTTTTGCCTGCAACGCGCGGTTTTCCTCCCATCGCCACTGACCCGTATCAGGTCTTTGGTCGAAAATGCGATAGCGCATTGTCGAGCGGTCCGTGCCTCTCCAGAACGTATCCCACTTACCAGGCTTCTCTATATCAAGCGCCTGCCGTAAATGCGATACGCGTGCATGCTGTCGTCGCGCGAAAACATGAATGACGTCATGACCGAGGGAGAGTTGGTCTATGTCCTCAAACTGCGACTGCACATTTTTTACGCCACGCCGGACGACTACTGAGTTCTTTCGTTCCGCGAACACCCGCTCTCCGAGCACGCGGGCAAGATGGTTCTCTTGGTCGCCAATTTGGAGAAAGAATAAGCCGTCGGGGGCGAGAAGCAATTTGGCCGCTTCCAGCCGCCCCTCCATCATGCAAAACCAACTTGAGTGTTGGTAGCAATCTTTGTAGTCGAAGTCGTTTTGCCCTGTGTTGTATGGGGGGTCTATGAAAATACTCGCCACGCGCTCCGCGAAATGGCGTTGCATCAGGCGCAACGCTTGGTAATTCTCGCTGCTTATTGCCACGCCACCTACTGCCGAATCGATGTCATCAAAGGTTTCGAGCAGCCGCCATTTGAAGTCTTCGGCGAAGAGCGCGGTATTCACCACGAGCGTCGGATGGGTTTCGAGGAAGCTCTCGGTGAGCTTGCCCTTGAAGGCGAAGAGGTCGCTCTCGTCCGCTCCGTCCTGGCCCAGCGCGTAGAGGGCCACCCATTCCTTGAGTTGGTCCTTGTTCGCACAGATTTCCTTCCACAGGGCACGAGGGACGTTTTGGACCGGGCAGAGGTAGTCGGTGCAGATGACGAATTTGCGTTTCTCGAATAGACGGCGCTGGACCTCCTCGAGTTGGTGGAGGAAGGCGATGATCTGGCCGGCCAGCTCGCGCAGGGCGCGGAGCATCCGGCGCTTGCCCTCGAAGTCGCCCTCCAGGTCGGCGACGTGGACGACCTGGTCCTTGATGTAGAAGTCCAGTTCCTCGCGTAAAAAGGCGGCAAGGTTTTTGTGGACGAAGTAGTCTGAAGTCTGCCGCCGGGCAAAGTGGCGCATCCGCTTGGCAAGGTAAGTAATGGGCGGCTTGCCGTCGCGCTCGACTTCCTCGTGGTTCAGGACTTTGCACAAGGCGTCGGCGAGGCCCGCTTCCGGGCAGGCGGCGACAAGCGCGGCGTGCGCGTCGGCGAGGAGTTTTTCCTGGAGCTTGTCACCGGAGATTTTCTTCGGTTTGGCGGTTTTGCCGTTCCCGCCGTTTCCATTCTCGGCGGGGGGGGCGCTATGTTCACCGGTCGCGCCGTTCTCCTCAACAGGGGCGCCTTTGATCTCGACCTCGACCGGCAGGCGGTAGTGAAACGTGATGGTGAAGGTGCGGCTGGGGGCGTCCCAGGTGGATTCGGTGATTTGCGGGAAGAAGTAACGGCGGTCGCCCTTGGTGTCGCCAGGCGGGAGGCTGGCCTTGGTGAGCGCGAAGCGGACGCGGGCGGGTCCGGCCAAGATGTCGGCCACGGTGAAGGAGTAATCGCGGAACGCTTCGCCGGACTTGATGTAGTGCTGATCCTTGTTGGCCCAGTGGAAATACGTTTCAGCACCGTTATAGGGCACGGCGTAGTGCGGGCGCGCGCCGAAGAATCGTCGGGGCATGAAGTCGCCGCGGTCGTAGTAGCGGGAGAAGAAGGCGTGGAGATGGTTGAAGACGTCGTCCTTCTGGTTCTGCGTGGCCAGCAGATGGCGCAGGCGTTTGAACTTCTCCTCGTAGTCATTGACCATCAGCCGGACGGTTTTTCCGATGGCCGCTTTGTCGTAGCGCGGATTCAGCGAGCCGTCATCGAGGATGGCATCCAATTCCAGTTCCTCGCGAATTTTCTGCGCGAGGTCAGCAACCTCGGCCTTGAGCTTGCTGGTGTCCCCTTCGGCGAGGTCGGCGAACGCCTTTTCCACCGCCTGCGGAATCTGGTCGTTGATGAACTTCTCCAACTCGTCTTTCTTCAGCCGGAAGAGCCTATAAATGCCGAAGTCGAGGTCAGCCAGGTCGAACTGAAAGAGTTCACGGAGCAGGCTCTGAAATGTTTCGCACGGTGTTGCCATAGCACTGGGATGTTCTAGCGCATGGCGGGTCGGTTTTCGAGGATTTGTTTTTTTTGGGCCGGCCTGGACGCCGCTGAAATAGGGTTTGATACAGGGGAAACCCTACGAGATGTGAGTGGGCCGCGAGCGGATTGAAACTGAGTGGAATTTTCATGGGCGCGCAAGAGTTGTTAGATCATCTGTGGAGTTCAGGCGCGTTCAAGAGTTGGGAGTTCAAGCTTTAGCTCCTCGTCGTTCAAATCGGCCCAATAAAAGGGCGACCCGGCTTTAGCACCGGATCGCCCCCAACCCAACCATGAAAAGAGGTGGGCGGCACCTGTTGGTCCTGGCACCGCCCACTCAGGAGGAGGTAGGCAAGGAACCTACAAGAGTTCTGTTCGCAAGACTCGTGCCATGCCTGTCCGAGAACTGCCGCTGGAAGTTTAGGAACCTGCATCAATTCTTGACCGTGGACATCGTGCTCGTCCTCAACATCAAGACGGTTGTGAGATTCCTTCATATCCTCCATGGTTTTGTTGTGTCCCAATTTCATGGTTCAGCGACCTGATTTGTGACACTTCAACTTGCCATCAGTTGAGAAAGTCAAAGAGCACAACAGATGGAAAGGCTCGCGCAAATTCCCCTCGAACAAAACGCCGCCAGCATTGTCCATATTGCGTCCGTCAAAACATCGCCTGGCGGCGTTGAGGCGCGCCGTTCAAGTGAAACTTGCGTTGCACCATTCCGCCAGGCAAGACTGAGTGAACGTATTCATGAGAAGGTCAGTGCCGCGTGTCAGACCAAAAGCGCCGGGCCGAAGCCAGCGAAGGCTTCGGTCGGCCTTGGCTTTGCTCGCGACGCTGCTATGGTTTGCACCGGCCATCCTCGGCGCGGCGAGTTTCACGGCCACGCTGGACCGGGAAACGATCACGGTTGGTGAAAGCGCCATTTTGACGCTCAAGTTCGAGGGCGGCCAACCGACGCAGATGCCGGCCCCACCGGCGATTGCCCACCTGCAGGTTATCGGCGAAGGGAGTTCCAGAAACATCAGCATTGTCAACGGCCAGATCTCGTCCACTGTTTCGCAGAATTTCACGCTTACGCCCACACAACCGGGTGACTTCAGCATTCCGAGCCTCAGGGCCGAGGTTGGCGGGCAAATCCTGACCACGCCGCCCTTGAAACTGAAGGTCGTGAAGGCGAATACGCCCGCGGGCAGTCCCAGCGGGGAACAACTGGCGTTCTTTAAAATATTTATTCCGAAAAAAGAAGTGTATGCCGGGGAAGTGTTCGCCGTGGAGTTCCAAGTCTATATCCGCGAGGGAGTGGCAAACGCCGAGAACATCCTGCAGAGTTTTGATGCCTATGGCGGGTGCCCGTTGAAAGCCGAAGGGGTCAGCATTTTGAAGACAGCCCACGCCCAACGCCGGCGCGGGCGGGTTGGCAACTCGAACTACAACGTCGCCACTTTGGTGACATCGCTGTCGCCCATCAAAACGGGAACGGTGAGTATTGGCTCGATGGATGTGCCCCTCACGCTGCAGCTTCCTACCGGCAATCGCCGGCGGGACGTGTTCGATCCCTTCGGAATGTTTCAGCAGTACGAGGAACGACGCGTGAATCTGAGCGCGGAAGCCGAAACGTTTACGGCGCTGCCGCTGCCCAAGGAGAATATTCCGACCAACTTCATCGGGGCGGTCGGCAGTTTCACTATGACGGTGAGCGCCGGCCCGACGAACATCGCAACCGGCGATCCCATCACCGTTAATATCCAAATC
>Ga0194054_10001252_pt1 | contig 12333 bp, 6 predicted proteins | sample SepL2210m_MetaG_FD_163628 | JGI IMG/M metagenome (GOLD analysis project Ga0194054, IMG submission 163628) | Anoxic zone freshwater microbial communities from boreal shield lake in IISD Experimental Lakes Area, Ontario, Canada - Sep2016-L227-10m | ecosystem: Environmental > Aquatic > Freshwater >... | reverse complement strand
GTATATTTTTCCTTGAGCGCCCGGTATTCGGGCAGCGCGCGTCCGGCCTGGCGCATCAGCCATACCGGCGGACGGTCCACCGGCAGGCACCGGCACGCGGCGAGGAAACGCCCTCGGTTGTCGGGCAAAGCTGAATGGGAGGCGGGGCTGGTCTTCAACGGGTCGGAAAATTCGTCACGGAGTCGGTTGGATGTCTGGCCATGGGCAATCCCTGAGCCAAAGCGAAAAAGCGGCGCAGGTAAACCCCAAAGGTTGGGATCCGGACGCCCCCGTCCGAAAACCGGCGGACGGACCGGGCAAAAAGTTCCTTCACGCCCGCGCGGCCCGCCTGGAGGATTGATTGAGGCGGGGGCGGATTATATTTGCCGGGAGACTGGGGGGATCGTCTTCGCGCCGGAACTCGTCCGCCCGGATGACATTATCGGGGATCTCGGCGGCATCCGCGGCGGGAAGGCTCGGCCCGGCGACCGTCCGGCCCACACAGACCGGAATGTTCTCATCCAACCGGCTCCGGTATTCCGTCGGCGATTTTCCGACGAAGCGTTTGAAGACGCTGTTGAACTGGGGAATCGACCCGAACCCCGCGGTAAAGACGACTTCCGAGACCCGTAGCGACGGATCCATCAGCAACGTTTTCGCCTTCTCCACGCGGACGCGCGCCACATATTCGGTGAACGTGATCCCCGTGGTTTTCTTGAAGATCTTGCAGAAATGGAAACGGTCGGCATGGACATGATGGAGCACCCGTTCGAGCGGGAGGGTTTCCTGGGAGTGATCCTCGACAAACTTCTTGGCCCGGCTGACTACGGCAGGCTCAAGGTTCGGACGGGCAGCTATCATGTGCCGGCCGATGTCGTCGGAGAGATGTTGGGCAAACATGTTGAGCAACTGGATCACCGCATCGAGAGCATCCGGCGGGACAACCGGCGTCTCGAAGTAGGACTTCCGCGCCAGCTTCTCCCACTCCCGGTCCCGGAAGCCACCAATCTTTTTCATCATCGCTTCGAAATCCCGCCGGGTCGGCTCCCGGCGGAAGATCTGCCCGCTTAGCAGGGTAGCCACGTGCCGTCCCGAGATCATCACAGGGATCGCGATATCGGTCAGGCCAGCGAAGCAATAGACTTGCTGCGCGACCAGTTTGCTGGCCGTGCTCTGCTCGATGCGCCTCTGGGTTTCCATACAGGCCTTGCAGCCGGCCGGGGTGCTCGAGACCAACGCGCAGAAGGGATTCTCGCTCTGTCGCAAATTGGCGCGCCGAGTCTTCTCGTCCGGCGGAAAAAGCTTCAGGGACACGCCGGTTGCTCTGCGGAATGCTTTCTCATAGTGCTTGAGAAGTGGAAGGCCGGCCAGTTCCTCGAACGTCACGTCTTTCATTCAACAAACCGGGTATGGGGGGTTGTGCAAACTCACAGGAAGAGTTGCTACCGGTCGCACAAAGAGACGTCTATAGGTATGACTCCCTATTCTGCAGGTCGTTTTATAAGCGACTCTTATATCAGGTAGTCAACCCCGCTGGACTCCCAGAGGACATACGCCTTGGCGACGAGATAAAGGGCGCGACCGCTGCCGAGGTGGAGCTTGGATTTGATGTTTTCGCGGTGGGCTCCTACCGTCTTGATGCTGAGGCCGAGCAGGGAGCCGATCTCCTTGTAGGTCTTCTCCGAGCCCACCAACCGGAGGACCTCGAGTTCGCGCGAGGTCAGGACCGATGGGTCAACCTGCCCGGCGGTGGAGTCCGGGCGCGGGCGGGAAGCGGATAGTTCCGGATCCACAAACACCTCGCCGGCGAGCACTTTTCCGATCGTGGGCATGAGGGCTTCAGGCCTAGCGCAGCGGGCCAGTATCCCGCGGACTCCGGCGCTCAGAATGCGACCGGTGAGCAGCACGGAGTTGCCGGGGAGCAGCACGATGGTTGCCGTGCCCGGGCTACGCTCCTGAATTGTTAGCGCCAGCCCCAGAGCATCGCGTCCGCAGGACAGCCGGAAGCCCATGAGGAGAATATCAGGCGTGTGGAGGGAAATCTCGGAAAGGAGCTGGTGGCTGTCGGTGGCCTCGCCCACGACCTCGATGCGCTCGTGCGCTTCGAGCAACGTCCTCAAGCCATGAAGGAAAATGGCTTCGCGGTCTGCGAGCACGACACGGGGTCTCTTCGCCGCGCTTCTGGCCGGAGCCTTGGTGGTTCCAGAGCTCGCTTTCATTGGTGGGCTGATTGTGACAGGGATCAAAACCAATGACACATAAATAAAGCGGGAAGGAAAATTTCTGAAGCGGATTTTCCCCGACTGTCCTGTCAGGAAATCCCCGCCTCTCGCGCGTCCATTTTTCGGCGGGCGAGAATTTGCATGCCAAGCGGGCGGGTTTCCGCTTACACTCCCCGGCTCGCATGGAAGAAAAAATTCTCACTGTCGGGCTTCCCTCGGGAAGCTTGATGGAACCCACCATATCGCTTTTTGCCAAGGCCGGTTTCTCGATCTCCGGCTCGAACCGCTCGTATCGCCCGGCCGTGGACGACCCCGAGATGCGCATCCGCCTGCTCCGCGCCCAGGAAATCAGCCGCTACATCGAGCACGGATACCTGGACTGCGGGATCACCGGGCGCGATTGGGTCGAGGAGAACGAATCGAAGATCGAAGAGATCGCGAGCCTCGCCTACAGCAAGGTGAGTTCGAACCCGACCCGCTGGGTGCTCGTCGTTCCGGAGGATTCCCCGATCCGCACGGTGAAGGACCTCGAAGGCAAGCGGGTGGCCACCGAAGCCGTGGGCATCACGCGCAGGTTTTTCGAGCGCGCCGGAGTCAAAGCCGAAGTGGAATTCTCGTGGGGTGCGACCGAGGTCAAAGTCCCGGACCTCGTGGACGCGATTGTCGATATCACCGAGACCGGCTCCTCGCTCCGTGCCAACAAACTCCGGATCGTGGACACGCTCATGGAATCGTATCCGGCGCTCTTTGCCTCGCCCCGGGCAGCCGCCGATCCCTGGAAGCGCCAGAAGATCGACACCCTCGCCCTTCTCCTCCGCGGCGCGCTCGCGGCCCGGGACCTCGTCGGGCTCAAAATGAACCTCCCTGAAAAAAGCCTGAAGAATTTGCTTGAGGCGCTCCCGGCATTGAGGAATCCTACAGTTTCGCCCCTGGCGCAACCCGGATGGGTCGCCATCGAGACGGTGATTGAAGAAAAAGTCGTCCGCGAAATTGTTCCGAAACTAAAAACACTCGGCGCAGAGGGGATCATCGAGTATCCGCTCAACAAAGTTGTCTACTAGCATCCCCGCAATCCCATGGGTTCATTAAAGAAGAAAAGAAAGTCGAAGATCGCGAAGCACAAGCGCCGCAAGCGCATGAAAGAAAACCGCCACAAGAAGCGGTTGCGCTACAAGTCGTAACCGGCTTGGCCTGCGACGCCCCGGAGGCACTCCGCCTCCGGCGGGCACCATTTGGCGATCCGCATGCCCGCTGGACATGCGGATCGCATTGCTCATCATCTCGTCAGCTTGCACTGCCGCAGAAGTTTGCGTCACTTCCAAGTCATGCACTCTCCAGTAGATCCAATAACTGCTGGTAGTTGTAGCGGTTGACCAAGGCGGACAAGGCTTGCGAGAGTTTTTGGTCTTCCACCCCTCGGATCAACTCCTGCAGGCGGTCGTAATCGGCGTTGACGGCGGCTTCCCGGATCTGCCCGACCAGATCCGCAGGCAGCGAGGCCAGTTCCTCCGGCGTGGATGCCGGAGTTACCCCGGCAGTCACCGGAACTTTCTCAGCATTCGTTTCGTCATACTCATACTCCACACCGAGCAGCAGTCGGATTTTCTCGAACAGATCCTCTTCCCGGAACGGCTTTGCGAGGAAATCATCCGCGCCGGCATCCAGAGCCTCGCGGCGCACGTTTTCAAACGTGTTCGCGGTCAGGCTGATGATTTTGACTTCGAAGCCCGAGCCCGTGGCCCGGATCCGCCGGATGGCATCGACCCCGCCCATGGACGGCATCCGCATGTCCATCATGACGAGATGCGGGTGCCATTTTTTGAAAAGGGCGAGAGCGGCTTTCCCGTTATTCGCCGCGCGGGTCTCAAACCCGGTTCGGGAGAGCATCTCGGTGAGCAGGGACTGGTTGTCCGCAATGTCGTCCACGATCAATATGCGGCAGGCGGGCTGCCCGGGTTTCAAGCCGGCAGCACGGCGGAGCCGGGGCGCCCGTTCCGCGAGGAGCATCTTTCCCTCGACCAGGGGGATTGAAAAACTGAAGACCGAACCCTTGCCGACCTTGCTGGTGACGCTGATATCGCCGCCCATCAGGAGGGCGATCTCGCGGCTGATGGCCAGGCCGAGCCCCGTCCCATGCCCTGCCACCTGCTGGTGTTCGCCATGCACCTGCACGAAAGGCTGGAAGAGGGTTCCGACCGCTTCCTTCGGGATGCCGATCCCCGTGTCCTCCACATCGAAGACCAGCTTGCGCGGTTCGCCACGATCCAATGACGCCCGCAGGATGATTCCTCCCTTGCTGGTGAATTTCACGGCGTTCCCCAGCAGGTTGATGAGCACCTGCAGCAGCTTGCCCTTGTCCGCGATGCAGCACTGCGGCAAACCGTTCTCCTTGATCACGTCCAGCCGCAGACCCTTGGTATCCGTGCGGATGCGGAACATCGTCTCCAGGTCGTGGAGCAGCGCCGAGAGATCGAACGGGGCCAGCTTCAATTCGGCGCGCCCGGCTTCGATCTTCGACATGTCCAGAATGTTGTTGATCAGGGTGAGGAGGTGCTCGCCGCTCCGGTTGATGGTTTCCAAATGCTTTCTCTGGGATGCGGCCAAACCGGAGTCGTGCAGCAGGAGCTGGGAGAACCCGAGGATCGCGTTCATCGGCGTTCGGATTTCGTGCGACATGTTCGCAAGGAACGTGCTCTTGGCCCTTGAGGCTTGCTCCGCCAGCTCCTTGGCCTCGCGCATTTCGGATTCCGCCGCCTTGAGTTTGCCGATGTCAACCAGCCATGCGAGAATCCCTTGGCTGCCCTCGAACTCGGTTTTGAGAAACGTGCCCATTGTATCCCGGGTTTCTCCGTTCGGCCCGCGCATCTTGAACTCCCAGTCCCGGACGATCCCTTCCCGGTCCAGCAATTCGAGCATGCGTTCCCGATCACGGATATCGCAGTAGATGGTGGCCGACAGCTTCCCGACCTCGAGATCGACGAGTTCGGCGATACGGGGGTTCGCGAAGCGGACGATGCCATCGACCGAGATGCCGACGCCCACCGGGGCGGTGTCGAGCAATTGCTGGAGATGGTGCCGTTGCCGGTCGATCGCATCCGCGAGCAGCTTGCGCTGCGAGATGTCGCGCACCAGCCCATGGAGGACAGGGCGGCCTTTCAGGTGAAAAACGCTGAGGGCAATTTCCGCCGGGAAGGTCGTGCCGTCCGCCCGACGGTGCTGCCATTCCACGAACAGGCTCCCCTTGTCGCCCAGTTGCGACAGGACTTCCGCGAATGCCTCGCGCGAATTCCTGCCGTCGGGCTGAAATTCCGGCGACAGGCCGCCCGGGCCCAGGGCCATCAACCCGGCTTTATCGGCGCAGCCAAACATTTCCACCGCCGCCTGGTTGCAGTCGAGGCAGCGACCGGTGGAATCCGTGGTGATGATCGCGTCGCGCGACGACTCGAACAGCATCCGGTATTGTTCTTCGCTCTCGCGCAGCTTTTGCTCCGCGTGCCTGCGCTCGGTGAGGTCGAAGTGAGTGCCGACGATCCTGGTGACCGGGCCATCCGGCCGCCTGCGGACAGGAATTCCGCGAGAGAGAACATCCACGTAATGCCCGTCCTTGTGGAGCATGCGGAACTCCATCACGTATTCAGCCTCCCCGTGCAGGACGCCCTCCACAACCTGAATCGCCCGCTGCAGGTCGTCCGGATGCAACAGTCTCTTCCACGCGCTGACGTGATGTTCGACCTCCGGGTCCTGGTATCCCAGCATCGACTTCCATCGCGGGGAGTAGACGACTTCGTCCGTCTCCAGATTCCAATCCCAGATGCCGTCCTGGGTGGCCTGGAAGGCGAAATCCATCCGCTCTACGCTCTCGCGCAGCGCCTCCTCGGCCTCCCTCAGCGCCTCCTCCGCGCGCCTGCGTTCCGTGATGTCGACGAACGTGACCACCGCCCCGACCACGGCCCCGTCGATGCGTTGGGGGAAGGACCAGTATTCCACGGGAAAGCTGGTGCCGTCCGCCCGCCACAGGACCTCGTCATCAGCATGCGTCCCTTCGTCATTTCGGAACGCCAGAAAAATCGGGCACTCCTCGACCGGATAGCAAGAGCCGTCCGCGCGCTTGTGGTGGGTCAGCGCGTGCATGTTATTCCCGAGCAGCTCGTCTTCCCGCGAGTAGCCGAGAAGGCGCAGGCAGGCCGGGTTGCAGAAGGTGCAGTTCCCTTGCTTGTCGAGGCCGTAGATGGCCTCCGCCGTGGAATCCAGCAGGAGTTGGAGCTGATCCTTGCTTTGCTTCAGTTCCTCGGTGCGCTCGGCCACTTTCTTTTCGAGCATTTCATTGGTCTGGGCGATCTCCCTCTGCGCGCGCTTGCGCTCGGTGATGTCGTGGAGAAACGACACGAGCATCCGGTCGGCAGGGCGGTATTGGACGCTGATCTCGACATCGAAGAGGCTGCCGTCTTTGCGCCGCTGCCGGGACTCGAAGCGGTTCTCGCCCTCCGCGAGGATTTTTCGGATGTTGGAGGCGATGACTTCGCTGCTCGTGTTGGCCTCGAGGTCGGGGACGCTCATGGTCAGGAGTTCCTGCTCGCTGTATCCGGTCATCCGGCAATAGGCCGCATTGACTTCTTTGATCCGCCCCTGCTCATCGACGAGGGAGAACCCGTCCATGGCTGCATGGAGAATGGTCCTGTGCCACTCCTGGCTCTCCCGTTCTGCCTTTTCCGCCCGCTTGCGCTCGTCTTCGGCGGCAAAGTTATCCAGGGCGAAGCTGATGTCGTTTGCCGCTGCCACCAGGAGCCTGACCACATCTTCGTCGAATGCCTTGAGGACATCGCTGTAGATGGTCAGGGCCCCGACCGGTTTTCCTCTCCTGCACAAAGGGAGGGCGGCGTCGGATGCCCAGCCGTAGCGTGTGCCCAATTCCCGCCAGGGAACAGTGGTCGGATCGGTCAGGAAATCCTGGCACCAGAACGGTTCGTTGTCCCGGATTGCGGTGCCTGTCGGGCCCCGGCCGGTGGGCTCGTCCGCGTTGACCGAGATCCGGATGCCATCCAAATACTCGGTCCCGTTGCCGTAGGAGGCGACAGGGTGAACCATCCCTGTCCCCTCATCGACAAGGCCGACCCACGCCATTTTCATGCCCCCCAATAGCACCACGGCCCGGCAGATTTTCGGGAACAACTCTTCGGGGGAATCCGAATGGACGATATCGTGATTGCATTGGAGAAGGCCCGCGTAGAGCTGCGTCAGGCGGGCGATCCTGTCCTCCGTGATCTTGCGCTCGGTGATGTCGCGGATCACGCTGAGGAGCATTTCCTGCCCTTCGAAAAAGATGCTCTGGGAATTCACCTCCACCGGCACGGTGGTTCCGTCCTTGCGGATATGGGTGGCCTCAAAAAGGATGCCCTGTTTTCTCGCCTGCTGCATCTGGCGGCTCACCGATTCCGGCGGTTCGTTCGCGCGCAAATCCCCGATCCGCAACTTGAGCAGTTCCGCGCGGCTGTAGCCGTAGAGTTTCTCGGCGGCGCGGTTGCCATCGACAATCCTCCCTTCCAGATCCACGAGCAGCAGCGGGTCGCGGGCGTGCTGGGCGATGAGCTGGTTCTTGGTCATCTCGGTGACCAGCCGCAGGAGTTCCTCGCGTCGGCGCAGGAGAACTCCGGCCAGAATCGAAAGCGCAAGCGTCAGCAGCAGTCCGACCACGAGGGCCAGCAGGCCCGCCTGCCCCGGATGGCCCCATAGAACCATGAACTCCTGTCCCGAGTAGATGGTGACGGCAAAGACTTTTCCGAACGCAAAGACCGGACGCGTGACGGAGCGTTCGGCTGCGAGAGAACTGCCGGTTGGGCCGACGGAGGCGAGCAGTTCGGGAGGCGCGTCCTTGCGCAGGAGGAAAAGCTGCATGGGCAGCGAAGGGGCGGGATCGTCGCTCCTCAGCAGCGCGTCCATCCTCAGCACGGCTGCGGCAAAGCCGAGCAGCCGGCCGGGATTTTCCACGCTGAAGACCGGGCGATACATCACCATCCCGCTCCGGCCGCCCTCTCCCAGCATTGGGGTGACGGGGTCGGTGCAGGTGGGGAGCCGTGTGCGGGCGGCCGCTTCCATTGCGGCGCGGCGTCTCGGCTCCGAGCCGGTGTCGAAGCCCACGGCCCCTTCGTTTCCCGCCTGCGGAGCCATTCGGAAGGCCGGGTAGTAGAAGTCCCGCCCGCTGGCCGGCATCCGCTTCCCCTGTCCGTCCATCTGCCAGAATTGAAAATCCTTCCATCCTGCGACGCGGGCGTTCTCCTCGAACCGCGATTTGTCCGCCGCCGCCACGACCGGGATCCACATCCAGGCTTGGACGGCGGGGTTTTTTGTCAGGAAGGCGGTGTAGCGTTGAAATTCCTCCGAGGTCGCCGCAGGGTTGGTTTCGCAGAAGTGGGCCAACCCCTCCAACGCGGTGTCACGCAGGTCGCGCAGGTCTTCTGTGATTGCCTGGGTCCGGCTCGCCGCCAACCGGCTGAAAGCCTCCTTGTCGGCATGGGTTTCGCGGTCGTGAAACATCCATGCGGCGAACAGGGTCAGGGAGATCCCGGCGGCGGCGACGAGCGCCACGCCTTGGTTCCTGGTCGAGCGGGGCGGTCGCCCGTCACTCCATGGATGCCGCTCGACCAGCTTCGAGCCGGCCAGCAGGACTGCAGCCAGCGCGACCGTGAGCAGAAAGGGCGGCAACCCGGCAAGGAATAGCATCCGGACCCAATCGCGGGCGTCGATGTCCATGCCGAACGCGGCGACGATCCTGCCGCCGTTTTTCTCGAAGGGCGTCTGCGGGCCAAAAATCGGGACCAGGGCCGAAACCCAATTCCCCCACCGGTCGCGGACCGGGCCTTCGACCACCTCGGTCCCTGTGGCGAAGGCGCGAGAGAAGCCTTCCGTCGCCTCCTCGTAAAGCTGTCCGGGCGGAGAGCAATCCTTGGATTCGGCCGGCTCGCTGTCCACGAAGAAAAAGAGCGCGCCGTCGGGTTTGCGTCCGAGGAGATAAACGAACTTGCAGAGCGGGGAGTTTGAACGGGTGGCCGCGAACTGTTCCTTGAGCTGCAGGTATGCGGGGGTGGACAGGTCCGCATCCGTTCCGGAGAGGGCGGCGATGCGCTCGACATTCACCCCTTGCGCCACCAGGCGGGTTTCGAGCAGCAGGCTGGCGCGAGCCTCGCGGTCGGCTCGCGAAACGATCCACCACGTCGCGCAAGCTCCGGCAAAAAGAACGGCCATGGCCACCGCCGCCACCCGCAGGCGATGTTTGGCGGTGTCGTTGAGCCGGAAAGTCATGCGAGACCTCGCGTTTACCGGGATGATTTCAGGCGGACATCCAGCCGGATGCCGGCCGGATCAAGGTCGACCACGCTCACCGAGCCGCCGAACAGCGAGATGATCCGCTCGGCAACTGCGGGCCGCAGCCCCAGATCGCCTCCAGGAAAAATCGCTTCCGCAATCGCCAGCACATCAAAAAACTTGGGCAGCAAGTCCTCGGGGATCGCCACGCCTGCGGCCTCGATCGCCAGCGATACCCCGGACTCCGAAGCTGCGGCGGAGAGACCGACCACGCCGCCCGGCTTGGAAAATTTCACGGCGGTTTCCAACAGCGCCTCAAACGCCTTGGTCAGCAGCTCCGCATCCCCGACAACCGTTTCGGACAAGACGGGGCATGGGCCGATTTCGACGCCGCTGGACCTGGCAAATTCGAGGCAATGATCCCGGGCCTCAGCGAGCGCCGAACCCGGCGATGTCGTCGCGTGAGAGAGAGCCTCCGCCTTCACGTCGATTTGCGTCAGCAGCAGGGAATCGGTCACGATGGTCAGGATTTTATTGCGGCAACGGTTGAAGTCATCGCAAAGCGCTTCCACCGTCGGATTCGAGCTGCATTCGTCCATGATCAGGTCGGTGATGCCGAACAAGCCGTTGAGCGGTGTCCTGAGCTCGTGGGAAATGATCGAGAGGAAATCGCTTTTGGCCTGGTCCAGAATACTGAGCCGCTGATTGGCCTCCGCGAGCTGGTCCCTCGCCTCGGTGATCTCGCGGGTGCGGACCCGCACCGTCTCTTCCAAGCGGGCGTTGTGCGTCTCCAGCTCCCGTTGCAGCCCCCTCACCTGGAGGTGGGTCTTTACACGGGCCAGCACCTCGTCCATCCGAAACGGTTTGGTGATGTAATCCACGCCGCCGCACTGGAACGCTTTGACCTTGTCCTCGCTGTCACCCAGAGCGCTGATGAAAATCACCGGGATCCCCTTCAGCGCGACGTCCGCCTTCAGCCGCTGACAAACATCGTAACCATTCATGTCCGGCATGTTGATGTCGAGTAGGATCAAGTCGGGCGGCGAGCTCTTCGCGGCCTGCAATGCCGGCACCCCCCCCGTGACCGGGCGGACCTTGTAGCCGTTTGCCTTGAGCATTTCGGAGAGCAGCTCAAGGTTTTCCAGCATGTCGTCCACAATCAAGATGTCCGGACTCTGGTGGGTTGTCAGCGGTTTTTGAGTCATTTTACTCCTTCGATTTGCTGTGAATTTTCAGCCCCACGTCTGATGCCGACCATCCCTCCACTCAGGTCAGGCCTGTGGAATCGAACACGCACTGGAGGGCGTCTGATTTTCATGCGGCGACTGCATTTATGCAACAAACGCGGATTCATGCAACAAAGCAATCTCAGCATCTTGCAGTTTGCGGCATTCAGACGCGAGCGTTCCCAGAAAAATACCGCCGGGCAGTTTCGCTGGTAAAGATGATTCCAACCGGGTCGAAACTGCGGGAAACCCGTCCGCCGCTACTCGGGTGCCGGCTCGCCGACGGCGACCTCGTAGGCATCAACCTTCGGCACATTGGCCGCGAAAGATTTTGTGCCGGGCATAATTTCGAAGCGCGGGTCGAAATCCACCATCGTGGAAGCGAGTTTGGCCAGAACGCCAACATCCCCTTCCGTCTTGGCGGTTCCGTCCTTGATTTGAGCTTCGAGCGTTTTGGCTCCCATCATTGTCTTTTCGAGATCCGAGCGGTTGATGGTGAGGGTGAGGTCCGGGGATTTGGCGAGAAAGCCTTCGAGGTTTGTGAGGGTGGCATTCTCCAGTTCGACAACGAACTTTTCCCCGTTGTCCGGTGTGATGAGGTTGATCGTGAACCGCATGCCTTGAGCCTTGCGGCTGTCCATGCGGATGCCGAGAAAATCAAGGAAGAGCCCGGTGGACATGGCGCGGACCACGTCCGGGCTGGACGAGTCGGCGGTGTTCCCCTCTGGAATTCCGGTCCTCAACTCGTAGGTGGCGGCGAGGTAGCTGTTCCTGAGTCCGGGGTTTTCCTGCTGGTAACCGATCTGCTCGAAAACATCGGCCAGCAGGTCTTTGGCTACCTGATTCTTCGGTTCGGCCTGCACCAGTTTGTCGAGAATTTCCTGGGCCAGGAAATATTTCCCCTCGTTGTGGAGCTGCTGTCCGCGGGCGAGGATTTTTTCGGAGCCACCCATCATCTCGACGTAGAGCGGGGCAGAGTCGGCGGGCGAAAGCGGGATGAGGGTTGCCGGGTTGGCATCCCAGAACCCGAGGTAGCGCTGAATGACTCCCCGGCTGTTGTGCTGGGGCGAGCCGTGGTAGCCGCGCGCGAACCATTTGTCCTGCAGGCTGGGCGGAAGTTCGTAGACATTGTGGATCTGGTTGATCGTGACGCCCTGGTTCGCGAAATGCAGGACCTGGTTGTTCATGTTGGCGTAGAGGTCCCGCTGGCCGCGCAGCACTTCCTGAATCCGGTCATTGCCCCAGCGCGGCCAGTGGTGCGACGCAAACATCACTTCCGCCTCCATCCCGTAGAGATAGAGCGCCCGGCTCAGATACTTCGACCAGTTGAGCGGGTCGCGCACCGGCGCGCCGCGAAGAGTGTAGATATTGTGCAGCCCGTTGATCACATTCTCCGCCATCCACAACGCCTTTTTGTCGGGGATGTAGGTGTTCATCTCGACCGGTGCCTCGGTGTTTGGCGTGAGTTGGAAAACCATTTTCACCCCATCGACCTCGATTTCTTCGATCGGCTTTTCGATCAGCTTGGTGGGAGCAATCAGCCCCGTCGCACCGCGCGAGACGCCCTGTCCCAGGCCCTGCCCGACATACCCGTGCGGGGCGCGGGT
>Ga0194054_10001247_pt1 | contig 12356 bp, 8 predicted proteins | sample SepL2210m_MetaG_FD_163628 | JGI IMG/M metagenome (GOLD analysis project Ga0194054, IMG submission 163628) | Anoxic zone freshwater microbial communities from boreal shield lake in IISD Experimental Lakes Area, Ontario, Canada - Sep2016-L227-10m | ecosystem: Environmental > Aquatic > Freshwater >... | reverse complement strand
AGAGTTGGATGCCCCCGGGCCTGCTGAACATCGATGTCAATGCTGCCTCTATCCGTGAGGTAATCCGGCGTTAGCTGCCGCCATGCGTCCACGTTGCACATTCATTCTCCTCATCGCCCTACTGGCCGGATGCACGACAGGTCATAAACAATCAACCTCTGCCAAAAAGCCCGCAGACTGCGCCGGCACTGAGGATGCGGCGTCCTTGCGGGGCAAAGTAATGTGCGGTTACCAGGGCTGGTTCCGCTGCCCGGATGACGCCGCCAACCTGGGCTGGATTCATTGGAGTCGCGACTCGCGGCAGATCGTGCCGGACCTTCTGACTTTCGAGCTGTGGCCGGACATGGCCGACTATTCCCCGATGGAGCGCTATCCGGCGCCGGGTTTCACCTATCCTGGGGGCCAGCAGGCTGAACTGTTCACCTCCGACAACGCCCGAACCGTCCTGCGCCATTTCGAGTGGATGCGCGATTACGGCATCGACGGCGCCTGGCTGCAACACTTCCTCGTGGATCTCCCCGGCGGGCCGGGAGCGAAACGCTATCCCACTCGCTTGCGGGTGCTCCACCATGTCCGAGCTGCGGCGATCAAGACCGGCCGGGTCTGGGCGCTTTCCTATGATATCGCCGGCATGCCAGCGGACCGGGTGTTCGATGTCCTCACGGCGGATTGGAAGAAGATGGTGGACGAGAAAGTCGTCGAAGATCCGCGTTACTTGCATGAGATCGGCCAGCCGGTTGTGCAAATCTGGGGTTTCTACTTCGGAAACCCGCACAATCCAATGAACGCCGAACTGGCCAACCGCCTGATCGACTTCTTCCGAACCCCGAGCCGGTACTCCGCCTTTCTGGTCGGCGGCGGCGACTGGGACTGGCGACATAACCCCGATCCCGAATGGCAGAAGTTCCACGGCCGGTTCGGCGCTTACTGCCCCTGGAATATTGGCAATTATGTGATCGATGTATCCGGCGCGAAGCACGCTGCCACCAATAACTGGGTCGAAGATCAGCGCGAGTGCGAACGCCTCGGGATGCTCTGGATCCCGGTCGTTTATCCGGGCTTCAGTTGGGACAATCTGCAGCGGCAAGCGCCTGGCACGAGTCTGATTCCGCGTCGGGGTGGCCAGTTCCTTTGGGAGCAATTCCACGCGTTGTCCCGACTGGGCGCGGACACCGTGTACGTGGCCATGTTTGACGAAGTGGACGAGGGCACAGCCGTTTTTAAAGTCACCAGCTCTCCCCCCACCCAAGGGCACTTTGTCGGCTACGATGGTTTACCCAGCGACTGGTATCTGCGGCTGGTCGGCGAGGCGGCGCGCCGGCTGCGCGAAAAACAGCCCATCCCGGCTGACATCCCAATCCAGCCTTAAACCTAAAAAGAGCAGTTAATAGCCGCGAAAGATCACAAAGATCGCAAAGAAAAGCGGCGCAATTCGGAGTTCGGCTTCCGACCACGCCTGGTCCGCGCGTCCTCTCGGAATTCCCAGGGCGGATTCAAGAACCTGCAAAATCGTAGCCGCCGATGGCAGTCGGCGCACTTTTCCTTGATTATCGGAGTGTTAGCGCCAACTGCCGTCGGCGACTACGATTTCTTGAAACCACCCTGACTCAAGTCCAGGGCCGATTCATGAACCTGCAAAATCTAGCCGTCCACGGCAGTCGGCGCACTTTTCCTCGATTATCGGAGTGTTAGCGCCGACTGCCGTCGGCGACTACGATTTCTTGAAACCACCCTGCTTCCGGCCCAGGGCGGATTCATGAACCTGTAAAATCGTAGCCGCCGATGGCAGTCGGCGCACTTTTCTTCGATTATCGGAGTGTTAGCGCCGACTCCCGTCGGCGACTACGATTTCTTGAAACCACCCTGCTTCCGTCCCAGGGCGGATTCATGAACCTGCAGAATCGTAGCCGTCCACGGCAGTCGGCGCACTTTTCCTCGATTATCGGAGTGTTAGCGCCGACTCCCGTCGGCGGCTACGATTTCTTGAAACCACCCTGCTTCCGTCCCAGGGCGGATTCATGAACCTGCAAAATCGTAGCCGTCCACGGCAGTCGGCGCACTTTTCCTTGATTATCGGAGTGTTAGCGCCGACTGCCGTCGGCGGCTACGATTTCTTGAAACCACCCTGCGGGATTCCAGGACGCATCTTTTTTGCTTTAGATTTGCCCCGGAATGCGCGAAGATAGCCCCTACGGCAAGCCACGCGCGCATGAAGACGGTTTTGATCATTGACGACGATCCCAACTATCGGAAGTTGCTGGGCCACCTGTTGCGGCAGAATGGCTGGCAGGTTTTCGACGCCGAAGAAGGGGACGCCGGCATTGAACTCGCCAAGTTGCACCAGCCGGCGGTCGTGCTTTGCGATCTGTTGATGCCCGGGAGCAATGGTTTCCAGGTCTGCCGCGCACTGCGCAGCGACAACTTGCTGCAGCACACAAAAATCGTCGTCATCTCCAGTCGCCAGTTCGAGAGTGATCGGCAGGCGGCGTTTAAGGCGGGGGCGGATGAGTACGTCACTAAACCGATCGACTCCGCCCAATTTCTCCAGTTGCTTTCGCGGATTGCCGCCGAGGCGGGTCACGCCGAAGCACGGAAAGCGCCGACGCGGCTTAAGTTCTGGGGCGTGCGCGGCTCGATTCCCACTCCGGGTCCAACCACCGTCCAGTTTGGCGGCAACACCTCGTGTGTTGAAGTCCGCGCCGATGGCCAAATCATTATTCTGGACGCTGGCACCGGGCTGCGGTTGCTCGGGCGTTCGTTGATTGCCGAGTTCGACACCGAACCGCTCGACCTGACCTTGCTGCTCACCCACACCCATTGGGACCACATCCAGGGTCTGCCATTCTTCACGCCGGTCTATGAGCCGCAAAACCGCCTCCACATCCTGGGTTACGAAGGCTCGCGACATGGTCTCGAAGTCGTGCTGGCCGGCCAGATGGAAACCCCGTTCTTCCCGATTGGCCTGCGCGAGGTTCCGGCCAACATCCGCATCGAGGAACTCAAGGAAATGAACTTCAACGTCGGCCCCGTGCGCGTGCAGGCGTGCTTCGCCAATCATCCGGGGATATGTGTCGGCTACCGATTGTTCACATCCGACGGCTCGATCGCCTTTTTCCCGGACAACGAGCCGCATCACGACGACCCCTCCTCACCGTCAGCTCCGGGTGGCGGCGCCGCAACCGCCCTGACCTTTTCCCACAGTGAGAACCGGAAGATGATCGAGTTTCTGCGCGGCACCGATGTGCTCATCATGGACTCGCAATACGATTGCGAAGAATACAAGCAGCATGTCGGGTGGGGCCACGGCTGCGTCAACGAAGTAGTCACGCTCGCCCTCGAGGCCGAGGTCAAACGGCTGTTGCTCTTCCACCACGACCCCAACCACGACGACGCCAAGATCTTCCAAATGGAGGCCCACGCTCGATCGCTCGTCGCCGCCAGAAACGGCAAACTCCAGGTCGAAGCGGCGCGCGAAGGGGCAACTTTTGAGCTGCCCGCGGCGGGGCCGGCTTAGTGCCCTGCAACATAACCTCGGCGCCGTATCCTGGCACCGCTCTCGCATAAGCGCCTGCCCGATTCAGGCAATGGCAGATCTAATTCTCGGTTACTCCGTTTCCTCCTGTTCAATCCCAAAGCCATGAACCAACTCTCCGAGTTCCCAGCTCCGTTGGATATCCTGCCGGTTGAGCGCAGCGATTTCCGATACCCGTGCGCCGGTGTTGTACATCAATTCAAAGAGGATGCGGTCGCGCCGCCCGCTGGCGGTGGTCGCGGGGGGTGCGTTCAAGATGGCCTGTATCTCTGGGTGGGATAAATAGCCGAGCAAGGGACGTTCAAAGCGTTTGACGGGGATGGCCAGCACCCTGGCAGTGAGGGCCAAGACTTCCGGGGCTTGTTGAGCGACGAAGTGCATGAACGCATGAATAGCGGATAAACGCAGATTGCGGCTACGGGCGGTGTTAGCCCAGAGCACACGCAAAACCTGCGCACTCTCGCTAAGGATAAAACTTGGCTTCCAAATCCCAGTGATGCTGTGGTGATCCAGCATACGGGCATCCAGCACGTCAGTCTTGCGCCGGGTGGTTTGCCAAAAGAGGGTTTACAACGCACGGAATCGCCTTCCAAGGACGCAGAACGGGGATGTGGTAAGCGCCTGTGGACTCGATGCAGCACCTCAGAACGTCAGCCTGAGCCAGCGACCCTAACTGGTGTTTTGCCCGGGGGGCTGCTAACTTCGACTTATGTCTCTGCGAATGCTTTGACCACTATGGTCGATGATCTGGTTCGAGGGGTTACTTCGGGCGCGACTGCTGTTGCGCCGGCGAAGGCCACGCTGAGGCAACTCAACTGGCTTGGGTGGCGCGTGCCGCTGGGGATTAGTGCGTTGCTGTTGGTCACCGCAGGCGCTCTGGTTGTGTTGGGTCGCGGCCAACATGCACCCCGACCGCACACACTGACGAATAATTGAAGCCAAAGCGATGAATTGATGCTAAGTTGATTAAACGAAAACTCCTTTCAATTCGGGAAATGTCGGTCATGGCAGGACGGCCCCTCGTGGTCAGAGGGGATCGAACACTCGAAAGCCAGGCCAGAGAGGCAAGGGTAGAAGGCAACCAACAGTTGCGTCGCTAGAGGACCAACCGATTGCAGACTCAAGCAGCACCGTGCCCTGCCATCTCTGCGGCCATCCGGTTGACCCCAAACGCATGCACCCTCACATGGTGCGGTTTCATGGCGCAGCGCTCCGTTCAAGAAGCGCGTGGCCTTGAGAATTCAATTCGGCCGAGGACAACGGGGGCGCGGCCGAACTGCAATCATGGGGTAGATGCCGGGACTCGCGGCGCGTGTCCTGCTGAAACGGTGGTGCTCAGCCAGGGCGCCGGGCGGTGAGTTCCCGCACCTGCTTCTCCAGGTCGCGCATGTGTTGGAGCAGTTCGGGCACTGCTGCATCGCGATGATCTATCGCTTGGCCTGCCGGTCCTATTCTCGTGCGCGCGCCCTACATTGATTCTTCAGGCTTTATACGGATGGAACATGCTCGCCAGCAGGATTACCTCGGGATGCGTCGCCGCCAATTTGGGCAAGATGAGGCGGATGCGCGAGCGGTAGGCGGCCAGTTTTTCTCTAAGGGGGCCCAGGTCGTCCACCTTGTCCCAATGCAGTTTCTTGAGGTCGAGCACCAGACGGCTCTTGCTCCGGGCCAGGGAATCACGGATTCGCTGCCCCAGGTTTGCGGCTTCGGTGGAGGAAAGGGCGCCCTCGAGGCGCATCCACACCTGCTGTTTGGCGTGTTGCAGATCCACCTGAACGGAAAGATTGGGGAACACGCTCTTTCGATGGAGTTCCTCCCACAAATCATAGCCGGCCCAGCGCTTGGTCGGCATCCGATATGCGGTGCGCATGAGCTTGGGATGCTGAAAAAGGTCCAGCTTCAGAGTCAAACCGGTCCACAGCGCGGCCCCGACGGCCATCACGGATCGGAGTCGTTCCGGGAGCCCGGGAGAACCCAGCTCTGCGTGAATGCGTTTTTCCAAACCTTCAATCCAACGCCGAACGTGTGCGTTGGGCCCGAGCAGCCTTCCGGCGAGGAATGCCGGATACGCAGCCCTCAGCTCTGTAGCGTAATACTCGGCTTTCTGGCGCAAGAAACGATTCGGTGAGTTCTTGAGCTTTTGGTAGCCGAGAAGCCGTGTTTCCAGGGTGCGGAAAATGCTCGGGCCGAGCCGCTCGAAATCCTCTTTGAAACACCAGCGTTGGATATCCTCGATTTCGCCGGACGACAACGTCGGGTGTTTAACCATTGTCGCAAACCCGTCGCCCCGGCGGTAAAAGAGGTCCGGGTCTTTGGCGTACACCTCCTGGAGGAGGTTTTCCTTGGTGATCCGCTCGTAAAACGGTGTGCCTGGAACCGGGCCATAAATCAGGAACTGCGCCAGGGCCGGTTTGAGCTTCATCAGCCCGTCCAGTTCCTGCGCGATCACTTCGCGGTTCTGGTAATCAAATCCGATGATCATCGAGGTCAGAATGGTGATGCCGTGCTCGCGAAACTCGGTGAGGATGTCTTCGATCGGCCGGCCTTCCTGTTTGGCGTAGCCTGAGCGAGTCCCCTCGTATCCAATCCAGAAGCCGTCAATCCCCATCTCGAGAATCTCCTGGACCGTATATTGGCTGAGGGCTTTGACGCTGGAGAACGCGAAGATGGACAGAGTCTTTCCGCCTTTCATTACGCAGTCGCGAAACTCCATTGCCCGCTTTTTGTTGAGCAGAAAGTCCTCATCGATGATGAGCAATACCAGCTTCGGGTTCAGATCGAGGTAACGCTCGGCGACGGCGTAGATGTCCTTGCCTTCGGGCAGCAGCCGGATGTGTTTGCGCGAATAGAAGTGCGAGGTGCAGCAAAAATCGCAGCCATTCGGGCAGCCCAACCCGGCGAAGATCTTTCCCGTGCCCGAGACCTTCCATCCAAATACCTTGAGCCAGCTTACCAGGAGCGGCTGCTTGTAGGGCATTGGCATCTCAGGCTCGCTCAAGAGCCGGCGGAAAAACCCCACCCCTTCCTCCCGGCAGATATAATCGCCGTAGGGCTTGAGCGCCTCGTCCTTGAGCACCGTCCCGTAGCCCCCCAGAACGATTTTACTTTCGGGCGCGTATCGGCGGATCAACGCGACCACATCTTTCATCTTGTGCATAACCGCCAACAGGAAGGAGACGCCTACGTAATCGTAGCCCTTCTTGAGCTCGCGGATAAGTTCGCTCTGGGAGGGGTATTGCAACACTACCGTCGGGACATCGAGATTCTGGGCGATGTACTCGAGGGAAAAATGGATATTGAACGTGCGCGGGCTGAACAGGCCCTGGGCACGCGTCACCTGCCCGTAGAGGAGTTCATAGCCGACCGAAGGCGCGTCGCCATATTTTGGCCCCATCGGACGGCAGACACTGGTTAGTAAGACTTTCTTGCTCATAGATAATTACGTTCTGCGTTTCACTTTCCACGGTACTTCGACGGATTGCGTATCCGGTCGAGCCGCTCGGCTTCGAGTAAGTTCAGGGCGAACTTCTGCTGCCTTTGCTTGACGGCATCCGCGATTGACTGGGGCAACAGCCATGCCTGTTTGAAAAGGCCAACCGTCCTCTGGTAAATGAGTTTTATCGCATGCATGCAGTGGAGAATCATGACCGGGTCAACCAGGGGATTGTCGCGGGGATAATGCGCGACACTCTCCCGCACAGGGCCACAGTTCGGGTTAAATGAGCTTCTCTGCTCATCCTGGCCTTTGTTGTTGAGGCTTGCGCAGCCCCAGTTCGGCGCTTTCCGTTCGTGTGCAAATCTGTTTCATAAAGCTGGCATCAAGCAAGACGCTCGCAGTAGTGCCTTAATCCAGCTTAACCGTGGCGGTTCAAGTGAAATGGGGCCAATACTTCGTTCGTATCCAGGTGATAGCTTATAGCTATGAGCGCAGGCGGCGGAGTTGTTGGCTGTTCAAGTCAGCCGCGAACGCCGCCGCCCTGCGCCCGCCCTCGGAGATTCTCCGGTGCCGACGCCAGCGGCTTAAGGAGCTCTTCGGCTCCGGGGCGAAATAACCTACGGGAAAGGAGGGGTATCTCAGCCGAAGGATGCTTGCAGGGCAGCCCTCTCGACCGACACAATGGCGGCGATGCCGGATTTGATCGAAACGCCGTCAGACGTGATTCTGACACCGCACGGGCTGCTGCTCGTGGAGAACGCAGTGCCGCCTTCGCCCTGGCTGGAAGTGGAGACCGGGCGGCGGGTGGCGGCGGCCTTTGCGGAATCGGCCGCGCGTGGGTTGTTGCACCTGGGCACGCGGGAACTCAACGCGGCGCTGCCCCCGGCCGGCGCGTGGTGGCGGGAACTGGCCCGGCGCTTTCTGACGCAGCTTTGTCACACTGCGGGCCTGGAAGAGGCGCACGAACTTGCGGCGCTGCCTCCGCCGGCTGAGGTCGACCTTTCGGCGCTGGCGGAAACAGCTCCGCCGATGCGCGGCGGCGAGTATTTGAGCGCGGATATGCTGGCCCACCTCTGGCGCAGCCTGGACGAGTTGGTCGGCGTCGAAATCTCCCGCCATCCTCAGGGCGCAGGCGCGTGGTTGAAGGAGAGCCATCCGCTGTGGCGCATGGTGGGACGAGTGACGTTTCACCTCGCGGAGAATAAGCGCCACCCGACGCATCCCTTTGCCTTCATGGCCAGTTATGCCTCGCGTATTTCGAGCCAGTCTCGCCTGCAACATCTGCCCCTGGGCCGCGCCTTGCAGGAATACGCCGGCGCCGGCAACAAGCCGGCGCTGCTCAACCTGCTCTCTCCGGTCCAGAAAGCCGCCGAAAAGAGCGGCTTCGTGCGGGAGTTGGTGGACAGCAGCCGGATTTTCAAACCGCTGCCGTGGACGCCGGCCGAGGCTTACCGTTTTCTCAAAGAAGCGGCCGCGTGCGAAGAGGCGGGGGTGGTCGTGCGGCTGCCGGATTGGTGGAAAGGGGGGCGTCCGCCACGTCCCCGGATCAGCGTGCGGGTGGGTAACAACCAGGGAGCGGGCCTGGGGGCAGACACGCTGTTGGATTTTTCAGTGCAACGGACGCTGGATGGCGAACCGCTTACGGAAGCGGAATGGGAGTCGCTGCTCACAGCGGCAGAGGGCTTGGCGTTGGTGCGCGGCAAATGGGTGGAAGTTGATCCGGGAAAGCTTCGCGAGGCGCTGGCGCATTGGAAGAAGGTGGAAACACTGTCGCGGCGTGACGGCGTGACGTTTTTCGAGGGGATGCGCCTGATTTCCGGGTTCCAGCCGGGGGCAGCCGGCACCGAGGAAACGCCGGCAACCGGAGTCGAGCACGAGTGGGCGGGCATCCAGGCCGGCGAATGGCTGGAGGGAGTTTTGGCAGAGTTGCGAGACCCATCCCGGTTGGGTGCCGGGGTGGACATTCCCGGGTTGCAGGCGCAACTGCGCCCTTACCAGGCGGTAGGGGTGAATTGGCTGGGGTTCCTGGCGCGCCTGGGGTTGGGAGGCTGCCTGGCCGACGACATGGGCCTGGGCAAAACGGTGCAAATGCTGGCGGTGCTGTTAAAGCGAAAGGTCGAAACGGCCTTGGCAGAGGGTGGGCCGAAACGCCCGCCTACTGAACTTAAGGCACAAGGTTTGTCCAATCTCCTGGTCGTGCCCGCATCGTTGCTCGCGAACTGGCGCGCGGAAATCGAACGGTTTACCCCCGCCTTGAGCTTCGTTATCGTCCATCCTTCGGAGGCGGAGGAGCCGTCGGCGGCGATGGAATCACCCGCTGGCCAGCGCGCGGATCTCGTGATGACGACTTATGGCATGGTGACACGTTTGGACAGGTTGCGGCAGCGGGCGTGGAACCTGGTGATTCTGGATGAGGCCCAGGCGATAAAGAATGCTGGAACCCGGCAGGCGCGGGCCGTCAAGGAACTGAAGGCCCAGGCACGATTTGCCCTCACCGGCACACCGGTCGAGAACCGGGCGGGCGACTTGTGGTCCATCTTCGACTTTCTCAACCCGGGCCTGCTTGGAACCGCCAGCGCGTTCACGAAGTTTATCCGGGGCCGCGGAGACTTTGGCCAGGCGGATTATGGCCCGCTCCGCGCCCTCACGCGGCCTTACATCCTGCGGCGGCTCAAGACCGATAAACGTGTCATCACCGATCTCCCCGAAAAAACCGAGATGCGCGCGTGGTGCTCGCTCACCAAGGCCCAGGCGGCGCTGTACCAGAAGGCGGTTTCCGAACTGGCCGAGGCATTGAGAGCGGCCGACGGCATCCAGCGCAAAGGTTTGGTGCTCGCGTTTATCATGCGGTTCAAACAAATCTGCAATCATCCCTCGCAATGGCTCGGGGACGGCGGATACGCGCCCGAGGGCAGCGGCAAGTTTGCCCGCCTGCGTGAACTGGCCGAGGAGATTGCGGAGCGCCAGGAAAAGGCGCTGGTGTTCACGCAATTCCGGGAAATCACCGACCCGCTGTCGGCGTTTTTGGGGGAGGTTTTCCGGCGACCGGGCCTGGTGCTGCATGGCGGCACCGCCGTGGCCCAGCGGCGCAAGTTGGTCGAGGCCTTTCAGCGCGATGATGGCCCGCCGTTTTTCCTGTTGACGGTGAAAGCGGGCGGCTCCGGGTTGAATCTGACCCAGGCCGCCCATGTCATTCACTTCGACCGCTGGTGGAATCCGGCGGTGGAAAACCAGGCCACCGACCGCGCTTTCCGCATCGGCCAGAAGCAAAACGTTCTGGTCCACAAGTTTGTCTGCCGCGGCACGATCGAGGAGCGCATTGACGCGGTCATCGAAGGCAAGAAATCCCTCTCCGCCGAGTTGCTGGAAGGCGGGGGCGAGAAATTACTTACGGAAATGAGCAACGACGAACTGTTGCGCTTCGTAGCGCTTGACTTGAACCGGGCGACCGAAGCATAATCAGCCTGCGTATTATGAGCTGGAACAATTACGGATTTCGACCCTACGTATCGGTGGGCGAGCGCCGCCTCAAAGCGGCACGAGAAATGGCGAAGCTGGCAAAAAAGGGGAAAATCGTTCGACCAGTGCATATCGCAGGCCGCACGATTGCCAGCACCTTTTGGGGCAAGGCCTGGTGCGATAACCTCGAGTCCTACATGGATTACGAGAACCGGCTGCCGCGCGGCCGAACTTACGTCCGCAACGGGTCGGTGGTCAACTTGGACATCCAGTCCGGCGAGATCGAGGCGACGGTCAGCGGATCCGAGCTTTACCGGGTCAATATCAGCATCGCCCCGGCAGCGCAGGCGAAGTGGAAGCGGCTTTGCCAGGAATGCTCGGGCGCGATTGGCTCGCTGGTCGAGTTGCTGCGCGGGCACTTCTCCGACCATGTGATGGGCATCATCACCCGCAAGGAAACCGGCCTTTTCCCATCCCCCGAGGAAATCGAGCTCAAGTGTTCCTGCCCGGATTGGGCGATCATGTGCAAACATGTGGCGGCGGTGCTTTACGGCGTCGGCGCGCGGCTGGACCAAAGTCCCGAGCTGCTGTTCACATTGCGCTCCGTCAACCACGAAGAATTAATCACCCAGGCCGGCAGCGGCGCCGACTTGGCTGGCAAGACATCCGCAGCCGGCCCCGAACTGGCCGAAAGCGAGATCGGCGCTGTGTTCGGTATCGAGTTGGACACCCAGACTGCCACGGCAAAACCCGCGCCTGCCGCTCCGCCCTCGGCCGCGCCTCGGCGCAAAGCCCGAAAAAAACCCGCGATCAAGCCCCGGGCGAAGGCCAAACGCAAAGCCTCGAAGCGGCCCTGAAGCACAATGCGGGTCCTGCCGCTCGACGAGTTGCTAACCGGCCCGCAGCAGCCTGCTGCGGGGAATTCGTCGGAATACATTCGAGGGCACTAGCGCGGAGGATTCTACTGCGCGAACAAGCGAGTGAGCAGGAGGCATTTTCAACTTTGGTGGGGCGTAAATTCAACCTGGCCGAGGTTGCGGATTCCCTCAACCACTTGTCGAGCGTTGTCCGCCAAATCCCACCGCCAGCTTGGCACCGACCCCGCCAGCCATAGTTCCGAGGAAGACGCCCACCACCGCTCCGAGTGCCAGGTTCAGCGGCTTGTTCGGGCGCGACGGCCTGCGGGGAAGCACGGCATGCTCGACAATCCTAATCGGCTCCGAACCACGCCGGGCTTGCCTCACGCCGGTTTCGGCAATCTCGTTCGCCAACTGCGCGCACTCCGCTGGCGACCGGCTATAGACCCGGATTTCGATGAGGTCCGTCCCCGGCAGACGCCGCGCTTGCACAGAACGCCGCAGCAAGTCCTCCACGCGCTTGTCCCCCAAAGGTTTGTTTTCGCCATAACGAGCGGCAAAAGTTTCAGGGAGATTAAGCTGTTGCGATACCTCCTTGAGAAGTTCCGCCGATTGAAATATTTGCAAATGAGCTGCGTCAGGAGCAACCACGCGAGCATTGGCGCTATAAGTCTCTGGCAGCATGAAAGTCACCAGCGCACTGCCAAGGAAGATGAACAGAAAAACGGCCAGGAAAACGCTCGCAAACGCCCGCGCAGGATTCATGTGGGGCAACCTTGCAGACCACGGTTCGCTATTCACTGTTTCTTCAAAATCACTCGTCATACGTGCATTGAATCTGGCGCTCCAGGCCGGGCGCTGTCTGTTGCATGGCCTTCTCCGCCCGCACCGGCCTGCCCGATGTGTGCGGCACTACCGTCGGCCAGCCCGTCGCGACTGTTTCTCAGCCTGGCATCGTATTCAATCCAGGCAATCCCATCTGGCTGGCCGATCTTCTTGTCGTCCGAGCCGAACGCTCAACCTTCAGCGCCTTTCACGCTTCGCGGCGGTTGGCTGCTTTCCTCCCATGGTC
>Ga0194054_10001242_pt1 | contig 12375 bp, 6 predicted proteins | sample SepL2210m_MetaG_FD_163628 | JGI IMG/M metagenome (GOLD analysis project Ga0194054, IMG submission 163628) | Anoxic zone freshwater microbial communities from boreal shield lake in IISD Experimental Lakes Area, Ontario, Canada - Sep2016-L227-10m | ecosystem: Environmental > Aquatic > Freshwater >... | reverse complement strand
CCCGGTCTGACCGCTTAAGCCAATCGTCGTGCCCGTGCCGCTGCAAACATGCGTAGCAGCCGGGCTGGCCGTGCCGCCCACTGAAACTGCGTCCACCGTCACTGTGGCCGCGCTCGAATTGGCCGGCGAACACACGCCGCCATGCACTACCGCGCGAAACTCTGTCGCCTGCGTCAGATTGCCTGTGCTCAGCGGGTTGTCGGTCGAACCAATGTCCGACCAGGTTAACCCGCCGTCCGTCGAAGCCTGCCACTTAACAATCGCGCCGGTGTTGCCGCCCAGGCTGATAGTGGTGCCGGACCCACTGCAAACCTCCGAGGTCCCAGCCGTGGTAACGCCACCCACCAAGACTGGTTCCACCGTCAGGGCGACCGTGGCCGATCTGGCCGCCGGAGTGCAGATTCCACTCACAATGCAGACATATCCCCGCGTCGCATCCAAAGCATCTTCCAGCGCCACCGCGCTGTTGGTCAGCGTCGAGGTGCTTGTCCCGGTGAAGTTCCCCACTCCCTCGACCAGATTTGTCCCATCCCGCTGCCATTGATAGCTCAGTCCACTGCCGCTGGCCACCACCGACCAGGTCGCCGCCACTCCCGCACAGACCGTTTGGCTGCTTATATCGGTGGTAACCCCAGGCGCTGTGTCGATCGTTACCAGCGCTGCGCTCGAATTGGCCGGCAAACATACGCCGCTCTGCACCACCGCACGAAACTCCGTCGCCTGCGTCAGATCGCCCGTGCTCAGTGGGTTGGCCGTCGAAGCAATGTCCGACCAGCTTGACCCCCCGTCCGTCGAAGCCTGCCACTTGATGATCTCCCCGGTCTGACCGCTCAAGCCAATCGTCGTGCCCGTGCCGCTGCAAACATGCATAGCAGCCGGGCTGGCCGTGCCGCCCACTGAAACTGCGTCCACCGTCACTGTGGCCACGCTCGAATTGGCCGGCGAACATAGGCCGCTCTGCACTACCGCGCGAAACTCCGTCGTCTGCGTCAGATCGCCCGTGCTCAGAGGGCTGGTCGTCGAAGCAATGTCCGACCAGCTTGACCCCCCGTCCGTCGAAGCCTGCCACTTGACGATCCCCCCGGTCTGACCGCTCAAACCAATCGTCGTGCCCGTGCCGCTGCAAACATGCGTAGCAGCCGGGCTGGCCGTGCCGCCGACCGTGGTCGGATCCACCGTGACAGTCACCGAAGAAGTTGCAGTATGCCCCCCGGAATCAATCACGGTGACGGTGTACACCATGGTGATGGCGGGTCTTGCCGTGGGGTTGGGCCGCCTGATATAATCCAGCCCGGCGGCCGGCGACCAGTTGTAGGTCCACCCAAGGTCGCCCCCACTGGCTGTCGGGTTGCCACCGAGGACGGCCGGACTGCCGATGCATATCTCCTGGTCGGGGCCGGCATCGGCGGTCAGCGGCGTGCCCAGGGCACGTCCGATTCCGGTTAACAGCAAAACGACCGATAACACCAAAACCAAACGCTGGCTGCGGGGAGAATGGGTTTGCATAGATTCTGTATCAGCCACCGACCTGGAGCGAATACCTGGCGTGGGACTAGCGTCTCGGACAGGTTTCTCGATCCCCCGGAACGCAAGACCATAGCCAGTCGCCGAGTCCCACCGCACCGTTGATCTCCGCCTCAAAAACGAAATCCACAGCTTGCCTGCGTCGCAAATGCAGCCCACTTTAGTTGTGTCGTCTGCCGTCCCGTCCCGCTTACCCGTCAGGTTCTCCGCTGTCATTCGATAAATTCCATTATACTCTCATGTTAACATACCACCAAACAGCAACGGATTGCAAACAGTTTCATGTGAATTTGACAATCATCGGCTCAACGCGCGTTTCGTTGTTTTCCTTGCGCCAGCAGCGGCAAGGCGCTCAGACATCTGCAAAACTTAGCACGCAGTGTGCCAGATTCCGGCTATCAGTCTCGTCCCGAATCAAACCACCGTCTGGAGCTTCCGGTCCCAGACGTTAGAAAACCGGTTCGCATGGCCTTAGCAGCAATTATGCCATTCAGAACAAGAATCCGCACATAAAAGTAACTTTTCTGGTTGCATAACTCTTGATACACTGCCAAATTGACAATGTTATCGCATTATAGTGTGGTAGTGTAGCTAAGAGGACAGCATAAACGTTTGATTAGAAAAGCAGAATCATTATTGAAGGACACCATGAAGAAAAATTACATCATTGCTGCGGGAATTATACTCGCAGGCCTGTCGCCGGCTCTGTCGGCTGACTTTTATCAATCGAACTTCGGCAGCATGGGCACCATCGGCACGACGCCGCCACTTGGCTGGTCTGTGCTCATCCTCCCCGGAGATTCGTCAAATCTGGTCATTCCAACCGGCCCGGAAATGGCCGCCGCCATCGCTCCCGGGAATGCATTGGCCATCTGGAACCAGACTGACCCCGTCGCCGAGTTTTTAGACCAGGCGGCTAACGTCGGCTCGACCCCCACCAATCCCAACCGCCTTCTGGGAAGCAACCCTACCCAAGACAGGGGAACCATACTTCAGTTGAGTTTGAACAACAACTCCGGCGCGCCCGTCGATACGATCAGCATCGCCTACAACATGCTGGCTATGGCAAACGGAGTCAATAAACCCCAGTACCCAAACGCAACGCACGAAGAGCTTCCCGGATACAGTTTCTACTACCTCGATGGCTCCACATGGACACACGCCGCCAGCTTGGACCTGTCCAATGACACCCTCAACTCGCTCGGCCAGGCATTTGCCACGATTCATCTCTCCACCCCGGTCGCCAATGGCGGCAACGTGCAATTCCGTTGGTTCGACGACAACTCCTTGTATTATGCCCCCGATTTCACCTTCGCGATCGATAACGTCATTGTTAATATTCCCGAGCCAGGGACCTTGAGCTTGTTGGCTGTCGGTGCCTTGGCATTTATTTCTCGCCGCCGTTTGGTTTGATTTGTTGTCTCGTTGTAATCTCGAAAGCCCGGCGCAAGCCGGGCTTTTTTGTTTCAAAGGGCCAACGGCCCGATTACACAGTTACTGGCCTTCAGCCGTCAGTCGGTTGCGTGGTGAAATCCAGGCTGCTATTTCGGGCGCGTCGCGTGATCCTGGAGCCAGGCTACGTCCACGTTGCCGGCACAGGGGAACGCCGTGTTGCCGTCAAAAATCACCTTGCCATCGCTGAGGTTGGGCATGGTGCGGCGGTCTCGCCAGCGGTGGACCTCGGCATGGCCATCTGCGAAGGAAAGTCCCCCCGCCTGACCGTGATAGGATGCAGGCAAATCCAATAGTTTGTAGAGAGCCGGATTGTTTGGCGAGTAGCCAGTCATGTCGGTCAGAAAATTGCCATAGTTGATCGCATCCTCGCGCTCATCAATCAACAGAAAGATCCTGTCAGGGCCGGGCGGGATCAAGTCGGAATACTTTCGATATATTTTATTCCTGGGCATATCGCCCAAATTGTAAAATGTGCCGGAGAAGCCTCCCAGATAGGCGTTCATCGCCATGGTGCGAACCCGTGGCTTCCTCACCCCATCGACGGTAACATAGGACCGGTCGGCCGGACATCTCCATACCAATGGGTTTTTGCCGCAATAAGGCCACATCAGACTCTGCATGATGTCCACCGTTGGATCCCAATTGGACCGATTCGCGGGGTTGAAATCAATCCTGCCATTGCACCAACTGTACGGATCGCGAGCATCGGCGGGGTAGCTGCTGGCAAACAGCAATACGTCACGATTGTCGTCCGAATACATGCGGCAGCCCAAGGCAAGCTGGCGGCCGTTGTTCATGCATTGAATTCCCAATGCCTTCAGCTTGGCTCGCGTCAAAGCCGGCAGGAGCAGCGCCGCCAGAATCGCGATGATGGCAATCACGACTAACAGTTCGATAAGAGTGAATCCGCAAGAGATGCGCCGACTGGTCACTTTCCGGGCTCGCAGTGTGCTTGGTTTCATGGTGCGCCCAAGGAATCTATATGATCACCTCGAAATCTTATTTCAGACCGATTTCGATGAGACTCAGTCGCTGGGGACCTTTGAGGTAGGCAAAAGCCAGGTCCAGGTTGTGGTAGTGTCCGCTGAGGATGCCGCCGCTAGTCCCAGCGTTGGTTAGGCCCAGTTGCTTGATGCCGGCCAGCGTCTCGGAATCGGTGTCCGCGCGAATGACTTGATCCTCGATGCGCAACAAGCCAGTGAAAGGCTTCCCAGCCCCATCGTCCCCGCCGGAGCCTTCGCAATCCAGAACGATGCTGCTTTTGCCTGCGCCCTGCCCCGTATAGACCAGCAGGCCCTGAATGTCGAAAATATAAACCCCCTTATCTGACGGCCCTGACTTGCTTGCCTGTCGTGGGGCACCCAGAATCTCGGAAACGCTGCCCAGAACATTTCCCGGGGTGATTAGCTTGCCGCGAATGAATAAACCTTCAGGCTTAAGCTCCACGACGAGTTGTGCCGGCATAGGCTTGTCGCTCGCGCCGACAGCCGGCTTTTGCTCGCCGCCGCTGCTCGGGTTGCGACCCGGGGTTTGACCGGCGACGGCGAGCTTGCCGACTGGCAAGCTGACCTGAGGTTGCGTTTGATTGGAATTGGCAGAACGAACCGAATCGCGGGACGCGACTACGGCTTTCGGCTGACCCGCCCGGGAATTGTCGGCATGGCGGCGAGCATCCACCACGAGCATGCCGATCGCCCCGACCACAGCACAGCCGGCGGCTACGCCGAGAAGCCACTGGACTATAGTGAGCTTTCCCCTCTTGGAGCCGGATCGAGATCGTGGTCGGCTGCGAGGCGGCGCTTCCGGCGGAGGTGCTGCCGAAATCGGCTCGCCAGGTGGGGAGGCGTCTTTTGACCGGTGCCGCCGCCGAGGGGTAATTTCAAGGGCAGCCGGAATTTGCGGTTCGACTTTTCTGCCATGAAGCAGATCGTCGGCAACCTGGGCGGCGCTGGCCGCGTCAACGCCCCGGCTTACCAACGCTGCGACGACGTTCTCAGTGGGCCGGCCAGCCGCCACCAGCCTGCTGGCGAGCTCGATATCTGTTGGCAATACGTTGCGTGTCATACCCGATCTGCACATTCTTACTCACCTATCTAATCTGACTCAAGCCCGAAAAGAGCTGAATGATGCGACTAAAATCGTGGCGCGAAGCCTTGATGCTTGTGTTTTGGCACGGTGCCACCGAATTCGATCGCGGAAGCGCACTGCAACTTCGTCCAAGTGAAGAGAAACATACTTTCCTAAAGGCCGACATGTCGTGCGTGTAGCGGGCTCGCTTGACTTGACGAGAAGGCCGTCGGAGGGTGTGATGTCCTCGAAATCCATGAAATAAATGCCTATTGTCGGAGCAGCAGGTTCCCTTCAAGGTCAGACCATTCCCTCGCGGCTCCGCGGCTGGTCTTGTGCGCGAGGTTCTTAAGGTAAAACAGCGTGGGCTCGACGATATGCTGGTTGTTCAGGAACGGCTCTGTGTATTGAATGGCGGCATATTTGGCCTGCCCGATGTGATGTTTCTGGCCCACATGATCGTTCCAGTCCACGCCTTCCGTAAGAAACCCGTATGGACCATAATGGTGCTTTGCAATGGCGCGGAGTATCACCAGGCCTTCCAACCCGCGCTCTGTGAGTGCCGCCTGCAATTCCACGATGAACAGCCCATCCGCTGAAGTCTGCCAGAGCGAATCCTGTCCGCCATCGGGCGACTTGCGGCAGACCTTGCCCGTTGAGTCGGTCCGACGTGGAAACCAGCCATTGGGGACCGGCTCGACGTTCTTCTGGATCCACTCAGCGCACCGCGCAGCAATCCCTTCCATTCTCTTCGCGCGAGCAGTGTGCCCCAGCTCATCCGCAAAGAGCAGCAGTTGAAACGCAACTTTGGCCATTGATCCCGGGCAGAACCAATCGGAGTTGTGTTTGTAGTTCAGGCAGAATTTCCCGGTCGTGGTCTCGCGGTAGGCTCGGATGAAGCCGCTCCGGGCGTCGATGAATCCCCCTTCCAATACATGATCGAGGATTGCCAGAGCATTGCTTTGCATCTGCGCTCCGTCGAGCTTGAATTTCCCTATCTGCCCCGCCGGGACGGTTTGGGTCTGCTCCACTTCGGATTTCGGACTTCTCAGAAACCCGCCCATGGTATAAATCTCCCACGCCCCGCCCACCGCATTGGCCGCCCAGCCAGGCCCTTCCAGGTTCCCGAAATCGTGCCAGCCCATCACCGCGCCCTCGGGATTGACAAAACTGGAAACCGAGACCAAATGCCCGTTCGAGTCCTGCCGCAGCGTCTTGGTCAATGTGAAACGGAGGGAATCTGTAACCGAATCGACCAGCGTGTACTTTGGATCGGCCGGTACATAGAACGATCTCAAAGCGGCAGGTTCGGCAGCGAGGCCAGCCCAGGAAGCCACAGAGATCACGAGCGCCAGTGGAGCTGCGACGTGATGGAAGTAATGGCAACTCGAGAGCGGGAAGCGCAGTTTCTTGAATCCGCCCTGCTTTCAGGGCAGGGTGGTTTCAAGAAATCGTAGCCGCCACCCACGCCGCCCACCACTGTCCCTCGCTCAAAGGACCGGCCATCTCTCCGCATTTGCTTCGCCATACGACGGCTAGTGCCGCTCCTGCCGGAGCTTGCCGGCGCGCAGGTGACAACCAAGCCGCTTTGAAACCTGCACCGCTCGCGGCGAGCGACTCCGATGCCGTATTCCTTGAACCCTGCGCTTGACTGCGGTGTCGCGCCATGCACATTGGGCCTGGCACGATGGCCCGGAAGTTCAGAGCGCAGTCTCCGGGGGCGAGTTTGAGCACCAAATAGTGAAATTACTTTGTTCTGACCCCGGTTCGCAACGAAGGCAGACGTTTCTTGTCTGCCTGCTGCTCGTGTTCGCCACCGTCGGCGTCTATTGGCCAGTCGCGAGGCAGGGATTCATCAACTTTGACGACCCGGACTACGTCAGCAGTAATCCGCGCGTCCAGGCCGGGCTCACCCTGGCCAGCGTTCAGTGGGCGTTCACGAGTTTGTACGCCAGCAATTGGCATCCGCTGACCTGGCTCTCGCATGAGCTGGACTGCCAGCTTTACGGGCTAAAGCCTGCCGGGCACCACGTGACCAGTTTGCTGCTGCACATCGTCAACAGCCTCCTGCTCTTCTTGCTGCTCAAGCGCCTGACGGGCGGGCTCTGGCGCAGCGCATTGGTGGCCGCGCTCTTTGCCTTGCACCCGTTGCATGTCGAATCGGTAGCCTGGGTGTCGGAGCGGAAGGACGTGCTCAGCGCCTTCTTCTTTCTCCTCACACTGGGGGCCTATGCGAGATATGCGGAAGGCCGCCGACTGCAGACTCAAGCCAGCGAGCGGAAATCCGAAAGCCAAAACCCGAAAACCGAGGGAAGCCCGAAGGCCGAACTTCGCAGGCCCCATCCCGCGGTTTGGTACGCCACGGCGCTGATTTTGTTCGCCTTAGGCCTGATGAGCAAACCGATGTTGGTGACGTTGCCCTTTGTGCTGGCGCTGCTGGACTACTGGCCGCTGGGCCGCTTCCAGTTGTCAACTGCCACCCATCCACGATCAACAATCGACCAGCGCTCAACCCTGTGGCGTTTGGTGATCGAGAAAATCCCCTTCTTCATTCTCTCCGCCCTGTCGTGTGTGGTGACCTTTCTGGTGCAAAGAGCCGGGGGCGCAATGACTGCGCTGGATCGGTCTCCGTTTGAATTGCGCCTGGCCAATGCGCTGGTCGCTTACGCGCGCTATCTGGGCAAGACGTTTTGGCCCGCGAAACTGGCGGTGTTCTATCCCTACACTCAATTGAGCCTGGATTCCTGGCAGGTGATCCCATCGGGACTGCTGTTACTGATCGTCACCGTTGCCATCGTGCTGGCGGCAAAGAAGCAGCCTTGCCTGTTGATCGGTTGGCTGTGGTTTTTAGGCATGCTGGTGCCGGTAATCGGCCTGGTGCAAGTCGGTAAACAGTCTTTGGCAGACCGTTATTCCTACCTGCCCCACATCGGCCTGTTCATCCTCATCGTCTGGGGAGCGGCGGCTGTTGCTGCCCGCCTGAAGTGGCCCCGTTCGATTTCCCTTGTCGCAGGCGGACTGGTCCTGGCCGGATGCGCTATCCTCAGCTCACGCCAACTGTCCTGCTGGCATGACACCAAGACTCTTTTCCAACACGCGGTCGCTGTCACCTCTCGCAATTTTGTCGCCTATGCCGTCCTCGGCAATACGTTAGTCGATGAGGGCAAATTAACGGAGGCCATCGAGCAGTGCCGCAAGTCCTTGGAAATCGCGCCCGACTATTCGGAGGCTCGCAACACCCTGGGCAACATTTTCGGGAAGCAGGGGAACTATGCTGAGGCCATGGCCAACTATCGCGCGGCGGCCGAAGCCGACCGAACCTACCCTGACCCTCGCAACGGGATGGGCGACATTTTGGTGAAACAGGGGAGATATGCCGAAGCCGAGGTCCAGTGCCGCGAAGCCTTGCGGTTGGCCCCGATGCATCTGCCGACCATGTTTTGCCTGGCGACGGCGCTCTTTCACCAAGGCAAATTCGATGAAGCGGCTGATTACCACCGTCGAATCCTGGAATTGAAACCGGATTTGTTCACGCCTCACCGTTACCTCGGGACGATCTTCGTCGCGCAAGGCAAACCGGACCAGGCGATTGCGGAGTTTCTCATGGCGCTCAAGATCCGACCGCAGGACGCCGACACCCGTGTTGTGCTCGGGGTGGTGTTGCAGGACAGGAACCGGATCGACGAAGCGACCGCCCAGTTCCTGGAAGCGGCAAGACTGCAGCCGACCAACGCCATTGCCAACTACCAACTGGCGCTTATTCACCAGGCTCGGAAACAAACGAAGGCTGCCATCGATTGCTATCGCAACGCGCTCCAAACCCAGCCCGACTGGCCGGAGGCGCTGAATAACCTGGCATGGATTCTCGCCGCGAACCCGGATGCCACCCTTCGCAACGGCCCAGAAGCGGTGACCCTGGCCGAGCGGGCGTGCAAGCTCACCGATTACAAAGAGGGGGTTTTTGTAGGCACCCTGGCCGCTGCCTACGCCGAGGCGGGGCGTTCGATGGAGGCCGTGAGCTCGGCAGAGAAGGCCCGCAGCCTGGCTCTTGCCGCCGGCCAAAAGGAAATCGCGCAAAGGAACGCTCAATTGCTCGAAATCTACCGCGCGGGGCGAGCTTATCATGAAAGCGAGTAGCGCCCTCAACCGCCCCATCTCAGGGCTGATCGCCGCCGCCATCCTGCTCGGCGTCGGCTGGCTGTGGTGGCTTTGCCGGTTCGACAGCAGTATTCCTTTTCTGCCCGGCGGAGATGCGGCCGAGTGGATCGTCTATCCCAAACCGCCGGATGCCACACCTCATCGCGGGATGCCGGTTTGGGCGGTTTTTCATCGGTCATTTACACTCACGGCCGCCCCTGCCACGGCAACGCTGTCGGTGCGCGTTTTTAAACAGGGCATCGTGCGACTCAATGGCCGGGTAGTGGACGATCTTCTTCTGCGCGGCGAGGACTGGAAGAGCCGGCACTCGAGTCAAGTCGCCAGTTTCCTTCAAGCCGGCCAAAATGAAATCTCGGTGACAGTCTCCAATTCACTGGGACCACCGGCGCTCTGGCTCTCGCTCAATGCGGACGCGCTGGCTCTGCGCAGCGACCCGGATTGGCAGGTGTCGCTCCTGGGAGCGGCTCCGCAGAAAGCCGCGCTGGCTTCCGAGCCTCCCGCCATTCGGCCCGGCAATCATCTGTTCGGGCGCGAGCGGTTGATTAACTCCCTGGGCGCGACGTGGCCGGGACTGGTGCTCATCCTGCTGGTTTCCGTCGTGGTGGTTTGGGGGAGCAGCCGGTTCCTGCCGCCGAAAACCGCCACCAGTCCTGACGGTGCGCCCCGTGCGGAAGCGGTTGACCGCCTCGGTTTCGCCCCTCTGGCCGTGCTGGTGGTCATCATCCTTTCGTGGATTGTGCTCTTCGGCAACAACTTGCCGCAAATAGCCCCGCTGTTTGGCTTCGATCGCGACGGACACCAGGAATATATTGACTATATCCTCAAGAACAAAGCGCTTCCGCTCGCTGACGAAGGCTGGCAGATGTATCAGCCGCCGCTGTTCTATCTGCTCTCGGCCCTCATCATCGGTCCCTTCGGTTGGTCCGCCTCGGCCGATTCGGCGCTGCTGGCGCTGCGGGCGTGTTCGGTGTTCACCGGCATTGGTCATCTGGTGCTGATCTTTCTGTGCCTGCGGCTGATGTTTCCGAGCCAGCCGGCGCGCCAAGTTGTCGGGCTGCTGATCGCCGGCTTCCTGCCGGCCAACCTTTGCCTTTCGCATCATATCACCAACGAAAGTCTGGCGGCCCTCTTCGTCACGGCGGCGCTGTATTTCACCTTGCGGCTGCTGCGGGCAGAAAGACCCTCCGCGCGGTTGGCTATCGCCGTCGGGACTTGTTTAGGGCTGGCCCTGCTCACCAAGTTCTCGGCGCTGCTCGCGATTCCGCTCGTTGTCGTGGCGCTGGCCTGGCGGCGCGACACGACGCGTCCGGTCAAGGAAGCGGTCTCCTCCCTGAGCCTCGTCCTGGTCAGCCTGCTGGCCGTCTGCGGCTGGCATTTCGTCCGGGTGTGGCATCGGTTTGGCACTCCGCTGATTGGCAACTGGGATCCCCGGCTCCCGTTGGCCTGGTGGCAGGACCCGGGCTGTCACACCGGTGCGTGGTATGGGCGGTTTGGCGAAGTGTTGTTCCGCCCCCTTTTCAGCAGCCTCACCAGCTTCGCGGACGGAGTTTATGCCACCCTGTGGGGCGACGGTTTGTGCAGCGGATCGGCCCTGATGAACTTTCGGCCACAGTGGAATTATGATCTGATGAATGCGGGCTATGTCATATCGTTCCTGCCGACAGCCCTTCTAGCCGTCGGGCTGGTCGTTGCTTTGGTCAGGTTCATGCACCAACCAACCGCCGAATGGCTTCTAATGGTCGGGCTGGTTTTCGCTTTTGCCGCCGGCATCGGATTGATGACCCTCCGTATCGCTTCCTATGCGCAAGTGAAAGCGTTTTATGCCTTGCCCGTCTTGTTTCCGCTCTCCGTGGTGGCGGTCCTGGGCTGGGACACCATCGAAAAGCGGAGCACAGCCTTGCGGCCGCTGCTCTGGGTCGGCCTTTTGGCTTGGGTAATCACCGTGTATTCAGCCTTTTGGATTCGATCCGGAAACGCGTTTACATACTCCGTGCGCGGCGTTGGCCTGGCCGATGACCAGCGATACGCCGAGGCGGCGGAGAGTTTTTCCCAGGCGCTTCGGCTGGATGCGACCTCTCTTTCCGCTCGCGTCGGTTTGGCGGAGGCCTGGCGCCGACTGGGCCGGGGCGACGACGCCCGTCAGCAAGCTGAATTGGCCCTCCAACAGCACCCAAACGAAGCGGAAGGCCACATCGAGCTGGCAGTTATTCTGGGATTTGATCACCGCTACACCGAAGCCGTCCAGCACCTGTTGCAGGCCGTCTCCATAGCCCCGGACCACCCCACGGCTTACCAACAGCTTGCGGCTTGCCTGGCACAGATCGGCCAGCATAAACAAGTGATTGAAGCGTGCGAACAGGGACTGCGGATTAACCCGTTCAGCCCCGACGTGCATCAGATGCTCGGCGTTGCGGCAGCCGAGACCGGCGATTTGACCAACGCGGTCGATCATCTGCGCCTCGCGCTGCAACTTAAGCCGGAATGGCCGGAAGCGCGGGTCGCGCTGGCCCTCGCTCTGTCGTCGCTCGGCCAACTGGATGACGCCGCCGACCAGTATCTGCGCGCGATCCAGGCAAAGCCCGATGATCCCAGGCTGCACTACCTGTTCGCCATGACTTTGGCAATGCAAGGCAATGTCCGTGGGGCTGCCGACCACTATCGCCACGTATTGAGACTTCAACCCGACAATGTGGAGACGTTGAACAACCTGGCGTGGATACTGGCGGCTAATCCCAGCAACGACATTCGCGACGGCACCCAGGCGGTCCGGTTGGCCGAGCGCGCGTGTGAATTAACCCAGCGACGTGAAGCGGTGTTGCTCGGCACGCTGGCTGCCGCTTATGCGGAAGCAGGCCGATTCAATGACGCCGCCGCGACGGCGGAAAAGGCGCGCGACATCGCGGCGGCTGGCGGACAAAAAGCTGTTGCCGAAAAGAACCGCGAGCTGCTCGAACTGTATCGGGCCGGAAAACCGTATCACGAGCCCGATGGCGCGAGCCGTTGAAGCTCTCCACTTGCGCCCTTATGGCCAGTACGTTTTTCGATCCAGGCGATCAGCGCGCTGCAAAAGTGGGCGACCTCTTTGCCAGAATCGCCCCGCGCTACGATCTCATCAATGATCTGCAGAGTTTTGGCCTGCACCGACTTTGGAAACGACGCGTCATCCGCATC
>Ga0194054_10001234_pt1 | contig 12469 bp, 7 predicted proteins | sample SepL2210m_MetaG_FD_163628 | JGI IMG/M metagenome (GOLD analysis project Ga0194054, IMG submission 163628) | Anoxic zone freshwater microbial communities from boreal shield lake in IISD Experimental Lakes Area, Ontario, Canada - Sep2016-L227-10m | ecosystem: Environmental > Aquatic > Freshwater >... | reverse complement strand
ATGTAGCCGAGCGCTGGCCGCTCTATGTGGAAAAGGTCGCGAAGGCGATGGCGCCGTATGTGCGGACATTCGCCCCGCAGAACGAACCGAACGGGGATCTCGCGCTCGGCTACATCAGCGCGACCTGGCCGCCCGGATATTTCCTGAGCTTCGGCACCCATGCGGCGGCGCTGGAGGAGAGCGTGTGGGGGTTCCGGAAAGCGGCGGAAATTGTGCGGGGGGTCCGCAAGGACGCGCTGATTCTCAGCATCTCGGCCCTCCCGTATTGGGAGCACGCCCTGCTCGACCCGACCGGCGCCTACTACAATTTGATGCAACGGATGAACTACACCCAGCTCGACCGCACGTTCGACGTCTGCGACCTCGTCGGGTTCAACTACTACTACACCGAGTATCCGGACTTCACCGCGCTCCTCGCGATCAAGGCCCGGCGCGGGAGAAACTACAGCCTGCTCGGCTGGATCATCCAGCCGCGCTCGCTCTACAAGCAGATCAAAAACGTCCAGAAACGCTACAACAAGCCGGTCGTCGTCACCGAAAACGGCATCGCCACCGCGAAGGACATCAAGCGGGTCCGCTACCTCTTCAACCACATGCTCGAAGTCAAGGAAGCGATCCAGGACGGCGCGGATGTGCGCGGGTATTTCGTGTGGACCCTGGTGGACAACTACGAGTGGCACCACGGCTACAAAGCCCCGTTCGGGATGGCCAAGCTCGACCGGACCACCCACCAGCGCCTGCTCCGTCCGTCGGCGCTTTTCTACCGCGGCATCATTGACAGCTCGCGGAGCTCAACCATCCTCGACGACGTCTCGACCGCCCCGGAGCTTTCTCCCGGATTCATCGAGCGGTGAATTTTTCTCCTGAGTAAAAACGGCGAACGCGGCGGCTGAACCCCGTCTCTTGGAAATAGCCGGACTTCGCAGCGACCAGGGGGAACGGGCGCTGCGAAATCCAGTTGTTTCCAAGAGCTGGCAGGAGACGGTCCGGCCGAAACCCGGGGAAGGTTTCTGTGAATGTGAAAATCCTTCGTCGAGGCACCCAACTTTGATAGAATGCAGGGCATGCATCTTCATTTCATTTTTCCACGTTGGCGGAAACTTCTTGAGGATCATCCCGGTCTGCGGGAGCTCGTGAGCGGTTATGATGTGGGGAATTTTCGCATGGCGGGGCTGGGGCTGGCGGCGGCGGCGGCGGCCGTCCCCCCCGGGCACACGATCACGCTTTTCGATCAGAACGTTTCCGAACCCTGCTTTGATGTGGAGGCAGACCTTGTGTGCATCGGCTTTTTCACCCCCCAGGCCGCCAATGCCTACGATCTTGCCGCGGGATTTCGCCGGGCCGGGAAAACGGTGATCGGCGGCGGCATCCACCCGACGGTCGCGACAAGTGATGCGGCTCCACACTTCGACGCCCTCCTTCGCGGGCCCGCCGAGGGGGCATGGGAAGAGATCCTCCGGGATTTTGCGGCGGGGGCATTGAAGCCGGTCTATACCGGAAACCTCTGCGCCCCGTTCGCGCGTCCGCGTCGGGAACTTTTCAAGGACTCCGGATACCTGAAGGCAGGCATCGTCCAGACGGCCAGAGGATGCACGATGGGGTGCCCGTTCTGTATCGTTCCCGGCCATGCGGGCACGCAGGTTGTATTGCGACCGGTCGCCGAGGTGCTCGAAGACATCGCGACCCTTCCCTTTCCGTGTTTTTTCTTCGCCGACGAAAATCTGCTCTTCCCCGATTCCGCGAACAGGGATTACCGGATGCGGCTTTTTTCGCGGCTCGCGGAAGCCGGCAACCGGCGGATCTCGTTTATTGCGGCCTACCCGCAGTTCGTCCGGCAGCTTTGGGCGGACGAGATCGGGCTCATGGTGCGCGCCAGGATGCAGCAGATCTATCTTGTCCTCGGTTTGAAGCAGCCGCTCGCGAAGGACTTGAACGACGAGGTTTTGGCCGCAAAGATTCTTGAACTCAAAGCCGCAGGCATCGAGGTCATGGCCTCATTCAATCTGGGAAACGACGACGATTCCGTTCCCGTGGAAAACGCGATCGCGGGATTTTGCTCCGCGACGCGAACCAACCTTGCCGAGTTTATTATTCACACCCCGTTTCCCGGAACCCCGATGTTCACGGAGATGGAAAATGCCGGCAGACTTCTCACCAGGGATTGGAGCAAATTCAACGGGGCCAATGTCGTTTTCTCCCCGCTGCACGAATCCCCCGAGTCCCTGCGCGACCGGTATCTGGCGCTCTGGCGCTGGTTCTACAGCGACATCAACCAGGATCAGGTCAAGGCCCGCTATGTCCGGGCTTTTGGCGGCGGAATCATGCGGCAGATCGATCCCCCCTGATCCTCGCTTTCAGGCAACTGGCAGGCGCGCCGAATCAGCTTCCGATGAGGGATGCGAGGCGTTTGACGGCAGGAAATGCGAGCATTTCCTGCCAGGTGCATTTGACCTGTTCCACGTCGGCGGAGGGCAGGAGATCCAGCCATGCGGGGCCGGCGTTCGGCGGAAAATCGGAGGGGATAATGATCCGGGCGCGAAAATCGCAGGGGACGAACCGGTAGCAATTCCATGCGGCCTCATGTGAGCGCGCGGGCTCGCCGATGGCGGCGAACGGCTCGATGCGTCCGGGCGGGTGGAGGCGCTTGAAAGCATTTTTCATCGAGGCGAGCCATCCGGGTGCTCCCTCCGTTTGCGGGGCGGGTGCGCCGATGAGAATGAGGCCTGGCAAAGGCCGTTTTGCGGTGGCGAGCTGGCGTGCCATTTCGAGTGCGGCGATCGCGCCGAATCCGAAACCGCAAAGATCAAACGACATGGTGGGATCTTCCTCGAGGAGGGCATCAATCCATGCGGCGGCCGCGCTTTCGATCGTGGAATGCGGGGCTTCCGGGTGGGCGGCACCGCGGGCGGTGAGGCCGAGGACCCGGCGGGTTTTGCCGAGAGCCGCAACGAGATCGCGATAGGTATCCGGCACTCCCGATGCGGAGGGAACGAGCACAAGCAATGAGGAGCCTTCCGGTTGAAGGACCGAGACGGGAACCCAAGGGGTTGAAGCCCTGACCGGCGCGGGTGCCGCGCGAAGTGGGGGGGCCGGTTGCCCGGAGACAACTTGGTGCGGGCTTTGCGGTTTGGGCAGGAGCGTTTGATCAATCCAGCCGCCGCGCGTGAGCGGCCACTCGGACACGGCGATGGCGCCTTCGCCTTCCGGCAGCGCCCAGAGATGCTCGGCCTCGAATGCATCGAGGACATTTTTCCGGGAAAGCAGGTCTGCCACCCGGCTTGGACAAACCAGTCCGGGCGCCGCGGAGCCTTCCAGACGGATGTCGCCGTCGGGGGTTCGCCAAGCGTGGAGTCCGGTTTCGATTCCCCGGCGTCCCCGCGGATTCGGAAGGGATTTCCAGCCGGAAAATTTCATCCAAAGATGTCCGGAGAACCCCGGCGGCAAATCGTGGGAATCGGCATCGATGATGGCCGCCTCGGTTCCTGCGACCGGCTTCCCGACAGCCAGCAGCGGACCATCCGGGGTGGCCGGTCCGGCAATGCCGAGCCCGCAGAGACCCGGGAGACTGAAGAAAGTGACCGTTTTCACCTGCCCGCCGGTGCAGTGGTTCCAGACATCCAGCGAGAGTTTCGAGGCGGTTCCCATCTCGACCGCGACCACGCGCAGCGGAGACCGGAACGTCTCGTCGCCGCGTGTCCATCTTGCCGCCTGGTTGTTCCACTCGGGAGCTGACAGGCGGGCATGAGTCGCCGCCGAATGCACGGGATCCAGAAGGTCGTCATTGGCGATTCGCACGCTCCCGCCCGAGAGCAACGGGATGAGCCACTCATCGAAAAACGCGCCGCCTCCGGCCGCCGAGTGGGCGAGGAAGGAATCCTCCGCGCCAAAATCCAGGATCCGCGCGCCTTCGCGGGCTGCCGAGACGAGCATCTCGTGAGTCAGTGCGCGGAGGAGCGGGGCGATGCCATCGGAATGCCCGGGAAGAATCGCGGCGGGCGAGTCCGGCTTGCAGGCGGTCTCCGGAAGTTCGGCCAGTTCGAGCGCGTCCCAGTCCTGGTCGAGAATGATGCGGCGGCGCGTGGACGTGTCCAGGAGCGGGGCGCTGGCGGCATCGCAGACCACGACCCCCGCGTCGTGCGAGGAGAGCATGGACTCGATCCATTCCGGCGGGGCCGACGGATCCAGCGCGAGGCATGCGTTCCCGGCTTTCCATGATCCGATCAACGCGATGGCGATCCATGAGGACGGGGAGAGAAACAGGGCGACATGCCAGCCGCCGGCCAGAGAAGCATGGGCGAGGTGCGCTGCGAGACGATCGGAAAGCACGTCGAGCTCCCGGTAGCTCAGCTCGTAATCGCCGTCCCGCACCGCCACCGAGTCCGGAAATTTTTTGACGATCCCGCGGAATGCCGCAAGCGTGTCCGCCGGGTGTTCGGCGGGCTCCGGCCCTCTCGACCATTCTCTGATCCTCCGGATTTCCTGTGGAAGGAGCAGGGGAATCTGCGCGGGCGGCTTGGCTTCAAAAGACCCGAAGGACTCGATGAGCGCGGCCAGGCGGGCGAGGAGTTCGCGGGCGGCCGACTCGTTGCCGAGCGGCCCGTGGACTTCGAGAGAAAGCCCCGGACGGGCTTCGAGCAGGAGCAAATCGGGGCGGCTTCGCGTCATCCGCGCATCGAAATTGATCCAGCGCGGGAGGGCGGTATGGATGATGTCGTTGATCTCCGGGCCGCCCCAGAGGAATCCCGTTGGGAAGTCGGAGGCTTTGCCCGCAACCAGCACGCTGGCCGGCGAGATCCATGCGTTCGCCGCAGCGGTCGCATGACGCCCGCAGGCGTCGGACAGCCAGTTGATCGAATCCCAGTTGTGGACGACCGGAAGCCAGTTCTCGAAATACCCGACATCCTGCCGCGAACGGCGGGCATCGAACCGGCGGAGCGAAACATTCCCCGATGCGCCCAGACGGCGGAGCGCCAGCGTCCAGAGCGATTCGATCACGACGCCGGGATCCCAAGATTTGCAGGCCGCAAGAAACCGGGCGGATTCCTCGCGTCCGATCTTCAGGGATGCGCCGGTGATCGCGCGGGCCGCGGGGCGCGGATGCAGGACGATCGGCATATTCTCCGGATTGAGCGTCCATACCGGCGGCGGAGCAGGCAAGGCGGGTTCCGTGATCGAAAGCGTTCGCTCCTGAGCGATGAGCCAGTCGAGAAGCACACGGGCAACCGAGGGCTCATCCAGCAGGAACTCGGGAACGCCAAGAAGGTAGTGGGTTCCTCCCCCGGGAAGAAGAATTTCCGTGAGACGGACGAGCGACCGCGCGTCGAACGGCTCCGAGGCATCCGTGGCCTGGATCTCCGCCCAGCAGCCCGGGATCTCCTCCGGCTTCACCGCCTGCCAGTCGAGCTCTCTCCAGACCGTGCCGCCGGAGTCCGCCACGTGCGCCATGACCTCGCCGGCCAGCGAGCGCGCGAACGACGAGCGCAGGATTTCATGCGTCGAGCAAACCATGTCCCACGCCTGCCGGAGCTCCGCGCGGTTCATTTTCTCCCCGAAGCTGATCGAAACCTGGGTGTTGCGCTTCGTGACGACACTCTCCCAGTGGAGAAACGCCGCCGCCTGCATCGGATTTGCCGGAATTTCTTTCATGCGCAATTACAACCCGAAATCCGTCACGGCTCCCCGGGACGCGGTGGTGACGTGCGAGGCATATTTCGCGAGGACTCCCCGGCGGTAGCGGGGCTTCGGTTTTTTCCATTTGGCGAGGCGGGCCGCGATTTCCTTCCGCGGGATGCCGAGCGTGAGTTTGCGGGTGACCGAGTCAATCGTGATCCGGTCGCCATCCTTCACAATTGCGAGCGGGCCGCCCTCGAATGCCTCCGGCGTGATATGGCCGACGACAAACCCGTGGGTGCCGCCGGAGAAGCGTCCGTCGGTTATCAGCGCGACATCTTTCCCGAGCCCGCATCCCATGACCGCGCTGGTGGGGGAGAGCATTTCGCGCATGCCGGGTCCGCCGCGCGGCCCCTCGTAGCGGATCACCAGCACGTCGCCTTTCCGGATTTTTCCGTCGAGGATTGCGGCGAGCGCTTTTTCCTCCGACTCAAAGACGCGGGCCTTGCCTTCGAACCGTTCGCCTTCCTTGCCGGAAATTTTTGCCACGGCGCCTTCGGGAGCGAGGTTGCCGCGGAGGATCACGAGATGGCTGTCCTTTTTGAGCGGCCTGTCGAGCGGGGCGATGATTTTCTGGCCTTTCGGATACGGCTTGAAAGCCGCGAGGTTCTGCTGGAGGGATTTTCCGGTGACCGTCAGGCATCCGCCGTGGAGGAGGCCGGCCCCGAGGAGTTGTTTCATCATCGGCACGATGCCGCCGATTTCCACAAGCTCGGACATGAGGTGGCGCCCGCTCGGCTTCAAATCCGCCAGCACCGGAACCCGCTTGCCGATGCGCGTGAAGTCGTCAATCGTGAGCTTCACGCCCGCCGAGTGCGCGATCGCAAGGAGGTGAAGGACGGAATTCGTCGAGCCGCCCAGGGCGATCGTGACGGTGATCGCGTTCTCGAAGGCTTCCCTCGAAAAGATATCCGACGGAAGGATTCCCTTTTTCAGCATGGCGATGACAGCGGCGCCGGCATCGCGGCAATCCTGGACCTTGTGTTTTGAGATCGCGGCCTGGGCCGAGCTGTTCGGGAGGCTGAACCCGAGCGCCTCGATCGCCGAGGCCATCGTGTTCGCCGTATACATCCCGCCGCACGAACCGGGGCCCGGGATCGCGCGCGCCTCGACGTCATGAAGTTCCTTGCCGGAGATTTTGCCCGCGGCGCACCGGCCGACCGCCTCGAAGACCGAGACGACATCAAGGTTCTTTCCCGACAGGCAGCCGGGGAGGATCGTGCCGCCATAGACAAAGACCGCCGCGCGGTTCATGCGGGCGATCGCCATGATGCAGCCCGGCATATTTTTGTCGCATCCGCCGATGGCGACAAATCCGTCGAACCCCTGGCATCCGACCACGGTCTCGATCGAGTCGGCGATCACCTCGCGCGAGACGAGCGAGTATTTCATCCCCTCGGTTCCCATCGAGATCCCGTCGGAAATCGTGATCGTGTTGAAGATCGTGGCTTTGCCGCCCGCCGCGTCAATCCCCAGTGCGGCCTCGCGGGCGAGCTGGTCAATGTGCATGTTGCACGGCGTCACCATGCTCCAGGTTGAGGCGACCCCGATCTGCGGCTTCGCAAAATCGCTTTCCTTGTATCCCACGGGATAAAGCATCGCGCGGCTGGGCGCGCGGCTGAGGCCGTCGAGAACAATCGAGGAATGTGGGCGCAGGCGTGCGGAGGACTTCATAAGCGGACCACTCTAGCAGAGACGGGGGGCGGGCCATCAAGGAAATCCCGCTGCCCAAACTGACGCGCAGCCCTCAAATTGGCGGGGCGAGGATCCGGATCGCCGGATCCTCCTGTCGCTTGGTGCTGAAAATACGGGCGGGCGATGTGGAAATGATCTCGCAACCCTTGAGGACAAACTCGGGATGGAACGAGTCGCTGGCCGGCTCATAGACGAGATCGCCCGAGAACTTTCCGAGCAGCCGGTATTCGTAGTTGTTGTCGCCGCCGAGCTTCCCGGCCTCCCGGTCGGGAGCGAGTTTGGTTTGCTCGTTCATCATGACGAGGCGCGCGGTCTTCCACGGCTTGCCGGGCTCGCGGACCCAGCCCCACATCTTGTAGTCCTGTTTATACATCCGCCGGCCGATAAAATAATCGCCGGGTTGCTCGGACGGAATCGCGGCGTTCATCGCCGCGCGCGCCGGGGCATCCCGCTCGATCGTCTCGCAACCGGTCAGCGCGATGATCGCCAGCAACGCGACAAGAATTGCGCGGAGGACGTCTTGTTTGGCATCCGGCAGGATGCCGGATGTCCTACACGCAAGATGCGTGCGCTCCCGGCCGGATGTCCTGCACGCAAGATGCGTGCGCTCCCTGCCGGATGTCCTGCACGCAAGATGCGTGCGCTCCCGGAATTCCTCATTCCCGATTTTGAATTTCGCATTTTTCATTTCAAATTTCCCGCTCACAGGCCCGCCTGGGAAAGGAACGGCCTGAGCCAGTTGGTCAGCGCCTCTTCCGACTCGATCCGTGCTTCTCCGGGAACGGGGAAAAGATACCAGTTCTCGGTATGGGAGACCGCATCGCCCGGGGCGAGCGAGGCGAGCGGGCTGAGAGATTCGATTTCGAGCATGTCGTTGTTCGTGAAGGTTTCAAAATTGCAGCCTCCATCCGGGTAGATCGCTCCCGTGATGCGGTCGAAGGTCTTGAGGAAGATCGAATCTTCGATGATGTAGGCGATCCATTTTTCCTTGTGGGAGAGACCGATTTTTGTTGGGGGGAAACCCGCGCGCTGGTGGAGCGTGAAGAAATTTTTTCCAAAGTGCCAGCGGGGATCGGTGAGGTCGGTGTAGGGCCAGAGCACGATCCCGCGGTTGGGGAGCAGGTCTCGGGGATGTTCGCCGAGCGGCGGCTGCGGGATGATTTCCATGCCGCCGGGCTTCATCACGCTCAACGCCCAGGAGGCGATCTGGATCGGTTCATCCCCGTCGTTCCTGGCGGTGTGCCGCACGGTGACATGCGAATCGTTTTCGGCGAGCGTGACGCCGAGGGTTTTCATGATCCGTCCGGCTTGCGTCTGAAGGGAATCGAAAACCATTTCCTCGGCGGACTCTCCGACCCGGTAATCGAGGGGTTGGTTGTCCCGGTGGTAGGATAGAACCTCATCTTCGGGGGCGATCCAGAACCGGTGGCCGCCGCGGATCTTCCATTCCGACTCCCCGGACCCGCCGAGCTGATCCTCGTAGTTTTTGAAGACATTGTCCGCGCCGGGCCGCTTGTAGGAAATGATCCTGGGACCGACATCGAGGGTGATGATGACTTCCGCGTGGTTGTTGGCGAGAAGGAGATTCCGGCCCCAGCCGGCGAAAGAGACGATTTCGTTTTTCATGGTTTTCAATCTTCTGTCACTGCGGTGATTTCCGTGACCGAAGGAACGGGATGCCCGGCATGGTTATCGCTTATCCTTCCCGTGCGGAGACTGTCAAGACTGCTCCCCCGGCCTGGCCGTTCCAGCCGAGAGCGGACACGAGAACCCGCCCGGCCCTGCCGTCGCGGATCTCCTGCCACGCCCAGGCGCACTGGAGGAGAGTGGAGACCGCGAAGGCTTCTCCAGCAAGCTTGTTGGGAGCGTCCAACCGGATGCCGGGAAATAATTTCACGAGGGCGGCTTCTTCCGCGTTTCCCCCGAATGCGCCGGACGAGGAAAGAACGGCGGCCTCCGGCGGCGTGCCGCCCGCCAGTTCGAAAAACATTTTTTCCAGCCGTTCGCGCCGGGAGGAATTCCGGGCGATGCCGAGTCCGCGATGAACCGTTTCCAAGACGATGTCGCCCGGCGAAGCCGCGCCGACGACCAGGGCGACGGCGCCCTCGGAGAGGAGGCCTCTGCGCCGGGATTCGGAACCCGTCGAGGAAAGCCCCCACCGGCGGGAGCCGTCGCATAAAATCCAATCCGCTTCCTCGGAGGCGACGACCAGGCAGCGCCCGGCTTCGCCGGAGCGGATCAGTTCGGCCGCCGTGGCGAGCGCATCCGTTCCCGCGGTTGCGTCGCTGACCATCGTGAGGACAGGGCCGTCAATCCCGAACATCGCCGCAACATGGCTCGCCGGGGCGTTGTAAACCGTCTCGGGAAAAAGCAACGGGCTGCCGCATCCGGATTTCACCACCTCCTCGTAAAACCGGCGGGTATAGACGACGGCCCCATCGGTGGCGGCAAAGACCAGCGCCGTCGTTCCCGCGGGGAGCGGGCCCGACCGGGCGACGGCCGCGGATGCGGCAGTGCAGGCGAAGTGGGAAATCGCGCTGGATCGCCGCAGGCGCGGATGCACGAAATCAAACGGTGCCGGAACGCAATAGGCCGGATGGGCGGGATGCCCCGGGGGGCCGGGCAGGAGAACGGACTCCGGCCGGCGTCCGGCGGCGAGATTGGCGCGCACGGTGTTCCAATCTCTCCCGAGCGGATTGACGCATCCGATTCCGAGAATGGCGATGTTCATGGAAATTTCTCCAAAAGAACCGTGGCGTTTGCTCCGCCGAAACCAAAGGAATTCGACATGGCGCGGCGGATGCGGGCCGGCCGGGCGACATTCGCCACAATGTCCAGGCCCGAATCGCTCTCGCGAAGGTTGATGTTCGGCGGGAGAAACCCCTCCTCCATCGCCAGGAGGCAGAAGGCCGCCTCGATCGCGCCGGCGGCCCCGAGCGTATGGCCGGTCATTCCTTTGGTGCTGCTTACCGGTGTGGACGGACACACCGAACGGATGGCCGCGGCTTCGCTGGCATCGTTGAATGGCGTGCCCGTGCCATGGGCGTTGATGTAGTCCACGCCGTCCCATCCCGCGGCGGCCAGTGCGCGCCGCATGGAAAGCCTGGGGCCGGAGCCGTCGGGATTCGGCTGGGTCAGATGGTGGTTGTCGTTCGCCAGGCCCCAGCCCGGAATCGCGGCCAGAATCCCCCGCGCCGCGGAAATATCCTCGATCAGAAAACACGCCGCGCCTTCGCCGAGCGCGAGCCCGCTCCGCGCGGAATCAAACGGCCGGCACTTCTCTTCCGTCGAGGCGCGGAGTGCGTCGAAGCCGGCAAAGACCAGTTCCGACAACGCGTCGAAGCCGATGGCCATGACCCGCCGGGCGAGGCCCCCGCGCACGAGCCCGGCCGCCAGGCAGAGCGCATTCGTGCCGGATGCACAGGCATTGGAAACGACCCGCACCGGAGCGTCGAAGCCGAGCTCTTCCATCACATCAAACACCGGTTGCTGCGGGGCATATCCGCGGACCCACCGCCGGGCGTCGCGCGACGACATCCCTTCGGAAAATCCGCGCAAAAAGTTTTCCCCGAAATCCATTCCTCCGCTCGTCGTGCCGGCGATCACGAGTTCGGGAACGAATCCGGGCCGGAATGCCAGCGCCTCCCGGACCGCCGGAAGAACGAGATTTGCGGCGCGCGTTCTCCGGGGATCGTCCTGCGGGAGGTCCGCAACCTGACCGGCCGTTTTCGCCCGGAATGAGGAAACAGAAAACAGGCGGACATCCGAGATGCCGTCCGTTCCCGCACGCAGCGCCACCCGCGTGGCGGGAAGTCCGCGGCCAAGCGGGCTCACACAGCCGAACCCGGTGATGACGGGAAGATGTCCGGCGGCTGGCTGGCTCACGGGGTCCGGCATTTCACGGCGCGGCGGGAGGTGGGGACACGACAAACGGCTCGGCGGGTGCGGGCGATGCCGTTGGCTCGGGTGTCGGCTCGGGGGTTGGTGTTGGCCAGGGCTTGACGAGATTCGGCCAGCTGTGCACGGGGACGGCAAGCCCGCCGAGTTCGTCGGCATACTGCTCGCAGCGTTTCCTCCAGGCCTCCAGGTCGGGCTGGGACAGAGACGCATCGGAGGTTCCCGGAAAGACGAGATAGGCGACCTTGAGATCGCTCACCGGACGCATGGCGGCGGAGGATCGGGCGTTGATCTCGCGGCAGAGGAGCATGGAGGCCTCGCCGATCTTCATCGAAGGACCGGCATCGCCGACGACCGCCGGATACGCCCTGCCGTTGAAAAGCACCAGGGCAAAATCCCCGATGGATGGCGCGAAGGCCCCGCCCTCTTTCTTCAGCATAAAACCGGGCAGCACGATGAACGGGTCGGTTTCGGAAACCAGAAAGCTCCATTTTTTCAAATCGAAAATCCGGCGATTGGAGAGATCGATCCCCTCGTTGATTTCCTTTTTCCGCAGAAGAGAAGCGTTGCCCGCCGACAGTTCCCCCCTGAGTGCCGCAAGGCGTTTTTCCTCGACCGCCAGAAACGGGTTCGCGCGCGCGGTGAGCTTCGGCCAGCGGTAGCTCGTCTGTGGCAGAAAAAACGGCGACGATCCCTCCACCGAAACATTCCGGTCGCCATCCGACCCGTCCCCGTTCACGTCCATATCGGCAACCGCCAGCAGCGCCCGGCGTCCGGTGGAGGGATTCTGAAGATTCAGGATCGTTTCGCAGTCGTAGAAATTATGGCGGGAAAGAATGACATCCAGCTGCCCGATCTCGTGCCCGACCTGGGCAACCTTCAGCGCATAAAGGCGGTCATAAAACGGGGAGACCTTCGCCCCGGCGAGCAGGCCCGCGAAGTCCTTGAAAGCCCCCGGCAGCAGCGGGTCGTTTCCCGTGAAATCCTCCACCGACAGGCTGGGCCGCGGGAGCCGTGCCCGCACCGTGACCTCGACCTCGTAGGAGTCGGACTCCCGCCGCTCGAAAGAAGCGGGCCCGCTGCTTTTTTCGGCGACAAATTTTGTCTGAAGCGACAGGCCGTTGAAGAGCTTGGCCGTTGGCAGGGGCTTTCTGGGAATCCAGGGAACCGGCGTGGGCGTGGGAACGGGTGTCGGGGTGGGCGAAGG
>Ga0194054_10001221_pt1 | contig 12532 bp, 9 predicted proteins | sample SepL2210m_MetaG_FD_163628 | JGI IMG/M metagenome (GOLD analysis project Ga0194054, IMG submission 163628) | Anoxic zone freshwater microbial communities from boreal shield lake in IISD Experimental Lakes Area, Ontario, Canada - Sep2016-L227-10m | ecosystem: Environmental > Aquatic > Freshwater >... | reverse complement strand
GGAAAATACATACGGTTACGCCGCATCGCTGGCGATCCATCAGGACAGGCTGCTGATCCAGATCGACCGGGGTCAGCCCGAGGACGGCCAGTCGAAGATGCTCGCGCTCGACACGCGGACCGGCCGGCCGCTCTGGGAGGCCCAACGCGACGTCGCCGCCTCGTGGTCGTCGCCGGTGGTGTTCGACGTCGGCGGCCGGCCGCAGTTGCTCACATGCGCCAGCCCGTTTGTCATCGCCTACAACCCGGTTGACGGCCAGGAGCTCTGGCGGAACAAATGCCTCGAGAGCGACGTGGCTCCCTCGCCGGTCATCGCCGACAACATGATCGTCGCCGTCGCGCCGAACTCCGCGATCATCGGACTGCGCCCGGGCGCCGCGGACACCGCGTGGAAAGCCGAAGAAGGCGTGCCGGACGCAACCAGCCCGGTCAGCGACGGCCAGCGGGTGTATGTCATCGACAGCGGAGGCCTGCTGACCTGTTTCAACCTGCAGACCGGCGCGGTCGTCTGGACACACGAGCTCGATGACGAGTTCTACGCGTCGCCGACGATCGCCGGCAACGCGTTGATTCTCGTCAGCCGCAAAGGGGCCGCGTGGGTGCTTGAGACCGGGGACGTTTACAAGGAGCTCGGCCGCGGCGAGATTGGCGAGGCGTGCAATGCCAGCCCCGTGCCACTCGGTAAACGCCTGTTCCTGCGCGGAAAAAAAAACCTGTTCTGCATCGAAAACAAATGACGGACACGAATGCCTTTGTTGACCGATTGCTCGAGCGGACCGGCCACCGCCCGGAGGCGACTATTCCGATTTTGCAGGGCATCCAGCGCGAATACCGGCACCTGCCGGAACCGGCGCTGCGGCGCGTCAGCGAAATGACCGGCATCCGGCTCTCAGACTTGATCGGCGTCGCGACGTTCTACCACCAGTTCCGGCTGGGAGAAGTCGGCCGCCACACGATGTGGGTCTGCCACGGCACCGCCTGCCATGTCAAAGGCTCGGAAAACATCCACGAGCACATCCTCCGGCAACTTCAAATTCCCGCCGGCCGGGACACCTCCCCGGACAACGAGTTCACGGTCGAACGCGTCGCCTGCCTCGGCTGCTGCACGCTGGCACCGGTCGTCAAGGTGGACCACACGACATACGGACACCTGGCCGCCGATACCATCGGCGCAATGGTCGAGGATTTCCGCGCGACCCGGCACAAAGCGATCACCGACGTGGACACCATCGCGGGGCATCCCAACGGCGGGGGCGCCGAGATCCGCGTCGGCCTCGGCTCGTGCTGCATGGCGAAGGGCAGCGACGAGCTTTTCCACACGCTGCGCCAAACCGTGAAAAGTTTCGGCGTCTCCGTGTCGGTCAAACGTGTCGGCTGTGTCGGCATGTGCCACCAGACGCCGATCGTCGAGGTCCGGCTGCCGGGCGGACCCACCGCGTTCTACGCGAAAGTCGGCCCGAACGAAGCCGAGGGCATCGTGCGCCGGCATTTCCGGCCGGCGAGCCTGCGCCGGCGCGCCGTGCGGTGGATGGACCGGACGTTGGAACATTTCGTCACCGCCGATGGCGGCCTGGATAACCCCGGCGCTCACACGCTCGATGTCGCCGGGAATCCGGTCGCGGCTTTCAGGGACCGGCAGGTTCGCATCGCGACCGAGGGGCTGGGCGAGATGGATCCGCTCGACCTCGACGAATATCTCGCGATGCAGGGATTCGCCGCGCTCGGCCGGGTGCTCGGCCGCAGCCCGGAGGAGACCATTGCCACAATCACCCGGAGCGGACTCCGCGGCCGTGGCGGCGCGGGATTCCCGACCGGCGTCAAATGGTCGCGGGTGCGGGCCGCCCCGTCGCCGGACACCTTGAAATATGTGATCGTCAACGGCGACGAAGGCGATCCCGGCGCCTTCATGGACGGGATGGTGATGGAATCGTTCCCGTTCCGCGTGATCGAGGGGATGCTGATTGCCGCATACTGCGTCGGCGCGGCGGAGGGCTGCCTCTACGTCCGGGCCGAATACCCGCGCTCGGTCGCCCGGTTGCGCGCGGCGATCCGACAGATGGAAGAACGCGGGTTCCTCGGGACCGGCATCCTCGGCGGAAAAATTCCCTTCAAACTCCGGATCTTCGAGGGCGCTGGAGCCTTCGTGTGCGGCGAGGAAACCGCGTTGATCGAGTCCATCGAGGGCCGGCGCGGCATCCCGCGCATCAAGCCGCCGTATCCGGCGGACTGCGGACTGTGGCAGCGGCCGACATTGATCAACAACGTCGAGACGTTTGCGATGGTGCCGTGGATCGTCCGCCATGGCGCGGAGGAGTTCGCCGCGCTCGGCACGGAGAAGAGCAAGGGCACGAAAGTCTTTGCGCTGGCCGGCAAGATTGACCGGACCGGGCTCATCGAGGTGCCGATGGGGATCACGATCCGCGGGATTGTCGAAGACATCGGCGGGGGCGTGCCGGGCGGCAAAAAATTCAAGGCCGTGCAGATCGGCGGTCCGTCGGGCGGCTGCATCCCGGCGTCGCTCGCCCACACGACGGTTGATTACGAGGCGTTGGCGGCGGCGGGCGCGATCATGGGCTCGGGCGGGATGATCGTGCTCGACGAGGACGACTGCATGGTGGACGTGGCGCGGTATTTCATGTCGTTCCTGCGCGACGAGTCGTGCGGCCAGTGCACGTTCTGCCGGATCGGCACGACGCGGATGTATGAGATCCTCGACAAGCTTTGCGAGGGAAAAGGAAAGCCGGGGGATCTCGACGAGCTCCGCCGGTTGGCCGGCCTGACATCGCAGGGCAGCATCTGCGGCCTCGGAAGGACCGCGCCGAATCCCGTCCTCACCACCCTTCGCTACTTTCTCGACGAATACGAGGCGCACATCGCGGGCCGTTGTCCGGCGGGCAGGTGCAAGGCACTGATCCAATACGTCGTCCAGAACAACTGCACCGGCTGCACGATCTGCGCCCAGCATTGCCCGGCCAACGCCATCCCGTTGACGCCGTACAGCCGCCACCGGATCGACCCCGACATTTGCACCCGTTGCGACGTCTGCCGCATCGCCTGCCCCGTGAACGCCATCACGATCATGAGCGGCGGATCCAAGTGCCCCGGCCATTCGCACAAGGAACCGCTGCCCGAACACCTGACCAAACATGAGTAAGACCCTGACGATTGACGGACAGTCCGTCACCGTGCCGGACGGCAGCACGGTGCTCGACGCCGCACGCCAGCTCGGGCTGAATATCCCAACTCTCTGCCACCTCGCCGGCGTGAAGGAAAACCGGCCGTCGTGCATGGCGTGTGTCGTGCGCATCGGCAACGACCCGCGCCTGTCGCCCTCGTGCTCGACGAAAGCCGACGACGGCATGGTCGTCGCCAGCGAAACGCCCGAGGTCAGGGCGGCGCGCAAGGCGGCGATGGAGCTCCTGTTCAGCGACCACCTCGGCGACTGCGTTTCCGTCTGCCAGCGCGTCTGCCCCGCCCGGCTCCAGATTCCCGCCACGATCCGGCTCGTTGCCGCGGGCAAAATGCGCGAGGCCATCGCGCTGGTGAAAAAAAATGTCGTGTTTCCCGGAGTGATGGGCCGGATCTGCCGCGCGCCGTGCCAATCCGGCTGCCGCCGCGGCCAATACGACGGCCCCGTCGCGATCCAGTTGATCGAACGCGAGGTCGCCAACCAGGATTTGGCCGACCCGTTCGTGCCAGACTGCGCGCCGCCGACCGGCAAACGCGTCGCCATCGTCGGCGCGGGAGCGACCGGCTTGAGCGCGGCATTTTTCCTGATGCAGTCCGGCCACGACTGCACCGTTTTCGACGGCCACGCCGAGCCCGGCGGCCACATGCGTTACGGCGTGCCGGAATCCAAACTGCCGCGTGCCGTCCTCGACGGAGAAATCGAAGTCGTCAAACGGCTCGGCCTCGAACTGCGCCTGGACACGCAGCTCGGCCGCGATGTCAGCCTCGTGGAACTCCGGCAGCAATTCGACGCGGTGATCCTCGCTGTCGGCAACATGCAGAAAACCGACCCCGCCGGGCTCGGCGTCGAGGCCACGGCGCGCACGATCCGCATTGATGCCGCCACTTACCAGACCACCGTCCCCGGCGTGTTCGCGGCCGGCAGCGCGATCCGCACCGGCTACGATCCGGCGCGCTCGGTCGGCGACGGACGGATCCTGGCCGAATGCGTGGATGGTTTTCTGAATGGCAGGACCCACCGCGTCGGACGCAAGGACTTCACCTCGACAATTCCCAAGATGCAGGAGTACCAGGAACTGGCGAAGGGCTCGGTCGCGGCGCTGAGCGTGCGGGAGCTTGTCACAGAAGCCGAGGCCGCCGCGGGCCGCTGCTGCCACTGCGACTGCCGCGCGGCCAACAACTGCCGGCTCCGCATCTTCGCCGAAGAATACGAGGTGGACCCCCAAGCCTACACGGGGGAGCATCGCCGCAGGTTCGAGTTCATCCGCCAGCCGGCCGGCGTGATCTTCGAGCCGGGCAAGTGCATCTCATGCGGCATCTGCGTCGAGCTCGCCGCTGAGGCCCCGCTCGGACTCACGTTCATCGGCCGCGGGTTCGACCTGAAAATCGGCGTCCCGCTCAAGGGTCCGCTCGCCGACGGATTGCTGAAAGTCGCGGAGGATTGCGTCAAACACTGCCCGACCGGCGCGCTGATGTTCGAGGACGAATCGAAGAACGCCATCAAGAACGAACGGATTCCCTGAAACCGTGGGCCGGCGGCTTAAACCGTCTCTTGGAAATAACCGGACTTCTGAAACCGCATCCCCCGCAACTCTCCGCCCTGCATCCTCCTGCGCGAAACCCACCGCCTCGCCGGCAAGGTCAAGCACCGCACCATCGCCAATCTTTCCAAGTGGCCACCCGATGAGCAGCCAGTAGCAGGAAGTTCAGAATCGCCGTAAAATCCGGTGTTTATGCGGCTTCCAGCTTGTTTATCTCCCTTTCGAGGAAAAATTGTTGTCTGCTGGCACAAACCGCCTCACTCTGGAGCATACCAAGGCAGTTCCCTTTGCCGCCCCGGACAAAGCACGCACGGGCCGAATCGGAAGTGTGATGTATGACGCATTGCGCTTGGAAGTGGAGTGACCAGTTCAACCCGAACTTCGAAGCAAACTGAGGAAGCGACTTGCTCTGTGGAGCACCCCCGGCCCGTGCTCCCCGGATTTGACATCGCACACCGTCTTGAAAGGAAGCACGAACTTTGAAGATCGGGCTCAATCGCCTTGTGGCGCCTCCTCGAACCGGTGGCGGCGGCGAAAGCTTGCAGGAGGTTCTCCTGTTGAATGCAAAAAGACACGGCTAAAGTAGGCGCGGTTGGGGAATCCGGTTTTTTCGGCGATGGATTCAATCGCCTGTTCTGTTCGGAGAAGCAGGCGAGAGGCTTCACGCACGCGCAGTCCCGTGATGTATTGCGCAGGTGAAGCTCCGAACACTGTCCGAAACGTCCTGTTGAAGCTCGGGAGGCTCATCCCGGCCATTTTGGCAAGAGCCTCGCTGGAGAATTTTGTCTGCAGGTGGCGGTCGATGTACGAAATAACCTTGGAAAATCTTTCAGGTGCGGGAGGCTGCCAGCGCAGCTCCGTCCGCGAGAGGGCGACATGCACAAGCGCGAGGCTGTTCCTGTAAATGGCATCATTAGGTTTGCCGTCGGGATTCGAGGAGACGAGCCTGCTTAGATCGCGGATCAGACACATCTCGGTGTCCCTCGCCGTCAGGATCGCCGGGAGCACGGCTTCCGCGTGCATCCTGCGTGAGAAGCTGAATGCCATCCAGAACGTCGGCACCGGATTCCCGCCCAGGCAATGGAAAAGACAGTGAGGGGGGATCAGGATGACAACTCCAGGCACGAGCTCAACCATCCGATCCCCAAAAAGCATGCAGTGTCCGCGCGATCCGTTGTGGTGGAACCGCCAGAAGGGACTGAAGACGCCTGGAAAATTCCAACGGTCATTGCCCTCAATGAATCCTGTTTCATGGAGGGTCACGCCCTGGCGATCCGGATTGACCCCGAGGGGATCAAACTCGACTCCTACCCCCGAAAACGGCTGTTCGTAGGCGCCCCGATTTACGCGTTCAATGATCCAATCAGACACATATGAGATCATTATAGAGATAGCCGGAATGTCAATAATCGGGTAAGGAATCAAGCATGAGCATGTTCGACACGAAAGGAACCTCCACCTCATCAACCGCCCGCAAGCAGAATACCCTTCAGAAGCTTGATCGGATGAACAAGGCCCTTCGGCACGAGGAGCCGGATCGGGTGCCGATCAGCGATTTTTTCTGGGGCGGATTCACAAAGCGCTGGCGCGAGGAGCTCGGGCTTGCGCCGGACGCCAATCCCTACTGCCACTACGACCTCGACTACATTGTGACCGTGCCGAACATGGACCCGTGGATCCGCCCGTTTGAAACGCTCAGCGAAACTCCGGAGGAAATTACCGTAAAGACCGGGTTCGGCACGATTATGCACAAGCATTATTCGTTTCCGATGCCGGAGATGCGGGCGTGGGAAATCGACACGTTTGAAAAGCTGCAGACGGTCGAATTCGATGCGCCGGACGACTCCCGCAGGTTCCTGAGCGCAGGAGACAACCAGATCGCAGGCGTTGGAGACGGGTTCCAGAGAAATACCCCGGCGTGGCTCGGAACCGTCAAATCACTGCATCCCGACTTTCCGGTGTATGGGAGCGTTATGGAGGTCAGCGAATGTCTTACCAGGCTGGTCGGGCAGGAAAATGCCCTGATGTGGATGGGGGAATATCCGGAGGAAATGGGAGAAGCAATCAACCGGATTGGCTCATTCTACTTTGAAATGGCAAAAGCCGAGATCGTCGCCGGGGAAGGATATCTCGACGGCTTTTTGATATGGGGGGATGTCGCCTACAAAAACAGCATGTTATTCTCGCCGGTCTACTGGAGGGAATATTTCAAGCCTTGGGTTGCGAAGATTGCGGAGGCGGCGCATTCTGCCGGACTGCCAGTGATCTACCATGGCTGCGGAAATGTCCGCGCGATCTTCCAGGATTATATCGACATCGGCATCGACAGCTATAACCCGCTCGAAGTAAAGGCGGGCATGGACTGCGTCGATCTCCGCCGCCAATACGGCCATCGCATCGGATTTTGCGGCAACAGCGACATGCAGGTCTGGGAGACAGGTGACCATGACGCCATAAAGCGCGAAGTCCTGCGAAAGCTCAACGCAGCCAAAGGCGGCGGGCTCATCTTTCAGAGCGACCATTCTGTCAGCAGTTCTGTGTCTGGCAAAACCTACGACTACATAGTGAACCTGGTACGGGAATTTGGCCGCTACCCGCTGCATCTTGGCGAATTCGATGAGGCCATCGACTGAGCATTTCTCATGAATAATCCCAAACGCCACGGCTGGGTCATCGGCCTCCGACCGGAGAATATTGAAGAATACAAGCGCCTGCACGCGGCCGTCTGGCCGGGCGTTTTGGAGATGATCAAGGCTTGCCATATCTCGAACTATTCGATTTTCCTTCGTCGCCTCGATGACGGACAGCCGTACCTTTTCAGCTACCTGGAGTATTCCGGCGGGGATTTTGCCGCGGACATGGCGAAGATGGCGGCGGATCCGACGACCAAGCGTTGGTGGGAGGTTTGTACCCCCTGCCAAAAACCGCTGGACTCCCGGGACGCCGGCGAATGGTGGAGCACGATGGAAGAAGTGTTCCATCTGGACTAAACCAACTCACCGCAGATGAACGCCGCTTAGCTGCCGCCAGAATGTTTCTCATAACCCGATCGGCCGACCGCCGGTTTTTCTCAAATCCTACTATGGCCCCCAACCCCCTACTCGGCGCAGCCCTTCACTCCATCGGCGCTTGCAGCTCCGCAATTTGCTATACCCCGCAGAAGCGAACCCGGGGATGGTCATGGCAAACCTACTGGCTCGCGCAGGCGACAACCTGCTGGGTCATCCTGCCATGGGTGGGCGCGTGGCTTACCATCCCGCAGCTAATGTGCGTCCTTTCCGAAGCCCCAACCAGCGTGATGGTAAAAACCTTCCTTCTCGGAGCGCTTTACGGGGTGGGAGGAACGGCCTTCGGGATTGCTATTCGATTGATCGGGTTCTCTGTCACCTATGCGATCGCCATCGGGATCTCGTGCGTGCTGGGAACCATGCTGACGCCGCTTCTTTCCGGTGAGCTGGCGGGATTGTGCGGGAAAACTGGTGCCGCCTGGGTGCTCGCCGGTGTCGCCACGGCAACGATCGGCATATTGGTTTCTGGACTTGCTGGCTGGCTGAAAGATGCCGACCTCCGCAATTCCGACACGATGCCGGAAGGTTTTCAGCTTGGGAGAGGCCTGTTCTATTGCGTGCTTGCGGGGGTGCTTTCGGCGGTGTTCGGGCTTTCGCTCGATGCGGGAAAGCCGATTGCCGCCATCGCGTCAGCGCATGGGGCCGGGCAGTTTGAGGGGAATGTGGTTTACATCTTCTCGTGTGGCGGCGCGTTTTTCACGACGGCCGGCTACTGCCTGTTTCTGCATTTCCGGCACCGTACGCTTGGCGAATATTTTGAACTGCCTGCGGGCGAGGGAAATCCCTCCCTGCCCATAAATTTCTGGATGGCAGGACTGACCGGCGTCCTCTGGTATGGCCAGTTTTTTTTCTATGGTCTTGGCCATGTCCGAATGGGCGAATATCAGTTCACCAGCTGGGCGATCCACATGGCGATGCTCGTCTTTTTCAGCTCGCTGGCCGGGGTAGTTCTTAAAGAATGGAACGGCTGCCGCCCCCGCACATGGTCGGCACTTTTTGCGGCTATCGTTGTTCTGGTTCTCTCTGTCAGCCTGCTTACCTACGGCAATTACCTCGGGGCAGTCCCGGCCCGATAAAGACGGGAGCCCCCAATTCAATACAGAAATGAATAAGCTCCCCCTGTTCCGAATGGCGCCAGCTTGTCGGCGGCGGTGCGCTGGTGCGCATCGTTCCAGTGTCCATACACCTTCCCGACCAGAATCCCGCCGTCCTGATGTCCAAGCCATTTTGCAATGGTCATGTAATCGAGTCCGGCCATAACGCCTTGGCTCGCGAAGTAGTGCCGGAAATCGCGGAAGCCAATCCACGGCAGCTTTGCGGCTGTCCGCACCAGCCGCAGAGATTCCCTGAACGTCTTTGCGGGGATGTCCTTTTCTCCGCGTTGTGGTGACGGGGAAAGCCATTGCGTGTCGCCGGGGAGGGAATCCATCAGCTCTTGCAGCACGGCCCGCAGGGAGGTAGAATTTTCCGTTGCGTGTGACGAGTCCGCGAACTTTGCTCTTGCGGGAATTGAAAACAGGTAAGAAACTCGGCGCATGAATCTTGGCGTTGTCTCCGTTTTCTGTGGCCTTGATTGTGCTGTTGGGTTGCATGGCGTCAAAGTCGCACTAACGGTCGCACATGAGCGAGATTCATTATCCTAAGATTGGCACAAGTCATTGATAACCAGATATGCCGGCGTGGCGGAATTGGCAGACGCGCACGACTCAAAATCGTGTTCCTTCGGGAGTGTGGGTTCGAGACCCTCCGCCGGTAAATGGTTCCTTCCCGAGGCATGTCCGCTTCCCCATACATTTTTGCAGGTGACATCGGCGGAACAAAGGCCAGCCTGGCCACATTCCGCGTCGTCGGGGACGAGCTTGTCCTTGTCCGCAGCCAGCGATATCCGAGCGCCTCGTATGCCGGGCTGAACGCGATTCTCCGCGAGTATCTGGCCGAGGATGAACGTCCGATTCTGGCGGCGTGCTTCGGCGTTCCGGGACCGGTTCACAATGGCCGGGCCAAGCCGACGAACCTGAGCTGGGGGGTGGATGAGGCCGAGATCTCGGACGAATTTAAAATCCCGCATGTGGCGGTGCTGAACGACCTCGCCGCGAATGCCTGCGGAATCCCCCACCTGAAGCCGGAGGATTTCGCGGTCGTTCAAAAGGGCGCCCCGGATGCCACCGGAAACCGCTGCGTGGTTTCCCCGGGGACCGGGCTCGGGGAGGCCGGAATGTTCTGGGACGGGAAGCGCTATCATGTCTGGGCCTGCGAGGGCGGCCACGCCGACTTCGCTCCGCGCAGCCCGCTCGAGATCGCCCTCTTGGAATACCTGATGAAGCAGTTCGGCCATGTCAGCTCGGAACGCGTGGCTTCCGGCATGGGGATCGAAAACATCTATAACTTCCTTCGCGAAACCGGACGCGGCAAGGAACTCCCCGCCGTCGCCGCCGCGATGAAAACCGCCGATCCGAACCGCGTCATCTCGAAATTTGCCGACTCCGGAACCTGCCCGATGTGCGTGCGGACGTTGGAAATTTTTGTCGGCTGCCTCGGGGCGGAGGCGAGCAACATGGCACTCAAGACGATGGCCTCGGGCGGAGTCTATCTCGGCGGGGGGATTCCGGCCAAAATGCTCGGCCATATACAGAGCGTCGCGTTTCTGCACGCGTTCAGCGACAAAGGCCGCCTTTCTTCCCTTCTGGAAAGCACTCCGGTGATGGTGATCCTCAACGACCAGGCCGCGCTCATCGGGGCCGCCCACTACGCGCTCCACGGCGCGGCCGCGGCTTGAAACTTACCCGGGCGCGATTTCCCCGCCGTTTTTTTTGAACCCCTTTTCGATCCAGTCGCCGCCGGGTCCGCGCATCCACCGCCAGACAAACCAGGCGACAAGAAAGGAAAGGATCACGGAGACGGTGACGTCCGAGGGATGGTGCGCGCCCATCGCAATGCTCGACCAGGCCACCAGGCCGGCGACGGCGACGGCGAAAATTCCCGCGGCGGGACAGGCGTAGAGAATGACGGCCGCCAGACCGAAGGCGGTTGCGGTGTGGCCGGAGGGGAACGAGTTGTAGGCGGGATCGCCGATGAGGAGTTTGCCGTCGTGCCACGGTCCGTAAAATCCCTGCTCGATGCGCGGGCTCTCTTTGGGCCTGGTGCGCCCGGTGGTCAGCCGCGAAGCGTTCGCGAGGATGCCGGAAAGGGTCGAGGCGATCATCGCGGCCGCAATGATCCGCGCCCACCGGCGATTGTTCAGGAGCCGGGCCGCAATCAGAGCGGCCAGGCAGGCTCCCATCAGCGGCGGCCAGTCGCCGTATTTTCTCACGGCGGAGTGGAACCGGAAATCGGCGGACTTTTTCCAATCCCCGCCTTGCGAGGCAAGCACCGCCTCGCGCACCGGCGTGTCCAGCCGGAACGAGCCCCGGATCGCGAGGAGGCAGGCAATCGCCAGGATGATCGTCGGGATTCTGGACATGGAAAACGTCAGACGCCCCGCAGTCCGGTCAGGAGGAGTTCGGCGTTCGAGCGGGTGTGCTGGAGGTTTGAGGCGAGGACCTCCATCGCCTCGGCGGCGGGAAGCTCGGAGAGCTGCCTGCGGAGCTGGACCACGCGCTCGTATTCGTCGGGGTGAAAGAGCAGCTCTTCCCGCCGGGTTCCCGACTGGACGATGTGGATGGCCGGAAAGATCCGCAACTCGGCGATCGAGCGGTCGAGGTGGAGCTCCATGTTGCCGGTTCCCTTGAACTCCTCGAAAATGAGATCGTCCATCCGGCTTTTTGTTTCGATGAGCGCGGTGCCGAGGATCGTCAGGCTCCCGCCCTCCTCGACGTTCCTCGCCGAACCGAAAAACCTCCGCGGCCGCGCGAGCGCCTTGGCGTCCACTCCCCCGCTCATCGTGCGGCCCTTGGTCGGCTGCAGGTTGTTGTAGGCGCGGGCCATGCGCGTGATCGAATCCAGGAGGATGATCACGTCGCGCCCGAGCTCGACGAGTCGCTGCGAGCGGTCGGAGACGGCCTCGCAGATTTGCACGTGCCGCGTCACGGGCTCGTCGAATGTCGAGGCGTAGATCTCGCAGTCCAGCGCCCGCCTCATGTCGGTCACCTCCTCCGGACGCTCATCCACCAGCAACAAAATCAGCACCGCATCGGGATGGTTCTTGCGGATCGATCGGGCCAGCGTCTGGAGCATGAGCGTCTTCCCGGCCCGCGGTGGCGAGGCGATCAGCCCGCGCTGGCCCATCCCGAGCGGCGTGATCAGGTCCACCGCGCGCGCCGACAGCTCGGGATTCAGCGGGGTCTCCAAAAAAATCCGGCGGTTCGGAAACAATGGCGTCAGCTTTTCAAAGTCCGCGGGCGGCTTCCACCGGGCGAACGGAATCCCCTCCACGGAGATCAACTCCTCCACGACGAGCCCCCGTTCGCGGTGCCGCGGAAGCCGGATCGAAAACTCCAGCATCAGCCCCTCCCGGAGTCCGGCGCTCCGCATCAAACCCGGCAGAACAAAGACATCCTCCGGCCCAGGCCTCAAATCAAACGCCGTCCAGCGGATCACCCCGGAATCCCCGTTCCGCTCCAGCAGGCCCTTCCCGGTCAGGCGCCCGCCCTTTGTCAACTGATGCCGGGCCTGGTCCATGATCAGATGATGCCGGGTGGAATCCGGACGAACCCGCCCCCCCGTCTCCCGCGCCCGCACCAGAAGCCCCTCCAGCGGCAAATGCTGGAGGTCATTCAAAAACAAATCCGGAGGAACT
>Ga0194054_10001216_pt1 | contig 12565 bp, 11 predicted proteins | sample SepL2210m_MetaG_FD_163628 | JGI IMG/M metagenome (GOLD analysis project Ga0194054, IMG submission 163628) | Anoxic zone freshwater microbial communities from boreal shield lake in IISD Experimental Lakes Area, Ontario, Canada - Sep2016-L227-10m | ecosystem: Environmental > Aquatic > Freshwater... | reverse complement strand
ATTATCTATGGTTAATTGGAGCACTACCAAGATTACGCGAACACTCCGATCATTATATATTCTTTAACGAGAGATGAAAAAAAGATTGAGGGGTTGATATGACGACAAAAATATTAATGGTCGATGATTTTCCAGCTATCTTAGAACTTTACGACCTGTATTTTAAGTCTAAATGTAAGACCGTTGAAATTGAAGAATGTACGTCGGCATTAGAAGGCCTGGAAAAAATGAAATCCCAACAATTTGATATTATAATATCTGATTATGATATGCGAGATATGGATGGGATTGAGTTTCTTAAAACAATCAGAAGTAAGAGTGATTCTACACCATTCATCCTGCTAACCGGGATTCAAGATACAAGACTCGAAATTGAAGCACTGGAATACGGAGCAAAGTTTATGCAGAAAGGTGAAGAACCTAAAAAGCATTTTGATGAGGTAATATCAATGCTCAGGGAAATTAAGAAGCACCACGCTTCTTAACCTCGCATTAAAAAATCGACACCGAAATATTCGGACATCAAGGCAAAGCATATTTCTGCCCCATATTGCAATAATCTCGGACTTGATAGAACCTATGGGGTTTGAAATGCCGTATAAATTTTTCCTATCCTGTGCGATTTGGAGTGGAATTCTTCGGTATTTGCGGGGTGAAGAATGACCCCCCGGATAGAATTAACGAGTTTTATCAGGGATATCCAATGCGGAATTTCTGAATTGATCAAGCGCATTGATGCCTTGGGCCCCGGTGAAAGATGAACCCCCATGAGGTATGGGAAGGGGACCGTTTATCAGTATGCTAGTTCATGGGTTCCCTTACCCGAGGCATCAGAGGGATGAGATGGGAGATTTAGCCGGATTATTTTTCAGAGAACGTGGGATTGAATGGAGTAGTACACGCCTCGGGGGAATGTATCCAAAACAAAGGTAACCACCAACGGCATAAGTCGGGGTATCTCATTTCTGGTGGTCTCACGAGAATCCGAAAGAATTATGTGGCATTGAACAAAAAATAATGTGGATGACACTTATTTTTATTATCGAAGATAATGAAAACCTCGCTGATGGCCTAGCCTATTTTCTTAAGTACCTTGCTCGCTATGGTACCCTTATTGCCAACTCGGCAGAACTTGCTCTCGATACCCTGATGAAGATTGAAACCCCGGACCTGATCCTCCTTGATATAAAACTTCCAGGAATGGATGGTATTGATTTCCTCTCCCGAATCCGCAGGGATATTAAATTAAAGGATGTAAAAGTAGTTATTTATTCTGGTCTGCCGGAGTACAAAGTCCGTGAAGGACTTGAAGAGAGGAACATTTTTGTTCAACACATTTTACAAAAACCGACAAGCCCCGCAGCCCTTGTTGCTATTATTGATAAAGAGCTGAAGCAAAAATAATATCCGTCCTGTTTTTTTATGGTGCAACAGGTACGACGTTGCAACAGATGAATTAATTTTTTTGGCTCTTCTCCAGGCTTAGGAGATTTCATTGTGTAACTACGACCTCCCATAATAGGTAAAAGCCTCAACAGAAAATAATTGGAATGCCGGGAGAAAAGTTAGGTGAATACTATTACAAGGAAAACCGCCTTTGCCCAGGCGCGACCCGAAGAGGTCTCGCGCAGACCCATATCGGGATGGGAACAATCTCAATGCGGGGGTTTGGGGACGGTAGTCCCCATCATATTGTTTACCCAAAGACACCTGATTTATCCCCCGACCTCATAACCAACCACCTAATTTTTATCCGCACACAAAAAAAAAGAAACACAAAAATTGATTTCGTTGTAGCTTGGTTTGTGTTATACTGGAACGTAATTTTTAGAAATGGGGTTAATTCTTCCATTCCGGGAAATGTGGGCCATCCTGAATTGGGAGAAGAACCTTTTTTAATAAATCTGGTCGTCCGCTCGTTCTGCCGAAACGCTTTGGAGGCATTTTCGGGTATAATTTATTCTGTGACTCCATACTGACCCGAAATCTGATTCTATTGGGGAACCTGAAGCGATCAAGTTTTTTTGCTGGGTTGCGAATCTTTTTTGAAACCTCAGTAGTCATCCATTCATCAATTATCCGGTATGCATACACCTCATTTAACGTGTTGTTTCCTTTCCATGCAATGGGATTTCAGTTGCCCACGCGATAGGCACCCTTCGGCACTCTCATCTCAAACCGGGCTCCTTTGCCAATCTCCCCTGTCTCGCAGATGGTGATGCCGGTGATGTTAAGGATCTCCCTTGATAAGGCTAAACCGAGCCCGGTGTTCTTCCCAAAACCTAGTTCGAAGATCTTTTCCTTCTCATCTATGGAAACACCCGCGCCATCGTCCTCGCAAATTACGATACAATCATCCCCGGATTCCATAGAATAGAACCGGATGGTCGTGATCTTCCCGCCGTACCGGGCTGCATTATCCATCACGTTGTAAAATACCTTGACAATCAGCGGGTCGGCGAACACTTCAGTGCCGGCAGGGAGGTCGTTTATCACCACAACCGTTTCTAAAGGGGCTTGCTTTAACGCTGAGTCAACGAGTGTTCGGCAGTCTTGCCATATGGGTGCATGAACCCCGATGCTCTCGTATTCTTTAGTGAACTGGATCATCGAAGAGATGCGTTGCGCAGCGGTTGAAACCTTCAGGAAATATTCATTATGAGTGGTATCGCGTGGCCAATCTTCGAGAAGGGCAAGGTATCCCCGTAGAACCGTCAGCTGGTTGTTGATATCGTGGCGGGTAATGGAAGAGAGGAGGTTGAGTTTTTTGTTTGCAATAGCAAGTGATGTTACATATCGCTGGAGCTCCTGCGCATGGTGATCCCTCTCTGTTTCGAGTTTTTTGCGTTCGGTGATATCAATGAGGAGCAGGAGCGTTGCGGGGTTGTCGTGATATTTGATCGGCGTTCCTTTTACGATAACCGTTCTCCTGCACCCGTCCTGTGTCATGATATCTGTTTCATATACGGGGACTTCACGTCCGATGTGGCGGGCTGTAATGTTGGCAGTTACTTTGTCGCGTTGATCTTCTGCAACATATGAAAGTAACGATGTTCCGATCAACTCCTCCGCAACATACCTAATTGCCCACTCTGCGGCCGGGTTTACATAGAGGATTTTCCCGTCCGTTCCGTATATGACGATGTAATCGGGTAGGTTCTCGATAAGACTCCGGTTAAAAGATTCACTCTGCTGCAGTGCCCGCTCGCTTCTGCCGAGATCATCAATATTATGCCGCAATTCCTCTTCTGAAGCGGTTAGTTCCTCATATGATGCATGAAGATCTTCAGCATTTTTCAGCAGATCCTCCTCTGCCTTTTTGCGTTCGGTAATGTCATGGGTAATTGTAAGGACGTGCGCTACACCGTTTAGTTCAATAATTGACATGGACATCGAGCCATAAATCTCTCCGGTTTTTGTAAGAAAACGAGCCTCGAAATTTCTGACCTCCCCTTTGGCTTGCAATTCTTCTACAATCTTCCTCCTATCTTCCGGATCCTTCCAGAAATTTATTTCCAAAGAAGTTTTACCGGCGACATCCTCTTCCGTATACCCTGTTATCTCTGTAAATCCCTTATTTACTGAAATAAACCTGCCGTCGTTAAGATGGGTGATGCAAATTGAATCGGGGCAGGTAAAGAATGACTTCCTGAATTTTTCTTCACTTATATGCAATGCTTCTTCATTACGCTTACGCTCGGTGATATCATACAATATTGACCTGCTCATCATGATACTGCCGTCTGTGTTTTCAATTAACGTTGAACTGGCAAGAGCGGTTAGTATAGTACCATTTTTCCTGATTATATCAAACTCAAAATCTCGTATCCATCCTTGCTCTAAAAACTGTGGAAAACTCCTTTTAAGATTATCACGGCTCTTTTTTGTAAGGAAGCCTGAAAATTTTTTCTTGCCGATAATTTCTTCTCGCGAATACCCTAGCCATGAGAGTTCTGTATTGTTTATGTTGATAAAAACACCATCCTTGTCAAGCGAGTGATATCCACATGGTGCGTTATTGTAAAGATCATAAATTTCTCCAGATGCACGATCGCGGTCTGCTTCCGCCCTTTTCCGTGAGAATGCTGCCTTGATCTTGTGGACCAGTTCGGCAAACTGCGCTTCAGGATTGCCACCTTTCTGGAGATAGAAGTCCGCTCCACTATCGATCGCCTGCATTACTACCTCTTCCCTGCCTTTCCCGGTAAATAGAATAAAAGGAATCGATCCAAAGAGTATCCTCACCTCAACAAGGAATTGTATGCCGTTCATCCCCGGCATCTGGTAATCGGAGATAATGGCATCGAATTGTTCTTCCTGGAGGCGATCTAATGCAGCAGATGCCGAACCAACGGTTGCAACAGAGAACTCTCCGGATTGCTCAAGGAACAACTTGCTGATGTCGAGAAGATTGGGTTCGTCATCGACATAGAGTACCCGGAGAGTATCTGCCATCAGACTCTATAGTCTGTCTTGGAACACATATCTTTCGGAATTGGGATCCCGGATATTACTTTCATTTTCCATAATATTCCATCAGATGCCTGAAATATCCGAAGCCCTGACCGCTTGGCTCTCGTCTGGAAAATTTCTAAATTCTTCGTTTTTATTTTAAAAGAAATTTCGAACCCAACCAGAAAATAATGATAGAATCTTTACTAAGTTTCAAGAACGCCCCGGCCGGGATTTGAACCCGGGTCAAAAGCTCCGGAGGCTTCTAGGATGTCCACTACCCTACCGGGGCACCGTATACTAATTCTCCCTTCATAATTGGCGTGCATCATCCGGACATTGCCATGAAAGGGTGGTAACATATTACTCATTTAGTTATAAATAAACTTGCAATCCGAATGATTCCCTGACCAAGTTCTCAAAATTGCGATACCAGAATTATGAATAGTACCTTAAAACCGGTGACTGGCTTTTTTACAGCTTCCGGATTTTGTCCACCTTAACAGATTGGATTTCTGACCGCAAAGAATTGCGATGCAGGTACAGAAATCACTATGGACATACTACCATTGTGGGTCAATCCTTTTAAGCATATCGAACCTTCTTCACGACCGAAAAGGTGAAATAAGACCATAAAATCCGTCCTGTGCTTGTGCCATTCTGTACGGGCTAACCTGAACATACCAGTTCAGGGTCCTCAGGAATGAAAGGGGAGCCGTAACAACACGGTCCTAATTTAGGACCTCGTTTTATGGGAACAATTGTTGTTATGAGTGCCGGACATGGTAAAGGTGCCAGATCTTGCAGGCACCTTCATGGCTGACCATGCAGGGACCGACCGGAGTCCTCGGGTTGCATACTTTTCCGAATAATTTACAATCCGCAGGTTCTGCAATACCCCTGAGTACCTTGTCGCAGATACAGGCCGTATGCTTGGTGATGTGTTTGAATTCGAGATTAAATTTTTTCTGGGCGTCGTATTGTGCGAAACCCGGCCGTAAACGAAGACCTGACTGGGGGATTACCGGGAAACCACGCCACTCGACATCTGATGGCTCAAATACGCGGTACATCAGGTCTTGTGCTTTTTTGTTCCCGTCACAGGTTACCGCCCTCGGGTAGGCATTATCGACCCGGTGTGTACCCTCTTTTACCTGTTCGACAAGCATCAGGAGTCCGAGGAGAATGTCCTCTGCCTCAAAACCGGCCACCACCTGGGGCACCGGGAACTGTTCGTACTCGTGGTACCCCATGACCGTGCAGACGTGCCCTGGCAGAATAAAGCCGTGAAGTGCTGCTTCGCCCTGTTCAAGGAGCCACTTCATGGCAGGCGGTACAAGGCGGTGGCAGGAGAGGATGGAGAAATTGCCCGGCGGGTTGGTGAGCAGCGACGCTGCAACGGTAGGTGCCGTGGTCTCGAAGCCGACTGATATGAATACCACTTCTTTTTCGGTCTTTTCTGCTATCTCTACCGCCTTATGGACTCCCTGGACAACCCGTACATCCCCGCCGCAGGATTCAAGAGACCCCTTCGAACCCGGGACCCTGAGCAGGTCGCCATAGGTAGCGATGATACAGCCTTTTTCTACCAGTTCAAGTGCAGCATCGATCTCACCCTGGGGAGTAATACAGACCGGACACCCGGGACCCATGACAATTTTCAGTCTTTTTGGGAGTACACTACGGAGCCCTGTCCGTGCAATGGCGGCCTCATGAGTCCCGCAGATATGCATGAAGGTGAGGTCGCGGTCCACCATCTGATGGAGCTTTTCAGTAATCTCCTTTCCAACCGCCATAATTCTACAAATGTTTCGGCGCTAATCACATAAGAGTGCTGATCATTTTGATCTTTGACATAAATCCAATGCTCAATTTTCAAATATTGTAAGGGTTCCATTCAACCTGCCCATTTTAAGGCAGAACACTAATTTCCATATCTATTTATACCCACCTGCTCCACCGCTCACCATGCTTGGTGTCTCAACCTACTGTCTTCATGGGTTGCCGCTTGATAGTGCGCTTGAACAACTATCCGGCATTACGGGTATGGTTGAGGTGATGGATGAAGGGTACCATTATCTGGCAGACACTTCGGTCCTGGAGAACTATTCGTTACGTTATTCAATTCATGCCCCGTATCACGGGATCAATATTGCCAGCGTTTTTGAGACCATCCGCCGTGCGAGTATCGCGGTGACACTGGAATGCTTCTCGGTTGCCGCTGAAATTGGTGCGAATGTTGTCCTGCATCCCGGGTATTATGCATGGGAACAGGAAAAAAGGTCTGCCCGGCGGCAGTTTACTACATCACTCGGGGAACTTTCCAATGCTGCGGATGACCTTTCACTCACCTTTTATTTTGAAAATATGGGGGGTATGGATTATTTCTTCTTACGGACGCCCGATGAACTTGACCTTATCGGGGATGCCGGTTTCGCGCTCGATGTAGGTCATGCAAACCTTAACAACTGCCTGCCAGCATTCCTCGAAACGGCGATTGACCACATGCATATTCACGATAATTATGGCAGGAATGACTCGCACAGCCCAGTCGGAGATGGCGATATCGATTTTACAGCGGTGATGAAAGTGCTTCAACGTAACCATGTGACTCCGGTCCTTGAAGTAGCTACATTTAAAGGAGTAGTCAGGAGTATCGATGCTCTTCTTCAAATCCCGTCTACTCCCTGAATTGCCATATGTATGAATGTTTTATCCCTTCCGGCAGGGGGATTTATCTGAAATCTGCGGGGTGAAACCAACCCTCCGGATATTCCACCAATCCGGGCAGTAATTCATTGTCCTGAGATTCGTGTTCCGCAATCTTTTAAACATAATACTACGTAGTTTATAGGACACAGCAGCATGCCAATTGTTGCGAAGCAGCATGTAACTCCAAGTTGTATGCCTGCCTGCACGTTATGGCGTTCTTCCCTGTGCCTGTGTGACACAGCCCGGTAGTGTGCCTCCTTGGTAAGGAGGAAGTCGCGAGTTCGAATCTCGCCACAGGCTTGATAGCGGAACTAATAATCTCTGTCACTTTTTTACTATGGTTTGTTAAAAGTAAGCCCGAGACCGTGAGTGTTAGGTGAAGTAATGTGCTCATTACTCTATGACACGAACACCCGCGCCCAAATGTACTTACCCATTATGCACCGAAACGGACCACCGGGCATATGTCCGCGACAAACCCTACGAGGTAAAAAAAGCATCTCACGGGTTATGTCCCGTTTGTCACACAACACTATTTGATAAAACATTACCCCGGCAGGAATTGACAGGTGTAAAGGGTTGCCCGGGGATTATCCGGACCTTATGTGAAGACCAGTGACAAAGGCTTGCACCTTTTGGCTATTCATGTCCAGGGTGTCAGTCCTTCCGGTCCTGATTTGGATGATCGACAATTAGACAATCTTTTATACCGGTAAAAGATAGTTCCCTATCGGTACTGATCTTAGTCTGTCAGTTACCAACCTAAACCGCATAAAGACCAACACATTAGCTCAGTTGGGGGGGCCGGCCACCTGGCCCCTTTATCGATAGGGTACAATCCATTTTTTGTCTAACATTCCCTGATATTACTTTCACCCCACGTCCGGCAGCTCTCCATATATTCCAACCCAGATTTTATCTACATGGTTAATCCAATGGGATGGGTATAAGGCAAAAAATACCGAATCGTTACGGGATGGGGTATTGATGTCATGATATACTGTGGTTTGTCGGAAAACGGAAATGCGTTATTTGTCAGAGATGTATTCCCAGTGCAAGGAATCCCATGGCAGGCAATTGAAAGTCTTGAACCACTGGAAGAAAATAGCACCACGAGGTAAACGGTATAAGTATCATTCAGGACATCATTTCACTCGTACGGGTGGAAGAAAATACTCCCCCCAAGTTTTAGGAATATACGATTTTTTTGATTGCCGGGCTCTTACCTGCAGTTGTACGGGAGTTTTTAATATCCAGGTCCAATAAACAATAGAAGATTGAGGAATAACCATGCTTATCGGACCCTCTCCCACACTGGAAATGGAAATTTTCGTGGATAAATTATTCTGCAACGGGTGTGCGAATTGCATTCAGCAATGTACAATGGGTGTTTTTAAAATGGATGGCGATCAAGCCTTTGTTGACAATGAATACATCTGCGTTGGATGCTTTAAATGCCAGAGCTTCTGTCCGACAAATGCGATACAACCACGTATTGTCATGCGGGTTTCATGATTTATCCCTTTCCGATCTCCTGTCACCGGGCAATTAGGGTCTATTTTCTGCCGTTCTTTTTTAAAAAAAGAACGGGATTAAACGTAGGTATTTTCATTCGTAATCAAAATCGAAATCATAATCCTCATAATCTTCGCTCATTGTTCTCCAGATATCCACACAAATTTTCGGGTGTCCGCTGCAATAACAATCGATTAAACACTTGTATCGCAATTCTCCATCAGTACCTACATACCAGTCCAGGTATTCACATGCTCCATATTTCTCCACATATTCCGCTTCTTCACGTGTTCCATATTGCATAGGTTGCACCAGGGACGAAATGGACTAAATTTGGATAGGTATTTCTTATTATCCGAATAGTTTTTTTTTCAAATATATGCAATTAATCTCTGTACTATCTTCTTTTCATAGAGATATATCCTCACAAAACAACACTATTGATGTTTTGATATCAAAACAGGCTTAAATCAGATGAAAGTCGTTGGAAGTACATCTGGTAAAAACCGGTACTTGCCATGCCGATCGGATATGGAAAGAAGGACCTCTCGGGCGTAAGATCTCTTAATGATACGATTGCTTCCTACTGCATACCATGTCAATGAGGAACTACTCATGTCTAAAAACATGACGGCGGGATTTATTGTAATGGATATACTGGCACCTACCATCACGTTCATGGGAAATGTATGGTAAATGAGAATCCCCTTGCCTGAAATGAACTACATCAGGTCCGGCAGCACCAGTTGAAAGGAACCTCTATCATATGATGTTTATTGTCACGGTCACACCTGGGCCATCCCCGATCCAATTGCACCCTTCAACAACTCAAATCATTATTGCTGTTACCCCGGGATTTTGGACTATTTCACCTGCAACCGGGATATAAGGTCACCCATGGACTGGTCTGTCCTTCCCCGGTCTACTAGTCCAACAACGACCCTTTTTTATAAAAAAAGGGTGTGATGCACGTACTTATTCCCCCTCTACAGCGTGCGGCCTGCTCACGCGAGTCGGGCAATGAGGAAACAACTGGATGAATATAAATGGTGGGGATGATATCCCGGCAGGCAGAGGTTCACACAATACTATTGCTTTTTCTCATAATAGGTGCAGAATGACCCGCATCTGACACACCCTTCGTTACACGGCTCTACGTGAATGGTAATTGTTGACCTCGGGTATTCAAGTTTCAGGTCTGCTTCAAGGTGGTCCTCGAAATCGTGGGATAATTCGACTGATATGTCTTTTGACATCACCAGGTGAAAATCAATGAATATTTCCGGGCCTGCACGCCGTGTTTTCAATTCATGGAACCCTGCGTAGTCCTTTGCATGCTCGCAGATTATCTCCTTAATCCGCTTTTCATCTTCTTCAGGAAGACTCCTGTCCATCAGGTCTGAAAGTGACCTCTTTGTAAGGTCATAGGCTGCCTTCATAATTACAATGGCAACACCTATTGCAACAAGTGGGTCGAAGAGGGTAATCCCTGTCAATCGTATCAGGATAAGCCCGAAAAAAACTCCGAGCGAGGTGAATATATCTGTCCGGAGGTGCCACGCATCGCTTTCAAGGGCTATTGAGTCGGTTTGTTTGGCGACTTTCATAAGCCGCGAAGAAACGTACCAGTTCACTAGTGCAGAAAACCCCATGACGGCAATACCTGCCAGGAGCATCTGGGGGGTGAAATATTCAGTCTGCTCACCGAGCAGTTTTTTTACCGATTCGTAAATAATCAGGATTGCAGCGATAAAAATAAGCAGTGCTTCCACAAGGCCGGAAATATCTTCGAATTTACCATGGCCAAACTCATGTTCGGGGTCCGGTGGTTCAGCTGATTTCCTGACGGCTATAAATGCAATTACTGCCGCAACCAGGTCCATCGAAGAATGAATTGCTTCTGAAATAATGCTCACAGAACCAATGGCGGTACCGACGGCAAATTTTAACAGGACCAGCCCGGTATTAGAGATAATCGAGAGACGCGCTGTCTTTTCTTTCAGTCTGTCAAGAGTTTTTTTATCCTCGTCCGGCATCGTGATGGTATCCTGATTAGATATGGGTTGTACAATATTTCAACATATTGAGGAATTCTGGTTACGGATACGAGCCTGTCCAACCAGCTATGATAATGGTTGGACAGACCAATAAAACGCCTAATAAAAATAAAGGAATAATCACCTGCTTCATCCAATTGCTGAAAATACCCGTGCATCCTGAGATCCCGAACTGAGGAGCGAGTGACAAATCGAACTATTCATTACCGCAAGAAATAGCATCCGCTCCAAGAACTGCGTCATGCGGTGAAATATCAGATATATTCAATAATATTGTGCGAGTTGCTGAACAGGTTGAATATTATTCTGCAGATGTCCCAGGAGGAGAATTTGATAGGCCACGAAGTTAGCCATGAGATAGAGTTTTTTACTGGAATTTCTCAGTTTTCTGATATCGAACTTCACAGTTGACTTGATATTATTGTGGGTCCGTTCGCAATCACCTCGTTTCTTGTATACAGCACGAAATGTAGGATCGAGAAGATTTTGGTTTCTCAAATACATACCGACCTGTTCCTGTCGCCCATTTTTATACAGGAAGTCGAGTTTTTGTGATAGCGTAGCATGTACCAACCCACCTTTCTTCCATAATTTGTTAACCCAGTGATCAATGCGGTCTGCTTTACCCTCTTTCTGAACAACGGCCGTATCGCGAAAATCGATGTACGGTCTCACACGAAGGATCTGATGGATATCCGCGTGGATCTGAAATGCATCATATCCTCCGTCAGCAAAGACGGCGGATATCTTTGGTTTCATCTTTTCCACCCCCTTGATCATCGGGAGTGCATAGTTTGAATCAGATTCTGTTCCTCCTGAATAGCAGCAGAAGATGGGAATATCGCCAAGATGAAAGATATGTGCCTTGTCCATCTTGCATTTATAGTGTGGATTGTACTCCGCGTAGTTGTCATATCGAGAAGCCTCTAATGGGGTTGAATCCATTATCCCAACGTTCTCACCTGATTCACGGCAGATAATCGTTCCAACAATTTCCATGAGCATCTCAAAACCTTCCTCTTTAAGCCTGTATTTGACAAAATGATGTAGTGTGGAAGGAGCTGGAATAAGATACCCGTTTCCTGTCCATGGTAGAGCAAGAGATCGGCAGTCTTCGTCAGTTAGTGTAAGAATTGTATCTCTGTACGATAGCTTGCGAAATAATTTCACAACCATTAATTTTAGCATGATGAGGGGATCATGGTGGAAGTGATTCCCTCCTCCCTTGTAACAATTGTCTTCCAGATACCTCACGAGTAGATACAAATCAATATGTTGCAGATACTGGCTAATCGGTATCCGATTCGGTAATATCTCACTTAATGTGAGATCTTTGGTTTCTTCTATGAATAAAACCATAGAGGCACTCAAGCCGATATATAAAGGTACCGAAATGTCGCTGGATCTACCGTTTTGTGGGGTTTCTAAATGGATTTTTCAACGAATCACTAAAAATAGCGATGGCTTTTTATGCGGAGATCCTAATTGGACAGGCTCATATCAATCACTTGCGTAATATTGCAGAGTCTTTTATATTTCTATTGCTAAATTCTCCGGTGTATTGGGCCTTTATATATGAGATATTCGAATTAGCCCAAATCAATCGGTTTCTAATTTGATGGCACAAAAAGCACCAAATATAGTTACGGAAGAGAAATGGACAGGCAAAGCTAAAGGGGGGGATCGAGATTTCTTCAGATCGATTCTGTCTGTATTTAAGGAGACCCTAGAAATAAAATCTGAAAGCGTTCACTGGTTTGACGTTATTCTGGATATTCGTCAGCAAGAGCAACTGGTATGAGATAAAATTCACGAGGGCGTACAGCTCT
>Ga0194054_10001210_pt1 | contig 12619 bp, 10 predicted proteins | sample SepL2210m_MetaG_FD_163628 | JGI IMG/M metagenome (GOLD analysis project Ga0194054, IMG submission 163628) | Anoxic zone freshwater microbial communities from boreal shield lake in IISD Experimental Lakes Area, Ontario, Canada - Sep2016-L227-10m | ecosystem: Environmental > Aquatic > Freshwater... | reverse complement strand
GCCCCTTTCGATCAGGAAGATACCTATGATAGGGGAGAAGACCTACCGGCTGCTGAGGTCCATGGGGATCGTGACGATAGACACCCTCAGCCAGGTCCCGGTGGAGATGATGGAAAGGGTGATGGGCAAGAACGGGATCATGATATGGGAGAAGGCCAACGGGCAGGATTCTGCGCCTGTGGTGCCGTATTCTGAGAGCAAATCGATCAGCACAGAGACCACCTTTGAGCAGGATTCCATAGATGTGGTGAAGATGAAGGAGAAGCTGGTTAAGATGGTCGAAAAGATCGCTTTCGAGCTCAGGGACCAGCAGAAGCTCACCTCCTGCGTCACGGTGAAGATCCGCTATTCCAACTTCGACACCCACACCCTGCAGAAACACGTGCCTTACACGGCGTTTGACCATATCCTGATCCCCCTGGTAAAGGACCTGTTTGACCGGCTCTACCAGCGCCGCATGCTGATCCGCCTTATCGGTGTGCGCTTCAGCGGGCTGGTAGCAGGCAATCCGCAGTTGAACATGTTCGAGGACAGCAGTGAGATGATCAGCCTGTACCAGGCCCTCGACAAGGTCCGCAACAAGTACGGGCAGAAGATCGTGAGGAGGGGGGTGGCGTGTACCTGAACTGCCACTCATATTACTCCCTGCGCTACGGCACCCTTTCGGTCGAAAAACTGGTTGAGGAGGCCGTACGCTGCGGGGTGCAGGCCCTGGCGCTTACCGATATCAACAATTCCACGGGCATCATGGAGTTTATCCAGGTTTGCACCGACAAGGGGGTGAAGCCCATTGCAGGGATAGAGTTCCGTCGCAATGACGAACTGTTGTATGTGGGCCTGGCGCGCAATAACGAGGGGTTTAGGGAATTGAACGAATTCCTGAGCCGGCATAATATCCGGAACCAGCCTTTGCCCGATAAACCGGAGGGGCTGGAGAATGTGCGCTGGGTAGTTTCTCCGCAGGTCAGCGAGAAGCGGGAAACGAGAAGCGAAAAAAGAACTGATCTTTCACTGCCTCACAACCCCGCTACCTCGCTGCCTTCTACTTATATAGGTCTCCCACCTGCCTCCGCGAATCGTTTAATACTTTCGCGCCATCGCCACCTCATGGACCGCATGGTGATCTGGCAGCCCGTGACGGTGCTGGATGAAAAATCGTACGAGCTTCACAGGAATTTCAGGGCGGTAGATAAGAATGTTTTGCTGAGCCGGCTGGAGCCGGGGCAGCTGGCCTCACCTTCGGAAGTGATGATGCCCATAGATGATCTGCTGGAGCCTTACCGTGAATTCCCGGGGATCATCCGCAATACGGAGAAGCTGATGGAAGACTGCAGCATAGGCTTCGACTTCAGGGAGTGCAAGAACAAGAGGAGTTTTACCGGTAATGTGTATGATGACCAGGTCCTGCTGGAGAAACTCGCACTCGACGGCTTACAGTACCGTTATGGCTCAGGAAATACCGAAGCCGTCAACCGGATAAAACACGAACTGGGGATCATCAGCCGCATGGGTTTCTCAGCTTATTTTCTCATCGCCTGGGATATTATACGTTATTCGATGTCGAGGGGATTTTACCATGTGGGCAGGGGAAGCGGAGCAAATAGCATTATTGCTTATTGCTTGAAAATCACAGATGTTGACCCGATTGACCTCGACCTTTACTTTGAGCGTTTTATCAATCCCAAACGAACCTCACCCCCCGACTTCGACATCGATTATTCCTGGAAGGAAAGGGACGAGGTACTCGACTATATATTCAAACGGTATGGCCATGAACATACAGCCCTGCTGGGGGCCATGTCGACCTTCCGCGACCGCTCCATCATCCGTGAACTGGGAAAGGTTCACGGCCTCCCCAAGCAGGAGATGGACCTCTTTATCAAGCATCCTGAGGATGCCATCCACAATAACCATATCATAAAGAAGATCAATGAACTGGGTGAGATGATGGCGGATTTTCCGAATATGAGGACCATACATGCCGGGGGCGTGCTCATCTCCGAACATCCCATCACCTGCTATACATCCCTCGACATGCCGCCAAAGGGCTTTCCAACCACCCAGTTCGATATGTACGTGGCCGAAGATATAGGCTTCGAGAAACTGGACATCCTGAGCCAGAGGGGGATAGGACATATATACGAGACGGCGGGAATTGTGCGCAGGAACAAGGGGGTAAGTGTAGATGTTCACAGGATCAATGAGTTCAAGGCGGATGAGGAAGTGAAGAAACTCCTTCGTATCGGGAAGACCATCGGCTGTTTTTACGTGGAAAGCCCGGCCATGAGGGGGCTCCTTAAGAAGCTGCATTGCGACAGTTACCGCAGCCTGGTGGCGGCAAGTTCAATTATCAGGCCGGGGGTGGCACGTTCGGGGATGATGAAGGAGTATATCTTCAGGTTCCATAACCCGGGGAAATTCAAATATATGCATCCCATCATGGAGGAACAGCTGAAGGAGACTTACGGGGTGATGGTGTACCAGGAGGATGTGCTGAAGATCTGCCATCATTTCGCGGGCCTCGACCTGGCCGATGCCGATGTGCTGAGAAGGGCGATGAGCGGGAAATACAGGTCAAAAAAGGAGCTGCAGAGGATAGTCGACAAGTTCTTCGAGAACTGCCGCAGGTTCGGCTACCCCGAAGAGGTGACGAAGGAAGTATGGAGGCAGATCGAGTCTTTTGCAGGCTATTCCTTCTCGAAGGCGCATTCGGCCTCCTATGCGGTGGAGAGCTACCAGAGCCTGTTTTTAAAAGCGCATTACCCGCTTGAGTTCATGGTAGGGGTCATCAACAATTTCGGGGGATTTTATCCTTCCTGGGTATATTTCAACGAGGCAAGGAACTGGGGTGCGAAGATCCATCCTCCCTGCGTGAACCGGGGTGAATACAAGACCTGTATCCGGGGGGAGGATGTGTATGTGGGGTTCGTTCATGTTAACGGACTTGAGGCGGTGGTAGGGAAAGCCATTGCGGGAAACCGGGAGCCGGGAACCGGAAACCGGATCACGAGTCACGAGTCGCGGATCACCGATCGGAAAGCAGGAAGCGAAAATGAATCATCCCGCATCCTGCATCCTGCATCCTGCGGTGAATACAGGGACCTTGAGGATTTCATTGAACGTGTGCCGGCCAGCCTCGAACAGCTCATCATCCTGATCCGTGCCGGGGCCTTCAGGTTCACGTGCAAGCCAAAGGCCCTGCTTCTGTGGGAGGCGCATATGCTGCTCGGCTGCCGGAAACAGGGAGTGGGGAGCCGGAAACAGGGAGCAGGAAACAGGAAACAGGAAACAGGATTTTTGGTCCCGGTTCCTGATTCCCGGTTCCCGATTCCCGATTCCCGTTTCCCGTTTCCCGGGTCCCCCCTGGGCCGGCGCCATGTAAACAAGGAACATTCGCTGGTTACCGACCATCCGGGAGCATATTTTTCCCGTTCCCTTCATCCTGCCGCGGATATCCCGATGGTTGCCGACCAAAGCCTCTTCAATACGCGGCCGAAAAAATTTGAACTTCCTGCCCTGGCTCAAAGCACCCTGGAAGAAGTCTATGACGAGATAGAACTCCTTGGCTGGCCTGTTTCAAATTCGTATTTCGAACTGCTTGAAACCCCGTTCAGGGGAGAGATCATGGCCCGGGAAATGATGGGGAAATCCGGTAAAAAAGTGCGTATGCTCGGGCTGCTGGTCACGATCAAATATGTACGGACGGTGCGGAAGGAATGGATGCACTTTGGCACTTTCATCGATTTCGAAGGACAGTTCTTCGATACGGTTCATTTCCCCAAGGCAGTTGAAAAATATCCTTTCAGGGGTGAAGGGGTATACCTGGTAATGGGTAAGATTGTTGAGGAATTTGGCTTTCCCAGCCTCGAAGTCGAAAAAATGGCAAAGATGCCGCTTAAGAAAGACCCGAGGAGCTGAAAGCCTAAACTCCGGTTCCGGGTTCCTGACTCCCAGTTCCCGGTTCCCGGTTCAGGGCTTTGTCCCGATGATATACTGGGAACCTGAAGGAGCTTCAATGGTCCTGATATCTTCCAGACCTGCCGACTTCATCCAGCTGCTGATCTCTGCAACGGTATAAGTGTCACCGCGCGGAGTGCCAACGAGCATATTAATGGCAAATACCGCTCCCTGGAAGGGTTGTGTGCGGTCGTCACTCATCAGGTGATCCATAATCACAAGCTGTCCGCCCGGGTTCAGGGCATCTGCACCCTTTTGGATCAGAAGCTCATTCTCCCCTGGATCATTAATGTGAATGATTGCGAACATCAGAACCATGTCGAAACCCGATCCCAGGCTGTCGGCGAGATAATTCCCCCGGGCAGTTCCTGCCTTTTCATCAAGTTTATACCTGCTGATGTATTTCCGGGTGATGGGCTCAACATTGGGAAGATCGAAAATCACGGCGGTCGCCTGTGGGTTTTTCTTTAACAAGGCAAAGGAAAAGGCTCCTGAACCTCCTCCAACATCAAGTATACTGTTCACTCCCTCAGGATCAAGCAGGGTGGCCAGTTCTTCAGCCTGGGAAACGGCGCGGGTATGCATGGCGGCAATGAAGGCCTCAAGCCAGGTATCGCCTCTCTTGTTGATGTCCATCTCGAATTCGACTGCAGTGCCCTTGCAGACTGCCTCGGTAAGTGTGTTCCACCTTCTCCAGAGATCGGAAGTATGACCCAGCCCTCCGAGAAAAGCCGGTGAAGATGATACCATATATTTCTCGGAAAAAGCTGAGTTCGTAAAGAGACCGTGCTTTTTATCCAGCAGGCCAAGGCCCGTCAAAACGTTCATAAGCCTGTCAGTGGCTCTTTTATCGGTATTGATGAGTGAAGCGAGATCGGCCGATGAACATGATTTCCCATCCAGATGGTCGAACACCTTTAATTCATAAGCCGTCAGGATAATTCTGCTGAGCCTGAATCCATTCACAAGCTCCATAAGCATGGCAGGGGTTTCTATCTTCATCATTTCAGCCCCATGGTTGTAAGTCCCTGTTCATAGATAATATCAACCGGAATATTGGCACTGCTAAGCCGGCTCAGATCAGTCGCAAGTTTCTCATTGATTTTCCCGTTTTTGGCCAGGTAAGCTTTTGTTCCTTCATAGTTGCCGTCCCCTTCGAACATCAGGACCTTGGCAGCCCAGGCATCAATTGCGGTTTTGATTTTAGGGAAATCAACTTTATAACTGCCATTCCCGTCACGCTGAAAAGCCCCGTTCTCTTCAAAGAAATTCAGGCACATCATATTGGCTTTTCCGTGAGCGCTTGCTGCCCCGAAACGCACAGAGCGTATCAGACTGGCCATATAGGTCACATAGCAGTCTTCTTCGCTTATCCCCTTTATCTCTCCCTTTGCTATCAACTGGGTGGCCAGGAACAAGCCCAGGATATCAGCTTTTGCTTCTTCAAAAGCCGAATACTGTTCTTTCAGCGCTTCACGTACATTCCCTTTGCCGTTAATGGTGTTTTTCAAGCCAAGTCCATGAGCCACTTCGTGGAACATTACATTCGAGAAGAACGCATCAAACTTCACGTTGGACCTTTGTGCCGGGTCAATCAGCATATTTGCGATCGGCATCAGGATATTATCGAATTTCGCTTTCATGGCATTTTTTAACTGAAGCCTTCTTGATCCTTTTTTCAGCTGAACGTTTTCATCGTTAGGCAGGTTGATCGCGATGGTTTTGCTTCCGGCATTGGAAGAACCTGACACATATAAAAGATCATATGCATTAAGATCAGAATCGGTACCTGGTTTTTCTTTCTTGTATTTTGCATCCACCGGTAATTTTGATTGAAGCTCAGGAAGAAAAGCTGCAAACTTTTCAAGTTTTTTGCTCCAGCTCTTGTCTTTTATTAAAATAGCCCCTTCAAACGCGGTTTTATAACCGAAAAGCTCATCTTCGTAATTCTCGATGGGACCCATCACAATATCGATGGTATTTGTTTTCATATCCATCCAGGCCATATCACTGGCAAAATAATCATCCGACAGAAGTGCTTTGGAGCGCAGTTCAAGGTATTTTTTCAGGCCTGCGTCTTCAGCAAGTACTGCAGCTTTCTCAAGCAAAGAAGCGGCCTTTTGAATTTCATCCTTGTATGCTTCATGATACCATACCGATTTCAGGACCTTGTCGGCACCCCTCACAATAACAGTATACTGGCTTGCCTTGTTTTTATCGTTCCACTTTTCAAATTCTTCCTTAGTCATGTCCTTCGGATAAAAATTCACCCCCGCAGGCCTCTCCCCAAACCCCGCAATAAACGGTTTGTTGCCGTTGAGCCTTTCCCATGGGCCGTAATTGATTTCTGCAAACTTTCTTACCAGGCTGTCCTTGATAGTGTCCATAAAAGCCTTTTTATCGCCAATAGTCTGTTTCCAGTATATACCATCAACAAGTTCAGCGGCTTCAACCAGGAGCGGGATCATTTCCTTTTCTTTGGCCGTAAGGGTGCCGGGATCTGTGGTTAGTTTCACTACGGCAAACCCGCCTATCCTGGCCTGCATAAGTGAATCCTGTGAATTCACTGCCGATTTGTTGTTCTTTATATTGCATCCGGAGAACAAGATTGATATCAGGATCAGCACGCCTGATAATCTGATGTAAGTGTGAGCCATAACGTTGTTTTATTTTATACAAATTTATACATTTTCTTGTTTAATTGCCTTTTTCGGTGTAGGTTTGAAGTGCAAAATCAGTAACCTTCAAAAACCAAAAAACATGGAAATACCCGTTTTATTAGTTGTCGGATTAATTCTGCTTCTTTTTTTCGCAGGTATCCGTATTGTACGACCGACCCATCGCGGTTTGGTAGAGCGTTTAGGAAAGTACAGCAGGTTCGCAATGCCTGGTTTTCACTGGATCATTCCGGGAATCGAGCAGATGTACCGGGTGAATGTCACTGAAAAGATGATCAATGCCGAACCCCAGGAAATTATTACCAACGATAACCTGAATGCAAGGGTTGACGCCCAGGTTTATTTTAAGATCAAATCAGACGAGGATCATGTTAAGAATTCCCAATACAATGTTAATAGTATAGAATACCAGATTGTCAATCTTGCTCGTACGACCCTGCGTAATATTATCGGGACGATGACATTGAAATCGGCTAACAGCGAACGCGGGAAAATAAATAAGGAACTGCACGGGACACTGCATGAAGAAACCCTGAGCTGGGGTATTGAGATTATTCGTACCGAGTTGAAGGAAATTGATCCTCCCAAGGATGTCCAGGAAACCATGAACAAGATCGTTAAAGCCGAGAATGAAAAGATTGCCGCTGTGGATTATGCAACTGCAACCGAGACCAAGGCCGACGGGGAAAAACGTGCCGAGATCCGCAGGGCTGAAGGTATTAAACAGGGAGCGATCCTGCGTGCCGAAGGCGAAGCCCAGGCCATTCAGCTTGTAAATGAGTCTGCGCAAAAATATTTTGTCGGAAATGCCCAGATGCTCAGGAGGATACAGGCGATGGAAACTTCACTCAAGGACAACAGCAAGGTTATTGTTCCAAATGGTTCGGATCTTGTGAATGTAATGGGAGAGATGTCGGGTGTTGTTCCTATTGTGAGGAAATCCGACGATAAAGCCTGATCCTGGTTTTAATACATCCCTGTAAATTCTCCTCTTCTGGAGCCGTTTACGGGTATGGGGCTCTTTTCTGGAGTCAAACCGGTTAATCCCTTCTGATCAGGGGGAGGAGGAACTCAATCATTTTATTTGTTGAAGCTTCAATTGAGAGCAGGTCTGTACGGATTTCCAGCGCCGGATGGAGAGGAGTATCATACGGGGCATCGATACCCGTGAACTCCTTCAGTTCACCGTTTCTCGCTTTCTGATACAAGCCTTTTGTGTCGCGTGACTCACAAACTTCAAGAGGGGCGTTGACAAAGATCTCTATAAAATCCGCGGAGCCTATAATGGTTTTTGCCATTTCACGGATTTCGTTTGTCGGGCTTATGAAGCTGGCGATCGTAATGACACCGCAGCTTACAAACAACTTTGAGACTTCAGCAACCCTGCGAATGTTCTCATACCTGTCGGCTTCGGAGAATCCCAGGTTTTTATTGATCCCGGTCCTTACATTATCTCCATCAAGGGTCTGAACGAAGTGCCCCATCTTATGCAAAGAAGCTTCGAGGGCATAGGACAGAGTGGTCTTGCCTGCTCCTGAAAGCCCGGTCATCCAGATGACTTTGGAGCGCTGATTCAGCTGTTTTTCCTTGACTTCCCTGTCGAGCTTAAGTGATTCGGTAGGGTAGATGTGCAGTTGTTTCTCGTTCACGTGATATTGTTCTTATATGGTCATAGCTCCTTCAGTTTCATGACTGGCTGAATTCAGGAGAAAGGCCTGGTTCAATTAGTTTCTGCCCGCAGTTTGCTTATTATCTTTAGCAGGAGGTTGTGATTTGCCCGCAAATATACGGAATCCCGAAAAACCTCAGCCACTTGAATACACTGCATAACCATAATGGCGTGCAATTGATTCCCCGAATATTTTGCTTTTTCCTTTACGGTCCAGTAGTTTTATGAAATAAAAACGCGTCAATCGAATGATTGACGCGTTTTTTATTCACTTCGGAGCCGTTTTGTGATCCGCCTGGGGCTTGGACGATTTTCTGCTTTGCCTATGTATCTAAGGCTTCTAAGGTGTCAATTTTTCACGGTATCAGATTTTCGTTATTTGAGGGTACTGATATAGCTTACGTTTCAAACTTCCGAAGATCTCTCCATGATACAATTTTAAATCCTTTGTGATTGAAAGTGTCATCACCGCCATATACGATTGTTTTATTATCCTTTCCTGTATCCTCGTTTTTATCAAGGAACCGAAAGGTGGAAAGGAAATCAGGAGAGAACGTCCGGGAGGATTTAATTTCTATCCATTGGAGATGTTCATTCTCCGATACAACATCAACTTCGTTGTGATTACTGTCTCGGAAAAACCAGATATCCTGGGGAATTCCATTGTTAAATCGCTGTTTTAACAATTCCAGAACGATCAGGTTTTCGAACAAAGCGCCTTTCAGGTAATGCGTTTTCAATTGCTCAGCGCTTTTTATTCCCAGAAGATATGAAACCAGTCCCGGATCGGTGAAATAGATTTTGGGCGATTTGATTACTCTTTTTCCATAATTCTTGTAGTAGGGATACAACTGGAAAATGATATAACCTGCTTCCAGGATTGAAATCCATCCTTTAATCGTGCTGACGCTGACACCTGTATCCTTGGCCAGGGAAGAATAATCAATCAACTGGCCTGTACGTCCTGCACATAACCTCACAAAATTGGTAAAGGTGTTAAGATCCCGGATATTCTGAATTTCCCGCACATCCCTTTGTACATAGGTCTCCAGGTAGAATGGATAAAATTCCTCAGGTGAAATTTTCTGATCATAGGTTCTTGGGAAAAATCCCTTAAAGATAAAGTCCTCGTAAGAGAAATCCTTTACCTGTTTCAGCTTTTCAATTTCATTCAGACTGAAGGGGAGGAGTTTCAATATAGCCGTTCTTCCGGCCAGTGTCTGGGATATCTTTTCACTGAGTAACAAGCTCTGGGAACCGGTCAGTATAAATTGTCCGTGTATTTTTTGTTCATCTGAGATAACCTGTATATAGGATAATAATTCAGGAACATGCTGAATTTCATCCAGGATCAGCAATTGTTCCTTCCGGTCAAAAATACTTTTAGGATCATTAAGAGCACGGCTCCTTGTTTCTGGATTTTCCAGGGATAGGTATTTGTGCTTTGGAAAAAGCGATCTGACCAGTGTTGTCTTGCCCGACTGACGGGGGCCGGTCACAGAAACAACCGGATATTTTTTTGCAAATCTCAGGACGGCAGCGGATAATTTCCTTGGTATCATTTTATGTAATTTTATTTTTCAATTACAAAAATACATAAAAACATTGAGATCCGGATACTAATTTTCTTATGATTCCATGTGTGAGTGCGTCTTTAGTCACCTCATCCGACAAGAATCTGAAGTCAATCACATCATCATTTTAGAAATACAAGGCAATTTAGCCTCTTATCCTTTAGAAATACAAGGTTGGTTTGATGATTTGCCTTTAGAAAAGAAAGGTAAAACGACTCCGGGAAGGGATTGTCCTTCGCACCGGCGGAAATGGCGAAATGTAAAATTCCAAAAAGCAAAATGGCGATGTGCAGTGTGCGAGGTGCGTTGTCGGTATCAGATTTTGTTCAACGTGGACTTCATGCTTTGCACTATGTGCCACACGAAGTCCTATTTGTTAAGCCCAGTCTTTGATTTGTAATTCTCCTTTAACATTTTAATAAACGCTGCTTTATCGCTTTTCATAATTTCAATTTCAGGACTCTCTTTCATTATTTTATTGAGTTCTCTCACATTTTCATCACTCCATACAGACAGTTCCACGATGATGGGTGTTAAGGCTAAGCCCTTTTCAGTCAACAGGTAAAGGTTTGTTTTTTTATTGCCTGGAAGCTGTGTTTTAGTTATAATCCCGAATTCTTCCAAATATTTTAGCTTGGAAGAAAGAATATTAGTGGCAATGGCTTCATCACTTTCGGTGAAGTCTTTGAACGTCTTTTTGTCTTGAATCAGCATCAGTTTGATGATAACCAATATCCATTTGTCCCCTAAAATATCAAGGGCTGATGTGATAGGACATTCGCATCGAAATTTATACTCCATTGTAAATCAACATTATTACTTGCAAAATGCAATTTATTTCATTTTTATTGCTTGCATATTGAAAGTTATTATCTATTTTTGCTTGCGAAACAAAAGTAATAATTTTAATATTATAAAAATGGAAAATCAAGAAAAAATCACTGAAAGTGTTAATAAGGCAAAACCTGCCTACATTATGGTTCAAATGAAAGTTGAAAGCCTTGAAGATCTTACCCAACGTTATGCACAATTTGCAATTCCAATTTTGCATAAGTATGAAGGACAAATGATTGCGGGGTCTGCAACGCCAAAAATAAAAGAGGGGGACTGGGATGGAAACTGGGCTGCTGTACTCCGTTTTCCAAGTATGGAGGCAGCCGAAGGATGGTACAACTCAGAGGAGTATCAACCATATAAAAACATTCGCATCAATGAATTACAATCTGAGGCAGGTAGGGTTGTAATAATAGAAGGACTTTAGTTCTTAGTCTGCATTCAAAAACCTGACTCTGTACCATTTACTGAGTCAGGTTCAATATTTTAAAACAAATAAAACTTCAAAAAATGAAAAAAGTATTAGTAACCGGAATTTCGGGATTTGTAGGACAGCATTGCGCTACCGAATTATTAAAAAAGGGCTATGCCGTAAGAGGCTCGGTAAGGAGTTTATCTAAAACCGATGAAGTTGTCAACGGTATAAAAAAAGAAGTTGACCCCAAAGGAAACTTAGAGTTTTGCGAACTTGACTTGATGAAAGATGAAGGTTGGGACAAGGCCATGGAAGGATGTGATTTTGTGTTACACGTTGCATCACCTTTTGTGGTGAAAGTTCCTAAAGATGAAAATGAATTAATAAGACCCGCGGTTGATGGTACGCGTAGAGCCTTGAAAGCGGCAAAAAAGGCCGGTGTAAAGCGGGTAGTGCTTACCTCTTCAACCGTAGCTATGCACGGAGGGCAATCTGGCATTATAAAAATCAATCAGGACAGTTGGACAAATGTGAATGGGAAAGATGTAACCGGCTATTTTAAAAGCAAAACGCTGGCTGAAAAAAGTGCCTGGGACTTTATAAAAAATCAAACAGGAACACCGAAATTAGAATTGGTCGTTGTTAATCCCGGACCTATTTATGGGCCCACTCTGACAGGAAATTTAGCAACGGAAGCCATGGATTTTTTTAAAAAATTAATCACCGGAAAAGTACCAATGTTACCACGAGCCTATTCTGTGATGTCTGATGTAAGAGATGTTGCGGCCATTCATGTTCAAGCGTTGGAAAATGAAAAAGCAAACGGCAATCGATTTATTGTAACCTCTGAAAAACCTCATGCTATCCAGGAAATTGCTCAAATTTTGAAATCAAATGGTTATGATAAAGTGAGCACTCAATTGGCCCCAACCTTTTTATTGAAATTGATGGCCAAATTCAATGACGAAATGAAGGGGATGCTGCCATTTGTAGGAAACACCATTGAAGCTGATGTAAGTAATACAATGAAAACATTTAGTTGGACACCTATACCGTTTGAAAAAACTGTTCTTGACACGGCAAAGTCTGTGAAGCAAGCGATCAAGAAATAAATTTGTTATCACCGGTTCCCTTGGAAATGTGGTGCGAATCGAATTTGCTTTCAACTATTACGGGAAGTTCCATTTGGATTCACACCCGATTCAAATAGCAAGTGTATTGCAATTTGACTAAATGCCAGAAATTCAAGTGAGTGTGTGTGTGAAGTAGGATAAATGATGCAAAAAAAAGAACCCCAAAAGTGGGGTTCTAAAGTGTTGATTACCAGTTTTAATTTTTGTAATCAATTGATAATCTGTAAATTATAAGTGATCCGCCTGGGATTCGAACCCAGGACCCCCGCCTTAAAAGGGCGATGCTCTACCTGCTGAGCTAGCGAATCTCGCTTTTAAATTTGAGGGTGCAAATGTAGAAAAAATATCAGAACAAACAA
>Ga0194054_10001208_pt1 | contig 12624 bp, 14 predicted proteins | sample SepL2210m_MetaG_FD_163628 | JGI IMG/M metagenome (GOLD analysis project Ga0194054, IMG submission 163628) | Anoxic zone freshwater microbial communities from boreal shield lake in IISD Experimental Lakes Area, Ontario, Canada - Sep2016-L227-10m | ecosystem: Environmental > Aquatic > Freshwater... | reverse complement strand
GTCCCAACCGCAGTGCCCAGCGCCGCCGCCGACCCTCGGGCCCGCCTGCTGCGCAAGCGGCGCTGGGCACTGCGGTTGGGACTGTTCTTCGGTATCGCCTCGGCCTTCTGGGTCTTGGTGACCGGTCTACTCGCCGCGTGGAGCACGCCGGTATGGGGCCTGCTGATCACTGGGCTGATCGCCGCCGGCGCGGCCGCACCCGCGACATTGCTGCTGTTGCGCTACCGGTGGCTACGGGGTGAAACGTTGCCGCCGCTTCGTGCGGCCAGTGCGCGTCGGCTGCCGCCGTTCGGGTCATCTGCCCGGTCGGCCATCTCGGCGCTGGGGGCTTCTGAGCGTGGGCTGCACTCCCTGCTGGGTGTGATGGAGCGCGGAAATATGTTGCCGTCCAACGAGATCCGCGAACTCACTGCCGCAGCTGGTCGATCTGCGGCAGCCATGTCGGCGACAGCAGCCGAGGTGGTGTCGATGGAACGCGCGGGCGGCGATAACCCGCACGCGCGGGAGTATCTGACGCCAACGATCAACGCGTTAACCGCCCAACTAAATAGCGGTGTGCGTCAGTACAACGAGATGGTCACTGCCGCAGCGCATCTGGTGTCATCGGTGAACTCCGATCCGACGACCACCGGCGTGTTCCAGCAGCGCTACCGGCATGAACTCACTGATGCCACCGACCGTCTTATCGGCTGGGCGCAGGCCTTTGAGGAACTTGGTCAGGCTCGCCGGGCTTGATTTCGATTCGGGTTAATCAAACCGGGGCCGCAGCGCCGGTACGACGGCGCCGAGCAGTCCGCGTGCGATGGCCTTGGTGAAATCGAACATATCGAAATAATCCCGCCATAGCGTGATCCGACCATTGTGGACCTCGAACACCCCGCACACCCAGAACTGCAGTCGCACCGGGCCGAACACCAAGACGTCGGTGCGTTCGGTCAGCACCGATGAGCCGTTGACCGCGATGCGGTGGATCTTCACCTCGAAGCCAGCCCGGCCCTCCATACCGCGAAAGAGTTTCATGGTGCGCGCCCGTCCGCGGATGGTGGGGAACCCGACGTTCTGATAAACGAGGTTCTCGTCGAGTACCGCACCCGCACCGACGATGTCCTGGTCCTCCAGAGCGGTCAGGAAGATCTCGACGGTGTGCGCATTGTCGACGCCAGCGCTGACATTCGTGGTCTGCTCGGTCATACCCGTCAGACTAGAGCGTTGCTGGACTGACGTGCTGTGGCATGGTGGGGCGAATGCGGGTCGCTGTGGTCGCCGGACCGGAAGCAGGCCATGCCTTCCCCGCGATCGCGCTGTGTCTGCGGCTTGCCGCGGCCGGTGACGACCCGGTGCTCTTGACCGGGACTGGATGGCTCGACACCGCCCGGCGTGCCGGCTTGGACGCGGTCGAACTGCTCGGTCTAGACCCCGACGAGTCCGACGATGACACCGACGCGGGCGCCAAACTGCACCACCGGGCCGCGCGCATGGCGGTGCTGAACCTGCCCGTGTTGCGCAATATTCGGCCCGATCTGGTGGTCTCCGATGTGATCACCGTGTGTGGCGGGATGGCGGCCGAACTTGCCGGCACCCCGTGGATTGAACTCAGCCCGCACCCGCTCTATCTGCCATCGAAGGGCCTGCCGCCGATCGGCACTGGACTGGCCCCGGGCGCCGGGGTTCGGGGTCGGTTGCGCGACGCAACGATGCGGGCGTTGACCGCGCGGTCGGTGCGGGCCGGGGGGCGCCAGCGTGTCCGGGCCCGCCGCGAGATCGGGCTGCCCGGTGTCGATCCCGGTCCGCTGCGCCGGCTCATCGCCACCCTCCCCGCCCTGGAGGTGCCCCGCCCGGACTGGCCGGCTGAGGCCGTCGTCGTCGGCCCACTGCACTTCGAACCGACCGAGGCCGAGCTGGCGGTGCCGCCGGGGGACGGGCCGGTGGTCGTAGTCGCACCCTCGACGGCGGCCGGCGGAACGGCTGGGCTGGCCGAGATGGCGCTGAAACTCCTCATCCCCGGGCAGACCCTGCCCGCCGGATCCCGGTTGGTGGTGTCCCGGCTGGGAGGGGCGCAGGTGCCGGTGCCGCCGTGGGCGACCGTGGGGCTGGGACGTCAGGACAGGCTGCTGGCCCACGCCGATGTGGTGGTGTGCGGTGGTGGTCACGGAATGCTGTCCAAAACGCTGCTGGCTGGGGTGCCGATGGTGGTGGTTCCCGGTGGCGGCGATCAGTGGGAATTAGCAAATCGTGTTGTGCGACAAGGAAGTGCGCGGCTGATCCGGCCACTGACCGCTGATGGGTTGATCTTCGGTATCACCGAGGTGCTGTCGGATCTGAGTTATCGGCAGGCGGCACGGCGGGCGGGGAATTCCATCGCCGAGGTGGCCGATCCGGTGGCAGTGTGCCGGGCCGCGGTGCCCGGGCGCACACGGTGATCACTTGCGCTTCTCGTAGGGCGCGAGGAGCTTGGACCAAGATCGGGCCAATTGTTTGTACTCATCCTCGCAGCCGTCCGCCCGGCTCTCGGGCAGCAGTCCGTCGGTGATGATGTCGGCATGTTCAACAGGGTCGTGTCCGTACATCCAGCACAGCACGTTGTACATGCGGGTCTGGTTCACCGAATGCTTGGCGGCGAAGTCGGCCTCGACAAGATCTCCCTGGCCTTGGGCGTACTGCTCGAACATCCTGGCATAATCCTTGACGGCTTCTTCGGCGTTAGGCTCAACGTTCCCGTTTTCGTCGGGATCGAGTAGCAGGAAGACCACGAGTTGGTCGGAGGCATCCTCTTCTCGGCCGGTGATCGGCAGCTCATCGAAATCGATTGCTGCATGGGCGAACTCGTGGTAGAAGGTGGCCAGCTCGGCGTTGACCGCCGCCGGGATCGGATCGGAATCACCGGCCGCTTTGAAAGACTTCAAGCTGAGGTCTGCATCCTCGTAGCAGATCGTGATCTTCTTTTCGGCGAAGTTCCAGAAGGCGTTAGCCTCGCCGCACTGCGCACCGACCAACGCGATGTCGTAGGGCAGATCCAATGTGTGATTGATCTTTTCGGCCACGTCCTCCAGCAGGTGCGTCCGTGTCATCATCGCGCGGCCGATGATCGCGGGACCGGTGGAGGCCTTCTCGTAGGTCACGGTCATCTTCGGTTCGCGGGAACCCGAGCCGCACCCCGCGGCCAGCAGTACCGCCATGCCGACGGACAGGACGCCCCGAACCCGGGGTCCGAGAAACACCGCTAGTTGTCGCCCGTCCCGGGGCGGTTCACGTTGGTTTTTGAATCCACCTTGCTCGTGGTCGGATTCCCGGTCTGTGACGGAGACTCCTTGGCCGCGGCGCAGCCGGCGGTCAGTCCGATTCCGGTGATGAGAAGACCGGCGGCGAGCACGGTGAATCGGTGAGTTCGACGTGGTTTTTCCATACCGCGGGACCTTACTCGCGACCCGTTAAGCCGACGAGCACAACGTGCGCGCCGCAGTCCTGGGTAGGTTTATGCCGTGCGGCTGACACGATTCCACGAGCTGATCGAGGCCCAGTTCGGTGCCGTTCGCGGCGCCTCGGTCGTGGTGGACCATGTCCTGACCCAACTGGGCGGACGGACCGCTGTACAGGCCATCGAGGACGGTGTCGACCCCCGCGATGTGTGGTGGGCGCTGTGCGCCGACTTCGATGTGCCCCGCGACCAGTGGTAAGTGCCCGGTAATCCGACACGCCGCGCGCCTGCTTGCCATCGAACACATGTTCGCTATTGTGAGCGGTGTTCGGCCGTCTCTTCCAGGTCAAACCGTTTTGTCAGAGGTCCTCTCTAACGTCACGGCAACTGACCGACACCGGTCGATCGGACACACCGGAAAGAACGGAGATACCCATGGCACAGCAAGCCCCGGACCGCGACAAGGCTCTCGAGCTCGCGCTCGCGCAGATCGAGAAGAATCACGGCAAAGGCGCGGTGATGCGACTCGGCGACGAGGTTCGTCAGCCGATTTCAGTCATCCCTACCGGCTCCATCGCCCTGGACGTGGCGCTGGGTATCGGCGGGCTGCCGCGCGGCCGCATCATCGAGATCTACGGCCCGGAATCCTCGGGTAAGACCACCGTCGCCCTGCACGCGGTGGCCAACGCTCAGGCTGCCGGCGGTATCGCGGCGTTCATCGACGCCGAGCACGCGCTCGACCCCGAGTACGCCAAGAACCTGGGCGTGGACACCGACGCCCTGCTGGTGAGCCAGCCCGATACCGGTGAGCAGGCACTCGAGATCGCCGACATGCTGATCCGGTCGGGAGCGATCGACATCCTGGTCATCGACTCGGTGGCCGCGCTGGTACCGCGTGCCGAGATCGAGGGTGAGATGGGCGACAGCCACGTCGGCCTGCAGGCCCGCCTGATGAGCCAGGCGTTGCGCAAGATCACCGGCGCACTGAGCAATTCGGGTACCACGATGATCTTCATCAACCAGTTGCGCGAGAAAATCGGTGTGATGTTCGGTTCACCCGAGACCACCACCGGTGGCAAGGCATTGAAGTTCTACGCCTCGGTGCGTCTGGATGTGCGGCGGATCGAGACCCTCAAGGACGGCACCGATGCTGTGGGCAACCGCACGCGCTGCAAGGTCGTTAAGAACAAGGTCTCGCCGCCGTTCAAGCAGGCCGAGTTCGACATCATCTATGGCAAGGGCATCAGCCGTGAGGGCTCGCTCATCGATATGGGCGTGGATCAGGGCTTTGTCCGCAAGTCGGGGTCGTGGTTCACCTACGAGGGCGAGCAGTTGGGCCAGGGCAAGGAGAACGCCCGTGCCTTCCTGGTTGATAACCCGGACGTGGGCAACGAGATCGAGAAGAAGATCAAGGAGAAGCTTGGCATCGGTGCCGTGCTGACCGACGAACCCGTCGATGACGTCCTGCCCGCTCCCGTCGACTTCTGAGACCCGCGAGGAGCAGGCGCACGCACTGTGCTTGCGCCTGCTCACCGCGCGGGCGCGGAGCCGCTCCGAACTCATCGGGAAAATGGCCAAGCATGGCTATCCCGATGACGTAGTCGAGACGGTGCTGCGCCGGCTGGCCGCGGTTGGTCTGGTCGACGACGAGGACTTCGCCGCGCAGTGGGTGCGCTCCCGGCAGACGTACTCCGGAAAAGGCAAGCGCGCCTTAGCCGCTGAGCTTCGGACCAAGGGCCTTGACTCTGAGGTGATCGCTGCCGCACTGGAGGGAATCGACGCCGGCGCCGAGCGGGTGCGGGCCGAGCAACTCGTGGATCGCAAGCTGCGACGCGAGGTGCTGGCCGATGGTGAGGACGCGAAGGTGATGCGTCGACTGGTCGGCATGCTGGCCCGCCGCGGATACAGCCAAAGTATGGCCGTCGCTGTGGTCACCGACGCGCTGGCAGCCGAACGGCAGCGTCGGCGGGTCTAGCCTTACGATCCGCGCATGCGGATTTCGGTCAAGCTGGCACCCACCTTCACCTACCCCGAACTCGAGGAGTTCTGGCGCACCGCCGATCGGCTGGGCTTTGACGCGGTCTGGGATTACGACCATTTCTACGGTCTGGTCGACAATGCCAAACCCACCCACGAGGGCTGGACCACGCTTGCGGCCATGGCCGTGGTCGTCCGGCGGGCTCGAGTGGGCTGCATGGTCACCGGGGTGACCTACCGGAATCCGGCGATCCTGGCCAAGATGGCCGTCACCGTCGACCACATCAGCGGTGGCCGCCTGAATTTCGGCATCGGCGCCGGCTGGCATGAAGCAGAGCACCGTGGCTACGGGATCGAGTTCCCCAGTCCGGGCTCGCGGGTGGCGATGGTCGATGAGGCCCTGACGGTGATCCGGCGGCTGTGGACCGAGGATTCGGTCACCCATTCCGGTCGCTTCTTCACCCTGACCGATGCGGTGTGCGAGCCCAAGTGCATCCAGCGTCCGCATCCGCCGATCATCGTGGGCGGTTCCCAGCCGAAAATGTTGCGAGTGATCGCCCGCCACGCCGATGAGTGGAACATGACCAGCCATCACGGTGCTGCAGAGTGGGGTGAGGCCAACGTGGCACTTGATCAGGCCTGCACCGAGGTTGGTCGCATCCCCGCCGACGTTCGGCGGTCGGTGCAACTGTTCCTGCACCCGCGCAAGCCCGAGCAGGTGGACGAACAACTCAGCCTGCTACCGGCGTATCAGCGGTTGGGTTGTGAGCACGCGGTGCTGTCCTTCTATCAGCCGCCGAGTGCTGAGTTGCTGGAACGGTGCGCCGCGCTGACGTGATCGATCGGCTAGTCGCCGGGTTCCAACCGTGCGGAGGGAGCTTTGCCCAGATCGAGCGCTTCGGCTTCCAGCGGTTGGGTTCCGCGCCGCGAGCTCCGGAGCCGACGCGCAAGCCGAGTCGCCGCCGCCGACAGCGCGAAGTTGACGCTGATCATCAAGACCGCGATCACAATCAGCGCCGAAACGTAGTTGCCGTAGGTCGACCCGATCACCGTGCCTTGGCGCACCATTTCGACGAATGTGATCTGGTAGCCGATCGCCGTGTCCTTGAGCGCCACCACCAACTGCGACACCAGCACCGGCAGCATCGAGGTGATGGCCTGCGGCAGCAGAATTGAGCGCATGGTATGCCCCCAACTAAAGCCCAGTGCGGCGGCGGCCTCGCTCTGTCCGCGGGGGAGCGAACCGACGCCGGAGCGAACGATCTCGGCGATCACCGCGCCGTTGTACAGCGTCAGTCCGGTCACCACTCCGGCCAGGGCGAGGTACTTGGACGGAAAGGTGTCGTAGAGCGCATAGAGGAAGTAGGCGAAGATCATCATGATCAGTACCGGGACAGCCCGTAAGAACTCGACGATCACCGCACACGGCCGTCGGATTGCGGCGATCGGTGACAGTCGACCCACACCGAGCAGCAGTCCCAGGGCTAAGGCCAGCACGATGGATAACGCGGCCGCGGTCAACGTGCCCGCGATGCCAGGCAACACATAGGTCCGCCACAGGTCCGCGGTCAGAAACGGCTGCCACTTCACCGCGGTCAGCTGTCCCTTGTTCGCCAGTTTGACGACGACGAGCGACCCTGCCAACGCAACGAACACGACAGTGATGGCCGAGATGATCTGATTGCGGATCCGGGCCCGGGGTCCCGGGGCGTCGAAGAGAACCGAGGCAATCGTCATTGCCGGACCACCGCCAGACGCTTACTCAACCGACCGAAGAGCAACCCCAGTGGCAGTGTGAGGAGCACGAAGCCGACAGCGAATATGGTGCCGACCACGATCAAGGCCGCGGTGTTCTCGATCATCTCCTTCATGAGCAACGCCGCCTCGGCTACGCCGATCGCCGAGGCGATCGTCGTATTCTTGATCAACGCGATCACCACCGAACCGAGTGGGATGATCACCGCGCGGAATGCCTGTGGCAGTAACACGATCCGCAGATTCTGACTGAAGGTGAACCCCAGCGACCTGGCCGCTTCGGCTTGGCCGAGTGGCACGGTATTCACCCCAGACCGCACCGTTTCGCAGACGAATGAGGCGGTGTACAGCGTCAGTCCGAGCACGGCGAGCCGAAAGTTGCTGTCGACAATCGATGTGGTCGACTTCGGGTCAACCAGTGACACACCCAGTGTCTGGGCCAAGCCGAACGAACAGAACAGGATGATCAGCGTCAGTGGGGTATTGCGGACGACGTTGACGTAGGCAGCGCCCAGCCAGTTGAGCGTCGGTACGGGCGCCAGCCGCATTGCGGCCAGTGCGGTGCCGAGGATCAGGGCACCGATCGCCGATAGCGCCGTGAGTTGAATCGTCGTCCAGAATGCCTCGAAGATCTGGCCGCGATACTGCGTGAATACGTCCACGTCGGTGACCGGGGTACCGAAGATTCGAAGTGCGCTGAACTCAGTAGCGGTCGATCGCCGGCGGAGCGGGCGCGGTGATGCCGGCAGGCCCGAGGTTCTTGTCGAACGCTGTCTGCCAGGCGCCGTCTTTCTCCATCTTCGCCAGCGCGTCATTGATCTTTGTGCGCAGTTCGGTATCGTCCTTCTTCAGTCCGATGCCGTAGCGCTCCTCGGAAAACGTTTTGCCGACGATTTTGAACGCTCCCGGGGATTGTGCGGCGTAGCCGGCCAGGATCACCTCGTCGGTGGTTACGGCGTCGATGGCACCGTTCTTGAGCGCCTCGATGCACGCCGAGTAGGTGTCATATTGCTGAAGCTGGACACCAGGGTATTTGTCCTTGATTCGCTGTGCAGGTGTGGATCCCGTCACGGAGCACAATTTCTTGTTGTCCTGCAACGACTCCGGTCCGGTGATATCGGTATTCCCGGCAGTTACCAGAAGGCTCTGCCCGGTGATCAGATACGGGCCGGCGAAGTCGACTTTCTCTTTGCGCTTGTCGGTGATCGAGTACGTGGCGACGATGTATTTCACCTGACCGTTCTGGATCAGCGTTTCGCGCTGGGCCGACGGTGACTCCTTCCACTCGATCTGGTCCTCGCTGTAGCCGAGTTCGGTGGCCACGTATTTGGCGACGTCCACGTCGAACCCGCTCATCGTGCCGTCCGGGTTCTTCAGGCCCAGACCGGGCTGATCGAACTTCGTTCCGATGACCAGCTTGTCGGCGCCGCCGCCGCCGCCACATGCGGTCGCTGTGAACGGCAAAGCGAATGCCAGAGTGGCGGCGCCGATGAGGCGCCATGAGATTGTGGGCATGAGATTTCCTTTCGCCCTAGTGGTTGAGAATCTTGCCGAGGAAATCTCTGGCTCGATCCGATCGTGGATTGTCGAAAAACTCGGTGGGAGTGGCGTCTTCGGCGATAGCACCGTCGTCCATGAACACCACCCGGTTGGCGGCACGGCGGGCGAAGCCCATCTCGTGCGTCACCACCAGCATGGTCATTCCGTCCCCAGCCAGCGCGGTCATGACGGCCAGTACCTCGTTGATCATCTCCGGATCCAGTGCGCTGGTCGGTTCGTCGAAGAGCATGACCTTCGGATCCATTGCCAATGACCGTGCTATCGCCACCCTTTGCTGCTGACCGCCGGAAAGCTGTGCAGGGTACTTGTTGGCCTGGTTGGCCACTCCGACCCGATCTAGGAGTGCCATCGCGCGCTCCCGGGATTTCTCGGCGGACGCCTTGCGCACCTTTATCGGTGCCAGCGTGACATTCTCCAGAATGGTCTTGTGGGCGAAGAGGTTGAAGGCTTGGAAGACCATGCCGACCTCGGACCGCAGCTGCGCCAGCTTGCGACCCTCGACCGGTAGCCGGGCACCGTCGATCGCGATGGTGCCGGTGTCGATTGTCTCGAGGCGGTTGAGTGTGCGGCACAGCGTCGACTTCCCCGAACCCGACGGCCCCAGCACCACGACCACCTGACCCCGGGCGATGTCGAGGTTGATGTCTTTGAGGACGTGCAGGTCGCCGAAGTGTTTGTTGACACCCTTGATAGAGATCATCGGGACCACCGCACTCCCCGCCATGTGCAGACCCTACCCAGCTACAGCGAAGTCCGCCGGTGGATGCTGTGGTTTCTCGGCCCCGGCCGAACTCCGTACCATGAGGTCCGTGACATCGGTGCGCAACCAGAGCGAGACGGGCGATGAGGCCCCCTCGTCTGCCGGTCGCACCTATCAGGTCCGCACCTACGGTTGCCAGATGAATGTCCACGACTCCGAGCGTCTGGCCGGTCTGCTGGACGCCGCCGGCTACCGCCGCGCGCCAGAGGGGACCGACGCCGACGTGGTGGTGTTCAACACCTGCGCAGTCCGGGAGAACGCCGACAACAAGCTCTACGGCAATATCAGTCATCTGGTGCCACGCAAACAGGCCAACCCGGACATGCAGATCGCCGTTGGCGGGTGCCTGGCCCAGAAGGACCGCGAGAGCGTGCTGCGTCGGGCGCCATGGGTGGACGTGGTGTTCGGCACCCACAACATCGGCGCACTGCCGGCCCTGCTCGATCGGGCCCGGCACAATCGGGTGGCGCAGGTCGAGATCGTCGAGGCGTTGCAGGAGTTCCCGTCCGCACTTCCGGCAGCCCGGGATTCCGCCTACGCGGCATGGGTGTCGATCTCGGTGGGCTGTAACAACACCTGCACGTTCTGCATCGTCCCGTCATTGCGGGGGAAGGAATTAGACCGCAGGCCTGGCGACGTTCTAGCCGAGGTGAGGTCCCTGGTGGATCAGGGTGTCCTGGAAATCACCCTGCTCGGTCAGAACGTCAACGCCTACGGGATTTCCTTCGCCGACCCCCAGGCACCTCGTGATCGCGGCGCTTTCGCATCGTTGTTGCGCGCGTGCGGACGAATCGAAGGATTGGAACGTGTGCGATTCACCTCACCGCACCCGGCAGAGTTCACCGATGACGTGATTGAGGCAATGGCCGCAACTTCGAATGTGTGTCCCGCACTGCACATGCCACTGCAGTCCGGATCCGATCGAGTGTTGAAGGCGATGCGCCGGTCCTACCGGGCTGACAAGTATCTCGGGATACTTCAACGGGTCCGGTCAGCCATGCCGCATGCAGCGATCACCACCGACATCATCGTTGGCTTTCCAGGCGAGACAGAGGATGATTTCGCCGCCACGCTCGATGTGGTCCGCCAGGCCCGCTTCGCTGCCGCATTCACGTTCCAGTATTCGAAACGGCCCGGCACCCCGGCCGCCGAGATGGAAGGGCAACTGCCGAAAAGCCTGGTGCAGGAACGCTATCAACGCCTGATCGATCTTCAGGAAGCGATCTCCTTTGAGGAGAACCAAGCTCTCATCGGCAGTACCGTCGAACTTCTGGTGGCCAGTGGTGAAGGCCGTAAAGATCTCGCCACATTGCGGATGACAGGTCGGGCCCGCGATGGCCGTCTGGTGCACTTCAGTCCCAGCAACCTCGAGGTGCGGCCCGGCGATGTAGTCACCACCACTGTGACCGGTGCGGCGCCGCATCATCTGATCGCCGACGGGTCATTTGCGTCGCATCGGCGAACCCGAGCGGGCGACGCCCACGCGGCCGGCCAACGACCGCGCACCGTCGGACTTGGCCTGCCACCGGTTGGCGCCCCGCCGGTGGATGAAACGATCGCCACAGGATGTCAGCAATGAGCGGGCTGGGATCAGCCGACGACTTCGAGTCCTACCGGGCGGACCTGGAAGCAGCCGAGCGTCGGGTGGCAGGCGAGATCGAGCCGGGCGCGAGGGGACTGGTAGTCGCGATCCTGGTTTTCGTGCTGATGGTGTCGTTCGTTCTGCCTCACACCGGGGCTGCCAGGGGTATCGACGTGCTGGTGGGTGACGACACGGCGATCGGGGTCGGAATCGCCCTGCCGTCACGGGTTTTCAGTTGGCTGAGCCTGGTGTTCAGCGTCGGATTCTCGATGCTGGCGCTGATCACCCGGCGTTGGACACTGGCCTGGATCGCACTGGCCGGCTCTGCTGTTGCCAGCGCCATCGGCATGCTGGCGGTGTGGTCTCGACAGACCGCCCCCCACGGTCATCCCGGACCCGGGATAGGGCTCGTCGTGGGCTGGATCGCGGTGATTCTGCTGACGTTCCACTGGCTGCGGGTGGTGTGGACGCGTACTGCGGTGCAGCTGGCCGCCGAGTCCCAGCGTCGACAGGAGGCCGCCGACAACCAGGCGAAATCTCTGTTGGAAGGTCTCGACAATCCGGGCGGCCACCAGCCCCACGGGAATCCGGAGCAGTCTTAGCCACCCGGATCGTGGTGACCGTTAACGCCTCTTGGTCAGGGCTGCGACCGCGGTATCAGCCCATTCCCGCCACTGCGCGGCGCTTGCCCGGGCCACTTCGGCATCCTTGGTCCGGCCGGCTGCGGTGGCCTTCTCGGCTTGGCGCTCAAACTGCTCGGCCCGGGCCCGGAACTGCTCAGCCCGGGCCTGTGCCTCCGGGTCAGCGCGATGTGATTCGCCTGCGTCGCGGATTTTCTTCTCCACTGCCCGCAGGCGTCGATCCAAATCGGCGGAGCGATCCTTTGGTGCGTTGCCGATCGCATCCCATTTGTCGGTAATGGTGCGTAACGCGGCGCGAGCGGCATCAAGGTCAGCGGCGTCGATCTTCTCCGCTTCGGCCAGCAGCTTCTGCTTGGCCTCACCGTTGGCCTGAAACTCGGCGTCACGTTCGGCACTGACTGCGTTACGCGCGGCGAAGAACAGGTCCTGGGCCGCCTTGAACCGCTGCCACATCGTTTCGTCGAGGTCCTTGGAGGCTCGGCCCGCCGACTTCCATTCGTTGAGCAGGTCGCGAAACTTCGCCGCAGTCGGGGCCCAATCGGTGGAACCGGACAGTTCCTCGGCCCGCTCGCACAGTCGCTCCTTGGCCTCCTTGACGCCTACCCGTTCGCGGTCGAGTTCAGCGAAGTGCGCCCCGCGGCGTCGGTTGAAGCTGTCCCGGGCTGCCGAGTAGCGCTTCCACAGTGCGTCATCGGTCTTGCGGTCCAGGCCGGTGATCGTTCGCCACTCATCGACGATGGCGCGCATCCGGTCCCCGGCAGTCTTCCACTGCGTCGAGTTGGCCGCGATGTCCTCAGCCTCGACTGCAAGTGCCTCCTTGCGGGCGGCCTGTTCGGCGCGCTGCTCGTCGCGGCGGGCCCGATCAGCTCTGACTGTCTCGGTGGCGTGATCGCTGATCGCGGTGAGCCGTCGCGCTAACGCATCGATATCACCC
>Ga0194054_10001206_pt1 | contig 12640 bp, 8 predicted proteins | sample SepL2210m_MetaG_FD_163628 | JGI IMG/M metagenome (GOLD analysis project Ga0194054, IMG submission 163628) | Anoxic zone freshwater microbial communities from boreal shield lake in IISD Experimental Lakes Area, Ontario, Canada - Sep2016-L227-10m | ecosystem: Environmental > Aquatic > Freshwater >... | reverse complement strand
GCGGTTTACCGGCATGGAGTTCTCCACCTGCTCTCGTTCCGTGCGATGATGTCAAAATTGAAGAGGGAAGCGCGAGCGGCAAAGGCTGTGAGGTTCCGGCAGCGATTGCGGTGGCGGCGACAGAAGACTTTGTGCCTGGTATCGGCAAGGCTGGCGCGGACTGCGAGGCCGCGTCCATTCCCTGCCGCGATGAGAGGGCCAACTCCCGTGCGGATGGCAGTGCTTCCGGTGCCAGCACCTGAGCGGGATTTGCGGGAAGGCCGCGAGCGACACGGAAATAGAACATGATGCCTCCCCCCGCTGCCATCCCCAGAAACATCACAGCTCCAAGCAAAAATATCCGTCTCATTGTTAAATGAAGAAACCAGTGCGGGGCTAGCCCCGCACTGGTTCGCTTCGGTTAATTGTTGAACTTTATCAGAAGTTCGGTGTTACGACACCGCCGTCATACGAACGGGCGACTTTCATGCTGGTGATGGCGATCGAGGCATCCACGTTGTAGATCTTCGAAGCCAAAGCATCCGCGAAGGCTTTCTTGACCGTTCCACCTGTTTCGCCCGTAATGCCGGGACGGTAGAAGAGCTGCTCGTAACCCCAGAAGGTGTATTTGCCTTCCTGGATATTAGCAGTCGAGTAAGCCGCACCATTGTAGAGGAGACGGACGCCACCGGTGATGGTATCCGCATCACCCTTGCTCAGGTAGGCGACCAGAAACCCTGCGTATCCGCTGGGGCTGATGCCTGCAGTCGGCCCGGTGTTGCCCATGAGGCCAGCCAATGTGCCGCCGCTGCTCTCGCCGCTTTCCCCTTCGGGAACGGGAACGCCGTTGATCGTGGTGGCCGGGTAGAGACCCAGCGAAGTAATAGCCCCGCCTGAAGCGACAGGCGCATACTGCTGGATGACGTTATTGATGCCGATGCCACTCTCCGCAAGAGCGGTGATGCGTGTGCCGGAGTCCGGGTCGCGGCCGTCTGCAATGAGCGAGACAGTCTCGTCCGCGGAATTGCCGGTCAGCATTGACAGCGGACCATAGCCAAGGCTCCAGATGTTTTGTGCCACCTGCGAGGTCATGTTGATCGTGTCGTTCGTGAAGCTATACGGAGCCAGGGAAGCCGATTTGCTCAGCGCCCAGACGAAACCGACAACGCCCACCGGGCCTTGGGCCGGGGAGCCAACGGTCGGAGTGATGGTTGCCTGTGCCAGCGAGGCATAGGTGACGCTCAGGAAGGTTCCGTTGAACCTTGTGGACGACTGGGTATTGTCAGCCATGGCGATGTCGGGCCTCACTTGGGTCGAACCTGAGCGAGGGTCGGCATTGGCGCCGGTGGTCCCGTCCGCAAAGACGCCGACCGTTTTGGTCGGGCTCGTCGCGGCCACAGTCTGGATGCCGGCAGCGGAACCAGACCATGAGGTTTTGACGATGTATCCGGAGTAGGTGCCGCTGCCGGTGTAAAGGGCGGCGTTACCGTTTGCGGAGGTTTTTCCAGTGATCCAGGCTGTCGCCGTGAATCCCAAGTGGATCAGAGCTGAATCAACGCTGCCCCTGTAGGCGGAGGATCCAGTAATGACGATGGTCTGGGCTTGCGCCATGGTGGCGAGCCCAACGATGGCAAGTGCTGCCAGGAATAAGTTTTTGATTTTCATTGTAATTTATTGGTTGCTAGGTTCTTGTTGAGTTTCAGGCTTTGAGTTGACGGCGGCGGACAGCGAAGACCACGGCTGCGAGGCCGAGGCCCATGAGCGCCCATGTGGAAGGCTCGGGCACCGCGCTGTAGGAAACAGTTCCCGCGCTGTTGATCGAGAAGGTTCCGAGGTTGATGTCGGCAGCAGTGCCAGCTCCCGTAGTGGGAGCCAAACGCCACAGATCCAATTTGTTTGACGAACCACCCACGCTGGCTTCGATCGTCTTGCCGGTGCTGAACGCGTTTCCGCTGGCAAAATTCTGACCGGATCCGCCGAGCTTGGAAGCCCAGGAACTGGTGTCAGCATTCGCTTGGAAGAGACCGACCGAGTTCGACGGAGCCGAATTCGGAGGGTTCAGTGCCGCCGGGGTTGTGTTGGCATACTGGCCGCCTGCGCCGGCGATACTTGCCCGCCAAGGTGACTGCGTGGCCTGCGCTGCGTTGGCCAACGCTGCCGAACCTCCCGCTGTCGCTGTCGCGCTGGAGATGTAAACCGTCTGAGCTTTGTCCGGCGCAACGACCGTCCCAACGGCTCCCACGACACCCCAGTAGAGGTCGGTGCGGGTATTCCAGCTTGCTCCGAACGCTGCGGTCAGGTCTGCACCCAGCGCTCCCGTGCTCACGCCACCAATGGTGAGGTTGAACGCCGATCCCGTATAGGCCGACCCGTCCGAACTGCGGAATGACGAGTCATTCCCGAGGTTGACGATGTAGCTGTAGGTCTCCGAGCCACCGCTGCGGAAACCCAGCAGCAGGTCTCCGGCCGTGTAGCTCAAAGCACTTGCGTTGGTGGCGGTCATCACCACACCTGCAAGCACTGCGAGAGCAAACAGTGATAGTTTTTGTTTGATCATATTTTATTTTGTTTTTGGTTTGTGGCAGCAGCTCGATCCACCCGAACACGGATGGCTCTTCGCCAACTGACGCGCCAAGAAATCCACGAAAACCGGAGCGATGACTAGGGGAGTATTGTGACAATGTCGTCACATTCGCCGGATGGAATATTCGGCCGATCGCCGGCGCGGAAAAGCCCTGTGAATGCCGCGATAGCCAGGAGCGCGGCCGGCAACTGACTTCGTTTGGCCGCGCCGCCACAGGTAACAAAAATGCAACAGATCGTGTGACGATAATGTAACAAATCCGTTTTTGAATCGCCCTCATGCGGGAAGGTAATCTGGCCGCTCTTTACCCAAATATTACAGCGATTGTGAAAAACAAATCAGGATCACAAAGCCGCAACTCGAACGGGCCATTGCCGATGGATATAAGGGTTGCCGATTATCTTCTCAGAGCCATGGGAGACATGTCGCTCTGCAAGTTTGCGCCACGACTTGGCATCAACAAGGTAAGTCTATCGCGAATATTGAAGGCGCAACCCTCCATAAAGCTCCGCACGTTGCAGAAACTTGCCGATGCCCTTGGAGTCTCTCCAGAACAGATTCTCCAACCCAGAGCTGATGAAGGGGAAGTCTATTTCGCGCATATGGCGAAGCCGGGTCGGGAACGTGCGCGCTAATATTGGCAGACGAATTGTCCCGCCCGGCCAAGGACCATTCCGACCGCGCTGGTCATCCCGCTTTTTTATCACCCGCTTGGATGTTCGGCCGAGCAAATGGGTTTGCACGCGGCGGGGGAGGAGGATAGGCTGACTGACCTATGGGAAGACAGTGGTTGCATGCAAAGCGCGAGGTCGCGAACCTCAAGAAAGGCCAGGTTGTCGGCAAGCTGGTGAAGGAGATGATGGTGGCCGCCAAGTTGGGTGGCCCGGACATCGAGAGCAACGCCCGGCTTTTTGCGGTGGTGGAAAAAGCGCGGAAGGCGTCGGTGACGCGTGATGCCATCGAGCGGGCGATCAAGAAGGGCGCGGGAATCGGCGGGGAAAAGCTCGTGCTCGACCACCTGGTCTTCGAGGGCTACGCCCCCCACAAAGTTCCGGTCATCGTCGAGGTTCTCACCGACAACAACAACCGCACCGCTCCCGAGATCCGCGTGCTTTTCAAACGGGGCCAGCTCGGCACCCCGGGAAGCAACAAATTTTTGTTCGACCATGTCGGGATTGTTGAGGCTCACCACCCGGATGCGTCCACAGACATCGAGGCGGCAGCGATCGAAGCCGGCGCGAACGATGTGGCACCGCTCACACACGAGGAGAACGACGACATTCCGGAAGGCGCGGCAGGGGCGCGGTTTCTGACCGAGCGCACGGCAACCGCCTCGGCTTCGAAATGGCTTTCGCAGAACGGCTGGACAGTCGTGACCAGTGAGCTCGGGTATGTCGCGAAGCAGTTCCCGTCGCTGACCGACGAACAGCGCGCAGATGCGGGCGAATTCCTTCAGGAGTTGGAGGACCATGACGATGTCCACCGCGTCTGGGCAGCGGTGAAGTAATGGAAGCCACCGCCACGCGGATCGTCCGCCGTTTGCGTGACGCGGGGCACGAGGCATATTTCGCGGGGGGCTGTGTGCGCGACCGACTGCTCAGCCGGGCGGCTCACGACATCGATGTGGCCACCAGCGCACACCCCGCAGATGTCCAAAAACTTTTCCCGAGGACCGTGGCGGTGGGCGCGCAGTTCGGCGTGGTCGTCGTTCTAGAAGACGGGGCGGAGTTTCAGGTGGCGACGTTTCGGGCGGACGGGGTCTATCTCGACGGGCGGCGCCCAGAGTCGGTGACGTTTACCACCGCGGAGGGCGATGCGCAGCGGAGGGACTTCACCGTCAACGGGCTATTCTACGATCCGATCGAGGGAAAAATTCTGGATTTTGTGGGAGGCGAGAAGGATCTGAGGGCGGGCATCATCCGTTGCATCGGCGAGCCGGCGGACCGGTTCCAGGAGGACAAGCTGCGGCTGCTTCGCGGAGTCCGTTTTGCGGCCACGCTGGGATTCCAAATCGATTCCCCCACATGGGCGGCCCTCCGGGAACTGGCCCCGTCAATCACCGCCGTAAGCGCGGAGCGGATCCGGGACGAGCTGGTTAAAATCTTCCTCCATCCGTCCCGCGTGCGAGGGTTCGATCTGCTTGACGAGTCCGGGTTGCTGGAGATCCTTCTGCCCGAAGTGACCGGGATGAAGGGATGCGAGCAGCCTCCGGAGTTTCATCCGGAGGGGGATGTCTTCGTCCATACGAGGCTGATGCTGTCGCTCCTGCCGGAGACGGTTTCCATCCCGCTGGTATTTTCCGTGCTGCTCCATGATATCGGCAAGCCGCCTGCAGCCGTGCGCGACGAGACCGGCAGGATCCGGTTCAACGGGCACGAGTCGGTCGGCGCGGCGATGACTGAGAAAATCTTCGAGCGGCTGCGGTTCTCGAACGCCCAGACCGAGGCGACGGTGGTGGCGGTCAAAAACCACATGGCATTCAAAGACGTTCAGCGCATGCGGGTCGCGACGCTCAAGCGGTTCCTGGCGCGCCCGACGATCGACGACGAACTGGAACTCCACCGGGTCGATTGCCTCGGGTCCCACGGGCTGCTCGACAACCATGAATTCCTCTTGGCGAAGCGGGAGGAATTTTCGCGCGCGCCGCTGATTCCGCCGCCGCTTGTCACCGGGCAGGATCTGATTTCGCTGGGCTGGAAGCCGGGCCCGCATTTCAAGCGCGTTCTGGAAGCCGTGCAAGTCCGCCAACTGGAAGGCTCGCTGACATCGCGCGCGGAAGCGATGGACTGGATTGCATCCCACCGGGATTTGGTGGAGAAAGGGGATATCCCATGAGCAAACGCTTGGTCCATGTCGCCCGCAATGGAAATGTCATCGGCCAATACCCGGTTGATCAACTGGCGTCGTTGGCCCAATCAGGCTTCTTTCTCGATACCGATCTCTGCTACAGCGAGGCCCGTCCGGAATGGACTCCGATGCCCGAGTTTCTCAAAAAAACGGAAATGCCGAAATTTTCGATGGGGCGTCCGAACGATGGGAAAAAAAGGGGCTACGCAGGCCGTAACCACCATTCCAGGCAGAACATTGCAGCTGTCCTGTCAGGGTGGATCGCCTTTTTGCTGGTGTTGTCGGCTCTGGTTGGATCGGGGTTCTGGATCGCGGGCCTCTACAGCGAGATCGGGCAAAAATCCGACCAGATCGAGGAGATGGAAAAAAAACTCGTCGCGAAGGAAAAAGAGAACCAGAGATTCCTCTTCGTTTCCCGCGAGGTGGCGGAATCGGGCATCGTCCGGGGCAGCGTGATTCTCCGAAATGAAACCGGCAAACGGGTGGCCATGCCGGGCGTTCAAGTCCTGCTTTATCCGCGGAAGGTCATCGAGAATCACCTCGCTGCCAAGGCGGCGGATGTCCTGCGCATCCCTGCCGGAACAAGTATGGATGGCAACGAGTTTTTTACCGCCGGACTCCCTCCGGCGACGGCGAGCACGACCACCGATGCCAGCGGACGTTTCGAATTCCCTGTGCCCGAGCCGGGAGAGTACGTCCTCTACACCCGTATGAACAGCTTCGTCCAGGGTGCACAGGTGGCGCGAATCTGGTTTGTGGCCTTCAACTCGCAGGACCCGCTGAACACGCTCGTGCAAATCAACGAGACGAACAGCGTCCAGCAGTTTGTGCCCAGCCTCATGATCGTCGAAGGACGCTAAAGGGTTTTCTTCGCTCTTTCTTGGTTGGACGAACCGGCCGTGAGCTGGTAGAAACCGGGGATGGCCCACGAGGCAAAGCCGCAGCGGAAAAAGCCCGATGTGTTGTTGCGGTTCAGCTTCCGCCTCAAGCAATGGCGGGAGGCGAAAGGCCGGAAGCTATCCGATGTCGCGTGCGAATTCGGGGTGGCCACATCGAGTTGGGGGCATTGGGAGGAGGGGCTCTGCCTGCCCTCCGGCGAGAACCTGCTGCTTCTCGTGGAATTCACCGGAATTCCCATCCAGCATTTTGTCTGCCCCAACACCGAACGCTGTCCTTTTGCGCAAAGCCAGCCTTGAACGGGCGTGGCGTTACTTCGCTTCGTTTCGGTTGTGCTCCCTGCACCAAACATTCGTCTTTCCCATTTTCACAATGCGCTATCGCGCTGGTTCTCCGCCTGCCACCGAATTCACTCTGCCCTGTGGCGATTCTTGCCTGCAAACCTTCAGCAACTCCGTTCTCATTTAAATAGAATAGTAGTTCTTTCCGCCTCCCTCCATGGTTTTCAGAATCGCGCCCATGAGCGCGTTCCACTGCCAGTTCCGCATCGTCCCGTTCCCGCGGGTTTCCTCTCTCTTCCTTGGTGTCGCCGCCTTCGGCTTCCTCGCCCTCTCAAACCGCGCGAGCGCCGCATTGCTGGAGGCATCCGATGGCGTGGTTAATGATCTCTTCGGCAATTCCGTGAGCCAGTCCGGTAGCAGCGGCTTGGTTGGAGCAGGAAGTCTTTATGGTGTCAAACAGGGCTGGGCCTACCTCTTCCGCAATTTGGATACCGCCACCGGCACGGTGACCCAGACCGCCAAACTCGTCGCATCCGATGCCGCTCTGGGAGATTACTTCGGCAATTCTGTCAGCCAGTCCGGTAATAGCGGTTTGGTCGGAGCGTATTATGCAGACATCACTTACACCAATCAGGGCGCGGCTTACCTCTACCGTAATCTGGATACAGCCACTGGCACGGTGACCCAAACCGCAAAGCTCATTGCCTCCGACGCCGCGACAGATGTTGCCTTCGGTTATTGCGTAAGTCAGTCCGGGAACAGCGGCTTGGTTTCGGCTCACGGGGCTACCATCGGAGCCAACCGCCAGGGCGCGGCCTATCTCTTCCGCAATTTGGACACCGCCACCGGCACAGTCACGCAGGCTGCAAAGCTCATTGCCTCCGACGGCGTGACAAATGATGCCTTCTCCGTTTCTGTGAGCCTGTCCGGAAATAGCGGCTTGGCCGGGGCCTATGGAAAAAACTCCTACCAGGGCGCAGCCTACCTCTATCGCAATCTGGACACGGCTACCGGGACAGTGACCCAGAACGCCAAGCTCACCGCCTCCGACGGTGCGGCAAATGATTACTTGGGCGCTGCCGTGAGCCAATACGGAAGCAACGGCCTAGTCGGAGCCTATGGAAAAAACTCCTCTCAGGGATCAGTCTACCTCTTCCGCAATCTGGATACCGCCAGCGGCAATGTGACCGAGACCGCCAAGCTCACCGCCACCGACGGTGCGGCAAATGATTACTTGGGCTTTTCCGTGAGCCAGTCTGGGAATAACGGTTTGGCCGGGGCTTATGGAAAAAACTCCTCCCAGGGCGCAGCCTACCTCTATCGCAATCTGGACACCGCCGCCGGCACGGTGACAGAGACCGTAAAAATCACCGCCTCCGCCGGGGCGGGAAATGATCAGTTTGGATTTTCGGTGGGATTGGATGGCGACCAGTTCATCATCGGGGCTCAGAAAGGAAACGGAATGGCGGCGGATTCCGGCACGGCCTACTCCGGTAGCGTGGCTTCCATCACGACGCTCGATGCCGGCAGCACGGCCAAGACAATTTCTGGCATCAGCTTCATCTCCCAGGTGGACTGGATCATCGGCCAGACAACCTCATCCAACCAGGTGACGCTGAGCGCGGGGGACACCGCCAACGTCACAGCTTCCGGCAAGGGGGTTTACATCGGCAAGAACGCCGCCTCGAACAACAACCTTCTCGTCGTCGCCGGCAATCTCACGGCAACTCAAATTACCGTGGGAGCCACAGGCAATTCGGGCAACACGTTGCAATTGGGTGGCAGCAACAAAATATCCGACTCCGCGACGGTGACCTTGGCTGGCGGCATCCTCGATACGACAGCATCGGGCTACATCGACACGGTGGGAACGTTCAACATGAGCGCGGGCTCGCTCAACGGCACGGGCACGATCACCGCGACGACCTACGGCCTGACGGGCGGAACGGTGACGGCAAACCTCGGCACGGGAACGATGAACGTGACGGGCTCGACCGCGCTCAACGGCACGGCGGGCGCAGCAGCAGTGAACATCAGCGCGGGCACATTGACCTTTGGCTCCAGCAATCGTCTTGCCGACGCGGCCACGGTGACAGTTTCCGGCACAGGCATTTTGAATACCAGCACGGGCCTGACCGACACGGTGGGAACGTTCAACATGAGCGCGGGCTCGCTCAACGGCACGGGCACGATCACCGCCGCGACCTATGGCCTAAGCGGCGGCACGGTCACGGGCAACCTCGGCGTGGGGACGATGAACGTGACGGGCTCTACCGCTCTGAACGGCACGGCAGCTGCAACGGCAGTAAACATCAGTGCGGGCACATTGACCTTGGGCTCAAACGACCGCTTGGCCAATGGGGCCACGGTGACGGTATCGGGCACGGGCATTTTGAATACCGGCGCGGGCCTGACGGATACGGTGGGCACCTTCAACATGAGCGCGGGCTCGCTCAACGGCACGGGCACGATCACCGCGACGACCTACGGCCTGACGGGCGGAACGGTGACCGGCAACCTCGGCGTGGGGACGATGAACGTGACGGGCTCTACCGCTCTGAACGGCACGGCAGCCGCAACGGCAGTAAACATCAGTGCGGGCACATTGACCTTGGGATCCAGTGACCGCTTGGCCAATGGGGCCACGGTGACGGTCTCCGGCACGGGCATTTTGAATACCGGCGCGGGCCTGACGGATACGGTGGGCACCTTCAACATGAGCGCCGGTTCGCTGAACGGCACGGGCACGATCACCGCGACGACCTACGGCCTGACGGGCGGAACGGTTACGGCGGGTTTGGGTGCCGGGGCCATTACGGTCAATGCCGGCACGGTGGCGCTGGGTTCTGCGGGCCGTTTAAACTCGGCCTCCACCGTCACGGTGCAGGGCGGCCAGTTGACCCTGGCAGGAGCGGAGACCGTGGCCAGCTACACCCAGAGCGGCGGAACGCTTGGCGGCTCGGGCCAGACCCTCACCGCGACGACCTACAGCCTGTCCGGTGGAACGATTACGGCAAACCTCGGCACGGGGACGATGAACGTAACCGGTTCGGTTGCCTTGAACGGCACGGCAGCCGCGACGGCGGTGAACATTAGTGCTGGCGCACTAACATTAGGATCCAGCGACCGCTTGGCCAATGGGGCAACGGTGACGGTCTCCGGCACGCTGGCCCTTGGATCCAATTCCGACACCGTCGGCGCGGTTTCCCTGACAGGCGGGAGCATCACCGGCAGCGGCACGCTCACCGGTTCCTCCTACGATGCGCAATCCGGAAGCGTCAGCGCGATCCTCGGCGGGACCGGCATCGCGCTGACAAAAACCACATCCGGCAGCGTGACCCTCACCGGCGCGAACACCTACACCGGAGCGACGAGCATCAATGCCGGCACGCTCTCGATCAACACGGTGGGCAGCACCGCGACGGCGCAGTCGCTGGGGCAGGGCACGACCGTCAACCTCGGCGTGGCGTCCACCTCGTCCGGCACCTTGGTTTACACGGGGGCAGCCGGCACGCTAGACAAGGCCATCAGCGCCCTGGGCAACGCGCAGAACGTGATCCAGAACAGCGGCACGGGTTTGCTGACTCTCTCGGGAGGGCTGGCCAAGAACGGCACGATCCTCACGCTCAAAGGTGGGTCGAGCGGCATCAAGGTCACCGGAACGATCGCCGGCACGAGCGCGAACTCCGACCTTTACATCGACGGCGGCACGACGACGCTCGGCGCGGCCAACACCTACACCGGGCCGACAAAAGTTTTTAATGCCGGCACCCTTGCGCTCGGCATCGGCAATGCCATTCCGAGCAATTCCGCGTTGACCCTCGGCGATGCCACAACCACCGGCACGTTGAACATGGGCGCTTACACGAATGCGATCGGCAGTCTGGCATTCGGGGCCGGTGGCGGCGCCATCACGATGGCGGCGAGCCAGACTTCCACGGCGCAGCTCGCAGCCAGCGGCACGTTTGTCCTCGGCACTGGCAACACCATCAACCTTACCGGCATGTCCAATTCCGCCGGCCTTTACAAACTGGTGAGCGGCAGCAGCCTCACGGGCACATTCGGCACGGTCACCGGTCTGGACAGCGCCTACACACTGGCATACAGCGGCACCGGACTCGATGCGCAGCACAAGGCCAACCAGGCATTTTCAAACCCGACGGCATCGTTCGATATCATCACCGGAGGTACGCATGCTGTCGGAGCGACGCTGGCCAACAGCGCGCCGGGCGGCTCTTCGGCGTTGGTCGTGGCTTTGGCCGACAACAGCGGTACAGGCGGCACGGTTGCCGGCCTGTCGTCCTCAACCGGTTCGGCCGTGGCGGTCGGATCTCCCTCGACCATCGGCGGAACTTTCACCGCCGGCACGGTCGGCTTGGGCCGGACGTGGAACATCAAAAACACCGATGCGGGAGCGGTCTCCAATTCTTCCACAACGTCTGGCTCAGTCAACGTCTATGACCACGCCTCGCCAAGCGTGGTCACGGGCGGATCGCTGGCTCTCGGCACCCTCCACGCGGGATACACTGGCACGGTAACCAGCAGCAACACCGACAGCGTCAGCAACGCCAGCGGCACCCGCGTGAACCTCAAAGGTGGCGCGGCAGCGATCGGAAACATCTCGCTCGGCAGCGTCAGCGGTCTGGTGCAGGGAGGCTCCGCAGGGAGCATCAGCGCCACGTTGGCCACCGGACAGGGCACCGGCGTGATCAACCAGAACTTCACCTACACGCTGGCCGACGATTCGAGCCTGGAAGGTGCCAGCGCCAGCGTCGCCACGCGGACAATCAATGTCAGCGGACAAGTGTATTCGGGCTACATGATCTGGGCCGGTGCGTCCGGCGGAGGTTGGAGCACCGATGCCAGTTGGAACGACTCCGCAGATTACAGCGTCCACGCTGCCCCGGGTATGGATGCCGGGTTTGCCGGAGTGGATGCCGCCACATTTGGCGGCTCCGCTGGCAACGTGACGGTGAATCTGAACGGCGCGACCCCGAACTTGAACGCCCTCGCATTCCAGAGCGCGGGCAGCACGACGATCGCCAAGGGCGGCGGGAGCGGAAACCTGACGTTCGCCGGCACAACCCCGGGCGTCACCGCCAGCGGTGCGCACGCCATCAGTGCTCCGGTCACATTGGCCGCCAGCTTGACAGCCAACGTCACCAACAACGGCGACAGTCTCGAAATCTCCGGTGCGATCGGCGAAAGCGGCGGAGCCAAGAGCCTCACAAAAACCGGAGCAGGCACCCTGTCTCTCAGCGGCGCGAACACCTACACCGGCGGCACCGCCGTCAACGCGGGCACTCTCTCTGTCGGGAACAACGACGGGCTCGGCACCGGCAGTGTCACGGTCAATGGGGGCATCCTGTTCCTCCAGATAGGCGTCGCTCCAACCAACAGCATCGCGCTCAACGGAGGCAGCCTCGCGCAGGCCGTCGGTGCCGGATCGACTTTCGCCAATGCCGCCCACACGACCAGCAACCTCGGCGGGCTCGACACCACGGCGCAGTTGCTCGACGGCGCGGCATCCGCCGTGGCCACGCTGCAAAGCAGCTTCGCTGCGAACTCCGGTGCGTTGAACGACGTCATCCGCCTGAGCGATGTCTTCAGCCTGAGCGGGGTTCCGATCCTCGACGCGGGCACCGGGAAGACCGATACCTTCGTCCTCCAACTCCAGATCGCGAACGTGAATGCCGACAGCTTCCTCGGCTGGCTTGATCCCGTCACCAACGAGTGGGTGAATGCCGTCAACGGCAACATCGGCGGCACCGCCGCCTTCGCCGGCGATCACGCCTACAACGCCGTAACGGATTTTGTTCTCGGATATTACGGCGTTGATACGACGAACAACAAGGTCTGGGCGGTGCTCGACCACAACAGCCAATTCGCCACCATCCCCGAGCCCGGCACCTGCGCGCTCATCACTCTCTGCGGCTGCGCCCTATTCCTTGTCGCTCGCCGGAAGAAAGGTGACAGCGTCGCTCGAACAAGCGGAACGGGGTTGAAATAGCATTTTTCCGGATTCCTTGTGGGAGAGGGATTAATTAATGGC
>Ga0194054_10001204_pt1 | contig 12653 bp, 9 predicted proteins | sample SepL2210m_MetaG_FD_163628 | JGI IMG/M metagenome (GOLD analysis project Ga0194054, IMG submission 163628) | Anoxic zone freshwater microbial communities from boreal shield lake in IISD Experimental Lakes Area, Ontario, Canada - Sep2016-L227-10m | ecosystem: Environmental > Aquatic > Freshwater >... | reverse complement strand
CCGGGGGATACTTCACTGCGATCGGGAACGCCAGCGCCCAGCACGTCGCCAAGTGGAATGGAACCGCTTGGTCGCCACTCGGCTCGGGCTTGAGCAAGGACATCGGCACATGTTACGTCATGGCTTTCGCCTTCGACCCGGCCGGAAACCTGTATGCGGGCGGCAGCTTCACCACCGCCGGCGGCGAGACCGCTTACAATATCGCCAAGTGGAACGGGACCAATTGGTTCCCTCTCGGCTTGGGCTTGAACGGGTCGGTCTCGGCCCTGGCCTACGTCGCCGGCAACCTGTATGCGGGCGGCAGCTTTACCATTGCCGGGGACGTAGCCGCCAGCCATGTTGCCAAGTGGGACGGCTTGCAATGGTCGGCACTCGGTCCGGGCTTCACCCCCACGACGGCTGTGCCCAACGCCGATGTGATGGGCCTGGCCGCGGACACCGCCGGAAACCTTTATGCTGTGGGATACTTCATTCGATCCGGCGACCTTGAAGTCAACCATGTTGCCAAATGGGACGGGTCAGCCTGGTCCGCTCTCGGGATTGGGATTGATGTCAACCCGCTGTTCGTCCAGGCCGCCGCGTGTGACCCCGCCGGGAATCTCTATGTCGGGGGCGGTTTCGAGCACGCCGGCGGTCTCCTGGTGAACTGCATCGCCAAGTGGAACGGTTCGGAATGGTCTGGGCTGGATTCAGGAGTGTCCGGCGGCGGCGTAAACAGCTTGTGGTTCGATTCCACCGGCATTCTTTACGTTGGAGGCAGCTTCAGCGCCGCTGGGGGCGTGGCCGCCAGAAACATCGCCAAGTGGGATGGCTCCGCCTGGAGCCCGCTCGGGAGCGGAGTGGACTTGTCCGTCTGGACCTTGGTTTCCCGTCCCGGCGGGGACCTCTATGCGGGAGGTTACTTGACGATGGCGGGAGGGCTGCTTACCCCGAGCCTGGCGAAATGGAATCCGAACGCAATCAGCTACATGCTCGCGGTTATTGGTGGCACCGGCTCGGGCACATACTCGGTAGGGGCGAGAGTGTTCATTCAAGCCAATACCCCGCCAGACGGCCAGACCTTTGGCCAATGGACGGGCGACGTTGCCACTGTGGGGGACATTCATGCCTCATTCACCTCTGTCTTAATGCCCGCAGCCGACGTCCAGTTGGCTGCCAACTATGAGCCCTTCGCCGTGCTCTCGATCTCGCGCAGCGGGCCGAACGTCATCCTTAGCTGGCCAATCGTGCTGACCGGCTATACGCTCGAATCCGCCGAGCGCGTGCCCGGGGGGACGTGGACATCCGTGCCCGGTGTCAGCGGGAACTCGGTTACGGTGCCCATTGCCGGCTCGGCCCAGTTCTATCGCTTGGAACGTGCAGGATTGCCTTAACTGAAGACCGTGGTATCGTGTGCTGCCGAATAAAGGCTTAGTCAAAGCGTCTAAACTACTGTTAACCGATGAAAAGGATAATTCCAACTATCCTCGCAGGCAGCGCATTAACGACCGGGCACGCCCAGTGGTTGATCGCCCCGGCGTTGAACGGCGCGTTGTTGGGTAGCTATGCGTCTCCGGCCCAGCCTGTTCCCAGCAGTCCACCCCGACCATTGGCAGCGCCGGCGCTGCAGCCGGGCCCAACCCATTATTGGACCACCCCTGATTCAGCGCCGGCTTACCAAATCCCCGACGCCCTCCGCGTGCCGGACGCCTCCACATTTTAGCCTTGTTCAACGCTCTTAATGTTTCGCAAAACCATGAAATCGTCCCTTAGCAAGATCAGTATTCCCATCTGCGGCGCGCTTGTCGCCGTTCTTGTCGCCGGTTGCGCCTCCAGCGGCGTGAGGAACCCCTCCGGCGTGTCGGTCACCCACCTCAACGCCGACGAACAGGGGTTTGTTGCCGGCACCGGCGTGGAATCGCAAGACCTCGTGTCCGTGGCCGACAAGATGGCCCGGAGCATCGTGGGCATCCCGCAGATCGCCAACGCGGCCACGCCGCCGACCATCGTGCTGCAGCCAGTGGATAACCAGACTCGATTTCCGATCAACAAAGACATCTTCCTGACCCGCATTCGCGCGCAACTCAACTCGAAGGCGCGCGGCAAAGTCATGTTTTTGGCCCGCAACCAGATGGAAGCTTTGGAAAAGGAGCGCAACCTCAAGCGTGAAGGCGTGGTAACCGCCAGTTCCGACCCGATCGTGCAGGAATTCAAGGGTGCGGATTATTTCCTCACTGGCACGCTGCAAGGGCTTTCCACGCGCACCGCCGCCGGCACCAGCGATTATATCCTGTATGATTTCCACCTTATCGATGCGCGGACCAGCGGGATTGTTTGGGAAGACTCGGCCGAGATCAAGAAGCAGGGGCTCGAAGACGCGGCTTATCGATGAGTTCGATTGCTGGATGACGTGATGAACTTCCTCTGCCAGCGGGCGCTGCTGGCCGCTTTGTTACTGGTGGCGGGGTGCGCCACGACGACGCGCCAGGTCGCGCTGACGGGCAACGTCATGGTGGACGGCCCAACCGCCATCGCAAACGGGCCGCCGCGTGATCGTGTCCTCTGGGAGTACCGCACAGCCGCTGCGGCGATGCGCCAGGGCAACTTCAATCTTGCCAAACAATACCTGGATGACGCGCTCCTGACCCTGGGCGGGATTTATGGCAACGATCCCGACGCGAAGAAGGCGCGCAGCTACTTCCACGGCGAGGCGAAGAAGACTTTCATCGGCGAGCCTTACGAACGTTCGATGGCTTACATTTACCGCGGTATCATCTACTGGATGGACGGCGAACCGGACAACGCCCGTGCCTGCTTTCGCAGCGCGGAATTCGAGGACAGCGACGCCGAGAGCCACGAGTACGCGGGCGACTGGGTGTTGCCGGATTACCTGGACGGCCTGGCAACGATGAAGCTGGGCGGCGACGGCATGGATGCCTTCAAGCGCGCCCAGGGCGTCGCCAGGGGCGTCAAACTGCCGCCCTACAACCCCAAGGCTAATTTGCTTCTGTTCATCGAGTTCGGCCCCGGCCCGGCCAAAGTAGCCGCCGGCGAATATGGTGAGCAGCTTCAAATCCGCGCGACTCCTTCCCCGGTGGCGTCGGCTGAGCTTAGAATTGGCTCGCTCCGGGTACCGATCGCGCCGGCCGACGATGTCTGTTTTCAGGCGACCACGCGCGGGGGCCGGGTGATGGACCACATTCTCGGCAACAAGGCTGTCTTCAAATCCGCCACCGACACCATTGGCAACGTGGCGCTCATCGGCGGGTTGACGACTGCGGCGGTGAGCCACGACGCCACGACGCAGGAAGTGGGTCTCGGCATCGCCTTGGTTGGGTTGGTCAGCAAGGTGGTCTCTGCGGCAACGATACCGGCTGCTGACACCCGGACCTGGGACAATCTGCCGCATTACCTGAGCTTCGCCAGCCTGCCATTGCCGGTCGGGCAGCACGTCATCACGATTCAATTCCTCGATCCCTCAGGCCGGGTTCTGGCCAATCTGACCAAGACCATCAACCTGAACATCACGGCGACCGACCGGGACAAGGTTGTGTTCGTCAGCGACACTTCAGTCACACCGCAAACTTTATGAAAACATCAATTGTAACCCTCCTCGCCGCCGGCGCGGCGGTTCTGTTCGTTGCCGGTTGCAGCACTCACGACAAAGGGCCCTACCTTCCGCAATGGTCGCAGACGCCGGCCTACGAGACCCGGGAACCGGTGGTCTTGCTCGATCCGGGCGTCCAATACTCGGTCACTTACACCGGGGTCCAGGAACAAACCCTCGAGGATGGCCGGCTGCAGGTGGTCGTCCACCTGCGCAACCGGGAAAACCGACGCATCGAGGTGCAGGCCAACTGCGTCTTCAAGGACCAGAACGGCTTTCTGACTGGTGACGAAACTCCGTTCCGAATGGTCATTCTCACCGAGAACGCCACCGAAGACGCGATTTTCACCTCGATGAACAACCTGGCCAAGAAATTCACCGTCCGCGTCCGCCAGGCGCGCTGATCTCAGGCCGGGCGTCCTGCCCCGGCGTGCCGGGTAATCCGTGGTTCTCCTCTCGTTCCCCTCAGAGCGGGAATATGACCACGGATTGCACGGATGGCACGGATGGGGCAATATTTGTTATCCCTGTTATCCTAGAAATCCGTGGTTCCAACTGCTGTTTTTAGGTTTGATTCCCATGAAATCGCAGGCTTCGACCAATTCTGTCTTGCGCCCCTGTCCTCGCTCCGAAAAATCTAAGATGCGCACTGCGGGGTCACATTCTCAAGAAACCTCTCGCTTCCAAGCCCTGCATGCCACAACATGCACCGGGCAAGCGATGGGAAACTCCGTAGCAGCATGAAAGCGAAGATTATTATTACGCCCAAGAAGGCAGTGCTCGATCCGCAGGGCAAGACTGTCGCGAGCGCGCTCGCGCATATAGGCTATGCGGGAATCGGGGACGTGCGCGTGGGCAAGTATATCGAGATTGAATTGACGGGTGTGGACAAGGAATCTGCCTGGAAGCAAATTGACGAGGCGTGCCACAAGATACTGAGCAACCCCGTCATTGAAGATTATCGGTTCGAGATCGAATGAACTTCGCCGTCCTCCAGTTTCCGGGTTCAAATTGCGATCAGGACGTAGTCCACGTGGTGCGCAATGTGGTGGGCCATTCGGCCCGGCTGCTCTGGCACAAGGAGGCTTCGCTGGGCGCCGTGGATGCGGTGGTCGTTCCCGGCGGCTTCAGCTACGGCGATTATCTCCGCACCGGGGCCATCGCGCGGTTCAGCCCGGTGATGCAAGCGGTGCAGGAATTTGCGGCCAACGGCGGCTTGGTGCTGGGTATCTGCAACGGGTTCCAAATTCTCTGCGAAGCCGGCTTGTTGCCCGGAGCGTTGGTCCGCAATCGTTCCCTCCAGTTCCGATGCGAGAATATCTTTCTGAAGACTGCCACGGCCGATTCGCCATTCACGAAGCTGATCCCGCCGGACAAAGTCATGCGCGTGCCAATTGCCCACGGGGAAGGATGCTATTTTGCCGACGAGCAGACGCTGGCTGAACTCAAATCGAACAACCAAATTCTCTGGCGCTACGTCGATGCGCAGGGGGAAGCGACGGAAACCGCCAACCCGAATGGGTCGCTCGACAACATCGCCGGGATTTGCAATGAGGCGCGCAATGTCGCCGGCCTCATGCCGCACCCCGAGCGCGCGAGTGAGCCGGTGCTGGGTTGCGCGGATGGCCGGCTGGTGTTCGAAAGCATGATTCACGCGCTCCGGGAACGCGGTGTTGAAAAGGCTGCGTGAAGCGTGAAAATCCGTGCTGCAATGACCTGCCCAAATGAGCGAGCCAGCGATAACTCCTGAGTTGGTGCGCAAGCACAACCTCACGCCCGAGGAATATGAGAAGGTCAAGGCTGTCCTTGGCCGCGAGCCTTCGTACACCGAGCTGGGCATCTTCTCGGTCATGTGGAGCGAGCATTGCTCCTACAAGAACACCCGCCCGCTGCTCAAGTCTTTCCCAACGCAGTCACCGCGGATTCTTGTCGGTGCCGGTTAGGAGAATGCGGGGATCATCGACATCGGCGACGGCCTGGCCATCGCATTCAAGATCGAGTCGCACAATCACCCGAGCGCGGTGGAACCGTTTCAGGGGGCTGCCACCGGCGTCGGCGGCATCATTCGGGACATTTTCACGATGGGGGCGCGGCCGATTTGCGCCGTCAACTCGCTGCGGTTCGGGCCGATCACGGACGATGCCCAGTCCGCTGAGGCGGCCATTGCCAATAACCGGCGGCTATTCGGCGGCGTGGTCGCAGGTATTGCGCATTACGGCAATTGCTTTGGGATTCCGACCGTGGCGGGAGAGGTCTATTTCGATAAGTCGTATGAAGGCAACCCTCTGGTTAACGCGTTTTGCCTTGGGGTGCTGCGGCACGAACAGATCGTGCGCGGGCGAGCCAGCGGGGTTGGGAACCCGGTGTTCTATGTCGGGCCGGCGACCGGGCGCGACGGCCTGGCGGGCGCGGCGTTTGCCTCGCAGGATTTGACCGAGGAATCCGCGGAGCGGCAGCGCGGCGCAGTCCAGGTGGGTGATCCTTTCATGGAAAAACTGGTGTGCGAAGCGTGCCTGGAATTGCTGGCCACCGGCGCGGTGGCCGGTATTCAGGACATGGGCGCAGCGGGCCTGACTTGTTCCACCTGCGAAACCGCCGCCCGGGCGGGAACGGGCATCGAGATCGAGCTCGACAAGGTTCCGCAACGGGCGCCCGGCATGACCAGCTACGAGATCATGCTCAGCGAATCACAGGAGCGGATGCTCATCATCGTCCACAAGGGCCGGGAGGAGGAAGTGAAGCGCATTTTTGATAAGTGGGATTTGCCCTGGTCGGAAATCGGTCTGGTCACCAATACGGGCCGCATGGTCGTGAAGCACCATGACCGGATTGTCGCCGATATTCCCGCGCGGCAGATCGCCGATGAATCACCGGTCTATCAACGCGAGGCGAAGGAGCCGGCGTATTTGAAACAGGTCCGCGCATTCAGCCTCGACGGCCTTCCAGACACGCAGAACCCGGCGGCGCACCTAAAAACCCTGCTGGGCTGGCCGACCATCGCCTCCAAGAACTGGGTGTATCGCCAATACGACCAGATGGTCCGCAACGGCACCATCATCTGCCCGGGCTCCGATGCCGCAGTCTTGCGCATCAAGGAGGATGCGTTGCCCCATAGTAGGGCAGGCGTCCCGCCTGCCCCGGCGGGCCTCCCGCTCACAAGCCTTGACTCCTGTCCCGATGGCAATGAGCAAACGCCCCCGGAGGGCAGGCGGGACGCCTGCCCTACCAAGCTCATCGCGATTTCCGTGGACGGCAACGGCACATACGTTCTCCTCGATCCCTACGAAGGAGGCAAGATCGCGGTCGCCGAGGCCGCTCGAAACCTCGCCTGCTCGGGCGCGGCGCCGCTGGGCGTGACTGACAACCTGAACTACGCCAACCCGCACAACCCCGAGCTTTTCTGGCAGCTCAAGGAAAGCGTGCGCGGCCTTGCCGACGCCTGCCGGGCTTTCAACACGCCAGTCACCGGCGGCAACTGCTCGCTCTACAACCAGCATCCGGCCGGCCCGATCGATCCCACCCCGACGATTGCGATGGTTGGCATGATCGAGCGAGTGGAGCACATCACGACGCAATGGTTCAAAGACGAGGGCGATGCCATTATTCTGCTGGGTGAAACCATCGATGCGACCGACCCGCTGCTTGGCCTGGGTGGCTCGGCTTATCTGCAGCAGATTCATGGCATGAAGACTGGCACACCGCCGCGATGCGACTTGGCGAAGGAGAAAGACCTGCACCTGGCCTTGCGGGCGTTTATCCACTCCGGGGTGGTGAAGAGCGCACATGATTGCAGCGAAGGCGGCCTTGCGGTCGCGCTGGCCGAAAGTTGCATCAGCCAGCACATTGCTCGCGAGACACCCCGTTTAATCGGCGCGCAAATTGATCTCACGCCTGCGGCCGCGCCAGATGCGAGCCTGGAAGAGCCCCCAACGACGCTGCAATCAGCCGCGGCTGCGCCAAATCCCTTGCCGGCACGATTGGACGCCTTGCTTTTCGGCGAGGCCCAGGGGCGCATCATCATTTCGGTTGCCGCGATACACGCCGTCAAAGTCCTGGCTCAAGCAAACATTCTCGGCGTGCCCGCGAGGCACATCGGCGTCGTCGGCGGGGCCGCCTTGGAAATCAAGACTGGGGCGGCTGCCATGAGTTGCGACCTGAGCGAACTGTTTGACCTTTGGTGGAGTTCGATCGCTCGCGCGATGCGGTAGCTGAAAGCTCTTTTGTTGATGCAAGAATATCCCAAACATTATTGCGGTGTCTTTGGCGTTTACGGCCATCCGAATGCGGCGGAACTGACGTATTACGGCCTCTATGCTTTGCAGCATCGCGGACAAGAAAGCGCTGGCATCGTTACATCGGACGGAAGGGAGTTTCACGCACACAAGGGCATGGGGCTGGTTTCGCAGATATTCAAAGGGGACATCCTGCATGGCATGGCCGGGCACATCGCGGTCGGCCATACGCGCTACTCCACCACCGGCTCGTCACATCTGCGCAATGCCCAGCCGCTCACGGTCGATTGCGCCTGCGGCCAGATCGCCATTGCGCACAACGGCAACCTGACCAACGCGGCCCAACTCCGCGAGGAGCTCGAGGCTCGAGGCTCGATTTTCCAAACTTCGGTGGACAGTGAAATCATACTCCACCTGATGGCCCAGCCGACTCTGAATGGCCAGGAGAACAACCTTCCGCAAACCCTCCACCGCATCGAAGGGGCCTACTCGCTGGTCATCATGACCGAGACGGAGCTTATCGGCGTGCGGGATCCGCAGGGGTTCCGCCCGCTTTGCCTGGGCAAGATCGACGAAGCGTGGGTGCTGGCCAGCGAGACCTGCGCGCTGGACTTGATCCACGCCAAATTTGTGCGCGACATCGAGCCGGGCGAGATTGTGATCATCAACGAGGATGGGGTGAGCAGCATGCAGGCGTTTCCAGAACCTCAGCGTCGCGCGTTCTGTATTTTTGAATACGTCTATTTTGCCCGGCCGGACAGCACCATTGCCGGCCGCAACGTTTACAGAGTCCGCGTCGAAATGGGCCGGCAACTCGCCCGCGAGTTTCCGATTGCCGCCGATGTCGTCGTGCCTGTGCCGGACAGCGGGAACTGTGCCGCGCTCGGTTATTCACTGGAATCGAACATCCCGTTCGAGATGGCCTTCGTGCGTAATCACTATGTGGGCCGCAGCTTTCTCCAGCCCTCGCAGCTCATCCGCGACTTTGACGTGCGGGTGAAGCTCAACCTGATCGAGGAGTTGGTGAAAGACAAGCGCGTGATCGTGGTGGACGATTCGATTGTGCGCGGCACCACCTGCAAGGCGAGAGTGAACAACTTGAAGGAAGCTGGCGCCAGAGAGGTCCACGTGCTCGTCAGTTGTCCGCCCCATACGAATCCATGCGTTTACGGGATTGATTTTCCGGATCGCAGCAAGCTGATGGCGGCGAATCATACACTCGAAGAAATCCGCAATTATCTCAGCGCCGATTCGCTTTGTTACCTTTCCCAGGCGGGCATGATCGAAGCAACCGGTCTGCCTGCCAGCGCGTTCTGCATGGCGTGTTACGACGGGAATTACCCGGTGCCTTTTCATCCGTCGGTGAATAAGCACATCATCGAGCGGCGCAACGGTCGGCGACCGGGTTTGAGCGAGATCGTGGCCCGCGAGAAGGCCCAGATCCGGCTGCTTTAAGCAGCAGATTCGCAGGCTGGTTGCTGCTGAGTGAGACAGTGCAGCGTGCCGAATCCAAGCACGAGATCGACCGCGTGAAGCCCGATCACAGGCCGGTCTTTGAAGAGTTCGCCCAGCGTGCCTAACGCGATCCGGTCGTTCGGGTCATTGAACGTCGGGACGAGCACGGCTGCGTTGGAGATATAGAAATTCGCGTAGCTGGCCGGCAGCCGGTAACCGTCAAAGTGCAGCGGCGCAGGCATCGGCAGCGGCACAACTTCCGGCCGGGAACCGTCTTCCAATCGGAGATCCTGAATGCGCTCCCAGTTTTCAGACAACGGATGGTAATTGGCGTCCTTCCGGTTGGTCTCCTTGATGAGCACGACGGTTTTCGGGTTCACAAAACGGCAGATGTCGTCAATGTGGCCGTGGGTGTCGTCACCGACCGGTCCGGCCAGCAGCCACAAGACGTTGTTGACACCAAGATACTTCTTGAGCGTCTCATCAATTTCTTTGCGGCCCAGCCCGGGATTGCGGACCTGGACCTTGGGGTCGAGGTAGCATTCCTCCGTCGTCAACAGGGTGCCGCGCCCATTGACCTCAATGCCGCCGCCCTCGATGACGAAATCCTTGCCCGCAAGCTCCGCATTAAACAGCCGCTTGCCGAGAACCCGGGCCGCAGTTTCCGGCACCTGCCGGTCTTTCTGCCAATCGTCGTATTTCGCCCACGCGTTAAAGTGGAAATGCACAATCGCCGTGTCCCCGCTCTTCCTTCGCCCTTCGCCCGTCTCCCTTCTCACAAAGATCGGCCCGCTATCGCGGGTCCAGCCACGATTGGTGGGATGCACGATGAACTGGACGCGGCGCGTGTCCGCTCCGGCGCGCGTTAGATGGCCGGCCGCCAGTTTCTGTTCAGCCGGGTTGTTGACCAGAATTCGAACGATTTCGCCCGGGGCAATCTTGCGGACGATTTCTCCATAGACCCAACGGATGGTGTCGAGCTTGTCAGGCCAGTCGGTGGGATTGTGTGGCCAACCCAGCCAGGTAGCCTCGTGCTTTTCCCATTCCGCTGGCATTGCGAAGCCGAGCGCGGCGGGTGTTGAGTTCGATTCGTTGACGATCTTTTGTTTGGGCATAAGAGCGGGTTGGAACATAAGGGCTTCAGCCCGCCAGTTCAACTGGCTTTGGCGCTGCCCGGGATATCCTCAGGACTCGCGAACGCGCCCGCTCATCGGGCCCCTGCGGGCTGGAGCTTGAACTTTGGAACGTCTTAATCCAGGCAACCTACTCGGTCTGCTGCGCCAGTTTGGCTTTCTTGCTTTCCTCGACGACTTTGTGTTCGGCTTCGCGAGGCATTTCCTCGTAATGGCTGAAATCCTCGGCGTGAACGCCGCGGCCGCCGGTCAGCGAGCGGAGCGTGCTGGAGTAGCGATAAAGCTCCTTGGCAGGCACGTGGGCTTTGATCAATTGGAACCCGCCTTCCATATCCATGCCCTGAATCTTCCCGCGGCGGCTGGAGAGATCGCCCATCACTTTGCCCATGCAATCTTCCGGGATGCGGATCGAGACCGTATGAATGGGTTCAAGCAGGCAGGGCCGCGCGGCAGCGAAGGACTCTTTGAAGGCGAAGTAGCCGGCGATTTGGAACGCGATGTCCTTTGAATCCACCGGGTGCATCTTACCATCGTAGAAATCAATCTTCACATCCACGACACGGTAACCGGCGAGAATACCTTCCTCGGCGGCTTTCATGACGCCTTTCTCGACCGACGGCACGAAGACGCGATCCACGTTTTGGCCGCTGAGCGAGTTGGTGAACTCAAGGCCTGTATCGCGCGGCTTGGGATCGATGCGCATCCAGACTTCGGCGAACTGGCCTGCGCCGCCCGTCTGTTTCTTGTGGCGGTATTTCGACTCGCCTTTGGCCTTGATGGTTTCGCGGTATCGAACGCGCGGCTCGATCAGCTCGACGTGGACATTGTAACGGCGGCGAAGGCTCTCCGCGATGACCTCGAGGTGCAGCTCGCCCTGGGCGGAAACGATCGTTTGGCGCAGCTCGGAATCGACCATGTAGAGGAACGTCGGGTCCTCGTGGTGCAGCGCCGCCAGGCCGGTGGCGATTTTGTCTTCCTCCCCTTTGACGCCGCTCTTGAGCGAGGCGTGGATGTTGGGTTTGGGATAATCGACTTTGGGCAGCGCCACCGGTTTCTTGCCGCCACACAACGTGTTGCCGGTGTGCGTGTCCTTGAGTTTCACCACGGCGCCGATGTCGCCGGCGCCGAGCGAGGGGACGCTCGTGCGCGTCTTGCCGTTGAGCATATAAATCTGGCCGATCTTCTCGGTGCTCCGGCGGCCAGTGTTAAAGAGTTCGCTGCCGAACTTGACCGAACCCGAGTAGATGCGGAAGAAAGACATCTCGCCGAACTGCGCTTCGCTCATCGTCTTGAAGACATAGAGCACCGGGTCCGAATCTGTCAGCGAGACCTCCACTTCCTTGCCATCAGGGTCGGTTGCCTTGACCTTTTCCCGGTCCACCGGGGAGGAGCCGTATTTGGCGATGAAATCCATGAGGCGCGCCACGCCGATATTGGTTTCCGCCGAGGTGATGAACAGGGGGGTGAAGACCTGTTTCTGGATTGCCGCGTGCAGGCCGGCGCGCATTTCCTCTTCGGAGAGACCGCCTTGCGCGAAGAACTTTTCCATCAACTTGTCGTCGGACTCGGCGATATACTCGATCAGTTGTTCATGCAGCTTCTTGACCTTCTCGGCCAGTTCGCCAGTGGTGGGCGCTTCAGTGTATTTGCCGCTTTTGTCGGTCGCGTAGGTGATGACCTCGTTGCGCGGCACATCCAGCACCTGGTTGAAGCCGGGGCCGGCATTGAGGGGAATGGTGAGCGGGAAGACGCGCTCGCCGAAATGCTGGCGAATCTGAGCGAGTGTCTTCTCGAAATTCGTCTCCTCTTTGTCGAAGGCGTTGACGACGATCATTTTCGGGATGTCATCTTCGGTCGCGTATTTCCACACCGCGTCAGTGCCGACGCCGACGCCGTGGTTGGCATGCACGACGACGAGCGCGAAATCCCCCACACGCAGCGCCCCGAGACCTTCGCTGATGAAATCCGCGTAGCCAGGGCAATCGAGGATGTTGAACTTCTTGCCCAGCCAATCCAGATGCATGAGCGTGGCGGAGACGGAGATCTGGCGGTGCTGCTCGCTGTCGTGGTAATCGGAGACGGTGGAGCCACCGGCAATGGTGCCCATACGGTTAATAACGCCGGCACAGGCCAGCATCGCCTCGCTGAGCATGGTTTTTCCGGACGAAGCATGACCTACAATTGCGAAGTTGCGGATGTCACCAGGTTGGTAATCTTTCATAAATAATTCACTGACAATTCCATCGT
>Ga0194054_10001202_pt1 | contig 12658 bp, 8 predicted proteins | sample SepL2210m_MetaG_FD_163628 | JGI IMG/M metagenome (GOLD analysis project Ga0194054, IMG submission 163628) | Anoxic zone freshwater microbial communities from boreal shield lake in IISD Experimental Lakes Area, Ontario, Canada - Sep2016-L227-10m | ecosystem: Environmental > Aquatic > Freshwater >... | reverse complement strand
TTTCATCCCCTGGGCCTTTCTGGTCTTTCTCTACCCGCTGACGTTTCTAGACAACCTGATCGCATTTCCTCTGCGCATGGTCATGTCCGAGGCCAGCGTCCATGTGCTGAACTTGTTTGGTTTCGGATGCATTAAGAGCGGGACGGCGATTATCTCCGCTCCCGATCCCCTGGCCAACCTGCGGGCAGGAGCCCGATTCTCCGTGGATGTTGCGGACCCCTGCAGCGGAATCCGGTCGCTGTTTGCCCTGATGATGGTGAGTGCGCTCTACGGGTATTTTACGCAGGAAGGAGCTTGGCGCAAAGCAGTCCTGTTCCTCAGTTCGATCCCGCTCGCGATTGCCGGCAACCTGGCCCGCATCGTCATGCTGACCATCGGCACGATCGCGATGGGACCTGAAATCGCGATTGGGACATTGGAGAAACCGACATTTTTCCACATGTTGGCCGGGTATGCGGTTTTCGCCGTCGCCCTAGGGGGGATGCTTGGCATCGGATGGTTGATCAACGCCGACTTCTCTTCCCTCGTGGACCGATTCAACCGCCCTCCCCCTCCTCCGCCTGCGCGAGTTTCCGAAACGCCGCAGGGAACACGCAAACGCCATCTGGATGAATACTAAACTCATTGTCCGCGGCGCCATTTTCCTGGCGCTCGCAGTCATCGTCTTTTTTCTCTGCCGCCAGAACCCCAACGCGACCATCAACATGGAGAGCGGGGTCAACCTGACCCTGCCTGAACGCATCGGCTCCTACACAGGGAAAGCCGCGGACATTTCGGAATCGGAGCATGTCATACTCCCGACCGACACCCAGTTTGCAAAAATGCTCTACAGCAGCCTCGGCGGCGAGCAGATCAACTGCCAGGTCGTTTTGTCCGGCGGGGAAAAGCGCAGCATCCACAGGCCCGAAACCTGTCTGCCCGCCCAGGGCTGGACGAAGAAAACCAGCCAGGTAATCCCTGTCAAACTCTCTGATGGACGCACGCTCGATGTGATGAAACTCGTGATCTCGCGCCCGGTCGAGGTCCAGCCCGGCGTGCGCAAGGAACTGACCAGCATTTTTATCTATTGGTTTGTTGGAAAAGACATCACCACCCCCCATCACTGGTATCGGATCCTCCACACGGACTGGGACCGGGTGGTCCACGGGATCAGCCACAGGTGGGCCTACGTGATCGTGAGCGCGCCTGTCCTTGACGGCTTTGTTCCGGGTGCAAAAAACCAAGAGCAAACGCTCGAAGAGCTGAAATCGTTCATCGGAGAAGTGGCGCCCGATATTATGACGTCAAAAAAATGAACCCCGCCTGCACCACGGAACTTATCCGCCGTATGGGTTTTCTTGAACGTTGACCTAAGATCGTGGACGTAGTCACTGGCGCCTTCGGGTATATCGGCAAATATATTGCGAAATCCCTTCTCGAACGAGGCCGGACGGTCCGCACGATCACGACGCACCCAGACAAACCCAATCCATTTGGTCCGGACGTCAATGCGTTCGCCTACAGCTTCGACAATCCGGAGGTATTGACAAAAACGCTCAGCGGGGCAGAGACCCTCTTCAACACTTACTGGATCCGATTTCCATTCGATGGACAGACCTATGAATCCGCACTGAAGAACACCGAAACGCTCTTTCGCTGCGCCCGACAAGCAGGCGTCAAGAGAATCGTGCACATCGGTGTCACCCGCGCATCACTTGATTCCGTTTTGCCATATTACCGGGGCAAAGCGGCCCAGGAATCGATTCTCAAAGACTCCGGGGTTCCTTTTTCCATTGTCCGGCCGACGCTGGTGTTCGGGAAAGAGGACATTCTCGTCAACAACATTGCCTGGCTAATCCGAACAAGTCCGGTATTTCCGATCTTCGGGTCGGGTCGGTATCGGGTCCAGCCGGTCTTCGTGGAAGATTTGGCGGAAATCGCCATCCGCCAAGCGGCGGGGCCGGCGGGAACCACGGTGGATGCGATCGGGCCGGAAACATTCACGTTTCAAGAACTCGTGTCGTTGATCGCCGCGAAAATTGGCAGGAGCCCGGTTCTCGTGAATGTCCCACCATCTCTGGGAATTTTCTGCGGCCGGATTCTCAGCGTGTTCCTGCGGGATGTTTTGCTCACCCGAAACGAATTGAAAGGGCTGATGGACGAGATGCTGACATCTGGACAGGCTCCAAACGGAACAACGAGATTTTCAGATTGGTTGGAGAAGAACCGCTCGGCAGTTGGAAACAACTATTCATCGGAAATCGCTCGCCACTTTCGTTGGACAGCCGCCTGACCTCTTGGTTCGTTGGAAAAGACATCGCACCCCCGCAGAGGCGGTCGTATTCGCGGGCTGGTTGAATCTCACCGAAATCCTCTCGCCCGGTCGCGCCGAAACGGCTATACCGTCCCGCCATGCAGTGGATCACCCCGCCGGAGAAAATGAACTTGGTAACGTGGAAATGGACCACCAGCATCGCAGAAACACATCCAAGGAGAGCCCGTGTCACGATTGACTGATCTGATTGCAAAGGCCAAGGCCAAAGACCCGCAGCTCGGGGCCGACGTGGAGCGCGAGTTCCGGGTGCTGTCGTCGCGGCTCGCCTTTGGCCTGAATTTCGAGCGGCACAGGCCGGAAGCCGTCGAGTTGCCGCAGCGCCCGGTGCGCCGGGGCGACAAGGTGCGCGTGCTCCCGCCGCGCGGCTCGACCGCCAGGGGAGACCAGCGGCTCTGGCAGGTGAAGGCGATCCACAGGGCGAAGAAGACGGCCGATCTGGCATTGCTGGACGCGCCCAAAGCCGAGACGCAGACCGTACCGCTGGACGACCTCGTCGTCGTCGCGGAATTCCGCGACATCATCTATCCCGGCCTCGTCTCCACGGGAAAAGTTTCACGCGGCGGCGACAAGCCGTTCCACACGGTCATCAACGGCGAGAACTACCATGCTCTGAAAGCCCTCACATGGACGCACCGCGGCAAGGTGGACGCCATTTACATCGACCCGCCCTACAACACCGGCGCGAAGGACTGGAAATACAACAACGATTACGTCGAGGGCGAGGACCTGTATCGCCACAGCAAGTGGCTCGCCATGATGGAGCGACGATTGAAATTGGCGAAGGAGTTGCTGAACCCGGCGGACTCGGTGCTCATCGTCTCGATCGACGAGAAGGAATATCTGCGGCTGGGGTTGCTGCTGGAACAGGTTTTCCCAGAGGCAGAAATTGAGATGGTCACATCCGTGATTAGCGCCAAAGGCGTAGCGCGGTTCGGCGAATTTTCGCGTGTAGAGGAGTTTATCTACTTTGCGCGCATCGGCGCTTCATCTGTCCAACTTGGTGAACAGAACATGCTGGACGATTCTCGTTCTGCCACCGCGCAAATCGGGCGAGGGATTGATTGGCTTGGACTTCGGCGGCGTGAGCCAACAGCAAAGCGTGGAGCGCGTCCCAATCAGTTTTACCCGATCTTCGTGAATACGGACTCTGGATACATTGATTCAATCGGAGACCCAATAGCTTATGACATTGACCGTCTGGAGGTAAAGGCTCCGAAAGGGACTTATGCAGTGTGGCCTTTAAGACCAACTGGTGGCGAGGGTCTTTGGGGCATAACTCCCGAAACTGCGAAACGGTATCTCAAGGATGGGTTCATTCGCTCACGCAACCACAAACCTGAAAGAGAACAGGCGGCTATTCACTATTTGCCAAGTGGAACGGTTGATGCAATCCAAGAAGGCAGTATTGAAATTGTTGGTCGTGACCCTGATGGGGCAGTGCAGGCAGTATATCGAGAACGAAAGGGGGTTATCCCGAAGCGAGTTTGGAATATGGCGTCCCATAACGCCGAAAGCGGGGGCTCGTTGGTTATTTCCAAGCTCATCCCTGATCGCCGGTTTCCGTTTCCAAAGTCGCTCTATGCCATCGAAGATGCGCTCCGCTTTTTCGTTTCCAACAAACCGGAAGCGGTGATTCTTGATTTCTTCTCCGGTTCCGGCACAACCTCACATGCCGTGATGCGGCTCAACAAGCAGGATGGCGGCAGGCGCCAGTGCATCAGCGTGACCAACAACGAAGTCGCCGCGGACGAACAAAAATCCCTTCGTGAGAAAAACCTGCGGCCCGGCGATCCCGACTGGGAGCAGAGGGGCATCTGCGACTATATCACCAAGCCGCGCGTGCAGGCCGCCATCACTGGCAAGACGCCCGACGGCCAGCCGATCAAGGGCGACTACAAGTTTACCGACGAATTCCCGATGGCCGACGGCTTTGCGGAAAACGCAGAGTTTTTCACCCTAACCTACGAAACGCCGCTCGCTGTGAATTACCAGAGCGCGTTTGCGCGCATTGCGCCCCTGCTGTGGCTGCGCGCGGGGAGCGTGGGCCGCTGCATCGAAAAGCTGCCCGCAGCGGGCTGGGATGTGGCCGATGCCTACGGCCTGCTGGTGGAGCTGGACAAGGCCACGGATTTCCTCACAGCCGCGCGCAAAGCCAAATCCCTGCGGGTCGCCTACATCGTCACCGACGACGAGCGGCGGTTTCAGGCGCTGGCGCGACGCCTGCCCGAGGGCGTGGAGGCGATCCGGCTGTATGAGTCCTACCTGACCAATTTCGCATTCGCCAACGGAGACGACACATGAAGTTCACGCTGAAAGATTACCAGGATGAATCCGCCCTCGACGTGCTGGGCAACCTGACGAAAGCGCGAAAACGCTGGCGCGAGGACGGCGACCGCTACGCCTTTTCGCTAGCAGCCGCCACCGGCTCGGGCAAGACGGTGATCGCGGCGGCGGTGTTCGAGGCGCTGTTTCACGGTGACGACCGCTACAGTTTCGACCGCGACCCCGGCGCGGTGGTGCTCTGGTTCTGCGACGATCCGTCGTTGAACGAGCAGACGCGCTTCCGGCTCATGGAGTCGTCCGACCGGCTGCGGCACACGGACATGGTGGTCGTGGAAAACACGTTCAACCGAGCCAAGTTCGAGCCCGGGAAGATTTACTTCCTCAACACGCAAAAGCTGGGCAAGAAAAGCCTGCTGGTGCGCGGCTTTGATGAGGACGGCGGTCTGTTCCCCGGCGCGCGGCCCGACCTGCGGGGCCACACGATTTGGGACACGATACGGAACACGGTCGAAGACCCGGATCTGACGCTGTATCTGGTGCTGGACGAGGCACACCGGGGCATGGGCAAGGAGAGCGGCTAGAAATCCACGATCGTCAAGCGGCTCATCAACGGCGAAAAGGGCGTGCCCGGCATACCCGTGGTCTGGGGGATTTCCGCCACGGTCGAGCGTTTCAACCGCGCAATGGAAGGAGCGCACGGGCGCAGCACCCTCCCGCATGTGACCGTGGACCCCGCCCGCGTGCAGGATTCCGGCCTGCTGAAGGATACGATTATTTTGGACATTCCCGACGAGGCGATGGGCGATTTCGATACCGTGCTGGTCCGCCGCGCCACCGACAAACTGCGCGAATGCACTACGGAATGGGCCGCCTATGCCGCTCAACAGGAAAACGGCGAAACCGTGCTGCCATTGCTGGTGTTGCAGTCACCAAACACGCCGAACCCAAACGACATCGGTCGCGCGCTGGACACGATTTTTCAGCGGTGGCCGGATTTGCCGGAAACTTCCGTGGCCCATGTATTCGGCGAACACAAGACGCAGACCTTCGGCAGGTATTCCGTGCCCTACATCGAGCCGCAGCGCGTGCAGGACGACACCTGGGTGCGCGTCCTGATCGCCAAGGACGCCATCAGCACCGGGTGGGACTGCCCGCGCGCCGAGGTGATGGTGTCGTTCCGCCCGGCGAGCGACCAGACCTACATCGCGCAGTTGCTGGGCCGCATGGTGCGCACGCCGCTGGCGCGCCGCATTCCCGGTAGCGACAAGCTCAACTCCGTGGATTGCCTGCTGCCGAAATTCGACAAGGAGACGGTGGAGAATGTCGTCAAGGCGCTGCGCGAAGGCGGAGGCGACTCGCCGCCGACCGGCCGCATTCTCATCAACCCGAAGGAGATGAAGCCCAACCCGGCTGCGCCGGAAGCGGTGTGGGAGAAATTCGTCTCGCTGCCCTCGCAAACCCGCCCGCAGCGCGGCGCGAAACCGGCCATCCGCCTGACCGCTCTGGCGCATGAGCTGGCGTCCGATGGCCTGCTGCCCGGCGCTGGCGGCAAGGCGCACGCGGCCATGCACAAGGTGCTGGACGATTTCATTGCCGGGCGGCTGCGGGAATTTGCCGACAAACGCAAAGCGGTGATGACCGTCGAGGGCCGCACCATCATCGCCGATCTGTCGAACGGCCGGATCCGCGAAGACCAGTTTCAAGCCGATGCGGATGACGCCGTGGTCGGCGACGCCTACCGCCGCACCGCGCGCATCATCAGCCCGGACATTGCCCGCACCTACACGATGGAACGGGCGAAACGCCTGCCGGAAGCGGAGGACGATTTCGACGACGCGCTGATTGATGCGCGCGAGGAGGTGGCTGCACTTCACTTGCTGGAAAACCACCAAGTCCTGTTCGACGCCGAAGCCAAGAAACTTTCCGATGCGTGGTTTGTCAAATACCGCGACCGCATCAAGGGGCTGCCGCATGACCGCCAGGAGTCTTACAGGCAAATCGTCGCGCTCAGCACCGAGCCGCAGGATGTGGATTTGGCTCGGCCCGTGTCGCGCTTCGAGCCGACGAAGGCACGCGAGAAGGATGGTGCGGAAACGGATATTCCGTCCTACAAGAACCATCTGCTGTGCGATGAACATGACTCATATCCCGCCGAGTTGAACGATTGGGAACGCAAGGTGCTGGCAGCGGAAATCAAAGGCCCGGGATTCCAGTTCTGGTATCGCAACCCGGACCGTCCCAGCCAGGATTCGCTGGGCATAGCCTACAACGACGCCACTGTGCCGAAGATCGTCAGGCCGGACTTTATTTTCTTTGTCGAAGAAGGCGGGAAAGTTGTCGCGGACATCGTTGACCCGCACAGCATCCACCTGGCGGACGCCGTTCCCAAATTGCAGGGCTTGGCGCGTTATGCCGAAACGCATCCCGGTATTTTCCGGCGCGTCGAAGCTGTCGCGGAAGTTGGCGGAAAACTGCGCGTGCTGGATTTGACCCGCGCGGATGTCCGCCGAGCGGTTATGGAAACGAAGAGCGCGGAAGTTCTCTACAAGGGCGCGCTGGCGGGTGATTACCCGTAGCTGTTGCTACGTTTGCGTGCAGTAGATGGGGAATTGGGTATTGCGCGCAAGATTCATCCGTATTACATTCGAGCCATGAATACCATCTCGCTCAAACTGCCGGACCGGCTGCTGGAACGTCTGGAAGCGGCGACGCGCGCGCGCGGCACCACCAAGTCGTCGCTGGTGCGCGAGTGCCTGGAGCAGTCGCTGGACGCCCGCCCAGCTGGCGGCAAGGCGACCTGCTACGATCTGGCCAGCGATCTGGCCGGCTCGTTGAAAGGTCTGCCGCGTGATCTGGCGACCAATCCGAAGTATATGGAGGGCTTCGGCCAGTGAAGGGCAAGGTGCTGCTGGACACCGGCCCGCTGGTGACCTTTCTGGCCGCTGGCTCGAAGCATCACGCATGGGTTTGCGAGCAGTGGAAACGGATGCTCGCTCCGATGCTCACCTGTGAGCCGGTGCTGACCGAAGCCGCCTTTTTGCTGAAGCGCGAGGGGCGGGAGACCGATCCGCTCTTCGAGTTGTTGGAGCGGGGCGTGTTGCGGGTGGGCCTGGAGATCGCGGACCAACTGGCGGACCTGCGCACGCTGATGAGCCGCTACCGTGACCGGCCCATGTCACTGGCCGATGCCTGCCTGGTGCGCCTGAGCGAACTGCATCGGGACAGCACGGTCTTCACGTTGGACTCGGATTTCCGCATCTACCGCCGTCACGCCAACAAAGTCATCCCGGTGCTGATGCCGGAAGGCTGAACGAAGAACGTGGTGGGTATCGCGAAGAAATCCGTTTCGGCCTCAGGGAAGCTGGGTTGAGCCCATGAGGTGGCGGTCCACCTCGCGTGCGGCGCCGCGGCCTTCGTTGATCGCCCACACGACAAGCGATTGTCCGCGGCGGCAGTCGCCGGCGGCGAAGACGTTCGGGATATTGGTCGTGTAGTTTTCGTGCTCGGATTTTGCGTTGCTGCGGGCATCGCGCTCGATGCCGAGGGCTTCGATGAGCTGGTCTTCCGGACCAAGGAATCCCATGGCGAGGAGGACGAGTTCGGCGGGGATCACGCGTGTCGTGCCTTCGACCTCGTTGGGAACGAAGCGGCCCTGGGCATCTTTCCCCCAGCGGATGTCCGTGATTTCGACGCTGGCGAGATTGCCGTCCGGGCCGGCGATGAACCGTTTGGCCGTGACTTCATACTGCCGGGGATCTCCGCCCTGTTTGGCGGCGGCCTCTTCCTGCCCGTAGTCCATCTTGTAGACTTTCGGCCATTCCGGCCAGGGATTGTCTTTCGCCCGATCCATCGGCGGCTTGGGAAGAATCTCCAACTGGGCGACAGTCGTGCAGCCATGGCGCAGCGAGGTGCCCACGCAATCGGTTCCGGTATCCCCACCACCGATGACAATTACGTTTTTCCCGCCGGCAAAAATTGGAGGCTCCGACCCGTTTGCAAATCCATGATCGAGGAGGAAACGCGTGTTTTCCGTGAGAAAATCCATCGCGAAATGCACTCCCGGAATCTCCCGTCCCGGAATCGGAAGATCGCGCGGCTTGGTGGCCCCGGTGCACAAAACGACCGCTGAAAAATCCTCGACCAACCTGGCGGCAGCAAGGTTTTTTCCAACTTCCACGCCGGTTTTGAAGGTAACGCCTTCGGCTTCCATGAGGCGGACCCGCCGCTCGACGACTTCGCGTTTGTCGAGCTTCATGTTGGGAATTCCGTAGAGGAGAAGTCCGCCGATCCGGTCCGCGCGTTCGAACACCGTGACCGTGTGACCGGCCTTGTTCAACTGGTCAGCGCAGGCAAGTCCCGCAGGACCCGAGCCGATGACCGCGACGCTTTTGCCCGTGCGGGTATCCGGCGGGTTCGGCGTGATCCAGCCTTCCGCCCAGCCCTTGTCAACAATCGCGCACTCGATCGTCTTGATGGCGACCGGAGGTTCGATGATGCCGAGCGTGCACGAACCCTCGCACGGCGCGGGGCAGACGCGGCCGGTGAATTCGGGAAAGTTGTTTGTCTTGTGCAGGCGGTCGAGCGCCTCGCGCCAGAGCCCGCGATAGACGAGGTCGTTCCACTCGGGGATCAGGTTGTTGACTGGACATCCGCTGGCCATCCCGCTGATGAGCTTTCCGGTGTGGCAAAATGGGATGCCGCAATCCATGCAGCGCGCCCCCTGCGTGCGGAGCTTGTCTTCCGGCATGTGGATGTGGAACTCGTCCCAGTTGGCTGTGCGGTCGAGAGGCGGCACATCGGCCGGGATTTCGCGTAGATACTCAATGAATCCGGTGGGTTTTCCCATAATTAGTTTCCTCCAACACGTGACTTGTCGCTTGAGTTCGCCTCGAATGCGGCATTGACGGCTTCCTCGCCGGTCAGTCCGTCCGCCTGCGCTTCAGCGATGGCTTCGAGCACGCGTTTGTAATCCTTCGGCATGACTTTGACGAATTTTTTCAGCGAGCTGTCCCAGTCCGCCAGCACCTCTCGGGCGCGCGGGCTGTCGGTGAGTTCGGCGTGCCGCCGGATGAAATCCTGCAGCACGGCGGCTTCGGCGGGATCCTCTACTTTTTCGAGACCGACCATCGCTTTGTTGCAGCGCTTCGATGCGAAGTCTCCTGCTTCATCGAGGATGTAGGCGACGCCCCCGGACATGCCGGCGGCGAAGTTGCGCCCGGTCGGACCGATCACGATCACTCTTCCGCCGGTCATATACTCGCATCCATGATCGCCCACGGATTCCACGACAGCATCGACGCCGGAGTTGCGCACCCCGAAGCGCTCTCCGGCCATCCCGCGGATGAAAACTTCGCCGCGGGTCGCGCCGTATAAAGCGACGTTTCCGGCGATGATGTTGTCCTCGGCTTTGAAGGTTGATCCGGCCGGCGGGTAAAGAATGATCCTTCCGCCACTCAGGCCTTTGCCGAGATAGTCGTTCGTATCTCCTTCGAGTTCGAGCGTCATTCCTGCGGGAACAAACGCCCCGAAGCTTTGTCCGGAACTGCCTTGGAAATGCAGGTGGATCGTCTCGTCCGGCAGGCCGGCTGCGCCGTGCTTGCGAGTGATTTCGTTGCCGACGATCGTCCCGATGACGCGGTTGACATTCTTGACCGGCACGGTGGCGCGGACTTTCTCCCCGCGCTCGATGGCCGGGGCACAGAGGCCGAGAAGCACGGTGAGATCCAACGATTTGTCGAGCCCGTGATCCTGCTCGATCTGGCAGAAGCGTCCGACTTCGGGCCCGACCGGCGGCTGGTAAAGGATCGCGGAGAGATCGAGGCCTTTCGCCTTCCAGTGTTCAACAGCCTTGCGCGCTTCGAGCTTGTCCGTCCGCCCAACCATCTCCTCGACGTTGCGGAACCCGAGCATCACCATGATCTCTCGCATTTCTTCTGCGACGAACCGCATGAAATTGACAGTGTGGGCAGGGTCGCCGGTGAAATTTTTGCGAAGCTCCGGATTCTGGGTGGCGACGCCGACCGGGCAGGTATTCTGGTGGCAGACGCGCATCATGATGCACCCGAGAGTCACGAGCGGTGCGGTAGCAAACCCGAACTCCTCGGCTCCGAGCAGCGCGGCAATCGCCACGTCGCGGCCGGTTTTAAGCTGCCCGTCGGTTTCGACGGCGATCCGGCTACGGAGGTTGTTGAGAACGAGCGTCTGGTGGGTCTCCGCAACTCCGAGCTCCCAGGGCATTCCTGCATGCTTGATGCTGGAAAGCGGCGAGGCCCCGGTCCCGCCGTCGAACCCGCTGATCAGCACTACATCGGCGTGGGCCTTGGCGACACCGGCGGCAATCGTGCCGACGCCGACTTCCGAGACGAGTTTAACCGAAACGCGCGCGCGGCGGTTGGCATTTTTGAGGTCGTGGATCAACTCCGCAAGATCCTCGATCGAGTAGATGTCGTGGTGCGGGGGCGGCGAGATCAGCCCCACGCCAGGAGTCGTCCCGCGGGTCTTGGCAACCCACGGATAGACTTTCTTTCCTGGCAGTTCCCCGCCCTCGCCGGGCTTTGCACCCTGAGCCATCTTGATCTGAATTTCGCGGGCGTTGGTCAGGTAGTGGGCCGTGACGCCGAACCTTCCCGAGGCGACCTGCTTGATGGCGGAGTTTTTCGAGTCGCCGGCTTCGTTCGTCCAGGTAAAGCGTTCGGCGTCCTCGCCGCCCTCGCCCGTGTTGGATTTTCCGCCGACACGGTTCATTGCGATAGCGAGGGTTTCGTGGGCTTCCTTGGAGATCGATCCATAGCTCATGGCACCAGTTTTGAACCGGTGCATGATGGACTCCGCGCTCTCGACCTCCTCGATCGGAACCGGCGAACCGCCTTTGAAATCCAGAAGCCCGCGGAGAGTGAAATGCTTGCGGCTCTGGTCGTTCACGAGCGCGGCGTATTTCTTGTAAACCGAATAATCGTCCGTCCGCACCGCCTTTTGCAGCGAGTGGATTGTCTCGGGGTTGAAGAGGTGATCCTCGCCTTCTTTGCGCCACTGGTATTCGCCGCCCGCATCCAAAGTGGGGTCCACATCACCATGCGACGGAAAGGCCCGTTCGTGGCGGCGCAGGAGTTCGGCTCCGATCGCATTCAGATCGGCTCCCTCGACCCGCGAAGGCGTCCAGCAAAAATATTTCTCGATGAGGGAATGGTGGAGCCCGACCGCCTCGAAGATCTGGGCTCCGCGATAACTCTGGATCGTCGAGATCCCCATCTTGGCCATCGTTTTGACGACGCCTTTGATCGCCGCCTTGAGGAAGTTTTTGATGGCGATTTTGTGGTCGAGCCCGGGGAGCATCCCCTGCCGGATCATGTCATCGAGAGACTCAAACGCGAGATACGGGTTGATGGCGCTGGCGCCGTAGCCGATGAGAAGGGCGAAATGGTGGACTTCTCGGGGTTCGCCGGATTCGACCACCAAGCTCACTTTCGTGCGTGTCCCCTCGCGGATCAGGTGGTGGTGCAGGCCCGAAACGGCCAGCAGAGCCGGAATGGCGACATGGGTGCCGTCGATGCCCCGATCGCTGAGGATGAGAATATTCTTTCCGGAAGCGATGACGGCGTCCGCCGACATGCAGAGTTTGTCCATCGCGGCTCCGAGTCCTTTGTTCCCATCGGAGGGATCAAAAAGCACCGGAAGCGTGACAGGGTGGAAACCCTCCCGCTCGACATGGCGGATCTGCTCGAGCTCAGAGTTGGTGATGATCGGGCTGTCGAGCTTGATCATCCGGCAGCTCACCGGCTTGGGATCAAGGAGGTTCCCCTCCGAGCCCAGCATCGTCACAGTGGCGGTGACAATTTCTTCGCGGATGGGATCGATCGGCGGGTTGGTGACCTGCGCGAAGAGCTGCTTAAAATAGTTGTAGAGGAGGACCGGGCGGTCCGAGAGCACGGCTAGCGGCGTGTCGGTTCCCATGGAACCCAGCGGCTGAACGCCATCCCTCGCCATCGGCCCGAGAATGACGCGCTGGTCTTCGAACGTGTAGCCGAACGCCTGCTGGCGCTTGAGAATCGTGTCGTGCTCGGG
>Ga0194054_10001200_pt1 | contig 12667 bp, 13 predicted proteins | sample SepL2210m_MetaG_FD_163628 | JGI IMG/M metagenome (GOLD analysis project Ga0194054, IMG submission 163628) | Anoxic zone freshwater microbial communities from boreal shield lake in IISD Experimental Lakes Area, Ontario, Canada - Sep2016-L227-10m | ecosystem: Environmental > Aquatic > Freshwater... | reverse complement strand
AATGCAGGGCGCGTCAAGCGAAAAAGATGTTTTTTGTATTTTTATTTAGCCCGAAAGAAGAAGCGGTCAGGGCAGACAGACGGCCGGATGCTCATGAAAGAGAGGCTGAAAAAGTGCGAAAGTCCACTCAAACACAGTGCGGAAATCTCGCGACCATAAGGACTAGCGGAAGGCATCAGCACAAAACCACGGCCTTCGCCAGCGCAGCCTTCGTTCAAAGCACGTTTCACTTTTTCAGTGAATTGCGGAGAAGGCATGTTTTCGATGTCGGCAATTTCCAAATTCCCGAAAAGAACCCACTCTTTCCCGAAACTGGCACGTACCTCCTGCAATTCGACGTCGCCCTGCGGCGGGGGTTCGATCGGATCCAATGCGTCTACCCCCATCTCCGCAATCAATGGAAGAATGTTCCGAAGGCGACCATGGCTGTGAATGCGCACCGTGCCCCCGTGCCGCTGGATCGCCCGCGCCATGGGCTCCACATAACGCACCACATACTCCTTGAACAAGTCCGGAGAAAGATAGGGCTCAGAAGCATATTCAGGTCCATAAATGCGCCAGAGATGCCCCGGAAAGCGAAGGCTGACCTCCTCTGTTCTCGGCAGTATGCGCCGGGCCATCTTGTCCAACAATCGGCAAAAGAGTTCCGGCTCGGTAAACGCCAGCATCGTATAGTTCTCCATACTGAACAAGGAGGCCGCAGCGCATAGAGGATCTTCAGTATCCACCATCACAATCCCCCGGTCACCCAAGGCGTCCTCCTCCGCTATCAGGGGAGACACATTGATTGTTTCCGCAAACACATCATCGGGTATGGTTAGGTAGGCCTCGACATCTTCAACACTTTCCAGCAGGTGCTCAGTTGTCCAGACGGTATTCAGATGCCGTTCCCGCGCAGTTTCCTGGATCATTGTCCGGCCACCCGCATTAAGCGTCGTTCGGGTGATTCTCGCCTGGCCGTCATCCTTCGTCGTTTCCTGGAAGAACTCCCGCCATCTCGAAGCCGCCGATGCGCCTTCCGGGATATGGGAACAAGGACGGACGGCGCTCATCGACCGGATCAAATCCGTATGGTTTTCCGTCAACTCAAGCAACGGCCTCCAGTCCGGCGAGTTGTAGACATTGTAGGGATCAGGATCGTTGGGATCGATACGGAACCCGCCCAATTCATACAAACTCACGGCGGGCCGATCCACCACTTTCCCCTGGATCGTCGCCATCAAACGTTCACGTCGAGTCATCATTACCGGTCATTCCTTTTCATTGTTTGCGGATATGGTGAATCAAACACCGGATAAAGTCGTTAGCATGGCGTCCATTTTATGTCGCATTCCGTTTCATATTAATTTCCAGCGGGCTTGCTTTAATTCATAGCCCATGTCAAATTGTGTCGCATTTATGAAGCCATCAGCCACGATTCCGTCCACGGCTTATCTCCCGGCCCCGGTCGAAGCCATTGCGGGAGTCTGGAAATTCTCACGCTCACCCCATTTCAAGGCAGCTGCCCATTCCCTCCCCGGCCACCTGCTTCACTGGGTAGCCAAAGGGAGTTACACCTTGAAGACCAATGGCCGGGAATACCGGGTTAAGGCTGGTGACCTTATTTACTACCACGAGAGCGAGGAGGTGTTGTGGACCGGTGATGCCTCACGGGTGGTTTTCTATTCGGTCGGGTTTTTAGCGCCCCGCTGCCAGCCATTGCCCATCGCACACCGGGTCAGCAGGGCGGATGCCTCCATGAAGACCTCATTTCTCCGGCTGTATAAAATCTGGGATGGCGGGAGCGTCCGGAATCAATTTGAGATCCACGCCCTCATGAATGCCATGCTGAATGCGCTGGAGCGGAGTGCCCGGAATCAGTCAAGCCATAGCCAGGTCGCCATCGACTCCCCCTGGTGGCGAGCCGAAGCTGGCATCCGGGAGCGCCGCCTTTTCAGGCCTTCGCTGTCAGATTTAGCAAGACTCGCAGGAGTTGGGCGCAGCGTCCTGATCCGTTCATGCAAAAAGGCGACCTCCATGACACCCATGCAGCGCATCCGTGACATCCGCATGGAAGAGGCCTGCGGCCTGATCACCTTTGCGCATATGAACTTCTCTCAAATTGCTGACTATCTAGGTTACAGTCGCGTTCACGAATTCAGTCGCGAATTTGCGACTTTCCATGGAAAATCCCCGCGCGAGTTCAAACGGTCACTATGCCACCCCTGCAAATAAGTTGGCACGTTATGTGGTGCCGGGAACCAGTCCCCACCTGTCCTTTGGAGCAGTGCCGACCGTGGGCGCCTTTCGAGTCAAACCTAGAAACTAAAATCAACCCAAATTCCTGTCCATCCGTTGATTTCCTCCCTATCTTGAAGGGAATTAACATGAAAACTTATATATTCGTCGGTTTGTGTTCTGGGTTCTTGGTTTGTGGCGGGTGCGCGTCTGCTTTCAAGAAGGTGGACGTCAATAAGGGGCTGGACAGTTATTACAGCCAGCCCCGGACAGTCGATTTGGTCACGATCAAGGGATCGAACATGACCATTTCGGCCAGCGGGGTGAACGAAATGAAGGTTTCGTCCATTCTGCCGCCGCTGAATGCGATCACCAGGGAGCCGGGTGTGCTGGAGAAGGCCATTGGTGGCGCTACGGACGTGGCCAAGTTCGGTCTCGGGTTCTATTACGGCAATCAGATGCTGGGGAAAGCTCTGGCACAGCCCCGGACGGTGAGCCCGGAGATTGTCAGGCCGGAAGTGATCCAGGCAGGGCAGTAAGAAGGAAGCGCGGAGCGGGGAGCACGGAGTGCCGAGTGAAGGACACCCTCACCTCCGCCCTCTCCCCTGAATGGAGAGGGAGAAAAACAGCAGGGACGTTTGTCCCGACATTATCAGGACATATGTCCCTACCCCACCGGCGGAGAACAATCATGGCAGCGGTAAGTATATACGACTCAAAGGATCATAAATGGCGGGATCAGTATAATCCCTTGCGAGGATTGAGCCTGCCGAAGTTGGTCTCGCTCCTGGAGGCGGGCGAGCGCGGGGCCTATGCCGATCTGCAATGGTTTTACCATTACATGGAGCGGTCGGATGCCATGATCCATGCAGTAATTCAGCGGCGCCGGGCCGCCTTGCTGGCCTGCGACTGGGATATCCGCGTGAGCGCGGATGAGGATGCCGACAAAGGCCTTGCGGCGGAACAATCAGCCTTCCTCCGCGAAGCCTATGACCGTGTCGAAAATTTCCGCGATGCGGTGTCGTTTATTTTTTCCGGTTTCTTTCGCGGGTATGCCCACCTGGAGAAGTATATTTCGCCGTCCGGCATGGTTACCAGGCTGGAACCGGTGGAACAATGGTTCTGGGTTCGGGACGGTTTATTTGGGTCGTGGGAGTACAACCAGGACGCAAAAAGCGGGGTTGGCCGGGGCGAGTCCGTTGATTTTCAGAACTTTCTGATTTTTGAATCCGTGCCCCTGAATCGGATGCTGGCGGTACTGTATTTACGAAAGAATCTAAGTCAAAAGGACTGGGATTCTTTCCTGGAGGTGTATGGGATCCCGTCTATATTTCTGGTCGGGCCTCCGAATACGCCAGAGACGAAGGAAGCGGAGTACCACGCGGTCGCCCAGGAAATTATGTCGAATGGCCGGGGGTACCTGCCCCACGGGAGTGATGTAAAGTTCGTGAATGGCGGCGGCAACAAGCCGCCGTTCCTGGAGCACATTGATTATATCGACCGGCAGATCACACTGGCCGCCACGGGCGGTCTGTTGACAATGCTGGCGGAGTCGGGATCCGGCACCCTTGCCGGCAATGCGCACGCGGACACCTTCCTGCAGATCGCCCGGAGCGATGCGGCGCTGCTGAGTGGGTTATTCCAGGAGCAGTTCGACACGCCGTTGCTGAGAGAGTATTTCCCCGACCAGCCGATCCTGGCCTATTTCGAGTTCGCCCCGCCGGCGGCGGATGAGGTGTCGCGGGTCGTGAAGGATGCTGTAGAGTTGGCGAAGGCGGGGGTAAGGATGGATTTGAGGGAGTTGGAAGAGAAGACGGGGTATAAATTGGAACGATCCGCCGCCGTTAAGTCAAACAATGATGGAGCCGAATCCCCTGTACTCCGCGCCACTTGACGATTACGGGTTTTCACTTGACGATTACTAGACGATTTTATCGGGTCTTAATGAGTTTGTAATGTATGATTCTCGCTACACCAACGGGCCAAACAGCCCTACTTTCCGCTCCCCATCGGTCGATTAAGGAAAAACATCGGTCGATTATCGGTCAATTTTCCTGAAATGTTTTTCGGACCGGTGATAGATTCCAGCATTTTGGTGATAGATAAGTAGGGAATCAGTACCGTCAGGGATGTCGCCGAGTTGATGTTTTGTTTGAGATCTGGCTGTTGCATCAACCCTTCGCATCCTTGTCGAGCCTGACACGCCCCTTTGCCGTGAGACGGTATTTCTGCAGGCGACTGGTAGGCCTGGAAGGTATGGTCATTTCCAGTAAACCCTCTTCAAGAAGAGGGCTCACGACTTGGTGCCTGAACTTGGTGCGGTCTGATCGACCCGCGATCTCCATAAGAGTAACTAACGTGCTATCATTGTTGCACTTACGAAGAACTCCGACTTGGTGCCGACTTAGTGCCGACTTGGTGCCAAGCGCGGGAGGGACCTCCACTGCCGCAGTAGATTTCGGGCGCCACATTGTCTGAACGAAAAAACCACCATCCTGCCGAAATTCGGGTTCCCTTAAACCGGCGTCCTGACACTGCTGGAGCATATCAAGGATGCCACTGCCGGCCTTCTCGGCATACCGGGTCAGAAACATTGGATCGGCAATGAGCGGGTTCCTGGGTAAGGAGGGATGAGGATGATGGAGTTTGGCAACTGACAATGCCGAGGGCAATTCCCCTGGATTCCAAATTTCCAGACGATCCGCAAGGAGCATGACCTGTACGCTACCGTTGCTGGCGTAATCACGGTGGGTCACGGCATTGACAATAGCCTCACGCACCGCTTTCCAGGGAAGTTCGTATTCGACATCACTCGCGACCTTGCCGTCGCGCGGAATCACGGCACGAGCGAGCTTGGACATGACAAAGTCAACCGCCTGATCCACCATCTCAAACAAGTCACCCTTGTAAATGTGGTAAGAAGGTATCGGTTTGCGCACCACCGTGCCATGGAAGTGCATGCACTTGACCTCTGACGTTATCATGAATCGCTGGGGCTTCTTGCCGAACAGGAGAATGGCAGCATGAGTAGGTCGGTCACCATCAAGCAAGTTGAGATGAGTCAGTGCTTTTTTGACAGGAGTCCGGGGGCCAAGTGCATAGTCGCGTTCCGCCTGGGCGCGTTCGAGAAATGAAGTGATCTTCGCACGAGAAATATCGGTCATTGTCGCGCCCGAACAGACGGCGGCGTCGAACGGCCCGGTGTGAATAGCGCCCGAGCTTATCAGATATTCAACCATACTGGCGTATAGTCCAGTTGTCAGTTCAGGAATGCTGCCAAATCGGCGGCGGACGAGTTGATCTCCGGCCTTACGTATAAGCGCAAGCATTTTCACATGACGATTGTCATCATGGGCACCCTTAACGAAGATAAGCCGAAGTTTTGATTTCTGGGTGGCACGATCATATTCGCGTTCTGTAGGAGAAAGACCATCCGGCCCCGCGTAGCCATAGGCATCACCGAACAGGCCCACATAAATGTCACAGCGGTCCACCTCCTCCAGATAGACCTCATCGGCTCGGCGATCCGAAGCGGGGATATCCTCGAAAAGAAAGACATCAAAAAACCGCCGAAGCAGCGAGTCCCCATCCACAAAGGACTTGATCGCCCGCCGTTCCGCCGCAAGCTCCTTCTGGACACTGCTGATAAATATTTTTACCCGTTCCGTTGCCATGCGTACATGGTGCAAAAACGAGGCCAAGAGTGCAAGCCGCAACACTTCGCCGTTGATTTCCATCCATCTATTGGAGGCCCATGAATAATTCAATACTGAATCGAGAATATCGACTGCCCGATGACCCATGCTACGCCCAGAGGGCTACGCAGGGCAGGCGGGTGGTTTCATGAATACACTGATCCTCAATCGGGCCTATGCATTGCCTGAAGATGGTTGGTACCACATTGCGCCACTTGGCGAATTCCCCCATGACGGGGCCGGTGTCACTCAAGTAATTGACCAAGAGGCCTGCATTGCCATGGCCGCCCGGTTTGCTGCTGACGCCAATAATGATCAGAACGGATGTTTATCAGCAAAATGGAACAATGCGGTAAAAATCACGTTAATTGCTAGGAAATACGCGGTTTTAAAGTGGTGCCGGAGCACGGACTTGAACCGTGATACCCGTGAAGGTGGTAGATTTTGAGTCTATTTTTTTATGTGTTTTTGTTAGCGTTTATCGCTTATGGTTACTTTGTGATTGCTTTGTGAATTGCCATGCCTTAGTATTAGGGCAGAGTTAAGCGGCATTGAGCGAAATACGGCAATCGGGAGGGTAAACCATGAAGCACAGAACCGGACATGTTTTCAAAAGAGCTAACAGCAACACGTATTATTTGCGCTACGTGATCAATGGCAAGGTCATGCAGCAGGCCTTGTATAACGACAACGGCGAAGCCATTACCTCGGCCAAGGACGCGGAACAGGCGCGTGTGAAAATCATGTCCCCCTTCACGGTGGCGGATGAAGCCGGGGCGCTGGAAAACGTCAAGGCTAAGCTGGAAGGCCGGCGGCATGAACTGGAGGTCATTGATGAACAGCGGAATCCCGCCCTCCCCCTCCAGCAGGCTTGGAGCACCTTTATCAAGGCCCACAATCGGCCCGACACCGGTAAAGCCACGTTAAGGGTTTATGCCCTGACTTGGGGGCGTTTCTTAAAGTGGATAACTGGCGCGTACCCGGATGTGAAAACATTACGGGCTGTGACTCCCGAGATCGCCGGGGAATATGCCGCACATTTGACCGCTGAAAAACGGAGCCCCAACACGTTCAACAAATACATGAACCTGTTAAGTCTCGTTTTCCGGACAGTTGCCGAAAAGGCACGCCTGACGAAAAATCCTTGGGAAGATATTCAACGAAAACGATTGGTGACTCATGGCCGCCGGGAACTAACCATCGCGGAACTCCGTGCGGTTTGCACCAAAGCCACCGGCGATTTGCGACTCATGGTGGCCATCGGGCTCTACACCGGGCTAAGACTGGGCGATTGCGCCACCTTGCGCTGGGCTGAGGTTGACCTTGCGCGCGGCATCATCCTCCGGATCCCCAATAAAACAGGACGACGTAGCCAGAAACCCGTTATGGTGCCGATCCATCCGACCTTGCGCGCCCTGATGGAGGAGGAGCCCAAGAGTGACAGAACCGAATACGTCTTACCCCGAATCGCCGCCGACTATGCGCGGCATCACAGTTATGTGACGGATCGCATGCAAGCCCTGTTCAAGAAGTGCGAAATACAGACAACGCGGGCTGTTGAAGGCCAGAAAATGGCGCAAGTTGAAGTTGGGTTTCATTCCCTGCGGCATTCATTTGTCTCCCTCTGCCGGGAGGCCAATGCACCGTTGGCGGTTGTTGAGGCGATTGTCGGGCACAGCAACCCGGCCATGACCCGGCATTACACCCATACCGGTGAGGCCGCCGCAATCGCCGCAGTAGCGTCTCTGCCGTCCATTATGGCTGAAGAAGCCAAAGCCCTGCCCCCGGCACCAGGGCCCCGCCTGATCGATGCTGAGGCCGTTCTGGCTATAATTGCAGGGGCGACAACAAAGACATGGAAAGCCAAGATGGATGAATTGCGGGTGTTGTGTAAGTGAGGCAGAAGAGGAAGGAGACTGCCATGAATGCAGATGAATCTTCAAAGGGAGGAACGCTGCCAAAAGAGATGGTGACTGGGATGACTGAAGCCGCAACTGTCAGGATCATGCGGAAGCACCTTTATGAGCGGGTATGGAAGGAGTCCTTGGCTCATGTGGGCCCCACATTGGGCATATGGCCAACGCGACTCGGGAAGATATGCGTAAAGAACAACATCCCCTTACCCGGTCGGGGATACTGGTTTTACTCCACGGCGGCGAGAAAGACCATGCTGACGCCGTTACCAGAGGCAGACAAAGACTGGGAGATTAACTTCTCACCCTCTCAGCCTGGCCCGCCGAAACCCATGACAGACGAGCAAAACGCTGGCCGGATTGTCGTGCCGGATACAGTCCGCCGTCCACACCGGCTGATCCAAGAGGCAAAGAACGCCGAAACGAGTTCCTGGTGCGAGTACGGGCGGCTCCGGATGCCGGCCGGCTGCCTGAACATCCTGGTTTCGGAGAAATTGCAGAAACGGGCGTTTCGCATCATGGACACGCTTATCAAAGCCTGTGAAGCCCGCGGCTGGCGAGTCAAGGCGCTACGCGAAACCCGGGCCAGCACGATTGTGAACGTTCAAGGGTGCGAGATCGCGATCGAATTATCAGAGGGCCTGCGCCAGATACCACGCGAGTTGGACAAATGGATGGAGGAGACTGAGGACGGGACCCTGGTAAAGAGAAAACGGGGACCTTACGAATTGGCTACGAATGGGCGACTAACGCTGAAGATCATGTATGCCGGTTCGCACTGGCATTGGAAGCAATGGCGCGACACGAAGTGTCGCCGCCTCGAAGACATGCTGAACGACATGATCACGAGCCTGGCGGCGGCTCGTGAACACAAGATCCAAAGGGATAAGGAACGGGCCGAAGCTGAAAAGCGGGCGGCGGAGGAGGCGGAACGGCGGCGCGTTGCAGAACAGTTGCGCCTTGAGGAGGAAGAGCGGCAAGCGGAGGTGCGGAGGGCACGTCAGCGGGTACTCCGGGCAGAACAGGCGCGCGTTGATGCGCTGATGGAAGATGCCGAAGCGTGGGATCAGAGCCATAAACTGCGGGCATACATCAATGCCTGCGTGGCGAAGTCACAGGCCTCAGCCAAAACGGCCAATAGTGACATCTGTGCTGCCAATGAATTCAGAAAATGGGTTGCATGGGCCCATGCACAGGCCGACCGGCTGGATCCACTGACAGAGAGTCCGCCATCGGTTCTGGATGAGACCGTATAGACGTCAATTGCCATCGGGCGAACAGTCCCTAAAAGGCCTGCACATGCTCAAGAACGCCCAGCCATCCTTGACCCTACAAAACCAACTGATACTATTACGGCTCAACACTCAAGTAAGGAGGTATGCCATGCTTTTGCGCACAAGCGATGCTCTTCGTGCAGTCTTGAGACTTGATCCCACCCTGGAAGTTCCGGGACGTGCCCGGATTATAAATGCCATGCTGAGGGCAGATAAGATCCTGAGCGATCCCCCGTCTCCGCAGCCGGTGCCGAGACTACTTCGCCGCGATGAGGTAGCTCGAAGGTTGTCAGTCACCACACGCGGTGTAGATCTGATCGCCAAGCAAGGCTTACTGCAGAAAGTAATTTTGCCTGGTCGGTCACGAGGCCGTGGGTTCAGGGAGAGTGAGGTGACTGAACTAATCAATAGTCTCCCACATCACGAAACAAAGAGCGGTGCAGCCGAGTTAGCAGAACGTGAAAGGCATAAGACGCTCCGTAAATTATGCGTGGAACTGATCGAGCACTACCGGGGAATCGAAGGACTGGAGATCAAGGGGCCAATGGTCGACACCATGATCAAAATCGGTGAGATCGTTGGGGAGCCGATGGCCTGATAATCTAGCATAGCCACCTCTCTATTTAGGATATTCGCCTTCTATTCCGCAAATAAAGCAGACAATTTTTCGGCGTCTATGAAATAAATACGCCAATTACACTAAATTTATGGTTTTCAGGGACTTTCCCCGTCACCCGTCCCCGTCACCCGTCACCCACTGATGTTGTGATGTTGAGGAAGCGACGGCGTGAATCGCGGTATTGACTTTCGGGCACAATTACGTTACATTGTAAGGCAATGAAGACGAAAGACTTTGACCTGAACGCCGATGAGTTAATCCAGGCATTGACCGATGTGCGAGACCATGTGACTGGGCGGCGCAAGATCACGATGCGTACGACGAAAGTCGCCCTCCCGGCTCGTGTGGACAGCATCCTGCCGCAGGAGGTTCGGTCGATCCGGCGGAAGATGAAGGTTAGCCAGGCCGTGTTTGCACGATTACTGAATGTGCCGGTCGTGACGGAGGCGAGTTGGGAAATAGGCCGGCGGAATCCCAGCGGGGCGGCGTTAAGACTATTGCAGATTGCAAAAAAAGAGCCGCAAGTCTTGCTGGCGGCAGCAGAGGCGTGACAGGATCCGCGGTACCCAGTATCACTCCCCCTTGAGCAAAAGGTGGGCTACGTCGAGTGCCTCATTGATCCGCCTGCTTCGCTGCTGACGTTGAGATTCAGAGGCGATGCCATCGCCAGGCGTACAAAAATCGGAGTATTGGATGGGACCTTTGGCCCCTGGCCCGTCAAAGCGTGCTCGCAGAATATGCAATGCAGGTTCGTAAGCCAGATTCTTGCCCTTCTCGTCATGGAAAAGAGCTACAGCCTTCTCGATTCCGCCATCATAGTCGCGTACTGAGCGGACGACATCGAAGACATCCTTGCCCTGGGCGCGCCCGGCGTAGGCCAGGAGTTTCAGGCAAAGGTAGGGGCCAACCTCGCAGACCTTAACCTGCTCGGCGACTTTTGCGCCCTGCAGGTCAAATCCCGTGATGGTGACAGTGCGATATACCTCAAGAGCCCGACTGACTCCATAAACAGCACTGATTCCGGCAACGTCATCCACCACGACACTGTCTGCGGCTAGTTCTGCCGGCTTATCCGTCAGGAAGTCAAGATACAGGTCAACATTCTGGATCGTCTTGACGAAGCGTTTGTCCTTCCATTCGAAGCCATGGTCGGCCAATCGGCGGGATGTGGTTTCATACTGTCCGGTACTCAGTTCCAGCGAGACACCCAGATCCACGTCAATCGTGACAGCGGTAACGTCATCTGCCTGAGGCTTGCAAATGTAACGGGGCACCAGGCCACCAACCAGAACGAGGTCATCAGTAAGGTTGCCAAGAGCCGCCCACACGGTCAGAAGAGCCGATTCCGCACGCGTGGTGTCTTCCGGTCTGTATTCGTTATAGTGAGCAAGTTTCATTTGCGACAGAAGCCTTTCCATTCCCTTAAAGCCTTGGCCTGTTCGGGGCCTCGCAGCCCCGCATGGATCAGGTCCAGATAGATTTGCGCATCGCCGACCAGCGGAAGCCCTTCAACCTGTTGAAGGCTTTTGAACAGACCCTCATCGCGCGGGACAAGAATCCAGATCTTCCCTCCCTCACCCACTTCACGGTAGTTAAGGGCGCGCAGCTCTTCATCCGCGGGAAAATTGCGCCGGTAGGCGGATACGATGGGGAGATCTGTGTACGGGTGTCGGAGACTGGCGGCAAACCACTGAGTGAATGCCAACTCCCCGTTTGTGTGGTCAAGAAGGAGGTGGGCGATCGTGCGGAGATTGGGCTCCAGTGTGGAATACTGCTTGAGCGTGACCCGTTTGGAGAAAACATCCACCCGTTCCCAAGCATCGAGCAACGCATCAGCGTTTGCCAATTTCCAGGCCCCTCGCCTTCCCTCCACCCAACCCTGATTCGCGGCATAGTTCAAGAGACGGGACAGAAGCCCCTGACTCAGGTCTGTTTCGGCGGCCAGATCAGACTGGCGCCATATACGGTCAGGCGAATAAAGGAGGGCGCGGGGAAGCCTGGTACTTTTGGGAGAGAAAAACCTAATCTCGGGTTGAGCAAGGCGATACCGGACAGTTGAACCGGGGAGATTACGATCTATCAAAAGGCCTGGAGCCTTGATCCAGATTCTGCCGTTGAGATCAAGACAGCTCAAACCACGTTGCCGACATTGCTCGACAAGAGACTCCGAAAGCTTGACGGCAACGAGTAATGGGTGGTTCTTCCCACTAGCAGATGCAATGATTCCATCCAATATTGAAGCCGAGGGATTGAGTTTGCACTCAGCATTGAAGGTGACCGAGCAACCTTCATATTCGATCTTCAGTGTCAGATCGTGATGATGAGAAGACGAGACATCTTCACGTCCAACAATACGAAAGATGCTCTTATCAAGCACCTTACGCAGGACGTCGACAAGCGCTGCCTCTGAGCGTATGACTTCTTCATTCACTGGAAACCCCTTTATTACTAAACAGTAATAATGCCTTATTCAGTAATAATGTCAACATAGTTTCAGTCGGCGTTTCTCGGTACTTGTCCTGCCGGAACACAGGCCAAGCCACGGCCAATATTTCCGAATTCAGACGCACTGCGTCCAGAATTAAGTTGGTTCCACTATACTGGTTCTTTCCCTCGCAAGGCACTCCTCATGAAGCGAACCTGTTTTTTGACCTGCGACAGGAGATTGCGGTATTTCGCGCGGAATTCCTTGGCATGTCGGTATTTCTCAATCTCCTCGGCCGACACCTTTCCTCGATATAAGGAGCGGAACTGTCCGTCTTCACGGTAAATCAGGTAAAAGTACTCCCTCCCCTTGATCATGCGGCGGACAAGACTCCCCTTCGGGAGTTTTGCCAATTCCCGTTCGTAGTCCTTCTGCATCCGCAAGGAGTTTTCCAACTCTTCCCTGAGAAGACTTTTGATAATCATGGTCATGGTTAAATTACTATACAACAATGCAATTACACT
>Ga0194054_10001195_pt1 | contig 12689 bp, 15 predicted proteins | sample SepL2210m_MetaG_FD_163628 | JGI IMG/M metagenome (GOLD analysis project Ga0194054, IMG submission 163628) | Anoxic zone freshwater microbial communities from boreal shield lake in IISD Experimental Lakes Area, Ontario, Canada - Sep2016-L227-10m | ecosystem: Environmental > Aquatic > Freshwater... | reverse complement strand
TAGAGCCTGTCCCAATGGAGGAAATGGCCGAGGATTCGGAAGCGGTACCGATGCCGGCGCGGGATCAAAGCGGTTTGGATTCGGGGTTTTTGCCAAAAAGACGGGGTTATGATGGGTTGTTGGCCACGCGCCGACGGGTCGTCGGGGGTGGCGTCACCGGCCGGACCAAGTGCAACTCCCCGCGGTCCAACAGTTCCCATTGGACGGTTTCGCCCCCTTCCAGGCCAATGGCAGCAGCCAGGGCCAAAGGGAAGCTGACATAGAAGCGAGGCTGTTTTCCCAGGGAACGCATCGCCTGGATTTTCAGTGGGTAAGTGGTTTGCATAATTCTGCGCTTTGTTTTCAGTTTGTGCTTGCCGAGCATACGATAGAGTATAAGCTATCACCATGTCCGCTGCTATTATTATTCCCTTCCAACCGGCCCTGCCGCAAGTCTTGCCCACCATCGAGGGTAATGTCGATTATCGCCAGTGGCGCGATCAACTGCTGCACATCGACGCACTGCTCATCGAAAGTGGTCTGGAAACTCAGTTCCTGGAAACCGACCTGCGCCGCTGGCTGGGCCGACGCAAAAAGCTCAGTGCGCCAGCTCAACAGAACCATCAACTTCACAGCCAACGCGCATTGCGTTGCAATATCGCTCGGACTTTGCTCGGGGAGGACTACCGGGGCTTTGCCGTCCGCCTGGCCGACAGCCCGCTGCTCCAACACTTCTGTCGCATTAGCCGGATCGACCTGGTGAAGGTGCCCAGCAAGAGCACGATTCAACGCTATGACCAATGGTGGCCCCAAGCCGAAGTGCGCCCACTCATTTATCAACTCCTGGCCCTGGGGGCTGCCGCCCCAGCGCAATTGCACCTGCCCGAGGCGTTGGATTTGGAAAGCGCCTTCCTGGATACCACCTGCCTGAGCGCCCCCATTCACTATCCGGTCGATTGGGTGCTGCTGCGGGACGCCACCCGCACCTTGATGAAGGCCGTCCAACTCATTCGTGGCCAGGGGCTCAAGCACCGGATGGAGGCACCCGAGAGTTTCATCCGGCGCATCAACAAGCTGTGCATCCAGATGACCCACGCCTGGAATAAAGCCGACTGCCAGCGCCAACGCAAAAAGACGCTGCGCCAGATGGACCGGCTGATAGGCACAGTGCGCGCTCATGCCCGACGCTACCGGGATTTGCTCGACGAGCACTGGGACCAAACTCAATGGACGCGGCCGCAGGCCGAGCAGGTGCTCCGGCGCATGGACCGGGTACTGGAGCAGTTGCCCAAGGCGCGTCACCAAGCCCGCCAGCGCATTCTCCAGGGCCAGCCTGTGGCCAATGCCGAGAAGATCCTCAGCCTCTACGAAACGGACATTCACGTGGTGGTGCGCCGCAAGGCCGGCGCCGAAGTGGAGTTCGGTAACACCTTGCTGGTCGCCGAAAATAAACAAGGTCTGATCATCGACTGGGATTTCTTTGAGGAGAGCGCTCCGGCGGACTCGGCCTTGCTGGGCCAGAGCGTGGGCCGAATGCAGCAGGCCTTCGACGCCAAGCTCAAGGCCGTGGGTGCCGACCGTGGCTTCGACAGTCAAACCAACCAGATTGGATTAGCGCAGGATGGGATCTACAACGGAGTGTGCCCGCGCTCGGTCCAGCAGCTTGAGCAGCGCAGCGGTTCCTGGAAATTCAAGCAGCTGCAACGGCGGCGGGCGCAGACCGAAGGGCGCGTGGGCATAATCAAGAACCGATTCTCGGCAGGTCGAATGCGCAACAAAGGCTTTGCGCACCGGCAACTAACGGTGACGTGGATCGTGTTGGTGCATAACTTGTGGGTGCTGGCACGGATGCGCCAGAGCATGGCGCAGGCACAGGCTCCGGCTAAGGCGGCCTAAAGGCCGCAGCGCGAGTTTTCAAATGCACTACAGACCGGAGGGGTCTGTACCGCGCTAGCCGGTTTTGACACAACATCCAGGCCAAGCAAGGATCGCCTCACATTAAAATTATGACAGCTCATCTACACTCAAGCTCTTCTTATGCAACAACCCAAAATCGTATTTTTGGGACAGGCTCTAGTTATGGTTCACATTGGTGCCGTCCCAACCTCGATAGCTCCGCTTCAGCGCCGGGTGATCCCATTGGTATCCCGTATCCTGTCCGCCAATGACAACCCCCTGGCCAGTGTAGCCCAACGCCCACACCTCGGGGGCACGGACCTGTTGCAGGTTGGAGCCTATGTCATAAGGCCGAGGCGGATCGTTCGTTGGTACGGGCGGATTGATGACGCCCAGGGTGCCGTTGACCATGAGGCGGCCTACGTCCTCTCTCTGCGCAAGTGAACAGACAGTGTCCAAGCTGCCCCGCACCCATACCATGTTAGCAATCCAAAACGCCCGATGCTCGACTCCCTGGGCTTTCAACTGCGTTAGCAGCGGACCCTGAGTGCTTTGGGCCACTTCGGTCAGACGTTTAAAGACATACTCTCCTTTCTGTCGCTTGCTGGGCAGGCTGCTGGCACCCGAAAGATCCGCCTGCTGAGCGAGCATTACCAGAAATTCCGTGTCGCCCGCCACGGCCTGGGTCAGGAGCGCCGGGTCAACCTTGTCAGTCCAGGCATTCGGTGTTTCGGCGCAGAGCGTTGCCACCGAGAGCAGTAGGGCTGGGACGACGAGGCGACGTTCCAAGATGACTGATAACGCGCTCAATGACCTCAACATATTTACCCCATTTTCAGACAGACTGTTAGGCCACACAGGCGAAAGAACCCTGCAGGTTGACTTATTGATTGAGAAGAACTCCGGTGCTTCAAGAGATTGGGTTACTGTTTTTCTTCAATGATGGATGCAGGACACCTACGGTTGGACGCGTGCTTCCACCCGGTAGAAACCCTCGGCCGCGAGGCCCAGCGGAGCGTGCAGAGCGAGCGTCTCGCCCGTGCCCGGCACTCCGCTTTGACCCGAAACGGGAGTCCAACCAGCCGCTTCAAGGCTCGCTCGGGACAGCAGCGTGTAGGCCCGGCCAATGGAGGATTGGAACGACAGGAGGCACTCTGAGGGGGAGAGCGAAGCCGCAACGCGGAAGCAGCAGGCGGGATTGAGCGGGTCGGTGCCGGCGGTGTATTCGTCCAGGTTGCTGGCTCCGTCCCCATCAGCATCATCCCCGGCCCGCGAGTGGTCCTCCGCCCTGCCGGTCGCGTGCCCAAAGTGGGCGATCATCCACCAGTCCGGGATTCCATCCCCATCGCTATCACCCAAGGCCAGTGAGGCCAAGGCATCAATGCGACCCCAGCCATAGAGGTTATTGGGCGCATTCGTGCCCAGCGGATCACAACGATAGCTGAAATTGGTCAGCGGCACAGCCGTGTATTTTATCAACCGTTCGATGGCATCAACCTGGCCCCGAAGTTCGGGATGGGCTGAGAGCAACAGCGCCACTTGACCGGCAACATGCGGCGCCGCGCCGCTCGTCGCCGAAATGTAGCCATAGCTATTAGTCGGCATAACGGTACTAGTAGGCACCAGATAACTGGGTGCGCAGACATCAGGCTTCAGCCGGTTGCTGCCGTCCACCCTCACCGGCCCCCAACTGCTTCCCCACGTCGTGTCCAATTCCGAGGTGCCTCCCACGGTGAGGCTAGCTGAGTAAATGGCTGGCGGAGCGTCGATTGAGCCGCATTGGAATTCCCCGTCGCCGGCTCCAGCGACAAAGACAATTCCGGCGGCACGAACGTTTTCAACTACTGGCTTAAGGACTTGAGGATCGACGCATCCCTCTTCTGGAAAGCAAACCCAGGAATTGTTAATCACATCCGGAGCCTTGGACGGATCGGGATGCTCGTCCTGGAGGTCGGTCGGGGCCAGGAACCATTGACAGCACTCGGCGTAGGTAGCCGGAGTCCCCCGGGCGTTGTTCATGTTGCGGGCTCCAATCCACCTTGCCCCCGGCGCCATGCCCACCTGGTGCATCCCGCCATCATCGCCGACCATGACGCCCATCGTCGGAGTGCCATGGTTGAGGTCGTCACACGGCGCCATTAGGTTCACCCCGCAGGGATTCGTATGCACCGTGCTGTGGATGGCGTCGTGCCAGTTGTAGTTATGGTTCACATTGGTGCCGTTCCAACCTCGGTAGCTCCGCTTCAACGCCGGGTGGTCCCATTGGTAGCCGGTATCCTGTCCTCCAATCACCATCCCCTGGCCAGTGTAGCCCAACGCCCACACCTCGGGGGCACGGACGTGTTGCAGGTTGGAGCTTATGTCATAAGGCCGAGGCGGATCGTTGGTTGGTACTGGCGGATTGATGACGCCCATGGCCCCGTTGGCCATGAGGCGGCCTACGTCCTCTCTTTGGGCAAGGGAGCACACAACGTCCAAGCCGCCCCGGACCCAAACCATGTTGGCAATCCAAAAGGCCCGATGCTCGACTCCCTGCGCCTTTAACTGCGTTAGCAGTGGACCCTGAGCGCTTTGGGCCACTTCGGTGAGGCGTTTAAAGACATACTCACCTTTCTGTCGCTTGCTGGGCAGGCGGCTGGCACCCGACAGATCCGCCTGCTGAGACAGCATCACCAGAAACTCGGCGTCCCCCGCCACCGCCTGGGTCAGAAGTGCCGGCTCGACCTTGTCGGTCCAGGCATTTGGTGTTTCGGCGCAAAGCGTTGCCACCGAGAGCAGTAGCGCTGAGACCATGAGGGTGCGTCGGACAATGACTGATAGCACGCTTAATGACCTCAACCAGTAACTGGCAGGGCCAATAGAATACCACTGGCCCTTGCAGTAAAGCTGGGTTTGCCTTGGCTGACTTGAGATGGAGGTGGACATGATGTTTTGGTCTTTGTTGTGTTCGCGCGATCGTGGCCGGAGGTCACCCAAATGCAGACTGGCCAAGGGCTTCAGTTCTGCCAATAGCAGATCTGAACATTTTGGGTCTGCCCATTCTCGTTGTTCGGTGCGCCCGCGATCATGTTGGCGCCACCGTTGATCAGGTATCGACCGTAAGCCACGCTGGTTCCCAGCCCGGCGTACCCCGCCAGGCCATCATTCGCCCCGGCCGCGAAATTAGGGAAGTGCTGACCAGAGGGGTCTGCGATCAAACAATAGGCGCGGCCATTCTGGACGAAGCCGAGTGAGCTGTGGCACGGAGCCCCAACGATAAGGTCCCTGTACCCGTCCACATTCATATTGCCGAGGGCAAGACTTGAGCCGAAGCCCTCCCCGGCCTGGCCCCCGCCAGCGCTCCAAGGAGCAGTATGGCTCAGGCCCCCTGATCCCCCACGATAAAGGAATACCATCCCGGCCATTGAAAGCGAATTCGTGGTCGCAGTCGGAGCTCCGACGACCAGATCCGCGAAGCCGTCGCCATCTTGGTCCGCGCAAGCCAGTGCGTATCCAAACAAACCACTATTGTGGATAGGCCCCGTAAGCACCCAGTCCGGGCTGGAATGAGGCCCGGTACCATAATTATTGAGGAACTCGTAAACGGCGCCCGTTGGGGCTGGATCTCCGACGATGACTGCGGGGCCGTTGCCGTCCACGTTGCCCCAGGCCACGCTGAACCCGAATAGCGACAAACCCGTGCCATAAGCACTCCAGCCCGGCGTCGTGTTGAATCCCGTCGACGTCCCATAGTAGATTACCACTTCTCCGTTGCCGCTGGGCGCGAGTATGGATGTAGCACAGCCCGAAACCTGATCGTAAGTCGGCGGCTGCGGGCTCGATGGTCCTAAGGCTGGGGAATAGTAGCTGGGGGCCCCGATTAAGACGTCCGGCAACCCGTCGCTGTTGAAATCAGCCCCGCCGGCGATGCTATAGCCAAAATGCGCGCCCGCAGCCCCACCCGTTGCCATCCAACTGGGTGTGGAACCATAGTGGCCATCTGAATCCGGGTAAAAAGCCAGCACCGATCCCTCGCCGCTATAACTGGAGCTGTACCAGGGCGCGCCTACGAGAATGATATGACGATACCTGTCGTCCGAGAACATGTTCTGTCCCCCGTCAGCCGCGCACATGCCCAAGTGCATGCCAGCCTGCGTTCCGACGTAGGTCCAGGTCGGGGTCGTCGGGAGGGCGTGCCCCCCAGTGTCCTGTGTATCATAAAGGAATACCTTGCCTGCATTCGGAGCGTTGCCAGGATCGAAATTGGGGGCGCCCACCAATAGACCACCCTTCGGAACAATCGGACTGAGCCCGGCCACAGTGTCGAGAGTAAGTATGTAAGTGACGGAGTATCCGAACTTGCTCCCAGGACTAGGGCTGGTGATCCCCGGCCAGATAGCGAAGAGGGGATCTATCAAGATTGGATAACTTGCATCTGCATCGTCCACCACGATGGCGAAGCGATTTCCATCCACCAATTCCATTCTGGCTTCGAGTGTCCGATTGTTTGCGTCGAAGACCTTAAGGTCTTTATACTGCACCGCACCCTCGCTTCCAGTTTGGCCTCCAATTAGGTACATGAAACTGCCCGTCTCATCGACCTGCATCTCCACGCGGTCACGTTCCACAATGAAATCGAGGCGGAGCGGACCTGGGCCGGTCGGTCTCAGGGCGACGAGGAAGTTCTGGCGCAGACCTTCGCTGTCATTCTTATATGTGATTGTCGTGGCGTCACTGCGAACTTCCGCCGCGTTACCATTCACCCTCCACGAAGCGGACCGAATGGCCGGACTTATCTGTGCTCCAAGTCTGCCGTAGGATGCCAGGCGGATTCTGGCCTTCCAGTCCACATTGGCACCGGGCTCTCTGGGCACGATCGTTATGCCGTCCTCGTGGAAGGTAAACCGGAGATTGTGCGCGCGGTTGGGCGCCATATATGCGCTGGCCGCGCTTTGCCAGCCGATCTCGTACTCTGAGGTCTCTATCGCGGCAAATATTGCCCCGGTGTCTGCCTGCACCAAACCGGCCGGCCCGCCGCCAGATGGTACGGACGGCGCCGCTCCGGACAAGATGGGAGCCGCCAGAGCTCCGACCGTGAGGACGCAGATTGCCATTGCGCTCCGTGCGGTTCTTGCCCGTGGGGTCTGACGCGAGCCCAACGGTTTCTGCGCCTCCCGCTGGAGCATTGGAGACGTTGAAGATGTGTAGCGTATCCGATAGTAAGGATAGTAAGTAATGGTGGTTTTCATAGATTTGGCTGCTAGTGTAGTGTCTCGCAAATGGCTATACATTCAAAACCTCTATTTTTCAGGCATTTGTGCGTAAATTGGCGTCAGAATATGTCTAGTTATTTCCGGGACACACAACTAGATTCATTCCATTTCTGCACTGACGCTCATGCGGCGCTCCATCCACTGCGCGGAGATTTTCCCCAAACGTAGGCGCCCATAGCAGTACTTACGGAAAACTCGAAATTGGTTACAAAGGATTCGTTCGGCCGAGCATCATCCTCCGACGGCGTCAATCCGGGAAACAGTATGAATCTCCGCCCTCCCTCACCAATTAGTAGACTTGGGTCTATCCAGTGCGGAGACCTGTGCTCGTTCCCGGGTAGACTAGGGCACCCATTGGCACTGCCATCCAGATCAGCCTGTCTCGCTTCCATGGTGCCACTTTACTCGATGAATCTGTCGTAGTCAAGCCCCGGTGTCCGTGGGCTCCAGGGCAGGGCAGGGTGTGATTAAAGGCGGGTGAGGGGAATCAGATAGTTACGGAATAAAATGTACACATTTAGCCACTTACTCCAATAAAGTGGGGATGAAGAACAAGAATGAAGACCATCACAAGTTGAGTCCGGCGGAGGTTCAACTCATTCAACAACTTCGTGATCAAAAAGGTGTAGAAGATCGGCATTGCATTGCGCAGACCCCTTCTGACCCGCAGCGTGTTGCTTCGGCAAGAGTGTGTGACGGCTCTGAGGTTGGGCTGGTAGGCTCTGCTACATCAAAACGTAGCAGAGCCCAATGAAATCGAATTCGTCATGGTTGTTGGATATTGGAGAAGTGCAGCATCGGCTGGAGGTTTGGCGAAAGACGCGCCGGCTCGGACAACGAATACCGGAGCCGCTGTGGGCGGCGGCGGCCGTGTTGGCTGGTGCTCACGGAGTCAGCTTGGTATCGCGGGCCTTGGTCGGCATGGCCGAAGCTTTCTGGAGGCATCGGCCATGATTCAGATCACACCGCAGATGCGGATCTGGCTGGCCGTCGAGCCGGTAGATTTCCGGAATTATTCCGAGCGCGTGATTATTCCGAGTGCATTCCGAGGATCGATGGAAAGCATGGCGGATGTCGCCGGTTTTGTGCTTTACGACTCGGAATAATCCGGGTGTTCTATTGTCGCGGGTCACTTCAGACCCGCAAAACGAAAGGACACCTATGCTCGAGTATTTTTATTCTGACCCCACATTTCTTCAACGTTGTCGTTCCGGCCCGTTGGGGCCGCAATTGGATCAATTCGGCAAGCTGCTCAAGGAAAATGGTTACTCCCTATTTTCTGGGCAGGAGAAAATGCGGGTGGTGGTTGATTTAAATCAATGGCTTTCAGACAAGCGATTGAGGCTTGCGCAGTTGACAGATCGGCAGATTCTCACGTTCCAAGCGGACCGGGCAAAGCGACGGAGGTTCCACCATGCTGAGAGCGCGACACTAGCTCTTTTTCTCCGCATGTTGCGGGAGAGCAATCTCATTTCTGCGGTGCCAGAAAAGAGTCCCAATAGCCCCGTCGAGCGGCTCGTCCAAGCATACGCCAAGTTCTTGATTCAGGAGCGAGGTCTCAGCCAAATCACGCTCTGCCATCGTTTGCCGATTGTGCGCGGGTTCTTGTCTGGACGCTTCAAATCTGCCAGAGTTTGCCTGAACGCACTACAGCCTCGAGACATCAATCGCTTTGTTGTCCATGCGGTTCGGGATCAACGCCGCGATCACGCCAATTTAGTGACCACCACGTTGCGAAGTTTCCTGGATTTCCTCTATCAACATGGCCGACTAAAGACCTCACTTCGCGCGGCCGTACCGGCGGTAGCCAGTGGTCGCCCATCCGAGCTGCCCTCGTTCTTGGAACCTGAACAGGTCGAGCAACTGCTCCGAAGCTGCGACCGAAGTAGCATCGGTGGGCGGCGGGATTATACCATACTACTGCTGCTTGCCCGATTGGGATTGCGTGTTCGCGAAGTGTCTGGCTTGACCCTCGACGACCTCAACTGGGAATCAGGTGAGGTGCTGGTTCGAGGCAAGGGCGGACGAGAAGACCGATTGCCGCTGCTACCGGATGTCGGCCGTGCCATTGCCGCCTACTTGAAGAATGGCCGCCCTCATTGTTCATGCCGCCGGGTGTTTCTCCGGTTGGTCGCTCCTCACCAAGGCATGGTCGGTCCGACTATTTCTGGCATTGTCGATCGGGCTTTGAAGCGCGCGGGCATCTCCTCGGCGCATCGAGGTGGGCATCTCCTGCGCCATTCTCTAGCCACAAGGATGCTGCGAGGAGGAGCCTCCCTTTCACAAATTGGTCAAGTTCTTCGACACCAACACATCGACACGACGGAGATCTATGCCCGGGTTGACCAAAAAGCCCTGCGTGGACTGGCTCAACCTTGGCCGGGAGGTGTGCGATGAAACAGCTCGGCCTGCACTTGCAGGATTATTTGGCCTTACGGCGTCGCCTCGGATTCAAGCTGCGCAACACGGAGCATTTACTTCGTCAATTTGTTCGCTTTGCTAAAGAGAATGGAACTTGTCAGGTGACCACGCGATTGGTGGTTGGCTGGGCCACCCAGCGCCCCCAATCCGAGCCAATAACCCTGGCGGCTCGGTACCGCACGGCACGGCTGTTTGCCTTGCATCTAAGCGCGTTGGATTCCCGCGTTGAAGTCCCGCCCGCCGGGCTATTGCCTTGCCGCAGGGACAGGAGGGCCCCGTATATCTATACTGACCGGGAAGTGGTTTGCCTGATGCGTGAGGCGGCAAGCTTGCCTTCCTCCAAAGGGCTTCGAGGCCCGACTCTCTCCACTCTGATCGGGCTGCTGGCGGTGACCGGCCTGCGCATTGGAGAGGTGATCCGCTTGGATCGTGACGATGTTGATCTCCCTAACGCGATGCTCACCATTGACCATGCTAAGGGTTATCGCACTCGCCTGGTTCCCATCCACGCTTCTACCTGCGACGCGTTGCGGCGTTTTGAGCGGCTCCGGGACCGCCTCTGCCCGCAAGCGAAAAGCCAGAGCTTCTTTATTTCCGAGCAAGGCACTCGGCTCAATGACACACGGGTTCGCGCCTGGTTTGCCACCGCCTCCCGCCACATTGGCCTCCGGGGACCTCACGATACCCGTGGCCCCCGATTACATGACTTCAGACACCGTGAGCCGAGGCAATACCCCGGCTAGCCGCAACATTCGCTTGGCTGCCATCCATTCGTTTTTCAAATATGTGGCTTTGCAAGAGCCCAGTCTTGGTGCGTTGGCGCAGCGGGTTTTGGCCATTCCCTGTAAACGCCGAAGCAGCAAGCCCATCGATTATTTAACAAAAACTGAAATTGACAGCCTTTTGGCGGCTCCCGATCTGGGGACCTGGAGCGGGCGTCGGGATCGGGCTCTGTTGCTGGTGGCGGCGCAAACAGGTTTACGCGCTTCCGAACTGATAGGACTTCGTTGTCAGGACGTGGTCCTGGGAACCGGCGCTCATGTCCGATGCATGGGTAAAGGACGGCGCGAGCGTTGCACTCCTTTGCGTAAGGACGCTGTCGCCACTCTCCGCGCATGGATGGGGGAGCGCAATGGCCAGCCCTCCGATCCAGTCTTTCCCAATGCTCGCGGTAAAGACTTGAGCCATGATGGGCTCGATTACATTGTTTCCAAACACGTCGCGACGGCACAGGTCAAGTGCTCCTCGCTTCTTCGAAAACGCGTTACGCCGCACGTACTGAGGCACAGCCTTGCAATGAATTTGCTTCAGAACGGGATCGACCGGTCGATCATCGCCCTCTGGTTGGGGCACAAATCAGTGGAGACCACGCAGATCTATCTTCACGCCAACCTCCAACTCAAGGAACAGGCGCTAGCCAAAACCGAGCAGTTCAAGGGAAAGCCAGGCCGGTACCATGCTGACGACGAACTCTTGGCCTATCTGAGAGGCCTCTGATTATTCCGACCGATAACGAGCCAAGCGGCTCAAATCTCCTGGGATTTCAGGTCTTTTGGGCCGCAGCTCGGCTGGGAGACCTTGACCCGTTTCCTCTCGGTCCCAGGCGCGCCCTTGGGCAACAACGTCGCGGAGCAGGGACTCAAGATGGCCATCCTCCACCGCAGAAACTCGTTGTCCTATAAAACGCTCTCAGGGGCCAGGGTGGGTGACATCAACATGAGCCTAATCCACACGTGCGAACTCAACAGGGTCAACCCCTTCGATTACCTCATGGCCCTGGAGCAACACGCCGAGGCAGTGGCCAAGGCTCCGACCTGCTAGTTCCCGTGGAACTACAGACAGGCCATCGAAGCGGCCAACAGCACTTGAGAAACCTGCCCAAACTCCCCGTGGGCTGCCGCGTCTGGTCCCAGCACCCTGGAAAAGCCGCCCGCCAAGAAGTTTTGCGGCTACGCACGCTCACCGCAGCAACACGGTGTCCCCGACCCATTTGGAACGGAACTCGCCCATTTCCATGACCGGCAGCGCGCACTCGCTGGCGAAGCAATCGATGAGGAAGGACTTGCCGGCACCCACCCGCCCGGGAACGAGGACGCCGCGTTCGAGCACGTCGGTCTCGGCGTTGCGAATCAGCCAGGCCAGCTCGCGCAGGCGTTTCTTGGCGGCGGTATGCCTGGCCACGAGGTCGAGAGTCACACCGGGTTTGGGATCTTTAAAGCGCACCAGGCCCTGGCAATATTCCTCGATCAGCCGCTTCTTGCTGGCGGTCACATGCTCCTGTGTCACGCGGATGCCATTACGGATGGCCTCAGCCATGAAGTGCCGTATGCGCAGCAGGTTCAGTCCCGATGTGCGCGCCGCGAGCTCCTGGGGGTTGAAATCGCTCCAATCGGCAAAGGCCTTGCCCTGCGCCATCTCCTCGGCCCAACCGGATTGAAGAAAGCGCAGCCGCTCCTCGGCGTCCGGCAAATCAATACGCACCTGCGCGACATACGGGTTCTGCAGCAAGCGAGCGCTGAGTTCATCGGCAGACTCGGTGACCAACACCACACCGATATCCAGGCGCGCCAGCTCGGGTGCCGCGGCCCACTCACCCGCGCAGCGCCCAGTACCTGCGGGCGCCCCAAAACCAATTTCCTATCAGCAACTTCCGCCTTCCGGCGGACTGGAAAGAACCGCTGGCCCAAGGTCGTCTCCTCCTTCTTTCCTGCTTTCCCGCCGCTCACCGCCGCGTCACCGCCGAACTCGCCGCCCGGCGCAACGAATTCGTCGCCGCCATCGCCGATCAGGTTTGGTTCGCCCACATCGCTCCCGGCGGCAAGATGCAACGCCTGGCAAGCAGCGTGGCTGCATGGGACTGATTGCCGAGTATGGCCGCTCGGTGCACTGAGGCACGGCCCCCGATTTGCCAACCGGCTCGAAAAAGCTGAATCGCGGATCGGGCCGGCAAACTGAATATTGAACGCCAAACGGTTGCACGGAGTTCGGGCTTCAGCGGGCTGTTTGCGTCAATCAACTATATTCTTCCGCGCGGCGGGCTTTTTCCTTTGCGCCCGAAAGGAAAGTTGTAGATTCAGCGTGATCGATTTGCTTTCGAGAGACTGCGCATGAGACGAAACAACGCCCTCCTGGTTGCACTCC
>Ga0194054_10001193_pt1 | contig 12706 bp, 10 predicted proteins | sample SepL2210m_MetaG_FD_163628 | JGI IMG/M metagenome (GOLD analysis project Ga0194054, IMG submission 163628) | Anoxic zone freshwater microbial communities from boreal shield lake in IISD Experimental Lakes Area, Ontario, Canada - Sep2016-L227-10m | ecosystem: Environmental > Aquatic > Freshwater... | reverse complement strand
TTGTGGATATACCCGGGCATGATCCCGATCTTGCATTGTCCGGGCGTGATGATCCCGGGACAGTTCGGGCCGATGAGGCGGCTCGGGCTGCCCTTCATGCCGGCGCGGACACGCATCATGTCGCGGACGGGAATCCCCTCGGTGATGCAGACGACGACTTCGATCCCGGCATCCACCGCCTCCATGATCGAGTCCGCCGCAAATTCCCCGGGAACGAAGATCATTGTGGCGTTGCAGCCGGCCTGCCTCCGGGCTTCCAGCACGGTGTCGAAGACGGGAATTTTGTTTTCGAACAGCTCGCCGCCTCGCGCGGGAGTGACCCCGGCGACGACGTTCGTGCCGTATTCCATGCACTGCCGCGCGTGGAAACCTCCGGCTTTTCCTGTGATCCCCTGCACGAGCAGGCGGGTGTGTTTGTTAACGAGAACGGCCATTTTTTAAGAAATGTGGAATGTGGAATGTGGAATGCGAAATGCGGAATGCGGAATGCCGGGAGCGCACGCATCCTGCGTGTAGGACATCCGGCATCCTGCCGGATGCCAAAAATGCCGAAGAAGGCAAAGACAAATTTCTTTTCATCGCGGTCATGCGGCTTTCGCGGCGGCGACGACTTTTTGGGCGGCGTCGGCGATGTCGGCGGCCGAGACGAGCGGGAGCCCGGACTCGGCCAGAAGTTTGCGCCCGGCCTCCACGTTTGTCCCTTCGAGGCGGACGACGAGCGGGACCGGGAGTTGGACGGCTTTGACGGCGTTGATGATCCCCTGCGCGATGATGTCGCACTTCATGATCCCGCCGAAAATGTTCACGAGGATCGCCTTCACGCGCTTGTCCGAGACGAGGATTTTGAATGCCTCCGTGACCTGTTGTTCGGTCGCCCCGCCGCCGACATCGAGGAAGTTGGCTGGCAGGCCCCCATAGTGCTTGATGATATCCATCGTGGCCATGGCGAGTCCCGCGCCGTTGACAAGGCAGGCGATGTCGCCGTCGAGGCCGATGTAGCTGAGGTTGAATTTCGAGGCCTCGAACTCGCGCGGATCCTCCTCCTCGATGTCGCGGTAGGCGACGATCTCCGGATGGCGGAAGAGCGCGTTGTCGTCGAAGTTGAACTTCGCGTCGAGCGCGAGCACATCGCCGCCTTTGGTGACCACGAGGGGGTTCACCTCGAGCATCGAGCAGTCGCATCGGAGAAAAAGCTTGTAGAGGCCGGCGAAGAGTTTGCAGGCGAGCCGCATTTCGCCCGATCCGATCCCGAGGAGTTTCGCGAGCTTGCGTGTCTGATAGGGGAGGAGGCCGAGGAGCGGGTCCACCGCCAGGCGCACGATCTTTTCCGGGTTGTGCGCGGCGACCGACTCGATATCCACGCCCCCCTCGGTGCTCGCCACGATGACCGGAGCCGAGAGTTCGCGGTCAATCAGGATGGCAAAATAGAGCTCGCGTTCGATCTCGACCGACTTCGAGACAAGCACCTTGTGTACCACGCGCCCTTGCGGACCGGTCTGGTGGGTGACGAGGGTCCGGCCAAGCATCTGCTCGGCGATGTCGCGCACTTGGTTGGCGGTTTTGCAGAGATGGACGCCGCCATGAAACCCATTGGTGAAGGTTCCCTTGCCGCGGCCTCCGGCATGGATCTGGGCTTTGACGACCAGATTGTTTGTGGCGAGCGCGCGCGCGACTTTTTCCGCCTCTTCAGGAGTCGAGGCGACTCCGCCCGGGATATTGGCGACTCCGAATTTGTCGAGAAGTTCCTTGGCTTGGTATTCGTGAATGTTCATTGGGAATGGAATCGGTATAAGCGCGCGGCGGCTTTGCCGCAAAAAGAAACTTTGCATTTTCTCGCCGCCGATGCGGGTTTCCGCCATTTCATTCGCACCTCCGGTGGCGGATCTCGCCCCTCACTTTTGGCAAACAAGCCTTGCCGGGCGGTGGGCGCGGGATCTATTAGCTGATCTGCCGCAATGAGAGCCCTCCTCCCCTTCGTCCTGGCCGTGCTCTCCCTGGCATCGGTCCGTCCCGGTGAGGCACAGGACGCGGGCGCCACACAAGGAATGACGGCGCAGGAATACTATACCGGCGGGGAGAGGCTTTATCTGGGCGGAAAGTATGCGGAGGCTTCCGTGCTCTTCGGGCGGTTCATCGGGGATTTTGAAAAATCGAAAGACGCGGAAGCGGCGATCCGGGGGATCCGGTTCCGCCACGCGATGTGCTTCGTGCGCCTCCGGAAGTTTGCGGACGCGATCGAACCGCTCGAAATTGCCCTCGGGCAGGAGCCTCCGCTACAGGCCCCGGAAATCCAGGAACTTCAGTTCTGGCTCGGAGTTTCGCGGATCGAGGAAAAAAACTACCCGGATGCCCGCGCCGCCCTGGAAAAATTTCTCTCGTTGTTTCCGCCGGGCACAGACAGGAACGCGGTCGCTGTCCGGCAATTCCCTGCGGCGGCAAAGATCCCCGAGGCGAGGCTGCTGATCGGTTCCGCCTGGATCCTGGAGGGGAAATTCCGCGAGGCCGCCGGTTATTTTGCCGGGCTGAAGTCCGGCCTTGCCCCGGACATCCGGTCCCGTGCGGTGGTTCTCCAGCTTTATTCGCTTCTCCACGACGGGCAGAACGATGAGGCGATGAAAATCATCGGGGAGGAATTCCCCCGCCTCGGAGACTTTGCGCAGATCATCACGTTCCAGAGCCTCACGCTCGAGCTGGGCAACCGCTGGCTGGAGGCGGGCGAATTCCGGAAAGCCATCATCTGCCTGCAGCGCGTGTGGACGGCCGACCGGCTGCTGAAGCACCAGCAGTCGCGGCTGGAGGAACTCCGGCTCCGCGCCGCCGACAGCGATGCCGGCGAGAAATTCCTTCTTGGCCGGCTGATCCAAAATGTCGGGCGCGAGATCGAGAATTTCCGGAAGATCGAGAGCTTTGACGCGGCCCTGCGGTTGCGTCTCGCCGCCGCCTATCAGGGGATGAAGCGCTACCGGGAGGCGGCACTGATCCTCGAGGACATGCTCGGGCGGATGCCGCCCGACAAGGTCGTCGAGCAGGCTTCGGTCAACCTCGTGCAGATGTGGTTCGAAATCGAACGCTGGCCGAAAGTCTCCGGGGCCGCCGCCGCATTCCAGAAGAAATTTCCGAATTCGAAATCCATCCCCCTCGTGCTTTATCTCGAGGGCTTGGCGGCACAGAAGGATCGGCGCTTCGACGAGGCGGCGGCGATCTTCGACACGATTCCCGGCCAGCATGCGGAGTTCGCCCCCCGGGCGTTGTTCATGAAAGGGTTCACCCTCCTGCTGGCGGAGAAATATGCCGGCGCGATCAAGGTCTTCGAAAAATTCGGGGAATCCTATCCGGACCATGAGCTCGCGGGGGCCGCAACCTACTGGCGCGGGATGGGATTCTCGCTCGACAGGAAGTTTGCGAAGGCGCGCGATGTCATGGGCGAGTATCTGAAGCGTTTCCATGACGGCCAATACGCGGGCGGCGCGGTTTTCCGAAAAGCCTATTGCGCGCAGCAGATGGAGGACTACACGACGAGCATCAGGGAGCTCCGCTCGTTCCTGCGGGCTTACCCCGGCCACGAAGAAATCAGCGAAGCCCGCATCCTCCTGGGCGATGCGCTGATGAACGAAGGGAAGATCCAGGAAGGAATCGCCGTGTTCCAAGGCATCCGGCGCGAGGATGTCAGATTCTACGAAGAGGGAGTTTTCAAGACGGCCAAGGCGCTCAAGCTTCTGGAGGAGTACGACCGCCTCCTCGATCTCATGACGGCTTTCAAAAAAGAAAACCCCCGCAGCCCGCGCGTCGCGGAGGCTGTCTTCCAGATCGGCTGGGTCCACCGCCAGAAAAACAGGCCGGAAAAAGCCCGCGAAGTTTACTGGGAGGCGATCCGGGAACATGGCGGCGACCCGGCGATCCGCTCGGTGGATGCTCTTTTTCCCGCGCTTGCGAGGCTCTACCGCGGCGACGAGGATCATTATCTCACCCTTCTCTCGGATCTTCAGCGCGACGCGGAAAAAACCGGGAGGCCGGTGCTTGCGATGCGGGCGCTTTGGGCGCGGGCGGGGGCGCTGAAGAAGTCCGACCCGGGGCAATCGCGGCAGCTCCTGCTCGAAGCCGGCAAATTTTCCGATGTGCAAACGACGAACCCGCTCCTGCTCGCGGATTTTGCGACGGCCCTCCGCGACTCCGGAAAAACCAGGGAGTCTTTGCAGCTCTTTCGGGATCTGGTGAAATGGAACCCCGCCGCGCCCCAGAAAGACCGCGCGCTGGCCGCCATCGGATTCGCCGAGATCGGGGAAGGAAACGAACCCGGGGCGTTGGCGATGTTCGACCGGTTTGAAAACGGGTCGCCCGGCTCGCTCGAAACCGGGCGGGTCCTGCTCGCCAAGGCCGGCATCGAGGAACGGCTCGGGCACAGGGCCGCCGCCCGCAAGACCCTCGAAACATTGCTCGCCGCAGAAACGTCTTCCGGAAAAGAAAAGGCCGAGGCATTGTTCCGCATCGGGCAGATCCACATGGCCGAGGGGAAACCCGAACTCGCCATCCCCTACTTCCAGCGGATCTATGTCATGCACGGACGCTGGCGCGACTGGGTCGCCAAGGCGTACCTGCGCAGCGGCGAGGCATTCGAAAAATTGAACGATACCGAAAGCGCGAGAAAAACCTACGGGGAGCTGACACAAAAAGAAGACTTCTCGGACCTGCCGGAATTTTCGGCCGCACGGAAGCGGCTCGAAGCTCTCGGAGGCCCGCCTCCAACCCAGGGATGAAAACACTTCTTCTCCTGTTCCTTTCCCTTTCCTCCTGCCTCGCCGCGCAGGATGTGCTTTTCCTGCGCAATGGGGAAAGGAGGGCCGGCCGGATCACCGCGGCCGATGCCCTCGTGTTCCGCCTCGAAGTCCCTCTTCCCGCCCGGCCCGGAATGCCCCCCGCCTTCGCATCCGTCTCGATTCCGAAATCCCAGGTTTCCCATATCGAATTTGCGCGCGATCCCGCACTCGAAGAAATCTTCCCATCCGCGTCGCCCGCCCAACTGCCGGAAATTGCGGAGCTCTGGTCGGCGCAGTTCGTCTGGCTCGATGTTCCCAAGTCGCCCGCCGCCCGGGTCGGCTGTCTTTACGGAGATCTTCTCCTGCGTGCGGGCGGCGTGGAAAATGCAACGAAGGCGCTGGAAATTTTCCGGTTGATCGAGTCGAAGGCCTGGAGCGATGCGGACAAAACCACTGCCAAAAAGGGACGGCTTCGCGCGATGGTCGCCACCGGTCGCGCCAAGGACGCCGTCAGCGAGGCGGAACAACTCGCCGCCAGCACCGGAGATCCCGCCGTCTTGCTCGAAGCAAAATTCATTCTGGCGGAGACGGCAGCCGCCTCGTTGAAGAAGCTTCTCCATGACAACCCGCGCTGGCAGGAAGACGCCGCCGTGATTCCGGAACGCAATCGGCTTTATCACGAGGCAATCGATCTTTACCTCTACCCGAGCCTCTTCGAGGGCTCCGGGACCACGGCCGCGGCCCGCGGTTTGTGGGGAGCCATCGGGATTTACCAACTCGCCGGAGAACCGCAAAATGCTCTCGAATGTGCGAGGGATATCGCCATCATTTACCCCGGCACCGAACAGGCCGTCCCGGCAAATGACCTCATCGCCACCCTCGCGAAAATTCCGCCGCCAGGCGATGCGGAAAATGTGTCCGTCCCCAAAAAACAGGCTCCCGAAAATCTCCCGTCCGACAAACCGAAGAAAAAATCCCATGAAACCAAGAAACCAAAAAAATCCTGACCGTCGCACACGCCCTGTGATTCCCTGGAGGGACGGCCTCCGTGCCGTCCCATATTTCGAGTCGGGGAAGTCGGCGATCCCGTTGGGAACGGGGGGGCGATTTTCATCGCCGAATAGTAGCACAGGCATCCTGCCTGTGTTCGGAAGGCTTCGCATGGGCAGGATGCCCATGCTACATGGCCGAGTCCTCCTTGTGGCGTTGGCAGTCCTCGCCTTCCTGCCCGGCACCGCTTCGGCGGCCGGAATCGCGAGCGACAAGAGCCTTCTCGATCTCTATCGCGATGGCGGGCCGATCATGCACCTGATCGCACTCTGCTCGGTGTCCGTCGTGGCGCTCGGCTCCTACTGCGGGATCATGTTCCGAAAGGGAAAACTCATCCCGCCGAATGTCGTGTCCCGCTTGAACAGCCTCATCGGCCAGCGCGACCTCCCGGCCGCCTATCAATTCTGCCAGGACCACCCCGGGCCGCTTACGGGCGCGCTCGCGGCGGCCCTCATGAAAGCGAACTTCGAGCGGGACATGTTCAACAAGTCCGCCATGGAAAACTCGATCGCCGACGACTGCTTCCGCGAAGAAACCAAAATGATGGTGGTCGTCAACTACCTGAACACCTTTGCGGTCCTTGCCCCGATGATCGGTCTGCTGGGAACCGTCGCGGGAATGATCACGAGCTTCAGCGCGCTCACCGCCGGAAAAGCCGAGGCCTCGGATCTGGCCAAGGGCATCGGCGAGGCGCTCATCGCCACCGGCGGCGGACTGCTTCTCGCGATCCCCGCCATGTTCCTTTACTTCTTCTTCCGCGGAATGCTGACCACAAACATGGCGGACGTCCACAAGGCGCTCTCCCACATGCTTGACCTCTTCACCGGCGAGGCACAGGGCGTGTCCGCCAGGACATCTCCGGTTGCCCCGGCGGAGTAAAAAGATGGCCGTTCCACGCCGCCGCATGCGCCGGATCCATCACGGCGAGATCGGCCTGCAAATCGCGCCGATGATCGATGTGACTCTCCTCCTCCTCTTCTTCTTCATGCTCGCGGGAAAAATCACCAAGGGGGACAAGCTCCCCGACATCAAAGTCCCCCATGCCGCCACCGGGAAAATCCCGGTCGGGGAGGGGGACCGGGATGTCGTGAATATTGATGAAACCGGCCGGCTCTTCAGCGGCAGCCGGCCGGTCACCGCAAAGGAACTCGCCACCCACCTCAAACAACGGTTCAAAGACTTTCCCCCTCTCAAACTCTACATCCGCGCGGATGCCGGCACCCACGGGAAAAAAATCAAGGAGGTCATGGCCATTGCGAGCGAGGCCGGGGCCATCGAGATTGTCTTCGGAGTGATTCCCAAATGAAGCGCCACGATCATCCCCAGATCGAGATGCAGATCGCCCCGATGATTGATGTCTGTTTCCTGCTGCTCTTCTTCTACATTCTCACGTCGAAGCCGGTGAAGCCCGAGGCGGATATGGACATGACCCTGCCCGGAACCGTCGCGCAGGAGGAGTCGCTCGAAATCCCGGACGAGCAGCTCATCACCATCCAGGAGAACGGCCAGATCGTCCTCAACGACCTCGCTCTCGACCAGCCGGACAGCCGGGAACTTCCCGCGCTCCTCGCGACGTTGAAACGCTTCAAAGAATCGGCGGATGCCAACAAAACCCGGGCGCTCATCACGGTGGACGTCGCCGACAATGCCGTGCATCAGCGGGTCATTGATGTCCTGAACTCGTGTGCGCGGGCCGGAATCCAAGGCGTGACTTTCGCGGGAGCCACGGAGGAAGATCCATGACGGCAGAACTTGTCGGCACGACCCCGAAAACCCGCCTGAGGCGTCTGGTCATCACCATTGTTTTGGTGAGCATCGGGATCCATGTCGCGGCGGCCCTCATCGCCGGCGCGGTCATCGTCGCCCGCTACCTCAGCGAGCCGCCCGCCGAGTTCAAAGCCGTGCGGGACCTCCGGCTCCCGGCCAAACAGCGGGAACAGAAAATGAACATGGCCGCCTTCGACAGCATGGCCTCGAAGCCGAGCTTCCATGACAAGATGCAGAGCATCCGCCCGACGGCGTTCGCGCTTCCGGATCTCCCGAAGATGGATCTGAACCAAATGCTGCCTCTGGATCCCTCGGAAATCGTCTCCGATCAGGTGTCAGGCCTCGCGGGCGGGGGAGGAGCCGGCAGCGGGATCGGCAGTGGAAGCATGGGAAGCGGAGGCGGTCCCGGAGGCTTCGGCTTGAGCTTTTTCGGCATCCAGTCGAACGGCGAGCGCATCCTCCTCCTCTTCGACGTCTCCACCAGCGTCGTCAACAAGGCGAACAAGGCCGGCGTTCCGCTCTCGAAGATCCAAGAGGAAGCCGCCTCGCTCATCAGCAGGCTGCCGATCACCGCGCGGTTCGGGATCATCCAGTTCACCCAGAATTACAAACCGTTCCGCCCCGAGCTCATCCCCGCAACCGACCGGAACCGCGCGGACGCGCTCGATTGGATCGAAAACGAATGGGTCGAAACCGGAACGATGGCCGCCTCAAAAAAAGTCGTCGGCAACCCCCGCGGGCTCGTCGGCGTCCTCGATCTGGCCGCAAAAATGCAGCCCGACGTCGTCTTCATCATCTCGGATGCCAGCTTCCAGTGGAAACCACCGGGAGAGAAAAAAAGCTGGGGAGAAATATCCCCTGGAAGGAAATCAGGAAATGCACGGATATCGCGCTTCAGGGCACGACGGGCTGCAAAATCCATTTCATCGGGTTCGAAATGAAGCCGGAGGACAAGCGCGAGATCGGCTCGATCGTCCGGAAATCCGGCGGAAAACTCCGCGAGATCAAATAGAAAACGGTTTGCAAGCCGACAAGGGCATTTTCGCCCATTTTTTCAGAAGTCGTCAGGAGTCCTCAACCCTCCTCTTGGGGGGAGCAGCATTTGATATCGCTCCCCTGTGATTCCTGTGATTGAATTTCGCGTTTATGGGCAGACCGGCAACGTCATTCGCGCAGTTTCAGGAGGAGCTGGCGTCTCTTGTGGACCGGTTCACAAAGAATCTCACCCAATACAAGGGGCCGGAATACAACGAAGCACGGCTCCGCGACGATTTTCTCAATCCGCTTTTTTCCGCCCTGGGATGGGACATTTCCAACCGGGCCGGAATGATCCAGTCGAAGCGGGAGGTTGAAATCGAGAGCGCAACCCGCATCGGGAGCGCAAAGAAGCGCGCGGATTATCTGTTCCGCGCCGAGGGACGCGACCGGTTTGTTTGCGAGGCCAAGAAACCCCGCGAGGAACTTGGCAAGGCGCATGTGTTCCAAGTCAAACGCTACGCATGGAACAAGGATCTTCCGTTTGCCGTTCTCACCGACTTCGAGGAGATCAAGTTTTTCATTGTCGGGGCGCGCCCTGATTCCGAAGAGCCCGCAGTTGGCGAACTGAAGACGCTTCACTTTTCGGAATATTTGAAGAATGCGCGTTTCCTGTGGGAGCACCTGTCCCGCGAGAGCATCGCCGGGGGATTCATTGACCGGCTTATTGATGCTCTTCCGAAAAAAGCGGCGGGCAAGGGCCGCATGCGCCAGGGCTACCTCATCAAGCCGGATCGCAACCGCGCCCTCGACGTGGATTTCCTCAACTTTCTTGACGAAGCCCGCAAGGAACTCGCTTCCAGCCTTGTCAAACACAACGACCGGGAAACCCTTCTCCATGACGGTGGACTGAACGCAGCCACGCAGAAAATTCTCGACCGCATCCTTTTTCTCAGGATTTGCGAGGACCGGGACATTGACACCGGGGCCAGGCTGGCATCCCTCGTGGACACATGGGCCAGGCACACATCCCGGCCCCTGCCGGAACGCCGTTCCTTGATTCACGATGATCCGCCGGCGCGCGGCTCCCAGCCCCCCGGCGAATCCCTTTACCGCCGGATTGTGCGCCACTTCCGCGAACTGGACCGCCGCCCGCCTTCCCACGTCCCATTTTTCAACGGGCAACTTTTCAAAAAGGATCCCAGCGAAGACCTGGAAGTCGGCGACGATTTCCTCATCAATTTCCTCCGCGACCTTTCGGATGAAAATTCCCCGTATCTCTTCAATGTCATCCCGGTGGAAATTCTGGGCTCCGTCTATGAGCGCTTTCTCGGGAAGGTCGTGCGTCCGCAGGGCCGGGGCGTCACCGTCGAGGAGAAGCCGGAGGTTCGCAAGGCGGGCGGCGTCTATTACACCCCGCGCTATATCGTGGACTATATCGTCGAGCAGACGGTCGGCAAATTGCTTGACGAAATCGCCGCCGGAAAAGATCTCAAATCGTTTTCCTCCCGCACCGACGAACTTCGTTTCCTCGATCCGGCCTGCGGGTCCGGGTCGTTTCTCATCCGGGCCTTTGAACGGACTTGCGAGCACTGGGAAAAATTCCTCACCGAAGCCCTGCCGCCGCAGGAGAACAAAGCGGGCCGCGCCGCATGGGAGAAAAAGCATCGCGCCTTGTGCTGGGTGGACCCGGAGAGCAACAACGTCCACCTGACGGTCGAGCTCAAACGAAAAATCCTCACTCAAAATATCTACGGCGTGGACCTCGACGCCGCCGCCGTGGAAGTCACCCAGCTTTCGCTTTACCTCAAAATGCTGGAGAACGAGAACCGCACCACGCTCCAGCACCAGCGCGAATTCCTCGCCGACCAATCCGATATCGCCCTCCTCCCGCCACTCCAGGACAACATCAAATGCGGAAATTCCCTCATCGCTTCCGATTTCTCGATGATGCCCGAAGACCTCGTGCGCGTGAATGCCTTCGACTGGCCGGATCAATTCGCGTCGATCATGAAAGCCGGGGGGTTCGATGCCATTGTCGGGAATCCGCCATATGGAGCAATGCTGACAGAATCCGACGTTGAATATTTTCGCAACAACTACGCGTTGCAGCAATACCAACTCGACACCTACATCGCATTTCTTGAGCGGTCAATTAGCCTCGTAAAACGTGTGGCGCTGCAAACAAACCTGGACAAAAGTGCGCGATCAAAGCTGGACAGGTCTGGAAGTTGGGAAATGGAGGATTACGAGAGGCAGAGAACCATGTTCGGGAGGGCGATGAAGGAGGGAAAAGTCGCCGTTTGAGTGTTGGCAGCGAGTGAGTTTTGAGCCGTGGGGAGACTGGACCGGGAGGCGCAAGGAGCCGATAGGAACGCAACCGTCGGAAGAGACGGAGACCTGGGAGCGAATGCTCCAGACATAGGGCCACCAAGGGCAGGCGGGCGAGACGCGAAGCACAGAGCGACCTTGGGCAATGGCCAGTTCATGCGCGCGGAGCGGGGTCATGCGCAATTCGCGGTGGATTTCCTTGGAGTTGTGATGGAGACGGAGAAGGTCGATGAGGGGATTGGCGCGGGAGATGCGAGAGATGTTCTCTGCGGCGAAAAGAGCCGGGAGACGTTTTTGCCAGAAGAGATGGAGACGCTCGATCTTGCCTTTGGCCTGAGGGGTCGGAGCATAGCGCAGGGCCACGCCATAAAATCGGAGGGCGGCTCCGAGTTGGGTAAGGGCCTCCGGCACAGAGGAGAAAAAGAAGCTGTGATAATCGACATAGAGGGCCAGAGGCAGGCCGTGCTGCAGGAAAGCGCGAGGCAGGAAGTCCAAGTAGGCCAAGAGGGTCTCCCTGGCATAAATGCGGGCACCGGTAATGAGTCGGGAACAATCGTCGAGGATGTCGAGCAAGGGGAGGTTTTGCTCGAAAGGAGGCAGCCACTTGTGAGGGGAGGCATCGAGTTGCCAGAGAGCGCCGGTATCCTGGCATTGCCAGCGACGAACGGCGGCGTGGGATGGCCGGTGTAGCGGCTTGGAGGGACACAGGGAATTGGCAATGGCGAAGCGCCGGACCGTGGCGGAATCAATCCGCAGAGCGAGACGGCGCAGGAGTTCGCTGGTGGCAAAACGGTAAGAGCACGGCGGGTCGGCGGAAAGGAGTTTGCGCAGCAACGCCTCGGCGTTTTTGCTGATCACATTGCGGCGGGAGCCGCCGGATACGCCGGGCTGCCATTGATGAAGAAGGCCGCCGGGGACCGCCCGTAAATAGTCGGCATAGATCTGGTAGAGCCGCGACCGGCTTACGCCCAGTTCGGAGGCGGCCTGCGAAGCGGGCATGTCGCCGGATCGGAAGGAGGCGAAGATGTGGCGCACCAGGGGTGCTGGAAGACGGGTCAGGAGCTGGCGATAAGGTTTTTCACACGGGAGATCAAATCACCCCCGCCCTGCGGCGTCGCCCCCATTCGCCCGCCTACGCTACGCTCCGGCGGGCGAATGGGGGCGCTTTGTGCTTGTCCAGGTTTGATCGCGCACTGTCCAAGTTTGATCGCGCCGCGACATTAGCCTCGTAAAACGCAATAATTTCGTCGGAATGATTATTCCTAATACCTGGCTCCTCAACGTGCAGATGCCAAAGATTCGGGAGCACTTTGTTTCAAAAACAACAATCGAAGAAATTGTTCACTTTGCAGAGCCCGTGTTTGAACAAGCCACAGTTGACACGGAGGTATTGGTTGTTCGCGCCGAAATCCCCCCGGAGTCACACCATGTTACAATAACTTACGTTAATCGCGGAGGCGTTTGGGAAATATTCAAAACGGCGCAGTCACGTTGGCAGAAGTTAGCAGGCGGTGTTATCAACATTCTTGAACGACCCGACATTGCTGATTTAGCCGACCGCTTGCGCACATTCCCAAAACTTGGTGATTTTTACAAAGTGACGCAGGGAGCCAAACCTTTTCAAGTGGGAAAGGGAAAACCCAAGCAAACACGCGCCATTGTGGACGCGAAACCGTTTGTCGGTGAAACGAAAATCGACCGGAGTTTCAAACCCATCTTCTACAGTTTGAAAAACTGAGAAGTTGATGGTCAGCAGGTTAAGTGGGGTCGAAAAATCGTTGGCACTACATTTTCGCCCCTGCTCCTTGTTCAGGAAAGTTCCTGAAGGA
>Ga0194054_10001191_pt1 | contig 12721 bp, 10 predicted proteins | sample SepL2210m_MetaG_FD_163628 | JGI IMG/M metagenome (GOLD analysis project Ga0194054, IMG submission 163628) | Anoxic zone freshwater microbial communities from boreal shield lake in IISD Experimental Lakes Area, Ontario, Canada - Sep2016-L227-10m | ecosystem: Environmental > Aquatic > Freshwater... | reverse complement strand
GATTATGTTTTTGCGGTGAGCGACGGGATGGGCGGGGCGATGGCGGGCGAGTTCGCCAGCCGGATCACCGTCGAGAAAATCACCAAGCTGCTGCCACCGCTTTTCAAGCAGAAAGCGGCGGGGATTGCGGCCGGATACACCGAGGTGATCGGGGAGCTTTTCGGCGAGATCCACAAGTCGCTTCTCTACCTCGGCGACTGCTACGAGGAATGCGCAGGGATGGGCGCCACGCTCAGCCTCTGCTGGTTCAGCGGGCAGTGGATGTATTTCGGTCACATCGGCGACAGCAGGATTTATTACCTGCCGGCCGCGGGCGGGATCCGGCAGCTCACGCATGACGACACACATGTCGGGTGGCTGTTCCGGAACGGGACGATCAACGAGCGCGAGGCGAAGACCCACCCGCGAAGAAATGTTCTCCAGGCCGCGCTCGGAGCCGGCCACCAGTTCGTCAACCCGCAGGTCGGGGCGGTCGGATGCGAGACCGGCGATCGGTTCCTCCTCTGCACCGACGGCATCACCGATGGATTATTTCAGGAGCAGATTCCGGGAATTCTCCGCGAGGGAAACCATTCCGCCGCCCATCTCGTGCACGAAGCCCTCAGCCGTTCGGGGCGGGACAATGCCACCGCCCTGCTGGTCGGGATCCCCGCCGCAGGCGAAATGAATGCAGGCGAAATGAATTGCTGATCCCCCGGCGGGCGGCTACTCAATTGTCTCTCATGCACCCGACTCCGCTGCAAAAGAAGATCTTCTGGGCCGCGATCACCGCGGTTTCGGCCTATGCGATCGGGTATGTTTTGTTCCAGTGCGGGAGCCTGGTCGTCGGCGCGATCTCGTTTCTCCAGCCGGTGCTCATCCCGGTGGCGGTCGCCGCGATTCTGGCCTTCCTGCTCGATCCGGTCGTGCAATGGCTGATGCGGCGGAAGATCTCCCGGATTTTGAGCATCGTGATCGTCTATTTCGCGGTAACGGCGATCTTCGCCGGGATTCTGATCTGGATTCTTCCGGCCGCCTACCGGCAGGGAACGGAATTCGTCAAAGACTTCCCCTCCTATTCGCAGAAGGCCCAGCGCTTGCTGGTCTCGACGATGGACCGCGTGCACAAGCTCGCCGACAACCCGCTTTTCAAAGGTCCGGACAGCCCGGGCGAGAGCCATGGCCAGTTCTCCGCCTTCATCTCGCAGAGGATCAGCGAGGCCGGCACCTGGCTGCAACAGAAGGTGCCGGACCTCACGGTCGAATCCGGGAAATTCCTTCAGCGCAGCCTGAGCGGGTTCCTGGGCGTCTTCGGATTGCTGCTGAGCCTGATCCTCGTGCCGATCTTCCTTTTCTTTTTTCTGAAGGACAGCGCCTTGATCGCCAACAACTGGAGCCAGTATCTTCCGCTGCGCGCCTCTCCGCTGAAAAACGAGATCGTCTCGCTCGTCGGCGAGATCAATTCGTATCTGGTGAGCTTTTTCCGCGGGCAGTTGATCGTGAGCGTGATTGACGGCGTGATGATCGCGGCCGCGCTGCTGGTGATGGGCCTCGACTTCGCCGTGCTCATCGGCCTGATGGTCGCGATCCTCGGGCTGATCCCGTATCTGGGCATGATGATCACATGGATCCCCGCTGTCATCATCGCCGCCGCGCAGTTCGGCGACTGGGGCCACCCGTTCTGGGTCACCGTCATTTTCCTCGTGGCCAACAACATTGACGGCATGTTCATCGCGCCGAAGATCGTTGGCGAATCGGTCGGCCTGCATCCGCTGACCGTGATCCTCTCGGTCCTGGCATGGAGCCTGATTCTGGGCGGGCTCCTGGGCGCCCTGCTTGCCGTGCCGCTCACGGCCACGCTGAAAGTCCTCCTCAAGCGATACTTCTGGGACCGTCCGGCCCCGTCCGTGCCTGATTCTCCTCATTGAAGCGACGCCCATTTCCCCAAGATGAATTCCCCGATGAGTTTGGTTGAAAAAGTCAGGCAGGCCGGAGTGGTGGGCGCGGGCGGCGGGGGCTTCCCCGCCCATGTGAAGCTTGCCGGCAAAGCGGACACGGTGATCGCCAACGGCGCGGAGTGCGAGCCGTTGCTCCACAAGGACTCGGCCGTCATGCAGCATCTGGCCGCGGAGGTCGTGGAGGGGGTGCGGCTCGTCATGCAGGCCGTCGGCGCGAAGGAAGGCGTTGTCGGCATCAAGGCGAAAAAAAAGGAGGCCGTCGCAGCCATCCAGGCGGCATGCCAAGGCACGCCGGTGCGCGTCCATTTGCTCGGCGACTACTACCCGGCGGGCGACGAATACGAGCTGGTTCACGCGGTGACCGGACGGCTCATCCCGCCGCAGGGGATCCCGCTTCAGGTCGGCGTCGTCGTCAGCAACGTCGAGACGCTGGCCAACATCACGGCGGCGGCGAATGGCGTGCCGGTTACGCGGAAGACGATCACTCTGGCGGGCGCGGTGAAATCCCCCATGACGATCACGGTGCCGGTGGGCACGACGTTCCGCGAAGTGATCGGGGCCGCCGGCGGGCTCGTCACCGACGACCCCGTGCTCTTTGTCGGCGGCCTGATGATGGGCCAGCTCACCGACGACCTCGACACGCCGGTCATCAAGACGAGCACCGGCGCGGTCATCCTGCCACGCGACCATCACCTGGCCGGGCGCAGGCTCAAGCCCGCTCAGGTTCAGGGGCGCATCGGCAAGTCGGCCTGCGACCAGTGCCGGTTCTGCACCGAGCTTTGCCCGCGCTACCTGCTCGGCTACGCGGTCGAACCGCACCAGGTCATGCGCAGCCTCGCTTTCACCGCGACCGACAAAAAATACTGGAACCAGATGTCGGCGAACTGCTGCGCGTGCGGCCTCTGCACGCTCTACTCCTGTCCCGAGGAGCTTTACCCGAAGGAGGCGTGCGACGCGTCGAAGGCCGAGATGCGCGCGGCGGAAAGCAAGTGGACCGGCCCCGCGCCCGCCAAGGCGCACGCCATGCACGACGGCCGCAAGGTGCCGATCAAGATGTTGATGCAGCGCCTTCATGTCGGGCAATACGACTCGCCCGCGCCGTTGAGCAACATCGAAATCAAACCGCGCCAGCTTCGCCTCCCGCTCAAACAGTCCGCCGGCGCGCCGAACAATCCGCTGGTAAAAAAGGGGGACGCCGTCCGGGCGGGGCAGCCGCTCGGCGAGATCCCGGACGGCGCGCTCGGCGCGGTGATCCACGCGCCGTTTGCCGGCATGGTGGCCGACGTGACCGGCGACCGCATTATTTTGACAAGGAAATCATGAACGAAAAATCCATTGGCATCATCGAACTCTCCAGCGTCGCCGCCGGCTTTGCCGTGGCCGACGCCATGCTCAAGGCCGCCGACATCGGGATCATGCTCTCGCGCAGCATCTGCTCCGGCAAATACATGGTGGTGATCAGCGGCGCGGTGGACGCGGTGGAAAGCGCTGTCGAGGCGGGCACCGCCGCCGCCAACGGCTGCCTCATTGACCAATTCGTCTTTTCGAACCTTCACCCCGACGTCATCACCGCCATGGGCCGTTCGCAGGTGCCGGAGCCGGGCGGCGCGCTCGGCATCCTGGAATCCTTCAATGTCAGCACGCTGCTCGAAGGCGCCGACGCGGCGGTCAAAGCCGGAAATGTCCGGTTGCTGGAGATCCGCCTGGCAATGGCTCTCGGCGGCAAGGCGTTCTGCACCATGACCGGCGATATCGCCGCCGTTCAGTCCGCCGTTCAGGCCGGCCGGCAGGTCATCGCCGACCACGGCATGCTGGTCAACGCGGTCGTCATCCCCCGCCCTCATCCCGACGCGTATCGCGAAGTGGTGTGACCCTTTCGCATTGCCTGCCGGGCGCGCCTGTGCTTCCGTCGGAGACGCCATGAAGCTCACCTATTTCGGACACTCGTGTTTCCTTGTGGAGAGTGGCGGTCACCGGCTGCTCTTCGACCCGTTCATCACGCCGAACCCGATGGCGAAGGACGTGGATATTTCCAGGATCTCGGCCGACGCCATTTTACTTTCCCACGGGCATGTGGATCATCTCGCCGACGCGGTCGCCCTCGCGGAACAGACCGGGGCGACGGTTGTCTGCAACTGGGAGATTTCCGAATGGCTCGCCCGCCAGGGAGTCTCCAACCTCGCCGCGATGAACCACGGCGGGGCGGGGCGTTTTTCTTTCGGACGGGTGAAGATGACCGGCGCGATCCACTCGAGCACGCTGCCCGACGGCACCTCCGGGGGAAATCCCGGCGGCTATGTCGTCGAGTTCGCGGAGGGAGCGTTTTACTACTCCGGAGACACGGCCCTCACAATGGATATGAAGCTCATCCCGGAGGAGTTTTCCCTCCGCTTTGCCGTTCTGCCGATCGGCGACAATTTCACCATGGGGGCCGCAGACGCCGTGCGCGCCGCGGGATTCGTCGGAACAAATATCGTGGTCGGCGTCCACTACAACACGTTTCCACCCATAGAAATCGTGAAAGAAGAGGCCTTCGAAACCTTCTCGCAAGCCGGGCTCGCCCTCCTGCTCCCGGCGATCGGGGAAACGGTGGAGATTTAGGAATCCCGGACTCCACCCGGAGGCGGGTTGCCGGTTTGAGGCGGGGCTCATCCCGACAAGGATCGGGAACAGCGCGGCAAACGCATTTTTCTGTCATCGCAAATTACAGGTGGCACCGTCGTCGAAAATCGGATCACCACTTGAGAGTTGACCTGGTTCCCCTGTGGGCTAAAGTATTAATTGTCTTTCGCGGGTATAGCTTAGTGGTAAAGTTCCTGCCTTCCAAGCAGGCCATGCGGGTTCGATTCCCGCTACCCGCTCCCCCTCATAATGAACCCGGTGGGATACTGGTGAGAGTCAGGTTTGTCCTGCTCCCCAGTCTTCCGCCGGGTTCTTGTTTCTCACTCCTTGGCGAATATCGGAGCCTGCTTGTATCGCGTCATCCGCCGGAATCGCCCGCGCCTCGCCCGCCCGATCTTCGGGGATTTCCATCGCGCGCGCCTTCGGGTCAACAACGAGGAACCGGGGCAGCAAACCCGCCTCGCAAAGCCGTTCGTTCTGGAATAGCTCGCGCCCCTTCGCGGGCGTGCAAACCCAGCACACGGTCAGGTACGGGGCATCAAAATCACTCCGGTATTTTTCCGCACAATGGTTATCGGCTCGGCATCGAAGGCTTTCAGCCAAAGGGATTCCGACTGTGATTCCCGGTCAGAGTATTTTCCCAGGACGGAAGAAATCGCATCCCCGGAATCGGAATCAAAATGAGCCAGCGTTTCACTTCCCAATCCAGGCCCAAGACATGAGCGAATGAGATCCGTCAAGTTTCCGCCAGACGACGACCGAGGCGTGCAAGATTTTGTCACCCTCCTTGGGGTGATCACCCTATGGCGGAACCGGGGGTTCGCGACTTAAATGATTTTTCATGGACAAACCTGCAATTTTTCAAAAACACGCGCACAGCTTCGGCTGGACCTGGCCCAGGCGGGCATTCGCCGCGCGGATGAAGATCAGTTGAGAGTTCCATCCATTGAAGCTGCGGCGTTCAAGAAATCTCCCCCAAAAACCAATATGAAGAAAACCAAGAAGACCGCACGAAAGATCCTCTCCGCCTCTCCAAGCTCCGAGCCGAACCTGGAGGACATTGAAATGGTTGCTTATCTCATCTGGGAGCAGGAAGGCCGCCCCCATGGCAATCACGAAACCCACTGGCTTCAAACCGAGGCCCAGTTGCGACAGGGTTGACCAATAAGCCTAAAAAGGAAACCGATGTCGGCTAGCTCGCAGCGTGTTCTTCTTGTTGAAGACGACAATGCGAGCCAAAAGTTTGAGTGTGCAGTTTTGGCGCGGCTTGGGCTGGAATCCCGATGGGGGTCGGGATATTTGTGCCACGCAGGCAAGTTTCGCGGCCAGCTCCGCCTTTTTGAACGGCTTGGCGAGGAAGTCGTCCATGCCTGCGGCGAGGCAAGTTTCGCGGTCGCCGGGCATCACGTTTGCAGTGAACGCGATGATCGGAACGTGAAATTCGGTCGCAGCTTCGATCTCCCGGATTTTTCTCGTGGCAACAATCCCGTCCATGACCGGCATCGCGATATCCATGAGAATCGCGAGATGTTTTCCCGGCACGAATTCCTTGATCGCCTGGGCCCCACCGGCCACAAAATTCAACCTGGTGGATCGACGGGCGGGGAGTGTTCGATACGACGATTTTTCATTGATCGAAGAAACGATAAATCAGGCTTGAAAAACCAAGGAACGAAAAGACAATGCCGATAATTGGTCAATATGAACATTCCCGTACTGCACGTTTGCGAAACCAGTCTGGCTGCGACCTACGAAAAAGCGCTCGCTGCGCTTTATGAAAATGGGGTTCGGTTCAAAACCCAGTATGACAAGCCCGGCGATCCGCTCAGTTTGGATTGTACGATGAACGCGACCGTGCTGGATCCCCTTTCCGAGCCGATGATTCACAAGGCTTTTCCCGGCGGCATTGAAGATCTCCGCGAATATGTCATGGAAGCGCAGGGAGCGAAAGATCACTGGGTCAAGAACATGAATGATCCGAAGGACACACGCTGGGAATACACCTATCACGGGCGGCTCTCTAGTTATGGTTCCTGGCAGGAACTTCGGGATGGCAAGCCCGGCAAGGCCGGCCCGTTTGCCGTGGATCAGATCGAACGCGTGATAAAAAAACTCTCGGCGGAGCCTTTTACGCGTCAGGCGCAAATGATCACCTGGATGCCAAACATTGATTTGGATTGTTACGATCCGCCCTGCCTCCAGTCCATCTGGTATCGGTTGATTGAGGATCCGACGACCGGCGAATGGTGGCTTAACTGCAACGTCCGATTCCGGAGCAACGATGCCTGGGGAGCGCACTTCATGAATATGTTTGGTTTCATCATGTTCAACAAGGAAGTCATCGCTGCGGGAGTCGCAAAACACACCGGCAAGATCGTCAACATCGGCCGGCTCAACTGGCAGGCTGATTCCTACCACATTTACGGCAAGGATATCGCCGATGCCACACTGCGCCTTTTCGATCGCATGGGCACCACGACTTTTGCCGATCGCGTTTACAACTTTTCTGACGAGACGATTCAGGACATTTACCATGAAGCCGAGGCGGCGGTGCGCGAAAAAATCGCCGAATACGACCGGACACATTCTTAAAGGAGCCGTTCAATCGCAGCAATCATCTCGTTGACCTGAGCTTTGACCGGCGAATCTGGATTTATCAAAAATCTACAAGGGGGGTGAAAATGCGGGACTGGCAATGCGTAGAAGGCTTCCCCAAAGCTTTCAGCGCCATTTCTCCACTCAACCTTCCATCAAAACCACACCGGAAAAACAAACCGCCATGAGCAAAACAACAAACGCGGAATGGATGTTCCGCATGACGCCGCACCGGGCTTACTTCGGCCCGATATATTCTCCAAAAATGAGATGATAGCCGTCGGGATCGTCCAGAGAAAACTCGCGCATGTTCGAGGCGGACGTTTTGATTTCGCTCGCGGGTTTCACCCCGGCGGCGGTCACCTCCTTGTAAAAATCATCGATCCGCACCATTTGGATATACAGCGACGGCTTGTACCCTTTCGCCGGATTTTTGTCGGGAACGAACCCGAGCTGGATGTTGTTCCTGCCGAGGGCAACGTAGTTTCCGCTCTGCAAAACCAACTCGAACCCGAGCTTGTTTCCGTAGAACTCGACCGCCCGCTTCATGTTGGCCACCGACAACGTCGGGATCAGGGCGACCATCTCGGGCTTCGCCTGCAAATGGATCAGCCCGTCGGCGCCGGGCTTCACTTCCGCCGGGGCGTTGGTTTGTGCGGGCGCGGCGAATGTGCAAACCGCCGCAAGCGCGGCGAGGGGAGCGATCATCCTTCTCATGCAGGTTATCAAAGCACATTCCCGGAATGATTCCAATAGAGCAAAACAAGCGCCGTCCTCCGCGCCCGAACGATTTCGCCTTTCATCCCGCGGGGAAAGCTGCTAACCAATCCAACCATGATGCGCCAACTCGCTGCGACCGGTTTTTTCATCGCGGTCATTTTTCTTGCGGCCTGTGAAAAGCCGAAGCCCCAGGTGCCTCCGGTCTTCGTGACGGCGACGCCGGCGATCCAGCAGGATGTGGTGGCGACGGGCGAGTGGGTCGGGCTTCTGGACGGGTTTCAGAACACCGACATCCAGGCGCAGGTCACCGGGTATCTGCTTACCCAGAACTACAAGGAAGGTTCGACGGTGAAAAAGGGAGCCCTGCTTTTCACGATTGATCCCCGTCCGTTCCAGGCGGCTCTGGCGCAGGCGCAGGCGAACTACGCCCGGTCGGTCGCGCAGGCGCAGCTTGCGCAGATCACGCTGGAGCGACAGTCGCAACTCTATAAAACGAAGGTCATCAGCCAGCAGGAATACGACACCTCGTATCAGGATACCCAGGCCGCGCTCGCGGCGGCGGCCGCGTCCCAGGCCCAGATGCAGGCGGCGCAGGTGAACCTCGACTACTGCACGATCTCGGCGCCGTTCGACGGCATCGCCGGGGTCGCCCAGGTGCAGATCGGCGACCTCGTCGGCCCGGGCGGCAAGACCGCGATCCTCACCCAGCTCTCGCAGATGGATCCCATGAAGATGAATTTCTCGATCACCGAGGCCGAGTATTTGAGGGCGTCCGCGCTTCTTGCCGCTCTTCAATCCGGGAAAGTGGAAGCCGGGGTTGGGAAAATCAAGCTCACGCTTGCCGACGGTTCGATCTATTCCGAAATGGGGAAATTCGATTTCGTGAACCGGCAGGTGAGCACCTCGACCGGGACGATCCAGATCACGGCGCTCTTTCCGAATCCACAGGGCGTCCTGCGCCCGGGACTGTTCGGGCGGGTAACGGCGCCGGTGGATCACATCAAGGACGCGATCCTCGTGCCGCAGGCCGCGACGGTCGAGATGCAGGGAAATTTCTTTGTCTCGGTCCTGCAGCCGGACAGCACGGTCAAGGCGGTCATGGTCCATCTCGGCCCGGTGCAGGGGCAGCTCCAGGTGGTCAACGGGGCGGTGAAGGCGGGCGACAAAGTCGTCGTGGGCGGCATCGAGAAAGCCCGGCCCGGAGTGAAAGTTGTGGAGCAACCCTACCAGGCTCCGACGCCCGCGGCGGCCCCTGCCCAATAGCCCATGCCGAACTTTTTCATCCGCCGTCCGATCGTGGCGATGGTCATCGCGATCATCACCGTGATCGTCGGGCTGGTCTCGATGGCCGGCCTGCCGGTCTCGCAGTTCCCGAACATCGTTCCGCCGCAGATCCAGGTCCAGACGACGTATGTCGGGGCCGACGCGCTGACGGTCGAGCAGTCGGTCGCCACTCCGATCGAGCAGCAGATGAGCGGGGTCGAAGGCATGGAATACATGTATTCGATCAACGCGAACAACGGAGCGATGACGCTCAATGTCATCTTCGGAACAAACACCGTGCCGACGACCGACCAGATCCTGGCGCAGATGCGGCAGACGCAGGCCCAGCCGCAGATTCCGTCCGACGTGCGCAACTTCGGGGTCACGGTCGAGCAGGCGCTCTCGTCGCCGCTGGGCGTCTTCGTGCTTTATTCGCCGAAGGGAACCTACGATCCGACGTTCCTCGCGAACTACGGCTACATCAACCTCAACGACCCGCTGACCCGCGTGAACGGCGTCGGAAGCGTGAGCATTTTCGGGGCCGGACAATACGCGATGCGCATCTGGGTCCAGCCCGACCGCCTCGCGACGCTCAACATCACGGTCCCCGAGGTCATCCGCGCGGTCAATGCCCAGAACAACGTGAACCCGGCCGGCCAGATCGGCGCGGAGCCGGTCCCGAACGGCCAGGTCTTCACGTTCACGGTCAATACAACCGGACGGCTCATCACGGCGGAAAATTTTGAAAACATCGTGATCCGCGCGAATTCCGACGGTTCGATCGTGCGGGTGAAAGACGTGGCGAAGGTGAACCTCGGGGCGCAGGTCTATAACCTGCGCGGCCGGTTCCAGGGGCAGAACGCCGCGATCGTCTGCGTTTACCAGCTCCCCGGCTCGAACGCGGTGGCCACCATGAAGCAGGTTCGCGCGCTCTTCGAGAAGCAGGCGAAACTGTTTCCCGACGATTTCCAATACACGGTCGCGCTCGACACGACGCTGGCGGTGACCGAGGGGGTGAAGGAGATCGTGAAGACGCTTTTCGAGGCGATGCTGCTGGTGATTCTCGTCGTCTTCATCTTCCTCCAGGGCTGGCGCGCGACCCTGATCCCGCTGATCGCGGTCCCGGTCTCGCTGATCGGGACCTTCGCGGTTTTTCCGATGCTCGGGTTCTCGATCAACACGCTCTCGCTCTTCGGCCTGGTGCTCGCGATCGGGCTCGTCGTGGACGATGCCATTGTCGTGGTCGAGGCGATCGAGCACCATATCGAGGCGGGGCTGTCGCCGAAGGACGCGGCGATCAAGGCGATGGCGCAGGTCTCCGGGCCGGTGGTCGCGATCGCTCTGATCCTCGCGGCGGTGTTCATCCCGACGGTCTTCATTCCGGGCATCACGGGCGCGATGTATCAGCAGTTCGCCGTGACGATGGCCGTGTCGGTGCTCATCTCCGCGTTCAACGCGCTCTCGCTCAGCCCGGCGCTCGGCGCGCTTTTGCTTCGCCCGAAAAAGGAAACCCGCGGCCCGCTCGGCGTGTTCTTCGGGTGGTTCAACAAAGCTTTTGGGACGGCCACCGACGGCTACGTCTCCGTCTGTCGCGGGCTGATGCGGAAGTTTGTGATCAGCCTTGCGCTGATCGCGCTGCTTGCGCTCGCGGGGCTGGGCCTTGGCGCGCGGATGCCGACCGGTTTTATTCCCGAGGAAGACCAGGGGTACTTGTTCGGGGTCGTGCAGCTTCCCCGCGCGTCGTCGCTCCAACAGACCGACGCCGCCTCCTCGCAGATCGAGGAAGTCCTGCGCAAGACGCCGGGCGTGAAGTTCGTCACCTCGATCGTGGGCTTCAACCTCCTGAGCACCGTCCAGAGCACGTACACCGGGTTCTTTTTCATCACGCTGAATCCGTGGGCCGAGCGCACGGCCGCCGGGCTCCAGGTGGACGCGATCCAGGCGAACATCAACCGCGAGCTTGTGCAGCTGGCGAAACCGACCGCCGCGTTCGCGTTCCCGCCGCCCGCGATTCCCGGCATCGGCACGGCCGGCGGCGTCACGTTCATGCTCGAAGACCGCACCGGTGCGGACGTCGAGTTCCTCGCGAAGAACACGCAGCTCTTCATGGAGAAAGCGAAGGAACGCCCGGAGCTCACCGGCCTGTTCACGACCTCGCTCTGGGATGTCCCGCAGATCTACCTTGATGTGGACGAGGCGCAGGCGATGATCCAGGGGGTCAGCCTCACCGACGCCTACCAGACGGTCCAGACGTTCCTCGGCGGGTATTTCGTCAACTACTTCAATCGCTTCGGCCTCCAGTGGCAGGTCTATATCCAGGCCGAAGGGGAATACCGCACGAGCATTGACAACCTCGGGCTCTTCTACGTGACGAACACCAAAGGCCAGGCGGTTCCGGTCAATTCGTTCATCCGCGAGAAGCACTCGTTCGGCCCGGAGTTCACGATGCGCTACAACATGTTCCGCTGCTCGCAGATCAACGCGGGAGTGGCGCCCGGGTATTCGACCGCCCAGGCGATGCGCGCGCTCGAAGATGTCTTCGCGCAGAATATGCCGCCCGGCATGGGCTTCGATTATTTCGGCATGTCGTATCAGGAGCAGCAGGCGGCGCAGGGGGTTCCCCCCGCCGCGATTTTCGGGCTCTCGCTCCTCTTTGTCTTCCTCATCCTCGCCGCGCAATACGAGAGTTGGTCGCTGCCGTTCAGCGTCCTGCTCACCACCCCGATCGCGGTCTTCGGAGCGTTCGCCGGCCTGACGGCGCGCGGGATGCAGGACAACCTCTACGCGCAGATCGGCCTCGTCATGCTCATCGGCCTCGCCGCAAAAAACGCGATCCTCATCGTCGAATTCGCCAAGGATGAATACGAGCAGGGCAAGTCCGCCCTCGATGCCGCGCTGGCCGGAGCCAAGCTCCGCCTGCGCCCGATCCTCATGACCGCGTTCGCGTTCATCCTCGGCACCGTCCCGCTCGCGATCGCCTCCGGCTCGGGCGCCGTCTCCCGCCGGATCCTCGGCACCACCGTCATCGGCGGCATGCTCGCCTCCACACTCCTCGCGATCTTCCTCATCCCGGCCAGCTTCTTTGTCGTCGAAAAATTTTTCGCCGGCCGCAAGGAGGACGCGCCCGCGCCGCCGGGAAAGCCGCCCGAGCCCTGAAGCCGATTTTTACATCGCGGGCTGGGCCGCCGGAGGGGCGGCGGGCGCGGTGCTTTGCCGCCAGAGCAGCTCCGTTCCGGCGGGCAGCATGCGCACGGCACGGGCGATGTCCCAGTTCGGCATCCGGAATCCCCCGATGCCGGACAGCGTGTTCATGCGTTGCGGGATGCTTGTCCCGTGGAGCCCGAACGGAAGGATCTCCGGGGGGTTCGACTTGGCGAGGTTGATCCAGATGATGCCCGCCGGGTTGTTCGGGCCGGCGGGAAGATATTCTTCCGATGACAGAACCTCCGAGGGAGGCGCCGGATTTTCTCCGGTAAAAAAGGAGCTCACCGGCTTCGGCGGATCCTTGGGCTCGCGGAGCGTGACCATGCGGGGGCGCGGGATGGCGTCCATGATCCGCCATGTCCCGCGGCCCCGCATGGTCA
>Ga0194054_10001186_pt1 | contig 12747 bp, 9 predicted proteins | sample SepL2210m_MetaG_FD_163628 | JGI IMG/M metagenome (GOLD analysis project Ga0194054, IMG submission 163628) | Anoxic zone freshwater microbial communities from boreal shield lake in IISD Experimental Lakes Area, Ontario, Canada - Sep2016-L227-10m | ecosystem: Environmental > Aquatic > Freshwater >... | reverse complement strand
AGTCGTGACGGTAAAGGGCATGTCGTTTCGCAGTTCGACGACGAAAAACGAGTGGTCCAGATTTCGCTGTGTCGTAAAATGGTCTTGGCTGTTTTGCGATCATGCAGAAACTGGCCCCATGCTTCCGAGGATGTATGACCGACTCTTGAGAGCCCATTTTCAAGAGAACCGGCAAATGGCATTTTTGGCGGGGCCGCGACAGGTGGGAAAGACCGCCGTGGCACGTCAGATGGCGGATGGGTGCTCATCGAGGTGAAAGCCGCGCGCTGCGTGCTCTCTCACCACCTTTTCCATTTTCAAAAGCAGACCGGTGCGAAACACGCCTTTCAAGCCACGCTCGATCTGCCCCACGAGGAGATCGATTGCTTTGCGCATCGCCGGCCGGTGATCGTCCCGCTGCGGACGCTTCTTTCCCAATTGCCTTGACCGCTGGAGGACTGCCGTCTGAAACCCGGGCTTGAGCCATCGGGGCATAGGCGCCGGAGTGAATGGAACGGAAACCTCAACAACGATGGAAATCTTCCTATAATCCAAAGGACTTCTCGGAGACCCCTCGGACGCGGATTCACGCGGCAAATGGATTCCGATGTGGCTGCCCCGCAGATTTCCTTGCGCACTCCGGCCAGTTTCTGCAAATATCCCTCCACTTGGCCGGCCTCGGCCTGGTGAACCTTCCCGCCCCGACTATAGCCATGCTCCCCGGCTCCACCCCGGCCACCTTCAATGCCATACGGAATCGCCGATCCCCCCAAATCGCTGCGCTGCGGCATTTATGTTTTTCCACGGCATGTCTTTGATCTAGAAATAGAATGACATCATTATCTTCCAATAAAACCACACGTAATTCTACAATGCGTTGAACGAAAATATGAAAACCATACTAACCCACATCGCAGCATTCATTGCCGGAGTCATCACCCTGCCAGTTGTGCTATTCATCACAGTAAAAGCCGCGCCGGATGCCATTCCGCATCTTGCGAAGGTGTTGATTTCCAGAACAACCAGCAGAGCGCACGGCAGCGCTGCCTTAAAAACAGCAAAAACAGAAGAAGAACGATTTTACTTCCTCGGCGCAGCGGCCAAGGAAGAATTCAATAAGGGAAATATTGGGGATGCGAAGAAATACGCTACAGAGCTATCAACACTAACTCCAAAATATACAAAGAACTGGAACTATGGGAATGCGATTCAGGACTCCAATCTTGTTCTTGGGAGAATTGCTATCCGCGATGGCAATATTGAGGCGGCAAAGGTATACTTATCCGAAGAAGCAAAGTCCCCAGGATCTCCCCAAATGGACAGCTTTGGTCCCAACGTATCGCTGGCAAAGGATTTACTGGAGAAGGGAGAGACCGAAGTCGTAGTCAGCTACTTCACTGCGTGCAAGATATTCTGGAAGATGCAGAACGGGAAACTTGATGATTGGATTGCCTCAGCAAAGGCGGGTAATATCCCTGATTTTGGAGCCAACCTTGTATATTAAGATATGGTCCAACGGGAAAGGGATAGCTTCGAGCGAAGCCTCGAAAGCTATCCGTTGTTGAACAAGCCCGAACGGGAAAGGGACCTAATCCCTATGCCTTCGGCACATCTGTCATGCCTCCTGCTTCCGCTTCGCGGGCAGGAGTCACGCCAGAAGCAAGTAGAACAGGAAAGGGAAAGGGGTCAGTCCCGCGGGAAAGGGGTCAGTCCCGCGTATTGTCGCTTTTTGGCAGTGTCGGGTCCTCGGAGAGGAGGCAGTCCGGCGAAGGGGGCTTTCAGAATCGCGATCAGCGGAAATCGAGGAGTACAGGGCGTGGGCGAAGCACAGTTTGTGAATGGAAGGCTACAAGTCCAACAAGTCACGAATGGCCGTTTTCACCATTTGAAGCTGAGCCTCTGGCAGCCTTCCGAGTTTGCGAAGAAGGGAGTTTTGATTGATGCTCGCGAACCCTTGGACGTTCACCGCGGAATGTTTGGGAAGCCAGCGCGGCTTGCCAATGTCCACTTCCCCACGCAATCCCCGTTGCTGGGATGTGAGAGGAACGACGACGACCAGCGCACGGGCATCCCGAGGTTGCGGAAAAGCAAGAACCAACACCGGGCGCTGTTTTGCGACGAGTCCGAAATCAACCATCCATACCTCGCCAGGAATGGCATCAATACTCACCGAATGCGTCCTCCCACAGTTTCCCCTGCTGGCCGGTTGTCAGAAGGCGCTCTGGAAAAGTCGTGACGGTAAAGGGCATGTCGTTTCGCAGTTCGACCTGCGCCAGAAAAATATTGAAGGCATCGCCTGTCTTCATCCCGAGCCGGGAAAATATCTTTTCGGCCCGCTTCAAGCGATCCGATGGAACACGTGCGCGAAAGAGGATGGAAGCAGCCATGCATCAAAAGTGCTCGAAAATGCTCAGAGGTCAACGATTTTCTCACAGGTTTTTGTGACAATTTTGTGACGGGTGAACCGCCGAATTTGTAGAGTAGAGGGGGAGAGGGGTCAGTGAATGGCGCTGGTACCCGTTCCAAAGTTATTCAGCAATTGGCGGGAGGCAGGGCCTCCGGCCCATGCCTCAGGCCGCCAATTGTGAATAACTTTGCCGATGCGCGAAGCGCAAAGGTGAGTAAATTTTCATCGTCGGCTCCGGCCGATGGCGGCAACCCCAATATTCGCGGTGAACGTCTTGGCGGCGAAATGAAGCCGCGCCTGCATGTCGAGCACGTAACGCCGTGATTTTTTCTTTTCCCTGATGTGCATAAGGAACAGCTCCACCAGATCCGGAAGAGAGATCACAGATTACCATAGAAACGTAACGGGCGGGCGCCCGTTCTCCCTAGCCACTGCGAAGTCCCAATTTTTCCGAGAGCTGGTATCTTTCCTCAGTCCGCATTCCGCTGATGTTCTGCCGCCAGTGTTGCCAGACCGGCTTGGAATGTCTATAGACGGGCTCATGCAAGGCATTACCCTCCCGCTTGCCCAGGCGTCCGGAGCATTCGGGAACATCATTGAGGCCGGCCTCCGCCTCACCCATCTGGCGGGGATTTATCTGGGTTCCGCGCTGGCGATTTACCTTGGGATGATCTTAGGCGGGCGGGCGTTGAAGCGGCGGTTCCAGCTCCCCCTGAGCTGGGTTTACCATGTGTTCTGCCTCGCGGTGGCGCTTTATCTTCCCACCCTTCTGCCCGATGTGCCGATCCCCGGCGAGCAGCACATCAGGGCCGCGCTGATCATTACGGGGGCATTCGTGGTGGTCGGTTTCGTGCGGCATTACTTTTTCGATCGACTGTCCCCCAAAGGCGAGGCGGCCCAAGTGCCGAAGTTTCTTGGGGAGTTCGTGTCCATCGGCATTATTGTTGGCGCCGTTCTGGCGGTCCTGCAGTTTATCTACGGCCTGAAAGTTCCCGGACTGCTTGCCGGCGCGGGGATCGCCGGCATCGTGCTCGGACTCGCGCTCCAGGATACGCTGGGAAATATCTTCAGCGGGTTCGCGATTTATTTCGGCGGACAGTTCAAAGCCGGCGACTGGCTGCTCGTGGACGGACATCACGCGAAAATCGTCGAGATCAACTGGCGGTCCACCCGTCTCCGCACGACCGACGACGTCTGCCTGGATATCCCGAACAGCAGCATCACCAGGCAGACGGTCATCAACTTCGCTTACCCGACCAACGTCCATGCCCTGAGGATCGACATCGGCCTCGAATACGGAGCTCCTCCCAGCCTGGTAAAAAACATTCTCGTCGAGGCCGCTCTCGACTGCCCGTTTGTCCTCCGCGATCCCGCGCCGAATGTTTTCCTCAAGGAGTTCGCGGCATGGAGTGTTATCTACGAGCTCCGGTTCTGGCTGGACGACCATGTTCACTACAATCCCGCGAACAGCCACATCCGGACAACGCTTTGGTATGCGCTCCGCCGCCACAACATTTCCATCCCGTTTCCGATCCAGCACGAACTTCGCCTCGACAAACCGGAGCCGCACATCGAGGACAGGGAGCACATCCGTGCCTCGATCCAAAAAGCCGTGTTTGCCCCGGTTCTTTCACCCGCGCAGATTGCCAAGATCGTGGAAGGCAGCCGGATTGTCCGCTTCGGGCAGGGGGAGAGCATCATCCGGCAGGGCGGGGAAGCCGGGCCGATGTATGTGCTGGTGAGCGGGCGCGCGGAGGTCTGGATCGAATCGCACGCCGTCCGCACGTCGGTGGCGGTTCTCGGGCCGGACGCCTGTATCGGAGAGAATTCCGTGTTGACCGGCGAAGCTCGCACCGCGACGATCCTCGCCCTCGAGGACTGCCTCGCGGTCGAGGTGCAGAAGTCCACGCTCGTGCCGATCATCAGCGCAAGCCCCGAGCTCCTCGAATCGCTCAGCGAGCTTCTGGCGCGGCGCCGCATGACCAACGAGGGCCTTGTCGCGGAGGCGGCCGGCACCGGAAACCAGACGACCGAGAAAAACTATCAAGCCGGATTCCTCGGGAAACTCCGCTCGTTCTTCGAGGTGTGATCCCGCTACTTCGGCGCCTTTTCGGACTGGAGGCGCAACGCCTGAAGGCGCTGGCGCGCAAAACTTGTTCCGGGAAGGGCGAGGCTGACTTCATAGGCCCGCATGGCCTCGGGCTTTTTTCCGGCACCCTCGAGAAAGAGAGCGTAGTATTCATACACGGCCGGGTTTCCGGGGTCGAGGCGGATCGCTTCCAGATGGGAGGCTTTGGCGGGTTCAAATTTCCGGAGGCCGGCGAGCGAGATCGCCAGCATGAGCTGGTTCCAGCGTTCTTCACGGTCGAGCTCCGTTGAGCGGCGCAAGGAATAGGCCGAGCGGACGAAAGTTCCGCGCGGGTCGCCGGATGACGGCGCGGACTGCAGGAGGGCTTCGCCCAGAAGCCGGAGGAGGCGGGAATGGCCGGGCGCGATTTCGAGGCCGGCCTCCGCCGCCTCCACGGCAACCCGAGAGGCGCCAACCAGGAGAGCGTTTTCGGCCCGCAGCGCCTGCCATTCGGCCCGGGCGGATTTTTCCAGAAGAAGTCCGAGAAACAAGCCTGCCGCGCAGGCCGCAACTCCTCCGAGCCAACGCCGCGCCCCGACTCTGCGGGAGTCGCGGGAAACTCCCGGATTGGCCAGCATCCCGGCGCAGGCAGCGGCGAGCAGGGCATTCGCGGGGATCTGCATGTCGAAATCAAAGAACGCGTGGACCGCGCAGGCCGCGAGGGCGCTGAGCGCACCCATCGTGAACGCGGCGGAGTTGCTCTGCGGACGGCTCGAGACGGCCATGCGCTGCCGGAGCGCGTCAACGAATCCGGAAAACCCGGACATCCAGTTTGTGAAAAACATCCCGGCCACCAGCACGAGTCCGATGAACCCGAAGTCGGTCATCGTTTGCGCCCAGTCGTTGTGGGCGAACGTGTCGTCGAAATCCGAGTTGTAGTCGCGGAGGCGGCGCGAAAGCTGCGTGAAGGAACCGGCCCCGGTTCCGGTCAGCGGCTCAAGCTGCGCCTGCCGCAGGGCCGCGGGCCAGAGCGCCGTGCGGTAGGCGTCTTCGGTAATCCTGCTCATCCGCGCCCGCACGGTCACACTTTCGGAAAACAGGAAATACCCGCCGCCAAGTCCCGTCGTCACGGCCACAAGCGTGACCAGCAGAACGGCGATCCGGCGGTCCCTCGCCCCGATGCCGAGAGCGAACACGCTGAGGATCAGAAAAACAACCATGCCGGCGCACAGCCCGATCATTCCCCCCCGGCTCAGCGTGAGCACGGTCCCCGCCACACAGGCGGCGGCCATGTAGGCGAAAATGATTTTCACCCAAACCGCGCAGCGCCCGAGGCATGCGATCCCGAGCGCGAAGAACGCCATGACGTTCAGGAACCAGGCAAGGTGGTTGGCATTGAGAAAAAAACCATGCCCCCGCGAGTAAGCGGCCCCGGGCTGGAGATACCATGCCCGAATCTGTTCGCTGAACCACGGCAGGGGCCAGTAGTAATCCCGCGCCGTGAACTGGATCGCCGCAACGAGGATCTGCCCGAGCGCGGCCGCGAACAGCAACGAAACAAAAACATACCGCGAGCCGGGGGTCGTCAGCACGCAGGCGAACAGACAGTAAACCGCCGCGCAGGCGGTGATCAGAAATGTGTAGAACACCGAAAGCTCCTGCCCGGGGGAATGCAGCGACCGCCAGACAAGATAACCGGCGGCGACAAGCGTCATCACCAGCGGTCCGGGACGCGGAGGCACGGCTCGGCGCCAAAAAACCGAGGCCATGCCCAGCACCCCCGCGACCGCAACAAGCCCGTAGCCCGGAATGCTGAAAACCGTCCGCATCAGGCCGCCATAAAAAAGCTGCACAAGAATGATCGCCAGGGCGAGCAGGACAGCGACAAGGGTGCGGATCACGCCGAACACCATGCCCGAAGGCAGGCCGTTCGCTCAACTCCGAATATCGCGGACCTCCGCCAAGGGCGCATCTCCGAAAGTTGCAAACCAAAGGAGCGCGGGCATCCTGCCCGCTTGGTGGGCAAGCGGGCGAGACGCCCACGCTCCCTTCAAGAGTTCAACACTTCGGACTGCCATCCTGAGAAGCGGCTCAGATATGGATGGCGTGTCCTTGGGAGGCGTGGGCGGCTTCGTGGACGGCCTCGCTGAGCGTCGGGTGGGCGTGGATGGTGGCGAGGAGATCCTCATAGGTGGCCTCCATCGTGATCGCGAGTCCGAGTTCGGCGATCATCTCGGTGGCATCGGCCCCGATGATGTGCGCGCCGAGGATTTCGCCGTGCTTCTCGCCGACGAGAAGCTTCACAAACCCCTCGCTCTCGCCGACCGCAAGGGCTTTCCCGCTGGCCATGAACGGGAATTTCCCAATTTTGAACGGCAGTCCTTTTTCCCGGGCCGCGCGTTCGGTGAGGCCGACGCTGGCGACCTGAGGCTGGCAATAGGTGCATCCGGGGAAGACGCCGGCCTTGCGGGGTTTTTTCCCGGCGAACATTCCCTCGACCGCCTGAACGGCCTCGAAGCTCGCGACGTGCGCGAGCCAGGGGGGGCCGATGATGTCGCCCGCGCCATAGATCCCCTTGACGCTGGTTTCGTAATTCTCGTCGGTCTTCAGCCAGCCTTTGGCGTCGGTCTCGAGTTGGAGGCCCTGGGGCATGAGCGGGTTCACGCCGATCGCGACAAGCGCGATGCCCGCCTCGAGCGTCTCGTTGGCTTTGCCGCTGATCGTGAGACGGACGCCTTTGTTCGTGGTTTCGGCCCGCTCGACTTTCGTGCCGGCGAGGATCCGGATCCCCTGCTTGGCCAGGGATTTTTCCAAAGTGACGCCGACCTCGGTGTCCTCGACGGGAAGGATGTTCGGCAGCATTTCCACGAGGGTGACTTTCGTGCCGAAAGAATTGAAGAAATACGCGAACTCGACGCCGATCGCTCCGGCTCCGATGATGATGATGTCCTTCGGCTGCTCGGCGAGAACCATCGCCTGTTTGCTGCCGATCACGCTTTTTCCGTTGAACGGCAGGCCCGGCAACGCACGGGCGACAACGCCGGTCGCGATCAGGATCTTGGAGCCCCGGCATTCCGATTTCCTGCCGTCCTTGTCGGTGACTTCGACGACCCCGGCATTCAAGATCGCGGCCTCGCCCCGGATGTAGTCCGCCTTGTTTTTTTTGAAGAGCATCTCGATCCCGCCCGCCAGCCGGTCGGCGACTTTCCGGCTCCGTCCGATCACCTTGTCCCACTCGTAGGAAAGGCCTTCCACCTTGATGCCGAAGTCTCCGGCATGGCGGCTCAGGAGCTGGTAAACCTCCGCATTTTTCAGAAGCGACTTCGTCGGGATACAGCCCCAGTTCAGGCAGGTGCCGCCGGCACGGTCCATCTCCACGCACGCCACTTTTTTCCCCAGCTGCCCGGCGCGAATCGCTCCCACGTATCCGGCGGGCCCTCCGCCCACAACAATCAAATCGTAATCAGACATAGTTATTGAGAATAACGGCGAACATTGAATGGAATCGGCGCGGGTTGCAACCGATTCGTTGGGGGATGGGAGCGGAGCAAAGCCGGATCGTTATAAGGGATTTCCAATGGGGACGAAGTGTGGAAAGATCGCACTGATGAAGATGTCAGGAAGACTGGCCGTATGGGGTTTGATCGGCGTTTTGCCATGGGGACTTCTTTTTGCGGCGGATTCTCCTGCCGGGGCGTCCGGTGGTTCCGGCACCGCGCGGGCTTCATCTCCGGCGCCCGCCGCTGAACAACCGGCGTCTTGTTATGTCAAAAAGCCGCGATGGGTGGAGACGATGCTGGCCTCGCGCGAAGGGCTGCTGCGTTCCGACGCCGGATCGTCGCAGGAGATTTTGGACAGGATGGAGGACGATTTTCCGATGCAGTGGGACTGGCTGCTCCAGGATGCGGAGGCCTCGCAATGGTTCGACAAGAACAGGACGTCCGATGTCACGCGGGCCATGCTCGGTCGCGTGCTCCAGGAGCTGGGCAAGGAAGGGAGCGCTTTTCAGGCCGGGCTCGACAGCCTTGTTGCAAAGGCCCTGCCGACCGACGACCCCCGGTGGCTCGACCTCTACGAGAAAGCCTGTCGGCGGCGGCGCGAGCTGCGCCTCAAGTCGCTCACCCCAAATCCCCCCCCGGTCGTTTTTACCAAACATTACAACCTGGGCGGCTCGCACTATGCCTATACCGAAGGCCAGAGCGATGCCCAAGCCGAGCGGCATTTCTATCCGGGTGCCGAGCTTTGTCTTCTGGAGATGGACGGCACAACAGCCCGGGTGAAAACCCTGCTCAAGGACGCGGGAGGGGTGATCCGCGACCCGGCGGTTTCCTACGATGGCAAACGGATTCTCTTTGCGTGGAAGAAGTCCGCGCGTGAAGACGATTACCATCTTTATGAAATGGAAGTGGAGAGCGGCAAGACGCGGCAGTTGACCTCCGGCCTGGGGTTTGCCGATTACGAAGGAATCTACCTTCCCAGCGGAGACATCCTCTTCAATTCCACCCGCTGTGTGCAGACGGTGGACTGTTGGTGGACTGAAGTCAGCAACCTGTACACTTGCGACAAGGACGGAAAATTCCTGCGCCGGATCGCGTTCGACCAGGTTCACGACAACTACCCGACGGTGATGAACGATGGCCGGGTCATCTACACCCGCTGGGAATACAACGACCGGGGGCAGCTTTATCCGCAGCCGCTCTTTCAGATGAATCCCGACGGCACGGGACAAACCGAGTTCTATGGCAACAACTCATGGTTTCCGACCTCGATCCTTCACGCCCGCGGAATCCCCGGCAGCCAAAAGGTGATGGCCATTCTCAGCGGTCATCATTCCCGACAGGCGGGCAAGCTCGCCGTGATCGATGCCTCCAAGGGCCGCCAGGAAGCGGCAGGCGTCCAGTTGATCGCTCCGGTGCGCGAAACGGTGGCCGAGAAAATCGACGCCTACGGACAGAAGGGCGAGCTGTTTCAGTACCCCTATCCGCTCAGCGAAGATGCCTGCCTCGTTGCCTATCATCCGACTGGGTGGATTGACGGGAAGAAAAAAGAACGTTCCGGTAATCCTCACTTCAAGATTTACTTCATGGTGGGCGATGGCCGCCGCGAACTGCTTGCGGCGGATCCCACCACTTCCTGCAACCAACCGGTGCAACTCGCCGAACGCCCGGCTCCCTTCCAGCGCTCCAGCACGGTGGACTACCGCAAGACCATGGGCACTTTTTCCATGCAGAACATCTATGCCGGAAAAGCCCTGCCGGGCGTGGAGAAAGGCACGATCAAGCGCCTGCGCGTGGTGGCGCTCGATTTCCGCGCCGCCGGTGTGAGACAAAACAGCAACGGAGGACCGGCGGGAGGAGCACTTGTGAGCACCCCGCCTTCCATCAACAACGGAAGCTGGGATCCTAAAATCGTCCTCGGCGATGCGACGGTGTATGAAGACGGCTCGGCATTTTTCCAGGCGCCAGCCCGCATGCCGCTTTACTTTATGGCGCTGGATGAAAAAGGCCGTCTCGTGCAGACCATGCGCAGTTGGTCCACGCTACAGCCCGGAGAAAATGCATCGTGCGTCGGATGCCATGAAGACAAGAACGCTCCGGCACTGGCCGCCCGCACAACCACACAAGCCATGAAGGCTGGTGCGGAGCCGCTCAAGCCGTTCTACGGACCGGCGCGCCCCTTCAGTTTTTCCGAGGAGATTCAGCCCATCCTCAACAAGAACTGCGTGAGCTGCCACAACGAGCGCTCGCTTGCCCAATCGCTGCCCGCCCCCAAGCCCGCTCCCGCTCCCGCACCGACAGCAACTCCCGGCCCTTCGCCAAAGCCCGGCGCATTCAGCCTGACGGGTGCCCCGAACGCCGATGAAAAAGCGGGACGGATCTGGAGCGACGCCTACCTGTTTTTAACCAACCAGGGAAAGATGACCCCGCTGGTGAACTGGATCGGCGCGCAGTCGATCCCGCCCATGCTCCCTCCCTATTTTGCCGGATCCGCCAAGAGTTCCCTCATCGAGATGCTCGAAAAGGGGCACCAGAAAGCGAAGCTGACCCGGGAGGAGATGGACAAGATCGCCTGCTGGATCGACCTGCTGGTGCCATTTTGTGGTGATTACACGGAGGCGGCGGATTGGGGGGCTGCCGATGTGCAGAAGTATGACCGCTTCCTCCAAAAACGCCGCCGCATGCAGGAGACCGAGCGCGCGGGTATCGACGCCCTGCTGACCGCGCAAAACGGCCCCCAACCGCCCGTGAGCATCAGGGTGATTGACGCCGCGGGCAACATCGCCGCGCCTGACAGTCCTTTTCATCAGGGAGACCGGATGGAAATCCATGGCTCCGCCCACATGATGATCCGGCTCAGTCCCAACCTTCCCGAGTCCCTTGTTTACAGCCCGGAGGGCCGCGTGGAGTTTCCCGTGCCGCTTGCGCCGCGGGAGGCCGCCGCCTACCCTGCCAAGGCGTTTTCTGGCGAAAAGCCGGTGATCAGCGCCCGCCCGGCCACCGCGGAAGAGATCGCCGCGTATCGCAACCTCGCCCTCAACCCGTACGACATCCGCGGGGCATCGCCGTTTTTCCCGCACGCCACCTCGAACAGCGAATGTCGCAATGAACCGGTCTTTGCCGCCCGCAACGCCATTGACGGCTCGGTCCGGAACCAAAAGCACGGCGGTTGGCCCGACCAATCGTGGGGGCCCGACCAGCGGGACGACCTCTGGTGGAGAGTCGATTTCGGGCGCCCCGTGGAAATGGACAAGCTGGTCGTCACCGTCCGGGCGGATTTTCCGCACGACAAGGTCTGGAGAAGCGCGACCGTGCGATTCTCCGACGGCTCGACGCAAAAGATCGGCCTGCGCGCGGTCGGGGAACCGCAGAGTTTCGCTTTGGAAAAGCGCACGGTGAGCTGGGTTGAGCTGGCCGATCTGGTGCGGGAAAAACCGTTTGGCTGGTGCGCCATTTCCGAGGTGGAAATTTACGGCCGCGGCGCGAACGATCCGGAAACCGCGCCGGTTGCCGCCGCCCGGTAGATGGGCGGCATCCTGGGCTTTCCTCCGCTGAACTCCCACTCTCCGTTGAGCATCCCGAGGAAGCCATTTGAAAACGAGATCGTTTAGCCCGACTGATCGGTTTTCGTAAAAAGCCGTTTGACAAAATGCATGAATTCTATATATAGGAACAATTCCCACATGTAAAAATGTCATCTCCCCCAAAACTCAGCCGGTTTAGCCGCAATACTGTTCACTTAGCTGCAAAAAGGAGCGTGGGCGTCCCGCCCGCTTGTTTTTCGGTTGCGGGCGGCGGTTACAACTCCTCGCTGGCCGAGATCGATCCGTCGGGCAAGGTGGTTTGGAATCTGACGAAAGATGACGTGCCGGAGATGGGGTTTAACTATGCAGCAGGCAGCCAGCGTCTTCCAGATGGCACGGCCGTTGTGGCCAGCTACCATGGAGCGGTACCCGTCTTTGCGGTTTCGCAGGACAGAAAAGTACTCTGGACCTGCAAGAACCAGGAGATGGGGAAGCCGTCGCACGTGAAGGGGCTAAGCCAAAAACAGATGGCTGCATTCTGGAAGCGGCCAATCGCCCTGCGGTTTGAAAATAACAAAACAAATAACTTCCAATGAAAGGGCTCACCGAATGTTGACGAAACTCAGCAATCTCACCGCAGCGGCAATGGCGATCATTTTCCTGTCCGCTTGCGCCCATGTGCCGGTCAAGACCTGCGGCGAACCGCAGTTTCGGCCGAAGCTTTTGTTGCGGCTCGGGAATGATTGCAACACGCCCGACGGGATGCGGCTGCTGCGGTCGACCGGCGAAATGTTCGTAGCCTGCCCGAATTTCAACGAGCCCAAGTACCCCGGCAAGATCATGAAGATCACGCCGGGCAACAAATGGGAACTCGTCTGCATGATGCCGCCCCACCCCGACACCGGCCACGCCTGCCCGATGGGCTTGGACTTCGGACCCGACGGCAACCTCTACGTCGTGGACAACCAGTACTTCTACAACAAAGCCCACAAATCCCGGATCATGCGCGTCATCATGAAAAACGGCAAAGCCGTCCGCATCGAGACCGCCGTCGAAGGTCTGAAATTGGCCAACGCCGTCATGTTCCGTGGTGCCGACATGTTCGTCACCGACACGTTCTTCGACCGCGCCGACAAGCCCGGCATGAGCGGCGTCTATCGCATCAGACTTGCCGAAATGAACAAGGGCGTCGTCAAGCTTCTTCCCAAGGACCGATGCGAGAAAGATCCGCATTTCTTCATGGAAATGCACACCAAACGCCTGATCAGCCGC